>Ga0209512_1005729_pt1 | contig 10196 bp, 7 predicted proteins | sample frozenSSSSmetaG_FD_184142 | JGI IMG/M metagenome (GOLD analysis project Ga0209512, IMG submission 184142) | Glacier valley bacterial and archeal communities from Borup Fiord, Nunavut, Canada, to study Microbial Dark Matter (Phase II) -... | ecosystem: Environmental > Aquatic > Freshwater > Ice >... | reverse complement strand
ATATAATTGCCCCATAACTGAGCTGCTTGAGCGCTGCTGCCAGATGTCGGGGAATTATTGTCGTTTCCCAGCCAAATACCAGTTACAAGCCGCCGACTAGGGATAAAACCGATGAACCACAAGTCAACGTTTTTATCAGTTGTGCCAGTTTTCCCAGCTTCCCCCAATCCAATGGCAGCACTACGACCAGTACCTCTGGTGATTACGCCACGCATCAAACTAGTCATCTCATCGGCAACACCATTTGGCAGCACTCGTTTGTTGGCATCGGGATCTTGGTCGAAGGAGTAGATTACACGGCAGGTTTTGATATCATTGCGATCGCGGCAATCACTACTGTCTAAAATTCGCTTAATCGCATGGGGAGGATTTGACACACCGCGATTGCCAATAGCGCCAAAAGCACCAGTCATTTCTAAAACATTCACCACACTTTGACCCAGCACCAAGCCAGGAACTGGATCGAGGGGTGACTTTATTCCTAAATTCTGTGCCATCGCTACCACTTTATTCAGCCCGATTTCTTTGGCAACTCCCAAGGCGATGGGATTTTCTGAAAGAGCCAGCCCGGTGGCAATATCTAAACTACCAGCACTGGAACGACAGGGTTTATAAGTAAAGCCTTGCCAAGTTAAAGGGGCGCAGGAATAACTTCTGGATGCTGAAATTCCCTGTTGAATAGCGGCCGTGTAAGTAAAGATTTTGAAGGTAGAACCTGGTTGTCTTTTGGCTTGGACAGCACGATTGAACTGACTTTTTTTGTAATCAGTCCCGCCTACCATTGCCAGGATGCTACCAGTACTAGAGTCAAGGGTCACTACTGCCCCTTGAGAAAAATTAAAATTTGCGCCACTGTTATTGACTGAATTCCGCAACGCTGCTTCGGCTTGGCTCTGGATTGCTGGATCAAGCTGGGTTTCAATGATATAGTTTCCTTCTCTTGCGGCTCCCTGCCCCAAGATTGATTCCAGTTCCGAGAAGACGTAACTGTAAAAATAAGGAGCGATCGTTTTAGCTTGCTGTTCACAGACTTTAGGACTAACTTGAACAGTGGAGCGTCTAGCTCGATTCGCATCCTCTGGTTTAATTTTGCCCATCTCTAGTAACCGCTTAATCACGCGATTGCGGTATTCAGCAGCTTCTAGCTTATTGTGGCTATCCCCACAAAAATCGAAGCCGTTAGGGGCTGGTAGAATTCCCACCAACGTTGCTGCTTCTGCTAAACTTAATTCTTTAGCTGACTTCTCAAAGTAATATCGGGATGCATCCTCAAAACCAGAGGTATCTCCCCCCAAAAAAACCCGATTTAAGTACATCAGCAAAATATCATCTTTGCTGTAAAAGGTTTCGAGTTTCAGGGCGACAATTGCCTCTCGCAATTTACGTCCAATGGTATCCTGTCTGCCTACATATTCGCGGAACAAACTGCGGGCAACTTGCTGGGTAACAGTACTAGCTCCTTGTTGTACATCTCCGCTGCGGCTATTGATCAACACGGCTCGTAAAATCCCCAAAGGGTCAACCCCAAAGTGCCAGTAATAACGACTATCCTCTGAAGCCACCACCGCAACAGGCAAATAAGGGCCAAATTCCTCTAAACGCTTCATGTCTACATGAGAGGTAGTTCGAGGCTCTCTCAGTGGAGTGGTTCCATCACGGGCGTAAACAACTACTGGGGCGCGTGTAGCTGTAGGTAGAGGTTTAACTGTAAATTTCAGCCATTCGACACCAATCACTAATGCTAACAGGGCACTGACACCACCAATACCATAAGCTGTCAAACTTGCAGCTTTGACGTACCAGGCTGGTGGATAGACGTATTGCAACCGCACAGAAGCGGCGAGTTCTGGAGGTCCCAGAGTCAGAATATCCCCGTGACGCAGTTCCAGGGAACTAACACGACGCTTGCCACGATAAATCCCATTGGTGGAGTTTTCGTCTTTGATCACGAAAACTGGTGTGTGCTGAGTAGAATTCCGTGATAGCGACAGGTGAATTTGGCTGACAACAGGGTTACGGATGACGATATCGCTCGATTTGGAGCTACGACCTAGAATATAGCGATCGCCCAACAGTGGATATACTTCTGCTTTATCCGCCCCCGCATCCTGCACCCAAAGTTCCGGTACCTTGGCATTAGGCTTGAGCGCCAATTTAGAAAAATCGACCCTAGCTTGAATCGTATGTACTGCTTGAGTCAGTTGACCTAGTAACGTTTGTGGCTTGTGAGGCGGTTGGGGAGAACTCATCGGCTATTCACATCACAGTTTTTAGTGAAGAATCGGGCGAATTACAATCAATTTAGATGTTAGTCTTTCATCATTTTACTCATAAGCCAAAGCAGAAATTTGCTATACGGAACTTTTTAATCTAATTTATACTTTAACCTAGCTTGTATTTAGAATTTACTTGTAATTTTTGTTACTTTTTTACAGAGGCAGAAAATTTTTTTCTATTCTCAAAGGCTTATTTTAGCTACTATTACTAGTTCAATAATTACAACCATAACTTTTGCTTTTGTATTTTTAAACACTACTTATCAAGAAACAACAGATTTAATTTTTACCAATTTTACATATCCACATATTTTGAAACAAACCTAAATATCTTCATTTAGGAAGATTTTCTAAATCTGATAGTTTGTTTTAATGGGGCGAGTGTTCCGTTGAGGTTAATTCTAGAATGATGGGAAAATCTCTGACCATGATTGGTACAGCTCTATCTTTGGCGCTCACCTCTAACATTGCTGTAGGCCAATCCAGTAAATCCCCTATAGCTCAATCCACTAGCGGCGCCACTAGTGCACCAGCGGAAATCAAACTGTCGCCAGAAGGGATGAAAATTCTTTGCGAGTATTTTCCGCTCAACTCGCGCTGTCCCGGTGGCACAGCACTCACCCCTAGCGCTCCTAGCACTGTACCAACAGAAACCACGCCCAGCACCACCACTCCAGATAGCACCAGATCACCAGGAAGCGTTACTCCATCTGAACCTGGCGCTCCTAGCAACTTAACTCCAGCACCACGAGGCGTTACCTCACCTGGACAACCTGGACAACCTGGTACTCCTGGCAGCACTACCGAACCAGGTAGCTCAACCCCACCTGAACCTGGCGCTCCTGGTAATTTAACTCCAGAACCAGGAAGCGTTACCCCACCTGAACCTGGCGCTCCTGGCAATTTGACTCCAAGACCAGGAAGCATTACCCCATCTGAACCTGCTACTCCTGGCAATTTAACTCCAGAACCAGGTAGCTCAACCCCACCTGTACAACCTGGCACTCCTGGCACTCCTGGCAGCAGTATCGAACCAAGTAGCTCTCCCACCACTCCAGGCTCTAGTTCGCCAAAAACTCCTCGCACAGGTAATTGAATTAAAAGCTGAGGCATAATCTGAATACTAATTTGCCATCAGCGATCGCCGGTGCATCTTCACCTCTTGCACCAGTTATGCAAACTGGTGTAAGATCACAAATCAAAATCCCTGGAACCTAGAGATCAAGTCTTCGCATATAGGACTGAACAAGGGTTTCAGTAATCAATAGCCTGGGATTAATCATCCCAGGCTTAGTAGTTTAATGCAATCTGCCAGTTGAAGTTGGTGTTTTTTGCAAGGAACCAATTAATAGGCAAACAATACCGATACTAATAAATGAATCTGCCACATTAAATACAGCAAAGTTAATCAGGCGAAAATCAAGAAAATCAACGACGTAGCCTAAAACAAAGCGATCAATACCGTTGCCCATAGCTCCACCTAAAATCAAGCCATAGCCTAACTGATCCCACAAATTTAATGTTGGACTAAACAACGCCAACGCTATCAATACTAAACTCACTCCTAAAGATAGCCAACGCAACCACTCTACTTTCCCACTTAACAGACTAAAAGCGGCACCAGTGTTAGTGACATAAGTGAAGTGAAATATCCCAGGTAAAAGTGGTAGTGTCTGCCCCAAGCTAAAGGTTTGCACCACCCAGTATTTTGTTATTTGGTCTAAGAAAAAAGCTATGAAGGCAGCGATCCAGAAAAGGCTATTTTTTAAACGCATGGCGAATTAGTCATTGGTCATTGGTCATTGGTCATTGGTCATTGGTCATTGGTCATAAGCTCTTCACAAATGACAATCAACTAATAAAACATTAAGTGACGCAATATATATGCTATTACACTAACGGCACACACCACACTTAGTTGACCTGGTAGTGCAAACCAGGAGTATTTGAGGATTGCTTGCATCAAGGATAGATTTTCTGTGCCTTTCCACTGAAAAATATAGCTAATAATCAAATAAGTAATACCGCATAGGTGAAGAGTTAACAAGCCACAGATGCAACTAAAAGCGAGAGTTTCTAGTCGAGGTCTAGCTTTAAAGGCGAACAAGCCGCAAATCCAAGCTCCAGGAATAAAGCCTAGTAGATAGCCAAACTGAGACAGCTTCATATAACCAATACCGCCCCCATCGGCAAATACAGGTAATAAGGTTAACCCCATGACTAAATAGGCAATTTGCGAGAGCGCACCGGCATTTTTGCCCCCTAAACAACCCACCAACAGCACTGCGCCAATTTGACAATAGACACCTAAAGAAAAAGTCTGAATTCCGTGCTTACTCCAACTCCAAGGTAAGGTGATACCATAAGCTTCTAGGAAGGTACCACCCATTGTCAGGAGTAAGCCAATCATTGACCATAGTAATTGATTGGAAGCAGCAAACATTTATCAGGCAACCAAGAAAAGGCAAAAGGGAAAACCAACAGCAACCAGTATATTCATTAATATTGAAATGAAATTTTTGCTGACATCTTAAGAACTAGCATATTTTCTTTTGCCTTTTTGGTATATAATTTTTCAATTCTGGGAATTGCGGCTTAGGTGTCTATTGTTTGATTTTATTGACTGAGGCGCGGTCTAATTCTGGTATTTGACCTAAAATATGGTAAAATCAATGCCATTGAGCTTAATATTTTTTCTACTAATTTTTCAGAGCATTGCCTAAATTGGGTACAAAGTGCTTAAAATATTTCCTTAATCCAGTTTTTTTAAGCGATCGCTATTGGACATAAAAGTTGCATATTACCTGAAAATAAAACTCTTGTGGGCTGGGCATCTTGTCAGCCCTGGTTATACAAATCAAAAGTAGATTAGCTTACCACGCTTTATAATCTATTGACATAGTTTTTTGATGACTTGACCAACGAAAATACACTAAGAATAAAGTTTTGTAAATACGTGTAAGTATCTTAAATGTGGTAGTATTCCTCACTTAAACTAAAGTGAAAGTATAAAATTTATCAAGCCAAACTAAAAATAAGGGTTTACACCTTATCAAAAAAAAATAAGTGTTTTTTACTTTGTTAACCTATTGTTAATCTTAATTGTGGTCTTTTAGGAGTATCTTAGAAACGCTCACCTGGAAATTTAATAAAAAATTGATCGCGATGCTCTCACGTCTTAGCGTACTAAAAACTCATCGCCTTACAGGTTCAATTTCAGTGTTAGCACTGACAATCAGCCTAGCAGCTTGTGGCGGACAGCAAACCCCAGATAATACAGCCACCAAGGAGACTCCTTCTGGCACGGCTACAGAGACTACTACCTCTAGCCCCGCCAAATTAGACCTTGGCGGAACCGTAAAGTTAACCGGAGCTGGTGCGTCTTTTCCGGCACCACTGTATGACACCTGGTTCACGGATTTAAACAAAAAATATTCAAATCTGCAAGTTGACTATGCATCAGTTGGTAGCGGTGCTGGAGTTGAGCAATTTATCAAAGGTACTGTAGACTTTGGTGCCAGCGATGTTGCGATGAAGGATGAAGAAATCAAGAAAGTGCCAGCAGATAAGGGCGTTATTTTACTGCCTGTCACTGCTGGTAGTATAGTGCTGGCTTACAACTTGGCAGATGTTCCAGAACTCAAGCTTCCACGAACTGTTTACGCCAATATTCTATTAGGCAAAATTACGTCCTGGGATGATCCCCAAATTGCCAAGGCTAACCCAGGTGCAAAACTTCCTAAAGAGAAGATCGCAGTTGTCTATCGTTCCGATGGTAGCGGAACCACGGGTGTGTTTACAAAACACCTCAGCGCTATTAACCCGGAGTGGAAAACTAAAGTTGGTGAAGGCAAAACTGTCAACTGGCCAACGGGAACCGGTGCTAAGGGCAATGAGGGTGTTACCGCCCAAATCCAACAAATTCAAGGTTCTATTGGTTATGTCGAGTACGGCTATGCCAAACAAAATAGTCTCAAGTTTGCTGCTTTGGAAAACAAAAGCGGTAAGTTTGTTGTAGCTAGTGAGCAGTCAGCCTCTAAAACTCTGGAATCAGTAGCTCTACCACCGGATCTCCGCGTGTTCATTTCTGATCCAGAAGGGGCTGATTCCTATCCCATCGTCACTTACACTTGGATTTTGGCTTACAAGAAATATCCGAATGCGGCAAAAGCTAAGGCAATTGAAGCCACTATCGAATACGCTTTAACTGAGGGTCAGAAGCAGGCTACGACACTAGGCTATGTTCCTCTACCTCAAAACGTCATTACCAAAGTAGCTGCTGCTGCTGACCAAATCAGTCCAGAGTATAAAATCTCTGTTGGCAGTGGTGCTAGCGCTATCAAGTAAGCATCAAACATCTCTAATCAATAATTGATAGACTGGTCGTTCTATGGAAATTAGTAACTGGGAACACGGGGTTACTAACGGATGAATTTAACCAGATCCAGATGATAATGCCACAATTTTCTTCTGCTTGCCTCACACATTTTTCTCTGATTTAATTGTTGAAGTCGGTATTCATGACTACAAATTCTCAAAATCTGTCATCAGCGATGAAAAATCGCTCTGACGTAGAAAAGTCCCTAGATCGGGGTTTTATTTGGCTGACTAAAATTTTTGCCTTTGGGGTTGCTGCCACTTTATTATGGATCGGGTCGCAGGTTGCAATTGGCGCTTGGCCTGCCATCCAAAAGTTTGGTGCTGGCTTTTTAGCTAACACCACTTGGAACCCAGTTAATGATAGCTACGGGGTGCTACCTCAAATTTATGGAACTCTTTTGAGTTCTTTTATTGGTCTGCTGATAGCAGTACCAATTGGGGTTGGTACTGCTGTTGTCCTGAGCGAGGATTTTTTGCCTGCTAAAGTGAAGTTGGTACTGGTTTTCGCAGTAGAACTGTTGGCAGCTATTCCCAGCGTTGTCTACGGCGTGTGGGGTATTTTTGTTTTAGTGCCAATCTTAACCAACTTCGGGAAATGGCTCAATAGTTACTTTGGTTGGGTGCCATTTTTTAGCACTTCTCCTACAGGCCCAGGAATGTTGCCGGCGGGAGTCATCTTAGCGATTATGACTTTGCCAATCATCACAGCCTTATCCCGCGATGCCTTGATTTCTATACCCTCCAGTTTGCGCCAAGCCTCTCTAGGACTAGGAGCAACGCGCTGGGAAACAATTTTGCAAGTTCTCATCCCAGCAGCCTTTTCGGGCATAGTTAGTGCTGTGATGCTGGGACTAGGCCGGGCAATGGGAGAAACAATGGCTGTAACGATGTTAATTGGCAACTCCAACAACATCAGTATCTCTCTTTTAGCACCAGCTAATACGATTTCTTCTCTACTAGCAAATCAATTCTCAGAAGCTAGTGGTTTGCAAGTTGCAGCTTTAATGTACGCGGCTTTAGTTCTATTTTTCTTGACGCTAGTAGTCAATATTATGGCAGAGTTGATCGTTCTGAGAGTCAAGCGAATATAGCTAGGACTTACGCACTGTACAAATTTATTATCTTGTACATCAACGAAAATACGTCGTTTCAGGCTTTTACCAATTATCCTTCGATAAATAGCGATCGCCTAAAAAGTGCCGAAAAATCAAGGTTTCATGCCTAAAATCCATACCTCATATTTAGTTTTTCCTGTCAATGCGTAAGTCCTAATAGCTTAGTTTTGGGTTAAATTATGACTTCTAATTTTCCAGAGCGGAGTTTAACTCGCTCTGCCATGTCTGGTAGAACACTGTTTAATACAGTGATGACCGTAATCGCATTTACCTGCGGAGTATTGGCACTTTTACCTTTGCTAGCAGTACTCTCTTACGTGATTATTAAAGGCTTTAGCAGTCTGAATCTGGCCGTGTTTGTGGAACTACCACCCAAAGCTCTACAAAAGGGAGGAGGTTTTGGTAATGCAATTTTAGGGACACTGCTAATGGTAGGAATTGCTGCCTTGATTAGCATCCCATTTGGAGTTTTGGGGGCGATTTACATCACAGAATTTAGTTCGGCTAATGTAGCCAGAGGGGTACGTTTTGCGGCTAACGTCCTTAGTGGAGTCCCCTCAATTATTGCTGGGGTATTTGCCTATGGCATTGTAGTTTTAACACTGGTAAAGTTGAACTTAGGATCATATTCAGCTCTGGGTGGAGGGTTTGCACTGGCAATTTTGATGTTGCCAATTATTCTGCGAACTACTGATGAAGCCTTGCAGTTAGTATCGCAAGATTTGCGACAAGCATCGGCAGGGTTAGGAGCGACTAACTTTCAAACAGTGAGTCAAGTAGTCTTACCAGCAGCTTTACCAGCAATTGTAACTGGCGCAACGCTAGCGATCGCCAGAGCATCTGGAGAAACCGCACCTTTACTATTTACTGCTCTGTTTTCCAACTTTTGGCCTGATAGCTTATTCCAACCAACAGCTTCCCTTGCCGTTTTGGTTTACAAATATGCCATTTCTCCGTTTAAAAATTGGCAATCACTAGCTTGGGCAGCATCTTTGATTTTGGTATTGATGGTTTTAATTACAAGTATTATCGCTCGCTGGGCAACTCGTCAAAAAGCTTAGTAAACAACTATCCATAGTGCAATTACCCATTGCTAAAACTAACATTAACACTAAACTTAATTTATGCCTACTAAAATTAGCACAGTGAATGACACTGAAACCGTTTTACGCGCCGAAAATCTTAACATTTACTATGGCAAGTTTTTAGCCTTACAGAATATTTGGCTAGATATACCGAAAAATCAGGTTACAGCCTTTATCGGTCCTTCTGGTTGTGGTAAAAGTACTTTGTTGCGATGCTATAACCGTCTCAATGACCTGATTGAGTCATTTCGGGCAGAAGGTAAAATATTTTTTTATGATAAAAACTTATATGCATCCGACATCGACCCTGTAGAAGTGCGTCGGAGAATTGGGATGGTGTTTCAAAGACCAAACCCATTTCCAAAATCAATTTATGACAATATTACTTTTGGAGCCAAAATCAACGGCTACAAAGGTAATTTCGATGAATTGGTAGAAAGCAGTTTAAGAAAAGCAGCTTTGTGGGATGAAGTCAAAGATAAACTACGACAGAGTGGCTTGTCTTTATCGGGTGGACAACAACAACGGTTATGTATTGCTCGAGCGATCGCAGTCGAACCTGAAATAATACTGATGGATGAACCTTGCTCTGCTCTGGACCCCATTTCCACCTTGCGGGTTGAAGAACTGATTCACGAACTTAAAGAGCAATATACTATCGTCATTGTCACCCATAACATGCAGCAAGCAGCGCGGGTTTCTGACAAGACAGCCTTTTTTAATGTTCGGACTTCAGACACAGGAGGTCGTAGCGGCTACATGGTAGAGTACGACTTAACAGAAATAATTTTTAACAATCCGAAGCAGGAAGAGACGCGAGATTACGTCAGTGGCAAATTTGGATAAATATTTGACATTTATTGATGTTAAAGCAATGAGGGAGACTCGAAAATTAAAGTTGTGCGATATCCCTCTAGTTTCTTTATTTTTTTGCTAAGGAACGTGGATTAAATAAAATGTAAAACTTCATCCTGTCTCTAGCTTCTCTCTCCTTATAAAGGAGAGGGATTGAGGGTGAGGTAAGCCAGGGATATAAATTATTGTATGTTATTTAATTCTTATTCCTAAGGTTAGCGTAGGCGTAGCCCGCCGCAGGTCTTACCCTGAGCCTGTCGAAGGGCATCCTTAATCAATTATGGCTGTTTCTTGGTCAATAAAAGCAATAGTCAAGCTATTTTACATCAGACTTGCATTTACTAGGCGGGGAAAAAACCCACTCGATAATAGAGCGACACATACCGTAGTACTAGTGTTGCCTTACCTTGCTATTTATTCGTAGGCATTGCATGATTGAACCAGTTAGTTTTGAACTGGTAATTTTACCAAGCCCAGACTTACTT
>Ga0209512_1005726_pt1 | contig 10199 bp, 7 predicted proteins | sample frozenSSSSmetaG_FD_184142 | JGI IMG/M metagenome (GOLD analysis project Ga0209512, IMG submission 184142) | Glacier valley bacterial and archeal communities from Borup Fiord, Nunavut, Canada, to study Microbial Dark Matter (Phase II) -... | ecosystem: Environmental > Aquatic > Freshwater > Ice >... | reverse complement strand
GTTTACTAGCCGAAAAAAGATTAGAATTAGCGACCATTTATAACAATATACAAGGATATTCTGATGGTGTATTTTGGGAGCGTAATACAATGGCTGCACAGGTTAAAGGAGTGGATCAAAAAGATGCTAACGGGGAATTCGTCCAGCAACAACGCTTATTCGATCTCTGATCTGATAGATTATTTGAATAAATATCCTCTAACAAATTCTAATTTATCCAAAAAACAACTGGCGCAGGACGTTGCAAAGCAATTTAGTTTAGTGCAAGACAGAAAGGTTTATGTTGGGAAGAATTTTGTTATCAGGTTTTGCCAAACATCAGGTTCTTCATTTTCAAATACTGTAATTGGGTTAGCCACAATTCAAAAATATGACCATATTCCATTTGTAGTATGTGTTGTATCTTCTAAAAATATTACGCTTTATCTTTCTAACTCTTCTTTTTTAAAGAAAATAGGCCATAGTTCCCAAAATTTGACATTAGAAAATGTGAGTGGCAGTATTTTGGGCAGTAATATAATGAGGGAACACTGTGGTGTCAGCAATATACCACAAAACTTTGTGCAACTTTTCGAGACCCATAAAAGCTTAAAATGGGAAGATAATTTAAGTAGACTTGTCCAAGCTACCGCCGAAATTAAACCTTCTGGTACACAATTTATACCAACACAACAACAGAAATCTCTAATATTATCTTCTGCAAAACTCGCAAGCTCAATTTCTGGTACTTCCTCTTATTTGGCAATAAAAACTAAACTTGACGAAATAGGCGACTTCCAACGGTTGGGAATTTTAGGGATTGCGAAAGACGAGGCTGAAAATATAAATATTCGGGGCAATAAAATTGAGCAGATTTTTACCAATGCATCAAACCAACATAGCCTAGAAGATTTGAGCTTTGACATAAAACCAAACATTAAAGTATTGGTAGATGTTAAAACTAAAATCATTGGTAAGAATTCTAACCCGAAAGGTTATAATGTTGATAAAGCACTCAAACATTTGGCAACGGGAAATATAATAATTTGTTTTTACTATATTGCTATTGACTTAAATAAAGAAACTTTATCAACTCAGCTAGTATCTATTTTAGATACAACGATAGTCAAAAATACTAAATTCCAATATCACTGGTCAGGAAAAAATTCAAGAGGTGCAACGCAACTAAATAGTGGTATATCTAATATTTTTCAACCCGATTTTACGGAAAGCATTGATGTATCAAACGCAGAGTCGTTCTTACAAACCTTAATAGATAAAGAAGCTAAGTCTTAGGTTTTGTCATCTGTTTCTATAAATACCAGAAAGCAGAGTTAACTTGTGCCTCACATGGGTACTAGGGGGTTAGGTCTATCAGATGAAACTAAAACTAGCGTATTTCAGCCCGGTAAACCCAGTACAGTCGGGCATTAGCGACTACAGCGAGGAATTGCTACCCGCGCTGGCCCGCTACGCCGACATTGACCTGTATCTTGAGAACGACCTTAAACCCAGCAACCCAGCTTTAGCTCGCCAGTTTGGGGTATATTCGGCACGGCAGTTCGGCAAACTAAAGAGGGGATATGACGCGCAACTTTTCCATATGGGCAACAGCGCAGCCCACGCCTATATCTACCGGGAATTATTGAATAGCCAGGGCCGGGGGATACTGGTATTACACGATTTTGTGCTGCATCACTTTTTGATTGGCGAATATCTCAATCACGGGCGGGCCCAGGAATATATCCGGCTAATGGCTAAAAATTATGGGGCAGCAGGCGAAACCACCGCCCGCGAGGTAATCAAGGGCAAGTTGCCGGAAGCCCTGTTTCGCTACCCCCTGTGTGACGAGGCCATAGAAGCAGCCCAGGCAGTATTGGTACATAGCCAATATGCCAAAAAATTGATAGAAGCGCGACATCCTGGCAAAAAAGTGGGAGTAGCACGGATGGGTGTGCCGCTCCCACCCCTGATAGATAAAACCGCCGCCCGTCAGAGATTAGGACTACCACTAAACGAATTTATCCTGACCTCACTAGGCCACCTGAACCCATACAAACGGCTGGATAGTGCTTTGTGGGCTTTCAAGGCTTTCAGTCGGGAGTTCCCAGCCTCACGCTATATTCTGGTGGGCAGTCCTTCGCCAAATTATGATGTGCGGGCGATGGTGCGGGCATTAGGGCTGGAAAGTCGGGTGGAAATTGTTGGCTATACCAGTGGTGAGAAATACGCCGATTATCTGGCGGCTTCGGATGTGTGTGTGAACCTGCGCTACCCAACGGCGGGTGAAACCTCCGCCAGCCTGTTACGGATTATGGGGGCGGGACGACCTGTATTGGTGTCGCGTACCGGGACGTTTGAGGAATTGCCAGACGATACCTGTATCAAGGTGGATGTGGATGATGCCGAGGAAGAATTACTGCTGGAATATTTGCGGTTGTTGGCGAAACGCCCCGATTTAGCCGAGAGTTTAGACCAAAACGCCCGTCGCTATGTGGCAGAGCATGGTCGCCTGGAAGACGCTGCCCACGATTATTACTTATTTTTATGTCAAGTAATTGGTAAAATAGCCGAAATCCAACCCGCCAAAACTGACCCTATTGAAAATATAGAACCAATCCAAACCGAAATAATCAACCAAAGCAAAGAATCTGCCTCAACACTCAGCACTCAGCACTCAGCACTTGAATCTTTTGAACCTGAAACCCTACTGGAGGAAGTAGCCCAGGCTGCCGCCGAACTAGGAATGTCGCCAGACGACCCGGCTTTAGTTAAAGTGGCGCGGGCTCTGGGGAAGTAACGAGTTATTGGTTGTTAGTTGTTAGTTGTTAGTTTTCGATATTAGATTTTAGATATTCGATTTTAAAAGGAGATAGAAATGAGCGACCAAATCAAAGTTGATTTCGACGTTCCGGCTACGATGCGGGATGGCACAATTTTACGGGCAAATATCTTCCAGCCTGCCGAGGGCGGCCCCTACCCAATTGCTCTCACCCGCACTCCCTACGGTAAAGATTTCTTTAGTGTCAGCCCCACCCTTGATAGTATCCGACTGGCGCGGGCGGGCTATATCGTGGTGATTCAGGATATTCGGGGACGACTCACCTCTGATGGAGAGTGGGTGGCAATGAGCGAAGTAGAAACCCTAGACGGTTACGATAGCGTAGAATGGGCCGCAACCTTGCCTAATTCCAGTGGTAAGGTGGGGATGTTTGGCCTGTCTTATTTAGGTCTAACTCAGTGGATGGCGGCTAAAGCCCAACCCCCACACCTGAAAGCTATGATACCTTTTGTTACCTTTGCCGATGTGCGGGATGGGGTAAGCTGGCGGGGCGGCGCAATGGAATTAGGCACTACGGGCAACTGGAATGTAGGGGCGGTTGGGCTGGATATTATCCTGAAACGCTACAAAAATGCCTCACCCCAGGAGCGCATCGGGGCACTGATGGCCCTGGTCAACGAGATTAACCAACTACGGCTCAAAGGTTACTACTCCCTACCCCTAAAAGATTTTGAGCCACTCCGCAAACTTGGCCTGGGCAAAGAGGTTTGGGAGCAAATCGAACGCCCCTATGACCGCGAGCTTACCGCCCCAGCCTCTATCGCCACCAGCTATGATAAAGTGACCGTCCCGACCTATAACGTGGGTGGGTGGTACGACATCTTCACCAACGGCACTTTGCAAAACTTTCGGGCAATGCGCTACGAAGGCTCTACCCCCGAAGCCCAGCAAGCCAAAGTCTTAATTGGCCCCTGGTCACATGTTAATTATACCAACGTGGTCGGAGAGCAGGATTTTGGTTTTGCCTCGGCTCTGGCCTTTATGAACCTGCAAACCGATTTAACCGGGCTGACCCAACGCTGGTTTGATTACTGGCTTAAGGGTATCGAAAATGGCATAACCCAGGAGCCCCCCGTCAAATTGTTTATTATGGGGGCGAATATCTGGCGTGACGAGCAGGAATGGCCTTTAGCCCGCACCGCTTATACCCCTTATTATTTGCATAGTGATGGGTCGGCTAACTCGCTCAAGGGCGATGGGGCTTTATCAACCGAGAAGCCCACCCACGAGCCAGCCGATAAATTTACCTACGATCCCAATAACCCGGTGCTGACCGCCGGAGGTAATAATCTGATGAACGCCCTCTTTACCCCTGGTGTAAAGAACCAAACCACCACCGAAGAACGCCCCGATGTGTTGGTTTATACCACTGCACCTCTAAATCAGGATACCGAGGTAATAGGCCCAATCGTAGTGAAATTATGGGCTTCGAGTGATGCGACTGATACGGATTTCGTGGCAAGGTTAGTGGATGTTCATTCCGATGGCTTCGCCCAAAACCTAGCAGATGGGATTATTCGAGGGCGTTACCGCAATGGCGACACCCCTGAGTTGCTAGAACCCGGCAAAGCCTACGAATTTACGATTGATTTGTGGTCTACAGCGAATATGTTTAAGGCGGGGCATAGTATTCGGCTGGATGTGACCAGTTCCAATTTTCCACGTTGGGATCGTAACCTGAATACTGGTGCGGCCTTTGGCACCGATAGCGAAGGTCGCCCAGCCCATCAAACCATTTTGCACGATGCCGAGCACCCTTCTCAAGTTATCTTACCGCTAATCCCACGTTAAAATAAAAAAGGGCGGTATTTGCTCCGCCCTTCCTGAAATCTTGTAGGGGCGGGTTTGTAACCCGCCCGGTAGATTAAAAACTGTGATTTTCGGTTTTTACCTCGTTCGGGTCGAATTAGCCCGACGAGCCAGCGCATCAGCAGTGACCGCCAGTAATAACACCGCCCCTTGAACCACGTTCTTGACGCTTTGTTCCTGGTTTAACAAGGTCAAACCGTTTTCCAGACTGCCAATAACCAGAGAGCCTAATACTACCGCCCAAATCGAACCGCGACCACCAAACAGGCTTACCCCCCCGATAACCGCCGCCGCAATAGCCCGCAATAGCAAGGTTGAGTCAATCTGGCTGGCGACTGCCGTGCTACGGGAGGCTAACATTATTCCAGCGAAAGCCGCTAAGGTTGAGGCAATGGCAAAAATCCCAATCTTCATGGCCGTCACGTTAATACCAGCACGACGGGCAGCCTCAGCACTACCACCCACCGCGTACAAGTGCCGACCAAAGGTGCTTTTGGTTAATACAATCCAGAATATTACTACCAAACCAATCCAGATTACCCCGGCAATTGGTACGCCCAGGTAGGATTGTAACAAAATGGTGATAGCCATGACTATTAACGAGGCTCCCCCAATTTGGAGGGCCAACTGTTGCGGGCTTTTGGTTTTTAACCCGATTTTATTACGCCTTTGTTGCTCGTAAATTATCGCCCCTGCATACAAAACCAAGCTCAAGACAGGCAAAATCCAGCCGACCACGCTGTCTAAAAAGTTCGGAGCTAAAGACCGAATTGTCTCATCTCGAATAATCAAGGTACTTTGGGGGCCTAATACTAGCAGCAACACCCCGGCGTAGCCAATCGAGCCAGCTAAGGTCACAATAAACGAGGGCACGCGGAGGTAAGCAATAAAAAAGCCGTTGACCAGCCCGATTATCGCGCCTACCAACAAACCAGCCAAAATTGCTAACCAGGGATTCCAATCCTGATAAACCGATAGTACCGCCGTGACAGCCGCACATGCTTGCGCCACTGCCGCCAAACTCAGGTCAATCTCCCCCAGCAGCAGGATTAGCACTGCTGCAATACACAAAATACCAGTGGTCACAATCTGTTGCACCAGGTTGGAGAGGTTACGGGGGTCGAGGAAGAAGCCACCAGAGGCAATCTGGAAGTAGATCGTTATCAAAATCAATGTTATGAGCACGGGCAAAAAGCCCAGGTCAAGTCTAAGGAAGGATCTAATGGTGAAAGGCTCAGCGGGTGGGGGTGGAACTGTCCCCGCTAGACCAGGGAGAGGTTTGTCTACCACCCCCGTCTTACCCATAGCTTTATTTTTATCGGAATTTGGCTCACTCATCTATATCGTCCTCTCAGTCGCCGAACTCGGCCCCGGTGATAGCTGCCACTACTCGTTCGGGAGTGGTATTTTTGATTTCAAATGTTCCCGCCCTTCGACCCAGGCGCATGACAATAACGCGGTCAACTACCTCAAACACATCGTGCAGGTTATGGGAAATTACCACCACTGCCAACCCTTGCTGCTTTAATCGAAGTATTAGGTTCAAAACTTGCTTGGTTTGGGCAACCCCCAAAGCGGCGGTTGGTTCATCCAGCAACACTACTTTGGGCTTTCGCAGGATGGTTTTAGCCACCGCGATGGATTGTCTTTGCCCACCCGATAAAGCCGCAACTGGCACCCTGACCGAAGGAATCTTAACGTCCAGCATCCGCAATACTTCCAAAGTGCGTCGTTCCATTTCAACTTCGTTTAGTAAGCCATATTGCAACGACTCTCGGCCCAACCATAGGTTAGAAACCACGTCCAGGTTATCGCAAAGGGCTAAATCCTGATAAACTGTCTCAATACCAATGCGAGTAGAGTCCTGGGGGCTGGTAAAGTGAACCTTCTGACCATCCAGGAAAATATCGCCAGTATCGGGTACATATGCCCCAGAGATGGTTTTAATCAGGGTAGATTTGCCCGCACCATTATCGCCCACCAAACCAACCACTTCACCATCATAGACTTCAAAATCTACATCCATCAAGGCCCGCACCGCCCCGAAGGTTTTATTTATACCTTTAAGCTGAAGGCGGGGCAATTCCCCTTTAGTCATTGTAGCCTTGCTCTCGCTCATTCTCGATACTCACTTTTCTTAATGATTACCCGAATTAGTTATTAGTTTTTGGATGTTGGTGTTAGATGTTGGTTGACCTAACCCCTTCCCCCTAAAAAGGTAGGGGGAATTTCTCGTAGGGGCGGTTCGCGAACCGCCCGGTAGATTTGAGGTTAGGTTTCTTCAACCGACAACCGATGACTGACAGCTTTTTACTAGCAAATGCCGCCAGTGCCAGCCGGTAAGCCCTTGCAGACATCTTCCTTCTTCACGAAGTTGTCTTTGATGACCGTCGCAGCTACATTCTCTTTGGTTACGGTTACTGGTGTCGCCAAAACCGATGGTACCCCTGTGCCACCTTTGGTCTTGACCACTGCCCCAGCCGTAAGTCCGGCGGTGTCAGTGCCCTTGCTCAAGGCCGCTACCAGACCAGCCGCCGCTTTAGCTTCAGCAGGAATGGCTTTGTATACCGTCATCCCCTGGTCGCCCGTCAGAATGTTCTGAATTCCAGCTACCGTCGCATCCTGCCCGGTCACTGGTACTTTCCCATTCAACTTCTGAGCCCGTAGAGCCGCAATCACGGTGTTTGCCATCCCGTCGTTAGCCACATAAGCAATTTGCAGGTCGTTCTTCTGGGTAGTTAGAACCCCTTCCATCAACTGCTGGGCTTTGTCGTTGTTCCAGTCGGGGGTGTACTGGTCATACACTACCGTGATGTCCTTGCTGTCCACCAACGGCTGGATTTTGCTCAAAGCTCCCTGGCGGAACAACAAAGCGTTGTTGTCGGTCTGGGAACCGTTAATCATCGCCAACTTGGCTCCTTTTTTCAGGCCGAAGTTTCCGGCTTTGAACTGGTCAACCACCCATTGACCCTGAAGTTCGCCGACCTTGACGTTATCGAAAGAAACATAGAAAGCCAGGTCATTGTCCTGAATCAAGCGGTCGTAAGCGATGACCGGGACTTTGGCAGCTTTGGCTTTCTGGACGATAGCGGAAGCGGCATCACTGTCTTTAGCCCCGACTACCAGGATACAATCGCCTTTGGTTAAAGCGGCTTCAGCCTGGGACTGTTGGGTAGCGGCGTTGTTGCCAGCGTTGGCATAGTCAACGGTAGCCCCTGGGAGAGCGGCTTTGATTTCAGAGTCAAGTAGGGGGCGGTCATACGCCTCCCAACGAGCGGACGAATCGGTTTCTGGGAGCAGCACGCCGACCTTCATACAACCTTTGGCGGCAGAGAAAGCCGAGGCATTGCCAGAAGCGGCAGCGGTGGTAGCGGCGGCAGCAGTAGTAGCAGCCGGGGCGGTGGTAGCAGTGGGGTCGCCACAGGCCGCCATCATACTGACAGTAAGAGCGATAACAGCCAAAAGGGAAAACCTCTTAGCATTTGAAGCCTTGAACATAAACCAAATCCTCCTTGATTATAAATCTCAATATTCACTTGTGGTCTTTTGTGATGCGCCGACAGAAAAGTCGGAATTCCGGGTAGTCGAGCATAAGAATAAGTACCTTAACGGCCTCAACCTTTCTATGCTTACTTAAAAAAGGGCATAGGTTTTCCTCTATTACTTCGCCAATGAAGTTTTAGATTAAGGGTAGCGATAAATCTACAAGAAACCGGGTTTGTTGGTTTTTGGTTCCCGTTATTTATCAAATTGAAAAGTTCTGAGGCGATTGTACTTAAACCGCATTTTAACACATTATTCACTGAATTGCATCATGCAAAGAGACCCAAATGCGCCGCCTGGTGGGGCTTTAGGATAAGATAGTTGCATTTAAATTATGATATAATTAAACAATATAACAGCAAAATGCTCGAAAGCGAAAGGATTTAAGTTTTCGCCCTATATGTTAAAAAAGCAGCATCGTCAAACCAGTATCTCACCAACGTCTGTAGAATTCTCCAGTCGCTTATTTTATTTTAAGCCTCTTGCCGTAGTTTTGTTACTGATTTTAGGAGTAACAGGAATTGTACCCGCCACTGCCGCCCCCTCTCAGGAAGGAACAACTCAGGCTATTTCAGCCATTGCAGGGGCCGCCATAAACGTAAATAATCCCCGCCAGTATCAATTTTTCAATCAGACCGGGCATGGTATCGGTGGTAGTATTTTGCGCTTCTATCGGGCAACAGGCGGGATTGCGCGACACGGCTATCCCATCAGCGAGTTATTACTGCTGAATGACCACTACCTCCAATATTTTGAGCGCAGTGTGATGGTGTTTAACCCGATGTACGCTAATACTGAGCAGGAAGTCACGCTCTTACCGCTTGGCAAGCTGGAAGCACAACGCTACGAATTCAACCCCGTAACCCCCTTTGAAGGTACGCCCGAACGCTGGTATTTCCCGGAAACTGGCTTTAGTTTATCGGGCGGATTCCTGAATTTCTGGCGGAATAATGGCGATAATGCCGCACTTGGTTTTCCCGTAAGTGAACCTTATCTGGAAAATCAGCCAGAGGGTACAAAACTAGAGGTTCAGTATTTTGAATTTGCTAAACTTGAATACCACCCTGAAGCGGTAACTGACCAGAATGTGCAGTTGGCCTTATTAGGGCGGGGAAAAGCCGAGGCTGACTTAAAACCAGCCCAACGAACCTCACTTTCAGCCCCTAAAGGAAACGAAGCTCTGACCTTCCGCGTACCATCACTTATGTTCCACTATGTGCGCGAGGTAGATAAGAAAAAGGATTTGCTAGGCTATAACCTGTCGGTAACTCCGGGAAATTTCAGCAAATTCCTGGACTGGATTAAAGATAACGGTTTCAATACCGTCACGATTGAACAAATTCTTGACCATCTTAAATATGGGGTTGAATTACCCGAAAAGGCCATTAACTTGCGCTTTGATGATGGGCATGTGGATATGTGGTCAGCCTATCAGGAATTGAAAAAGCGGGGTATGACCGCGACATTCTATGTGATTACCCGACGACTGGAATTATTGCCTGAACAGTGGCGACAGATTGACCAGGACGGTTTTGAGGTAGCCGCCCATACCCGCACCCACCCCGATTTGCGCGGGGTTAAAGACCTGACGGACGAAATTACCGGGAGCAAACTTGACCTTGAAGCCATGTTAGGCCATCCCGTCCGAACCTTTGCCTACCCCTATGGCAAATACGGCCCAACTATTACAAAAATTACTCAGGATAGTGGTTTTGAAATGGCAGTCACTACCGATGGCGGTTATAACTGGTCGGCAGGGAATTGGCTCAAACAACCCACTATCAGCGTCACCGGTAACGACACCCTGACCGATTTTGCCAGCAAAATTTTTAATGGCATGCCCAAAGGCACTACCCTTCCGCCCCTCCCCAAGCCTACCAAACCCGCAAAATAACGGTTGTCGGTGGTCAGTTGACCTAACCCCCTAGCCCCCTTCCCTAGTGCATTTCCACAGAACATGTTGTGCAAAGGGGGCGGAATTATCCCTTCTCCCTGGGGAGAAGGCTAGGATGAGGGGGTTTCTTAG
>Ga0209512_1005721_pt1 | contig 10209 bp, 10 predicted proteins | sample frozenSSSSmetaG_FD_184142 | JGI IMG/M metagenome (GOLD analysis project Ga0209512, IMG submission 184142) | Glacier valley bacterial and archeal communities from Borup Fiord, Nunavut, Canada, to study Microbial Dark Matter (Phase II) -... | ecosystem: Environmental > Aquatic > Freshwater > Ice >... | reverse complement strand
TAATGCTGCCGATCTCTTCAAAAGTTCCATAGCCACCGGGAAGGATAATAAACGCATCCGATTGCTCGATGATACGGTGCTTTCTGTCTTCCATAGTGTCTTCAAGATATGAAGTGTCGAGGCCGTCAAAAGCGACGTAGCCTTTCGTCATGGCCATTAAATCCTTTGCCATGACTCCAGTGAGATCATTACCACCTGCCTGCTTATAGGCGGCTGCAAGCGTCTGCGCGACTGTCTCGGTTACATCGATATACTTTTGGCCGACTGATAGCGACGAGGTAAAGGTTATGCAGGCCAGTTGTTAGTGGATACGCTTCGAACTTTCTAGCTATGATTTCTTCGCAATGACCATGATCCAAGTCGCATTAGAGCCGTCAGATGAATCAACCCAGGCGTTGATATCGGTAAACCCTGTTGTTGTTAACAATTCGACGATACCGTCTTTTGACCAATAATTGAAAAATCGTGGAGCCATGCCTTTATTATTCTGCCACGCCTACCCTTCTCCTTGTTTCAAGGTTAAGGAAAAAATTCCTCTGGGCCCTAGCGCGTCGTATACTTTTTTTGCTGTAAATTTTGTTTCTGTGTCATTAAAATGAAGGAATACGGCGTTTGCTATAATTAAGTCGTAGTTGTCACCTACATTATCAGTAATAATATTTAAAATATGAGCAGTCGGGTCGTCCTTTTGAAGGATATCAACAAAACCTTTCGTGGCATCTGTTTTCTCGACGTGGAGTCCTTTTTCTTCGATGATCTTCGCATCACGTCCGTATGCTGAACCAATTTCAAGAATCTTCGCGTCCAGTTTTAGTGTTTGAGTACTTTTATCTATCCAATCTTCAACAACAGCTCCTCGTTTATTCGGAGTGTTTTGTATATATTCGTTAATACTCGCCTCGTAAGACTCAATGGTCTTCTTGTTTGCATCTTCCATTAGTTAAAGTATAGCAAAGAGCCGGCTATTTTTTGACTGAAGGTTTCTTTTTTGCAGCATCGCCTTTACGTACGTACAAGCGAGGTGATCTAAGGATTGGAAGCTGAAGCCACATAGGTACTTTGGCCTGGAAACCTATGTAAAAGAATAACGCACCAGATAACACGATAGTGGCAACACCGATCCATGTCATCATCCCACCGAAAATTTGCCCGTAGACATTCGCTCCGATACCAAGAACAAGCAAAAGACCTACTGGACCGGCATATTTGTTCAAAGCAGACGCTCCAAGCCAGGCACCAACCGTCAATGGCAATGCTACGCTGCTGATAGCGAATGAGATTGCGATAATCGTATACCACTGCGGTGCATTTGATGCGCCAAATATACTATCTCCAAGTATACCGAGCCCAGCGCCGATGCTGATACCAATAAAAATCCACGCCACTAGCCAATTTGTTGCCGTCTGAATAAATTTATCACTGTATCGATAGTTAGTATTTTCATAGCGACCGTTGCTATTTTTTTTCTGTGGCTTTGCTGTCATGTTATTACTATCCCTATTCCAGTTACGTATTTTTTACTATTCTCATATTTGCAGGCGTATTTGTTACCTTTAGCGTATCATATACCTTCACAATTTCATCAATGCCGAGCCGTTCGCGGAGGGATACGACCAATTCGTCATATCGGAATCGGGGGTAATGCTTATGCTTGGCCGAATGTTGTGTACAAAATCAGAGCCAGATTACTTTAGATATCTAACTTCTTATTGACCATTCCGAATAGTTTCTTCGTTGTATTCCAGTTACGAATCGTCATTGATTTATACAGTGGTGATATCATGATTTTATTTAAACGACTTCTTGTACGCTCTGTACTAAGACGACGAGAATAGACGACACCCTCGCCTTTCCAGACGTAGTCTACATTAGCCCTTGGATCAAAAATAGCAAATGCCTGATCAATATCAATGTCCATTAAGAAAATGACATCGCTATGGTATTTCGTTGGTTCATCACCAAAGCCCGCAGGTTTAGATTTTACAATATCATTTAGGGTAGTTTTGCTAATCACTAAGACTTTAATTAGTTTACTATCAAGCTTGAACCACTTTGGAAGTTGAGATTCGATTTCTAATCGTATTTCATTAGCACTTTTAACCGACATAAGAATAACATTTCCGCTATTGATATAGGTTTCGACATCTATATAGCCCAGGTCTTTAAGGCCTTGCTTCAAATCGGCCATCGGAACTTTATTTATGCCGCCAACGTTGATCCCTCTAATGAGTACTACGTACGTGTTCATTGTTTAATGATAACAAAAAGCTCAAATTTTAGGGCATTAACAGCAGTTAACGTACGCCACCCGTGATATTGGTATTCCAAGCACGAGAATCAGTAAAGACGCTTTTTCCGGTTGTCGTATCGGTGAGGCGCCAATCGGTCTCTTTGTTGGTGTGGAATAAGTTAACGAAGCGTGCGCCTGTATTGTAGGCGCGCCTAATGAGCATACGTGTCCACCCCTCTTGTGTAATCCAGTCGTTCGCAGTCGCTTCATAGGGAGGGTTTTCTGGGTAGCTAAATACCCATGAGCCGTAAGACGAATAGTACTTCCCTCCTGGCTGGAAATAAGCTGGAACATCAGGAGCTGAAGCCGTCTCAGCAATTCCCCACGGCTTTGAGCCCGCCAGCGCCTTCAGTCGTGGGATTGGGCCATTAGTTGCATCGTTAAATCCAAATACCGCAGTTGGGTCTTGCCAACCCGGAGATCCAGCGCGTTGGTCGCTCCAGTTGAACCCATTGATTCCGAGAACATCGACGTATGCATTACCGGGGTAAAACGACTCGAATTCATACGGACCTGCCCCGTAGTTGAGCGGATTCCACATCAGCAAAACGTTTGGCGCAACGGCGTTACGAATGTCTGCGACGTGACGCCACATGGCAATATATTCAGCAGGGGTAGATTCCGCATAGCCCACGGTTCCGATACCGGATGCCCATGGACGAGACGTGTCGTTCATCTCGGGCGCAAAGCGAACGATGATTTGAGCGCGGCTTGTATACGACTGCGCTTCTTTCAGCCAAGCTGTTATGTGCGCATCCTGAGAGCCGCCGGCAATTAAACGCGGAGCAAAGGTGGGCTGCTGGTTACCAGGAAGATTCCAATCCCAAGGCTCTAGGGAGATAAGTAGTGCGGCCCCTCTGGTTTCCGCAGCCTGAAGGTAGCTGACAGGAAAGTCGGGTGACTGAACAAAGTCTGTGTACGTTGAAACCATGCCGTTTTTAATGCCAAAGTTACTTTCGTCCGTTGCGAGTGTCGCAAGGTCATGAGATGCCCACCCGACAACCATCTTGCCAGCAAGGTTTTTGATATCTAAGGACGCGGTGACGCTACACGTGCCAGGCTTCGCGACTCCATCGGCTGAAGCGAGGTAGAAAGACGATCCGCCACTCCGCGACGCTTGCACGCAGAATCCACCCGAAACTTTAAAGTAGGAAAACGAGTTAGACCCGCTAGGACTCACGCCCTGACCGCTATTAACACTACTGAGATCGTCGGGATAGTCTCCTGTGAGTACGTTGTACATTCCGAGGCTTGTACTTGCATTGTGAAGATCGGACTTTAATGATGCCTCGGCCGCCATTTTTGAGACACCGTTATACGCCACAATAGTAATAGCTGCCAAAATGCCGATAACGACAATGACAACGAGAAGTTCGACAATAGTAAAACCATTTTGTTTATGTTTGGCCCACATGAATAGAGTAAGTATAGGCTAAATGAAGACTGAGGTCAAAATGAGATAGAGGTGAGCGTGCTCTGATCGCTAACTGTCACTTCCTCAAGAAGCTAATTACTAGACTTATATGAATAAATCTTATATAATATACATATTCTCATCGGACTTCTATTGAAAGGATGTATCCATGGGTAAAGAATCTAAGGATGGGTACCGAAAATACTCAACCATCCTGCACGCCTCTGTCGCAGCCTTCGTGATCATCGCTGTCATCTGCACTCCATCAGCCGTCGGCGAAACTGTACCTTCAAAGCAGGTTCGGATTATGGTCTGCGAAGTTGACCCGCAACTGATCGTCACGATCCCGCTGACAGATTTCGATCCGTCCGTGTACTCGAAGGACATCAGTCTCTGCCGTTAGGCATTATTAACCCGCAATACCTTGTCGAGGACCACAGTCCTTCGGGGCTGCGGGTCTTCGCTTTTCGATGTTTCTTTACTCGCGGCATTTGTTTCGCAAATCAAATGATTGCTTTTATTCATTTAATCCTAGCAAAAAGCCTCCGGAATGGAGACTTTTTATTATGCTTATGCTTGGCAGCCCTAGTGGACGAGCTTCGAACTTTTAACTCTTATTTTTTAACTCAAGAGTAAATGAATCTAGTGAATTTTGATCCCGAAAATAAAATATTACAGGATATGTAGTGACACCAAGTTTCTTTAGGGCCATGTGTCGGTGACAGCCGTCTGCAATTTCTAGATCATCTACCCAAAGATTCGTAGCAATAAGTGGAGCTGGCTTCCATCCGTCATTCATACTTTTTAACATTGACTCAAGTCTTGAATCTGTAACCGATTGTTCTTCGTGGTAGTTTTCATCCGCTTGAATCAGATTTACGAGGTTTTCGATAGGATAGTCGACTGGGCCAAAATGAAACTGTGAATTTTCACTTAATTTTTCAGCCAATCTGCGGTTATTGCCAGAGCCTAAAAGAAATTTTAATACCCACTCATGCACCATACCTTCTTTGCTGGCATCTAACATAGTTTCATAGTTTATATTCTTCGCTGCGCCGCCAGTCGTAATTAAACCATGGGACGTTTCTTCATTTTTTTGCGACTTTATAAAATCCAACTCGTCTTTAATCATTTGAATAAAAATATCGTTATCAATTAAAGATGAAAGGCCGCCCACTACTTGTCCAAAGTGCGAACTATCCACTTTTCCGGATTTATAATACTCCCAGCATAGTTTCATAAGGTCGCCCTCATGAAAGACAAAGCCCTCGTTTTCTACTCTATTTGAAATCTCGACCAAAGACCTGATCTCCGCAAAAGGCAAGCTGTGCGTTAATACGTACGGTCTTACCCTGGCGGCTTTAAACCTCTCCTTATTGGAATGGACGTCTAGGATATATCTGTACACTCTTGCACTTATATCCTGGTGACTTTCGCCGCTTTTTGTAAACACTTCTGCTAGTTCAGGATATCGATGTGTACCATCGGGATTCGGCATAGAATCACCGAATTTATACCCGTAATTCTCTTTGTTGAATGTTTCATCCGAAAATACTTGCCATGCCTTTTCGATAGACGGATAAAAGTCGTCTATTTTATAGTCGTCAGGCAACATGTACTCACCATGATCTAAATCAGCTAAGTTATCATCCGGTGAGATAAAAAAATGTACATCCTCTACGACACCCTTCATCTGTTGTCTTATGAGTTCTGCTGTTTCTAGCGCTCTATTTTTACTTGATACAGACAAGAAAATGGCACTCGCTTCACTCTGCTCAAAGTCAGCATATATCTCCTGTGCAATAGCCAAAGCAGCATCTTCCTGGTTAGCCTCAATGGAAGAATCCCTACCATTGTTTAGATCGTTGATATCTCTTAGGTGTCTGATTACTAATAAACCACGCTCTTCACTCGTTTTTCCAGCTTCCATATGTGTTACCTACCCTCGCTCAAAAAATACCACTCTCGACACTTTTCATAAATACCTAACAGTAATTTATTGTCATCACGAGCACCTAGCAACATCTTAGCTTCTTCATGATCGGCGATGACTACCTCTTTGACCTCTGAGCTATTTGGAAGATCACCGATTTTATTAACTTTAGCGATATATACAGGTATATATGTTACAGGTGGGTACTTTCGCGCAAGATTAAAGGCCGTTTCGTACTTCATTCGGCCAAATTCTGAAATAATAGTGATATCAACTCCCGCCTCTTCAAATGCTTCTCTTTTTAAGCACGCTTCCACCGACTCGCCGTCATCCCTATGGCCACACTGTGCATTCCATTCCTCGGTTTTATCATAAGACAAAACAACCTTGTCATCTAAAAAGCAAAATACCATTGGTGTCATCTTGAGTTCGTCTTTCACATCCTTAAATTCATCGCTAAAACTAATACGAGCATTTTTTTGTGGAGTATTTATTGCTTGAACCGGATATGAGTTAGACATAATGAAATATATTATGCTATAGTGCAACTATGTTTACAAGTACTCAAGAACTTAATGATAGTACGATTGGAGCTGTATGACAGATTCGAACAAAAAAACGGCCCGAATAAAAGGACCTACAACCCTTGTCGATTCGAAACGTATCATAGCTGAACTTAATATTGATGCAACGACTTTTTGTGAAGTTGAGCTCTATAACAAAAATAATAATGATTACAAATTAAATCTTTCTGTCGAAAACGGAATTTGTTTATATTTCCAAAAAGATTTAGTGTTTAAGGCATCTATTGATGAAGCCGAAACGGCTATACGACTCGTTTGTACATTAATCAAGGACACTTGGTCAATCACCCCTATAACGACAAAGATTAATTTCGAATACAGAAATTGTAATGTGAAAATGTATTTTGGTTCCGGTGTCGGTGATTGGTATGAGATTGAAGGACCAGACGGCATTGATATTGCAAAAGAGTTCAATCTACCAGTATGGAGCAAGGCAGAGTTTAATGACCTTGCCCGCTATTCCTGGAAAGATGTCGAAGTGAAGTCTTTATTGAAAGATGGAGAGCCGAATAAACTGCTTACATCCATACTCAATAAAATAAAGAGTATCGATTATAACGTGTCGTTAAAACAAATAAAAAGCCGTTTAGTTAACTACAATAACGACTTCTCTGATATCGAATTTCTCTATCTCGCAAAAACCAAGCAACAACTGCTTTCTTCAAATTATTTTAAAAAAGTAGATATAGAATCAAAAATCTCGATAATTATTCCCTATTTCAATACAGAAGAGTCAACACTCAGAGTATTAAGCGGTTTAAATACCCAATGGATAACTCCCGAGAGCTATAAAAATGTACAAGTTATCGTTATTGATGATGGATCTACTGCTGATATGGATATATCGACAATCAAGTTTCCGGACTACAAATACGATTTTAAAGTAGTAAGACATGACACGAATAACGGTAGATCTGCAGCAAGAAATACCGGTTCTAACTACAGCAATGGTGACGTGCTAGTTTTTCTAGACTCCGATTGTATTCCTCACCCATCTTTCATAGGAGAACACTGGATCAGAAATAATGCCGCCGAAAACTGTCTATTTATTGGGTTAAAGCATGATGTCATGTCTTTAGAAAATATTCCGGATGATAAAACCCTTTTCTATGAATATTCTAATGACTACAGAAAATTTAAGAATATTGGTCCCGACTGGTTAGCAGATAAAAGGATTGCTGATTGGGCCCACAACAACCAACGTTCATTACAGCCACAAAATGGTGAATACAAAATCTTAGAAACGACTAATAACTTGAAAGACTTCTCTGACCACGGATGGTACGGATGGTGGGACCTTGCTTCTGTGGTTGTATCCCACTCGATCTCAATGCGAAAAGAGACTTTCAAAGCAATTGGCGGCTTCAGCTACTCATTCAGGGGATGGGGTTACGAGGATGCCTTTTTCGGAGCATGTGCAATTGCACTCGGAGTTAAGATTATACCAGTGCTTAGTGGCGGCGTTTACCACCTTGAACATGAAGCGAGAAGTGGAAATAAAGCCAAAAAAAGAAATGAAAAAATGCAGAATGAGCTGATCTATGCGAAGCTTTTAGACATGCGTGTATCTGACCTAAATCCCACCTACATATATTCTTAGTCTCTCAATATAGCTATTTTGTATTTTTCAAACGGGTATATTCTTTCATCGTAGCGATAAACCCACTCGTGAATTTATCTGGTTCGTTTGCCATCAACTTTTGTATGTCTTTAATTTCCATTGCAAGAATTTCTTCTACCTCATCATTCGGGATGAATTTCCATGTCGATTTAGCAATACAAGTATACAGGCCGAACATGTGCATCGAATTTTGTGACTCATCTGGATAGAATATTGAGAGCTCTTGAAGGGGTTGAGACATATCTAATTCTTCTTTAGCCTCTCTTATAGCACCTTGCATATACGTTTCACCTTTAGAGACATGGCCACCTACGGAATGATCATATAGACCGCCACTTTTTTTATGGAGCTGTACGTATAGTTGACCATTCGTATTAAAAACATACACAGCAGCAATGCGATGCAAATATCTATTGTTATGGGCCGTCTCTCTATCTGATGTCCCGATGATTTCGTCGTTGATATTTACTATATCGAGTAGTTCCATAATCTCACAGTAGCATGAAAATAAATCTTTCATAAGTTATTTAGGCTTAGTAGGCATGTATCATAACAAATAGCCTCCTATTGGGAGACTCCTCATCACGCTTACGCTTGGCAGAACGTTGTACGTGAAATTAGAACTAAAGTTCTATCTGATATGATAGAAGAATGAAACTACTTCTTACATCTGCGGGTATTACAAATCAGCTCATTGCCGACACTCTATCTGATCTCGTCGGTAAATTACCCTCAGACATAAAAATTGGTTTTATTCCAATGGCAAAAAATGTTGAAATAAACAATGCAACTTGGCTTGTAAAAAAACTGAGTCAGATGTTTGAATTTGGATTCACTGATGTCGAACTCGTAGACCCTTCTGCGAACGATACAAACTGGCAGACGAGACTCGCAGAAAAGGACGTCATTTTAGTTGGAGGGGGCAACACCTTTCATCTATTGAATCAAATGCGCATTACTGGCTTTGATGGATGGCTACAGTCGAATCTTGGTAATAAGGTTTATGTAGGTATAAGCGCCGGAAGTATTGTGGCAACCCCGAATATCGCTATTGCATCTGTTGGTGATGGTGATGAGAATATTCCAGGCATCAACGACTTAACTGGGTTGTCGTTCGTTAGCTTTGAGGTATCACCGCACTCACCTGAGTCTGTGACGCACGAGGAAAATCAAGCTTATGCAAATTTAATCACAAACCAACTTTATGCATATGATGATAACTCGGCGCTAAGAATAGACGGTGCAAATATTAAGGTAATTTCTGAAAGTGTTTGGGAAAAGTTTAACGATTAGCTCTATTTCAACATTTCTACAAAAAAATAGAACCGATTAACGTTCTGATTCCATCTTTTCTAGCCTGGCAGCCCCTCGTGGACGAGCTACGAACTTTTAGCAAACGAATGTAATAGTTCCAGCGTGGTCATGAGATTAAATAACTTTCCTTGATTCGCGCCATCCAACGCTGCATCTATATCTTCCATCTGCTTTATAGAATTATTAAGTACATTAATCGCATCATCGACACTATACCAAGCATAGGTAAACGCTGCCTCAGCTTGGTTTTGAGGGTTCGTCTTACTTAGACTATCTACAAAACGAGCTGTATAACCATGTATGATATATTTTCTGTTTATGAAATCTCTATATTGAATAACTATACCGATTTCTGCTATTTCGGAGATAGTTATGCCTACTTCTTCAATAGATTCCCTGCGTAGCGCAGTAATGTTATCCTCATTATCTTCAACGCCGCCACCTGGCAGGAGTCCATTATTAATAATGAGTATATTATTTTTATCATTAAGGATCAGTGCCTTAACCGTCAATCTATCTTTGTATTCGATGGATGGATTATGGACGCCAATTACAGCTGGATTATTCATGTCACTAATTTAACATACAAAACAAAGAACCTCTAAATTAATATAGGTGAAAACGCTTATGGCAGCCCCTAGTGGATGAGTTACGAACTTTTTACCGTACTAGATAAACCTAACTTATCGATTAGTTGATCGACTTGAGCCTTAACTTCGCTAAAGATAGCTTCTTCACTTTCTGTTCTATCGTCGTCTTTTGCTCGACGCTCTCCCTCACCTATATCATCGACACTCCAAATAATGGTTTCATCCGGTAAATTAACTATTTTCGAAGCTTCATCGTAGGCACGTTGATTTACACACACTATAACGTCATGCGTATCAACGAGAGGCTGCGTGACTTGATCGATAGTTGTTTTAATAGTCTTATTGAGTCCGTGGCGTTTTAGCATCTCTACAGTTCGGGCCCTATGGTCGATCGTAAACTGCTCATGGCGATCCTGGTCGGCTACTGTGCCGCTTGAAGACGCTTCTGCACCAGTAATTCCTA
>Ga0209512_1005720_pt1 | contig 10214 bp, 12 predicted proteins | sample frozenSSSSmetaG_FD_184142 | JGI IMG/M metagenome (GOLD analysis project Ga0209512, IMG submission 184142) | Glacier valley bacterial and archeal communities from Borup Fiord, Nunavut, Canada, to study Microbial Dark Matter (Phase II) -... | ecosystem: Environmental > Aquatic > Freshwater > Ice >... | reverse complement strand
ATTTATAATAAATGGTAAGTTTTTGAAAGACGTAGCTGGTAGAAGTACTTCCCCGTATTTATATCGAAAAGTGTTGGTTATTTCCCAGATGGCAGATTACATTAAAACAGGCACCGTTAATTTTAAATTTCCGAGCGATTTATACTGGCAAAACGCATCTCCTATAATAAGTAGCTTGCAAATTACGGCAGGTGATAATAATCAGGTTGCCACATTAACTCCAGATGGACCTTCAGTCTCTTTTAATTATAATACCTCTGGTATTAAGACGGTGAAGTTTGTTGTAACATTTAGTGACAACACAACTAAAACTACCTATTCATCATTATTAGTTGGGCAGACCTCAAATTAATTATGAAAATAAAAATGAGGTATTTTGGGTTTATATTTTCCATAAGCATTATGTTTCTTTCTATTGTGTATGTCTCAGCCCAACAAACGCATAAAAAAAAATATCAGATATATATTAAATATAATGATGGGCATGTACTTAAGGGCAGGTTTATTACTGCTAAAGATTCGTCCATAATATTATTAAAAAGGGATACCTTCAATGTTTTTGTACAGGAAATTAAATTTATAAAAATAAAAAGAAGATATAATCATTTTATCCTATCTGCTTTGTTAGTTTCAAGTTCTGCTCTAATTTCTGGATCAATTGCTTATAATAACTATGTTAAACAAAATTACATTGATTTTGGTCCAGGGGGGGCTGCAATATATGGTGGTTTATTTGGTGTGCTTGTTGTTGGAGCTCCGTTATCAGGAATAATAATTCTTATAAAGGAACTTTCAAAAAAAACATATTATTTAAACGGATCTCTACTTACTTATAACTTTATAAAGCCTTCTCTTAACAAATTAAACTCTAACCAACTAAAGCCATGAGAGTCACCCTATTATTACTGTTTTCGATTTTTTCATTCAGTTCATGTAAAAAGAATGAATTGGATGCTTTACCACCTGCTACACAAATTGGTAACAATACTTTCGGATGTTTGATAAATGGAGTAGCTTGGGTGCCTAATGGAGGTAGGGGCTTTAGCCCTGATAAGGCAGTAGAGGGTGGTTTTCAAGACAACTTAAACGATCCTAACCAACGATGGAATGTTTGGATAAGGACAGCGCGAAATGACGGATCATTTATGGATATTTACCTTCACAATGTTTTTAAAAAAGGGGTATATTTTTTGAATTTCGACACTGCTGTCAGGCCTACGATTTTTTTTCCTCAAAATTACATTTATTATTATGACAGAAACTCTAACTATATTACTACAAGCCAATATTCCGGAAAAGTGATGATAACTGAGGCAGATACTTTATTACCAAATATCATATCCGGTAATTTTGAATTTACAGGTTATGATGCGGCTTCAAAAAAAACTATTTCAGTAACTAATGGCAGGTTTGACACTCGTAATAAATAACTAAAACATATGAAAAAAATATTAATTTTATTTGCTTTTATCGGGCAATTATTATACGCTCAATCACCCTCTTATACTTCACTAGTTGGAAAGTATGATAGAGATATAGTTAATGGCGATGGTGTGGATTATCCAAATAAATTCCCTCCATGCCCTTTGGGAAACGGGGCAAATTCTGAATTTATTATCAGTGGCACTACATTTAAGGGATATGACGAAGCACAGGGTTATAATGGTATGGGCGAGGTGAGTTATTATTTTAAGTCAAGCTCTGGTCAATGCCCTTCAGGTGGAAAGGCAAACCTTACTAAGCCCATAATAGTTTTAGATGGCTTCGATCCTCTTGATTCTCGTTCGGGGGCTAAAATTTATGGTAAATATCTTAAATATACCAGTAATATAAATGGTGTTATTACTGATAAGTTTCTAGGAGATAAATTAAGGCAACAAGTAAATGGTTTTGATGTTGTAATCCTTAATTTTCCACAATATAAACGCGATGGATCCGTAACTCAAACTTATACTTGCCCGGTATCTTCAAGTTTTATTTGCTCTTTAATAGGATATACAGGCGGCACTCGAACTGTTACCACCGGTCCGGTTGAAACCATTGACGGAGGTGCTGATTATATTGAAAGAAATGCTATGGTATTGGTAGAGTTTATTCAAAGAACAAATCAAACCTTAGTTGCAAATGGGAGTACAGAAAAAATAACCATTATTGGCCCAAGCATGGGTGGCCTTATTAGCAGGTATGCACTGGCCTACATGGAAAAAAACAATATCCCTCATAATTGTAAAACATGGTTGTCTTTTGACTCACCTCACTTAGGTGCAAATATAGCTATGGGTAGTCAGTGGTGGGTAGATTTCTATTCTAGTAGAGATGATAATGCAAAGGATGTAAATGACAATCAATTAGGTTCGAAAGCTGCCAGGCAACTTCTTTTGTACCATCGGCTTTCTTATAATGAAACCACTCCAACCAGTGCAATTAAAGATGGTATTGATTTTAGGGGAACATTCGTGAATAATATGGAAAATAACGGGTTACCCGGCAGTTATGGCTTCCCTACTTTACCACGCAAAGTTTGTCTAATAAATGGCGCAATAAATGGAAGCCTGCAAAAAGTTATAAATAGTGAGGTTGAGCAGTCGCGTACCATACAGGCCTGTGAAAAAGCTTTTTCAAGTAAGGTAAATCTATCTTTAGGTCAACGTAAATTAGCTGCTTTTGTTTGCTTTGCATCTGGGCCTTTTGGGTTTTTAGGACTAACAGCTTGTCAAGTAGCCGGCGAACCAACTGCACTCTCAAAAACAACCGTTAACTTTCAGCCTAGTTATGGTAATACTTGCGTAGTTTTTGATGGCTATTTTTTAAATAGTAATAATCAAAAAAAAGCAGGTTCTTATGCAAATAGTGTCAGCTTAGATATTGCTCCTGGTGGATACTATTCAACTCAAGCTGAAATCGCAAAAAACGGCACAGGAGGTACTACTGATGCTTTGTACGCATTAAATTACATAGGAAAATCAAAAATTACATTTTTGGATGTAATTGATAACCATTGTTTTATACCTACAAAAAGTTCTCTTGCTTACAAGTGGAATAATAAAAGTAATTTAGGAGATTTTGGAGAGGATTTAAGTTCTAAGGCTTTAGTTTGTAATGGTGATATTCCTTTTGATACTTATTTTGCGCTAAACCGGAATCAGGAACATGTTTCATTAAATGAGGAAAGCGTTACAAGCAAACAAGGTATTATAAAAATCAATACAGTAGGCTTAGAAAACGGCATTTATTCTTTACAAATTTTTAAAAATGGCTCGTTAATAGAAACTCAACAGGTAGTTATTGTACATTAGATTATCGTTCAATCATCTTATTGAGTTGGTAGGCTCTTTTAAGATACCAATAAGGCTAAGAGGCTCTTTCTTTTATAAGAAAAGCCTCTTTTTTTATATTTATGTGTAATTGTGCTACTTTTAAATACCTGTAAAATTATTTTTTATCATAATTTTAAGGATACTATTGATATTAAATCTTTAAATATCGGTTTATAATATCAGATTATTTATATTTAAAAAACATCTCTAAGTAAAATTAGTGTTTCTTTTTTTGCCTGGATAAAAGAACAAAAGACAAACTTACGAAGAGGAAAAGGTTGTTGCGAAATAATTTCTGGGTCATTAATAATGTAAATATTGATAAAACAATAACTGAAATTAATATTTTAGCGTATTAGGACTCAGCGGTTAAAATTTTTAAATATTTTTATCGTTGTAACACCAAAATCAGTAACTCACCTATCATCGTTATTAATGAGCACTTTATCTTTTATACTATTACAAGTACCCAGTATTGTTGCAGATAGCACTAAAAATGCTGGTGGGGTAGTATCCACAGCTGCGGGTCAAGGCCTTTCCATGTCAGAATTATTAGTGAAAGGTGGGCCAATAATGATCCCAATTTTGATTTTATCTTTGTTCGCAGTTTTTCTTTTTGTTCAGAGATATTTATATATCCGAAAGTCAGGCTACATGGATCCACAATTTTTAGCCAACATCAGAGAAAAATTATTGCAAAATAATATACGTTCGGCTATTGATTATTGTTCAACATCCAAATTTCCAATTGCTCGCTTAATAGAAAAGGGTTTGTATCGAATGGGTTCTCCAATCAGAGATATTGAAGTTGCGATTGAAAACACTGCAAGGGTTGAAATTTATAAAATGGAAAAAAACTTGGGTTTACTTGCCGCAGTAGCAGCAATTGCACCTATGATGGGTTTTTTAGGAACAGTGGCAGGGATGATTAAAACATTTTATGATATTTCTCAAGCTGGTGGTACAATAGGTATTGATGTGATTGCAGGTGGTATTTATCAAAAAATGATTACATCTGCTGCTGGCTTAATTGTTGGGATGACGGCTCACGCTTTGTATACTTATTTAAATACTATGATTGACAGGGTTATTAATAAAATGGAAGTTACCGCCATTGATTTTATGGATATTTTATATAAACCTGTGGCTTAGATATGAATTTTAGAAGAAGAAAGAAAAATGATTCACATCTGGAAGGCGGTGCTTTATCAGATATATTATTTATTTTAATGCTATTCTTTCTCATGATTTCTACCATGATAAGTTCTGATGCCATTAAAGTAAGTTTGCCAAGAGCAGGATCAAGTAAAGCTGTTCCAAAGGATATTATTCCTATTTATGTAACATCCGATTTGAAATGTTTTATTCGTAAAGATGCAGTAGATATGGAACACCTTCGTACCTTATTGGAAGTTGAATCAAAAAAATTTAAAAACCCAAATGTAATTTTAAAAGCAGATAAGGGTGCGAATTGGGGCAGAGTTGTAGAAGTAATTGATGTAATAAGGGCTTTAAATTTGCCATTTTCTGTAGCCACTGACAGAAAAAAATAACATATTTTTAAATTTCATAAAAGAGTTATACTTATGATGACTCTTTTTTTATTTTAAAAGGAATTAAAAGCCCACAGTTCAAATATCTGTAGGCTAAAAAAATTAAGCTCCCGTTTTAGTATTATTATTGTGAGATGAAGAACTGTTAACTGGTGCTTGTTTTTCTGTTGTGGTAGATGATGGAGTACTAGTTGTTTTTGCAGCCGGCGTTGAAGTAGTTGCTTTGGACATAGTAGAGGCAACAGGTGCAGCTTTTTTAACTGGAGGAGTTGTAGCCTTAACTGTTGTTACGGGTTTTGCCTTAGTTTCAGTGATTTTGGAAACGTTACTAACCACTTTCTTTTCAACTTTTTTTGCCTCTTTAGCAACTTTTTTTGCCACTTTTTCTGCTTTCTTTTCACCTTTATCAATCAGGGTGCTTACTTTCTTAGCAACAAGTTTTGCAGCCTTGCTCAAGGTTTTATTTACTTTTTTTGCATCCGCCTTTACTGTTCCTAACGTATTTTGTAGAGAAAGCTCAATTTTTTCAATTAATTCTTTACGATTTTTTGATTTTGCCATTTTATTAAAAGTTTGTGTGTTTATAATGATATGCAAATTTACGAATGTTAATTTAATGTTAACTATATGTTATGTTAAATTAATGTTAAATTATTTTGTATTATATAACTGATTATCAAGTCAATAAATATAAATCTTAATTTGAGGAGTTTATTTTCATTTTTTTTGGATGAATTTTTTTATTAAATGTTTTTGAAAAATCGACATTTGAAAATGAAAATTTTATATATAGTTTAAATCAAAGGATTTATTTCTTTTAACTTTACATGTTAATAATTAATTAAATGCGCAGACGAACCGCTTTAGACCAAGTTGATACCGAAGAATTAGATGAATCGTTAGTAGATTCATCCGAACCACAAGAAATGTCATTTATTGATCATCTTGAAGAATTACGCTGGCATATTATCCGCTCAGTTTCATCCATTGTTATTTTTTCACTTGCAGCTTATATTTATATTGAAGATATATTTAATTATGTAATTCTTGGTCCAAAAAGATTAGACTTTTGGACCTATCGCATGCTTTGTAAAATAAGTGTTTTATTAAATCTCCCAAATTTATGTGTAAAAAAGCTTGACTTTATACTTATAAACCGTGAGCCTGCAGGCCAGTTTATGATGTCAATAACATTATCATTAATAATTGGTGTGGTTTGTGCTTTTCCATATGCCTTTTGGGAATTATGGCGATTTATTAAACCAGGTTTGCGGATGAAGGAACGCAAAGCGGCATCAGGTGCTACATTTTTTGTTAGCGTACTCTTTGGTTTAGGCGTTTTATTTGGTTATTATATAGTAACTCCCTTAGTTATTAATTTTTTATCGAACTATAAATTAGATCCTAGTATTGCTAATCAGTTTGATATAACTTCATATATTTCTACAGTTTCAACACTTACCCTCGCTTGCGGATTAATGTTTCAATTGCCTGTAGTTATGTTTGCGCTTTCAAAAGCAGGAATAGTAACACCAAAGTTTTTAAAAACCTATCGTAAACATGCTGTTGTTGTTATATTAGTAGTTGCAGCAGTTATAACACCTTCTCCTGATGTAATGAGCCAAATGCTGGTAGCGATGCCATTGTTTTTATTATATGAAGTAAGTATTTGGGTTTCAGCAAGTGTGTGGCGCAAAAGGAAAAGAGAAGAGGCTTTAGAAGAACTTTAATAATTGAATATAAAAGCGCGTTGTTATTATTAATATCATTTGAGAAAAATACAAAAGTCTCCAATCGGAGACTTTTTTATTTTATTTTAAAACTTTAGAAGGATCATTTTATATTTTTTTTAAATACTTTTCCTAAGAAATATTTCCTCCCTCAAGATTTTTACTAATATCATTTTTTTGCTTTAATGCTTCCAAGCTTTTTTTACCATAAGAAAGCTTTGTAATTAATACATACAATACAGGAACGATAAAAATAGCAAGGCTTGTTGCAGCAATCATTCCACCAAAAACTGTCCATCCTATTGTTTGACGTGACACTGCACCTGCACCTGAAGCAATGACCAAAGGCAAAACACCAAGAATAAATGCAAGAGAAGTCATAATAATTGGTCGCAATCTTAATGTAACTGCCTCAATGGTAGCTTCAACAACTTCCATTCCTTTGTCAACACGTTCTTTAGCAAACTCAACAATAAGAATTGCATTTTTAGCAGCAAGCCCGATAAGTGTAATCAGTCCAATTTGTGCATATACATTGTTACTTAACTTAGGTAAAAAATAAAGCGTAAGTATAGCTCCAAATGCTCCTAAAGGGACAGCAAGAATTACAGAGAATGGAACAGACCAACTTTCATAAAGTGCTGCAAGAAATAAAAACACGAACAAAACAGATAGTGCAAAAATAAAAGTTGCTTTGGATCCAGATTGAATTTCTTGTAATAAACTGTTTGGCCTTCTTTAAAAAAAATGCCAGTAATAAATCCATTTACTTCACTGCGCAACTTAACTTCATTAATTGCTATGATATTGACTGGGTATAAATCATAATAAGTTGCGTTTTCTTCTTTGACATCTTCAATATTAACAGATATTGAGGTAGGAGGTGTATTGTTTACAGGTCCTCCACAAGAGAAAAGGAAAATTGAGGTGTTAAAAAATAAAAAATACCAAAGTCCGTTATTTTTCATGTTGTTTTAAATTAATAATTTTTGCTTAATTTTTTTTAAATCATTAAATAAATAGATTTAAGCAAGAAAATTTTCGATTAAAAAAAATACAAATAATTAAATATTGCAATTTCTGAAATTAAAATATTTATAAATAATATTGGTTTTATGTGGTTTTATAAAAACTTTTATTTCATTTACACGTAATTGTATTGAAATTTTTAACGGGCATGATAAAAGAATAGTTCAATTTTAATTAGATAACATTTAAATTAAAATGGTTAAAAAATGGATTTTGGGGTTACAACTGGCATCATATTTAATAAAGAAATAAAAAACTAAATGGAAGGTGCACAAACACAGGTTCTTACTATTATTGGAAAAATGATAAAGAAATCTGACTTGAAATTAAATTATATTATTGAAAACACAGGAATAAATCGAAACAGGCTTGTTAGGTTAAGAACGAAAGAGAATTGTGTTTTAACTTTTAAGGAAGGTGTTTTGCTTGCCGAAACTTTGAATATACCTTTTTGCGATTTTGTAAAAAAATTTAAAGAACAAAGTTTAAAAGGCTTAAATTAAACTTAAAACAAACATATTTTACAAATAATTTTAAAAACAAAAGATTAAGATATTATAAATAAATTCCAAATCTCAAAAAATAAAATAGTTTTTATAATTATCAGTTTATCAATATCGGTATATTTATAATTTAATAAATTTAAATTTCAATTGAATTTATTAACTTTTTATAATAAAGTGAATAATCACAGAAAAGCTATTATTAGAAAACTCAATAAAAACATAGCGCCATATAATTATTAAAATAAGACGCTTAAATTTTAATTAAATGTTGAATCGGAAATTAATATATATATTGTTTATTTTAATACTTGCAACTTTATGCATCAATGCTCAAACAAATATTGTATATATTGATGTTAATGGGCTTACTTGCTCATTATGCTCTAAGGCAGTTGAAAAAAAAATTATACAATTAAATTTTGTCCGTTCTGTAAAAATGGATCTTAATAGCAATGAAGCAACAATTGAAATTGATTTTTCAAAAAATCCGGATTGGAATCAACTAGCAAAATCGGTTTATGATGCAGGCTTTTCTATTGGGAATTTTCGAGTTCCATCTTGTGAAAAAAATTCACAACCTTTTCAAGATGGAGATTGCAAAAATAAATATGCTTTTGTAGGCGCTCCGACTAAGAAAGTAAACCCAGATTATTATACTTTGATAGGAAAATATTTTATGACTTCAAAGGATTATTCTTCTTGGAAAAAAAGAATGCAAAGCGTCGCAAACGAATCTGCGAAATCTCTTTATTATTATTATTGAAATAGGCATTTAAGTATTACATAATTAATTTGAAAATAATAAAAAGAAGAAAAATATGAATAAAAGAAAGCAAGAATTAGAAGGTGTAAGCCTGAAATTACGGCGTGCGGGTGGTGGGGATGTGTGCAGATAGCTTGCGGAATTTCTTGACTTTTTTGGTTACTTTGGCGTCAAGGCAAAAAGTGACAAATCATAAGAACAAAAATGTTGTTTTCGTTATGTAAAACTGCAAATTACCATTATAAATTAAACGCCTATTTCAATATTATTATTATTAATGAGGCACTTTCTTTTATTTATATTATTATTCTCAGCTTTTGGAATAGTAAATGCCCAAGAGTTATTCCCTTATGCTGAACCTGCATCAACAATACCCAAAGGTTTGGTAGGCTTTCGATTGACTTATCAAAATTATAAAGAATTATCGACAAGTAGATTGAAAAATTGGTATGGAATGCGCTTAATGTATGGGCTTACATCCAAGTGGACCATAATGTCTACAATTGGAGTATCAAATCATCATTTTGAAGAGTTTCCACCAAATATATTACAATATTTATTTAATCATCATTTAAAAAAATATAAACCAGCACCCTATCTTATTGAAGGGATTAATTTTTATTCAAAGTATAGGTTTTATTCTTTTGATCAACATCACAAACATATTCGTTTATCTTTTATTTCAGAGGCTTGTAAATCATTCATCGCTCATGATGAAGCAGAACCCACTTTGATGACAGATAATTCTGGATTTGGTTTGGGAATTATAGGAACACTTTTAATTAATCGTTTTGCCTTATCTGCAACTGCAGAATACATTCACCCATTTGTTTATAAACAGAAAAAAGATGGAATTACATTTAAGTCTGGTGAGGGTAAATTAGTTACCTTATCTGCAGGTTATCGATTATGGCCAATTAAATATTCTTCGTATTCAAATTTTAATATAAATATTTATTCAGAGTTTACATTAAAACAATTTGGAGCTGCGGAAATTACAAAGAAAGGACATGTGTTGGATTACAAAACTTATTTTTTAAATCAACCATATGCTCTACCCATTTCTTATAATTCATTAAAGAATGGATCATATATTGAAGGGCGATATTTTATACAAATTATTAGTAATTCAAATAACAGGGTTGATATAGGAGTGACAATGGATATTAAAAACAGATCGTATAATCATTGGAACCCGATGGTAAACATACAATATCAAGCCTATTTATTTAATAATAAAAAAGGAACCGCTTTGAAAAAATAAAAAAAACGTCTCTACAAAATTGTAAAGACGTTTTTTTATAAAGTAGTTATTA
>Ga0209512_1005719_pt1 | contig 10215 bp, 10 predicted proteins | sample frozenSSSSmetaG_FD_184142 | JGI IMG/M metagenome (GOLD analysis project Ga0209512, IMG submission 184142) | Glacier valley bacterial and archeal communities from Borup Fiord, Nunavut, Canada, to study Microbial Dark Matter (Phase II) -... | ecosystem: Environmental > Aquatic > Freshwater > Ice >... | reverse complement strand
AAATGAACCTTTGTAATCTTTGTCTCTTCCTGTTAAAACATCATAAAATGCAGTGGTCGCCAAGCTGTTTTCAGAAAGCACCGCTATTTTATCGCCTTTGTTAACCATCAGGTTGATGCCCGAGAAGAGTACTTCCCCATTTAATTCCTTTTTCAGATTTTCAATCTGCAGGATCTGGTCACCAGCTTCACGTCCCTGATGATTAAACAGAATAGCCGGGTATTTACGATTAGATGGTTTGATCTCATCAATGTTGATTTTATCCAATGCTTTTTTACGACTAGTTGCCTGCTTGGATTTGGAGGCATTGGCACTGAAACGACGGATAAATTCCTGAAGTTCTTTAACCCTTTCCTCAGTCTTTTTATTCTGGTCAGAACGTTGTTTTAATGCCAGTTGACTTGATTCATACCAGAATGAATAATTACCGGTGTAGATATTCATTTTACTGAAATCAATGTCGACTACATGAGTACACACGGTGTCCAAAAAGTGTCTGTCGTGAGATACAACCAGGATTATTCCTTCATAAGATGCCAGGAAATCTTCCAGCCAGGCAATGGTTTGTATATCAAGATCGTTGGTAGGCTCATCCAGTAACAGAATATCAGGTTTTCCAAATAAGGCCTGAGCTAGAAGCACCCGTACCTTCTGGTTACCATCAAGATCTTTCAATAATTTATAATGGAATTCTTCTTTAATGCCCAGATTGCTCAGCATGGTGGCTGCATTATTCTCGGCGTTCCATCCATCCATCTCGGCAAAGATATTCTCAAGTTCACCTGCCCGTTCACCATCTGCCTCAGAAAAATCTTCTTTGGCATAAAGTGAATCCTTCTCTTTCATGATACTGTATAACTCCTTGTGGCCAATCATTACAGTCTCAATGACAGGGAACTCATCAAATGCATAGTGATTCTGGGTTAGAACAGCCATTCTTTCACCCGGAGTGAAGGAAACTGAGCCACTGCTTGGGTCGATCTCTTTAGAAAGTATTTTAAGGAAAGTTGATTTTCCGGCACCATTGGCACCTATTATACCATAACAATTTCCGGGCGTAAATTTTAAATTTACTTCTTCAAAAAGAGTTCGTTTTCCGTAACGAAGTGAAAGATTAGATACTGTAATCATGTATTTAAAATAAATTGCAAAGGTACGGATTTAATGCTGAATTTTAGACATATGCGAATGAGTACCTGTGAAAATGGCTAATTTTCATTGTTATTTTTATGGACAAGGATAAATTGTTTAAAAGACTTTCTAAAAGCCTGAGCAAGGCTGATGCTGTTAAGATTGCTCTTGACAAATCATGTATGCCGGGCGATTTGATTTCTTTAAGTTTATACCCTCATAATGAAATTGCATTCAGGGCATCCTGGGTATTGGAGCAGTTTCTTTATTGCAGATGGGAAGATCTTATTTCATTAATACCTGAATTTATAACTGGATATCTCATTCAGAAGAATCCCAGTTGTCAGCGACATTTTACTAAAATTATGATGTATTTAACTGAGGCTGGTTCTCAAAAAGAAATCAAGCCTCTTTTAAATGAATATCAGGAGCAGATTATAGAGATTACTTTTGATTGGCTGATCGATCCGCAAACACCAGTGGCCGTGCAAGTTAATTGTATGGATATTTTACTTCATTTTGGTAAAGAGCAGGCCTGGATCAATGAGGAACTCCGTTCACAGGTTCAGTTCATGCTTAAGGATGGTTCGGCCGCGGTTCAAAGTCGCGGCAAACTGATTTTGAAGAAATTGAAATTCTGATCAATTGCTATTTGATTGCTACAAATTGTTCATAAATATCGTTATACAATTGTGCTTAGAACTTCGCGAATCCTGAAAAATTATGCTTCTTTGCACATATGCTTCGGATAAAAGAAGAACTTTATAAAGAGTGCTTGAATTATGTTCAGGATTGTATTGATACTGCTCAGCAGGCTATAAATGCTGCAATTGAATCTTCAAATGATGATACCAAGAGCAGTGCCGGTGATAAATATGAAACAGGGAGGGAGATGATGCAGCAGGAAATTGATAGAAACAGGAAACAAATGGAAGAAGCTAAAAGACAAAAATTAAGTCTGCAGCAAATTGAACATCAAAAGCATTATGATATTGTTCAAAATGGAAGCCTGGTTATTACAAATTACGGTAAATTTTATATCGCAATCAGCAGGGGGCAGTTGCAGATTGATGGGGTAAACTATTTCGCTATTTCTGCAGCTTCGCCAATTGGGACAAAATTAATGAGGCAGAAAATAGGCTTTGAATTTGACTTTAATGGTAAGACCTTTAAAATAGAAGATATTCAGTAATAGGTTTTACTTAACTTTAGGTTTATCAACCATCGTTTCATCAAACCAGTTAATAATTTCTTTAGCCAGTGCAATACGTTTGTTTGTAAAAGCGTGGTCTGTGTTCCAGATTTTGTAGTCGAAATTTTTCCTCGGATTAAATTTTGAGAAATAGGTATTGTTCTGATGTTCATCCAAAACCAGGATTGCCTTATTGGATTTGGAAACCTGTGTTTCTATATCATAAGAATCAAGTTTGGCCAGAATATCATCCAGAAATTTATTAGGATCACAGTTTAGCATACCCAGGGTTAATAGGTATTCCTTAAGTCCGATCAAATTACCTGCTGCATCGTCGCCCTGTAACAAAGTATAAGGATTAAATACCGAAACTCCAACAATTGACTTAACCCTTGGATCTTTTAATCCTGCAAGCAGTGCTATTCCCGCTCCCATACTGTGGCCAGCGAAAGCTATTTTTGTTGTATCGACCCTTAATGTTTCTCTGTTCACGCTATCAGTTAGAAAATCAACTACAGCACTCGCATCGTCAATTGCATTCTGAAATCCGAATGTACCCTTGCTGCCCCATGCTCCCCGGTAATTAAAATAAATGGTATTGTATCCCGCACGTCTTAAGTTTTGGGCAAGGTCATGGCTTCGTTCATTGCCTGGCAATCCGTGCAGCAAAACTACAGTAGGGTGAGGCCCTTTACCATCGGCAGTGTAAGCAAATCCATACATTGTTGAACCATCTGATTTTATTTGTAATTCAACCTGCCCGGCCGGATAGAATTCATCCGGTTTGAAATCATTTTGAAGATAATCAGTACTTCTCTTCTTTAGGTTAGTTTTATCGCCCGATTGACAGGAAGTTAGAAGAGTAAGTGATACTAAACACAATAAGCTAAATGAGTAAAGAATCTTCATAAGGGGCTTAGGGATAATCTCAAGCTAAATAAATGAACACAAAAAAGGGCTTATGTTGTTTAACATAAGCCCTTCTAATATAAGAAACTTTTTTATCGAACTTTAAAAACAACTTTTGTGTCTGCCCACATCATAGACACATTCCCATTGTCGGCAATATCAAAAGTGAATACTTCTGTATTTTCTGAGGATTTTCCGGCTTTAACATTTACGCGTAATGCATCTTCACTGTCTTTGTACACTGTTCCCCATTGTTTCCAGCTCTTGTTGAAAATTATAGTCCATTCATCATCTCCGGGAATAGTATAAAGGCCATATTTACCCGCTGGTAAGGTTTTGCCTTCAATTTTAACATCCTTGCTTGTTTCAAAAACAGTTGCCTCATTCGCGCCGGTACGCCAAACTTTTCCAACAGGTGCAAGTGTAGATAGTGATCTTCCTTTTAAAGATGGCTGGCTATAATCAACCGAAATTTCAGCACCTGAAGAAAGAGTTTTCGAAACTTTTGCAGGCGGACTTGGTCTTTTACTTTTATCCTGTTGTGCGGAGGTATTAAGACTTAAAAACAGTCCGGTAACCAGGGTTAATAGAAATAATTTTTTCATGATTTTATTTTTTTATGATTTATAAATATATCGATTAGGAAAAATTTAATTGTAAAAATCAGGTTAAAAACTTTTGACAATACTGTTATGCAGTGTGCGGGTATTCCAGTATCCACTCGCAATTATCCTTCTAATGGTAAATAATGGATCATTTTCATCCCTTTTTTCTGCAAGAATAAACGCAGAAGTGAATCCTCTTTTCTTTAATTCAGGAATGGCTTCCTTATTCCACAATCCAAAAGGATAAGCAAAATACTTCACATCCTTTCCGGTTATATCTTTAAGTGTTTTAGTCGGTTTCTCAATCTGGGTGATCCAATCTTCACCCTGATATTTCTTTACATTTTGATGATCATAAGTATGTGAACCAATAATATGTCCTGCATCCGAAAGTTCTTTAACCTGTGCTTTGCTCATATAATTGGGCTTACCTAATGAAACAGTCATAATATAAAATACACCTTTAAAACCATATTTTTTCAATTCCGGGAGCGCATTGGTGTACTGATCCAGTTTAGTGTCATCGAAAGTTAACATGATTGGCTTCTTTGGTAGCTTGGCTCCATAAACCAGATATTTATAAAGCTGATCAGGCAAAATAGTCTGATAGCCACTGTCGGCAAGCATTTTCATCTGTGATTTGAATTCCGCAATAGGTACAATATAATCTTTCCCCATTTTGCCGTCGGTTGAAACCCAGTTTCTTATCTGGTGATAACAAAGTATAGGCACCTGAGGCCGGGCAAGAATCTCTGCTGCACTGGCCTTTTTACCACCTGATAGTTCCGGTTCCGCCTTTTCCGGTTCATCTGAGCTACTTCCCTCAATATTTTGCATAGCGGAAATGCTGTCAACCGAACCTGATGCCAGTGTTTTTGAATTTGATTGGCATGAAGCCAGAAAAATACTTAGAACAATTACATAAATTGGGATTAATTTTTTATTTATCATTTGAATATAGATAGGCTTGAGAATTAGTTTAATTGTTCACAAAAATATGGAAAATAGGCTGATCTATAGAATCGGCTATGAAGTATTTGTATAGAACTTAGTCCGAAGGGCTAAATCGATTGAAGATATTTGCATTACCTTTGCATTTTGAAAAGCCAGATGACTGAAAAGGTATTAAAGAATTTAAAAATAGCATCCCTAAACGAGATGCAGCGCGTTGCGATTGATGCGGCAGAGAATAAGGATACAGTTATTTTATCGCCTACAGGCTCAGGGAAAACTATTGCTTTCTTATTTCCCTTGTTAAAGCGTCTGGATGATTCAAAGCAGGGGGTACAGGCAATGATTCTCGTTCCATCCAGGGAATTGGCTATGCAAATAGAACAGGTTTTTAAAGCCATGGTGACAGGCTTTAAAGTCAATTGTTTTTATGGCGGGCATCCGGTCAGGACCGAGAAGAATAACCTGACCCAGGCACCGGCTGTTTTAATAGGCACTCCGGGCAGAATTGCCTATCATATTCGCCATGAGAATTTTAGTCCGGATGAAATCCATACTCTGGTACTTGATGAATTCGATAAGGCATTGGAATTTGGTTTTGAAGAGGATATGAGCTTTATAATCAGCCGGCTGAAAAATGTCAAAAGAAGAATTCTGACTTCTGCAACAAAGATGGAGGGAATACCGCTTTTTACCGGACTTGTAAAACCACTTGAGGTTAATTTCTTAAAAGATTCAAACAGTCTGCCTAACTTAAAAATAAGATCGGTGATTTCTGATGCTGCTGATAAGCTGGAGACCTTATTCTCTCTGATCTGCAAAATTGAAAATGGTTCAGCTTTGGTTTTTTGTAACCACAGAGAATCGGTTGACAGGATCAGCGCTCTGCTGTGGGATATGGGCCTCGATCATGGGGTTTTTCATGGCGGTATGGAACAGGAGGATCGTGAAAAGGCTTTATTGAAATTCAGAAATGGCAGTTACAGATTCCTGATCACTACTGATCTTGCATCCAGAGGCCTGGATATACCTGAAATTGATTATGTTATACACTATCAATTACCTCATAATGAAGAGGCTTTTCTGCATAGAAATGGACGTACTGCCAGGATGCATTCAAGCGGTACTGCTTACGTAATTCTTACTGAATCCGAAAATCCATCTTTTCTTTCGGAAAATATAGAAGTAGAGAAATTACCTGAAAGGGACGTCATTCCTGCGAATACTGAATGGGCAACTTTGTATCTTGGAGCAGGCAGAAAGGATAAAATTAATAAGATTGATATTGCTGGCCTTTTAATGAAAAAGGGTCAATTGGATAAAGATGAACTGGGATTGATAGAGGTTCAGGACTTTTCATCCTATGCTGCAGTAAAACGCAATAAAATTGATGCGGTAGTAAGACTGCTGAAAATGGAAAAGATTAAAAACAAAAAAATTAAAATTGAAGTTTCCAGATAATTGATATGAGTAATAATGACATTATGAAAAAGCTTCGGGTAGCCCTTAAGCTAAACGATCAGGAAATTGTTGATATACTTAAACTGGTTGATTTCTCCATTACCCGGGCCGAGTTAGGAGCGATCTTCAGGAATAAGGAGCATGAGAATTTTAAGCCCTGCGGCGATCAGATTCTTCGGAATTTCCTCAACGGACTGATTATTTACAAACGCGGTCCGAAACCGGAATAATGCCTTGAAAGATTATTTTCCTAACATAGGAAATAATCTTTTGATGTCCTCATCGCTTGGACGACTTCCATATTCGCAAATTTCAAAAGATTCGGCAAAGCTCACCTGTCCTGCTTTTGCTGATCCATACCATTTTTCAAGACTGCTTTTAACCGCAGGATTGATGCCACTTCCTCTTAATTTTTTTAGCCATTCCAATCGTTCTGCTTTTCCTTTTGGAACCAGGTTTTCATAGTTTCCAATCCATGGTAGCCACTCATAAAATTGGGATTGATGGGAATCCAGACTATATACTTTTTTATCAATTACGCTCGTAATGTCTAATGCAATATCTGGTTGAAAAGGATTAGGTTTTTTGAAATTATCCTGAAAATACAGGAATACCGGGTTCTTCCTCAGGGGAGGAGTATCTGGTGCAATATTTGGAACTCCTACCATAAATGCAGCATCCTGCACTAATATTCCGGTATAACGGTGATCTGGATGATAGTCATTTGATCTGGGTGCAATAACCACATCTGCATTCCATTCTCTGATCCTTTTGATGACTTCCATGCGGATGGCTAAAGTAGGTAGCAATTCTCCATCATGGTTGTCCAGGACTTCATAAGTAACTCCTAATCTTTTTGAAACTTCTTTTGTTTCTTCCAGTCTCCTCTGGGCGAGCATTCCACCGCCCTCTTTCATATGACCGGCATCCCCATTAGTGACTGATAAAAATTTCACTTTGTGTCCCATTGCTACAAAAAGTGCGGCAGTTCCTCCTGATTTGATATCACAATCGTCAGGGTGTGCCCCAATCATAATGATCTGAAGTGGCTTTTCCTGTGCAAGCAATGATATGGAAACAAGGAATAATAGAAATAACAGTGTTAAAAATCTTAATTTCATAAGTCCGGAGTATATATGTTAAAATGAAGATATACAATTCATCCTGAATTGAAAATTTTTAATCATTTTCAGACTGTACCGTTTCCTTACTGGTAATACAACATTTATCAGACTAATTCTATGATCAGATTTTTGCATTGTCAAAGGTTTTATTACCTTCCTGCCTTAATGAAATGCAATTGATAGCATGGCAATGTAATGAGTTTATTCAAACCCGCACATATTAAGGGTAATTCCCTTCAGATAGGTTTATATGCAGCTATTACTGTGTTTCTGACTTATACGATGGTTTTTGGGTTCAGGAAATCATTTACTGTTGCTACTTTCGATGGGATGACAATTGCAGGCTATAGTTATAAAACTGTACTGGTGATTTCCCAGATGTTAGGTTATATGCTTGCGAAGTTCTACGGAATTAAATATATTTCTGAATTAAAACGACATGGTCGGGGAAAGATCATTATTGTTTTAACGCTCATAGCCTGGCTGAGCTGGCTGTTTTTTGCTGTAATACCTGCTCCTTATAATATCCTGTTTCTGTTCGTTAATGGCTTCCCTTTAGGGATGTTATGGGGGGTTGTTTTCTCCTATGTTGAAGGCAGAAGGAGCACTGATTTTATAGGTGCCACCCTGGCCGTAAGTTTCATCTTTGCTTCCGGATTTGTCAAAACTGTTGGGGCCTGGCTAATGCTGACCTTTAACATTACAGAATTTTGGGTACCTTTTTATACCGGATTAGTCTTTGCAGCCCCATTACTATTATTTGTTTACCTTATTGAAAAGATTCCGGCACCTGATGATAAAGATATCGTTTACCGGATGAACAGGGTTCCGATGTTAGCCGCAGACCGGAAGAAGTTTGTCAGGATGTTTTTACCCGGACTTGCAGCCTGTATTCTGATCTATACCTTCGCAACTATATTCAGAGATATGCGGGATAATTTCAGTGCTGAAATGTGGAAAGAAATGGGCTTTTTTGATAAACCCGATCTCTTTGCAAGGACAGAAACGCCAATAACCATAATTATTCTTGTACTTATCGGAAGTATGGTGCTCATTAAGGATAGTTTTAAAGCTTTCATGCTTTCCCATATTTTCATTGGTATGGGATTTGGACTAGCAGGAGTATGTTCCTACCTTTTTATGAATGGTGTGCTGGCACCTGTCTGGTGGATGACACTCGTGGGGCTTGGCTTGTATATGGTCTATATTCCGTTTAATTCTGTGTTTTTTGAACGTATGATCGCTAGTTTTAAACATACCGGAAATGTAGGTTTTCTGATCTATCTTGCAGATTCTTTTGGGTATGTTGGGAGTGTTGGGGTTATGCTTAGTAAAGAGATTTTTAAAGTTCAGCTGAATTGGGTAACCTTCTTCTCCAATAGTGTTATAGGACTATCAATAGCCGGTCTTGGTCTGACAGTCTTTTCATTTATTTACTTTAATGCAAAATATAAATCGCTGGTTTTAAATAAGCCAGGCACTGAATATTAACAAAGAAATTTAAATCAAAAATGGATAAACAACTTATCGAACAAGTTCTTATTGAATACGGATTTCAGCCAGATCAGGTGAATTATAAGCCTTTTGGGACTGGTCACATCAATTCTACCTGGTTAGTTAGTGTTCAGAATAGTTCAAAACAGTTCATCTTACAAAGTATCAACAGAAATGTATTTAAGGATCCTGAAATTATTGCGGCCAATGTAAAGCTATTATCCGATTATCTTAAAAAACATAATCCTGATTATCTTTTTGTAGGCGCTATTCCAACTCAGAATGGGAGCGAAATGGCCTTTGTGGGGGATATCTACTGGAGGTTGACTGACTTCATTGAAAATTCGGTTTCATTCGATACCCTGAGCGATCCTGAACAGGCTTATCAAGCCGCCATGCAGTTTGGAAGATTAAACAGGTTACTGGCTGATTTTGATGCCTCTCAGCTGAAAGAAACTATTCCTGGTTTTCACGATCTTGGATTGCGCTACAGGCAGTTTGCTGAGGCGCTGGAGAATACTTCGATATCATTTAAACAAATGGCTGAAACTGAGATTCAAAAGGCTAAACATTATTCCTTTATTCTCGACTATTTTAATTCATTTAAGAATTCCCCTGATTTCCCTAACCGTGCGATGCATCATGATACCAAAATCAGTAATATGCTATTCGACAAGGATTCGATGAAGGGTATCTGTGTGATTGATCTGGATACGATGATGTCGGGAAAGTTTATTTCGGACCTGGGTGATATGATGCGGACCTATCTCTGTGCCTTTTCAGAGAATGAACCTGATACAGATAAGATCTTCATTCGTATTGAATATTTTGAGGCTATAATCAGAGGATATCTGGATGAAATGGGCACAATTCTGACTGATGTTGAAAAGGATCTGATCTTATTTTCAGGAAAGTACCTCATTTATATGCAGGCAATCAGGTTTTTAAGTGATTATTTGAACGGAAGCATTTACTATCCGATCTCTTATCCTGAGCAAAACCTCGATCGGACAAGAAACCAGTTCAAATTATTAGCTGAATTCTTTGAAAAGGAGAAAATTTTAGTGGGTATCGTAAATAAGTGTTTAAAAGACAATCAAAAAGCTGTTTAGGCTTCCTTTGTCTTATAGATATGGTTTGGTTTTAGTCCTGATAATGGAAAATGAATCAGCTTTTCGCTCCCAAAACGACTTCAATCAGATCATGTAATACCGCAATTGCTGGACTAAAAAACATTGAATACTAATGAAAAATTTAATTAGCTGATATTAATTTTGTTTTTTATATATTTATTTATTGCAAATAAATAAGTAATTTGCAATAACACTTAACAAAATTAAACAACTAA
>Ga0209512_1005715_pt1 | contig 10219 bp, 8 predicted proteins | sample frozenSSSSmetaG_FD_184142 | JGI IMG/M metagenome (GOLD analysis project Ga0209512, IMG submission 184142) | Glacier valley bacterial and archeal communities from Borup Fiord, Nunavut, Canada, to study Microbial Dark Matter (Phase II) -... | ecosystem: Environmental > Aquatic > Freshwater > Ice >... | reverse complement strand
GCACGGTCTACGGATGGAAGACGCTCCCCGAGTTCGCCGTAAAGCTCGAGGCCGCGAGAATTGCCTTTCAAGAGGATCGGCCCTTCAAAGTCGGTCCAGGCGGACTTCCATACCCAGGGGAGGACTGGCTCGACCCAGTTGGCGAGTCCGGGTGGCATGCCGAGGTTCGTTTTATCGCGCTTGAGATCTGCGCACGAGTGGAAGGTGAGGGGACCACCCGATCGGCATCTGTTCGCAACGCCGTATACTGGATGATAGAGTGGCACTCGACGCATGGACGAGTGCTTCAGCCTGCTGTCCTCACGGCCCTTGCTCTCACTATGGGCTTCGATCAGACCTACTGGACCGCGGAGACTAGGCGACGACATCAGTTCGACGCCATGTTGAATGCCGCAAGATTGGACGCCGAACTCGCTGCTGTCGGGAAGACGGCCTCGATCGCCGCACTTAGTCGAGCGGCCGGCGGCGTTGAACGAGTACAAGTTCGCAGGTGGAAGCTGTCACGCGTCTACGAGCTCATGAAGCGTGACGTCGAGCGGAATGGCACGACCGAAGCCTCAGCGTTGCCAATGACTCCAGTTTCCTAGCGGAGTTGTCCATTTTTTCATCCGGCCGCCTGTCCCATCTCTCGCCTGTCGCCGCATGAAGCGGCAATATGAAGGGAGAATGCAATGCAGACTAAAGAAGGCAAGGAGTTCGACCAACTCCTCGTCAGGCGGCCCGGCAAGGCGCCCGCGACGGATGTATATTTCCGTCCCCGCGCCCGTGAAACTGAGCTGATGCTCATCAGCGCGGAAAAAGCTGGGCCTCCGCTCGAAGTGACGGACCCTGCGGTCGTGGTGTTCGATGACTCGGACTGGAACCGGAGGAGGTATCGCGCCGAAGGTATCGACCTCGACAAAGGCGGTCCGCAGACGTTCGCTCAGCAGCAGATGCGGCAGTTCCTCGCAACGGCTAGCGTCGTCATCCTGAACACGGCTGTCGGTCGTAGGGTCCTCATGCGTCTGATCCGGCTCATGGTTCCTGCGCAAGGGCATCTGGCTGTTATCGACACGTCGACCGGGAATTCAGCTAGCTGGGTCGAAGTCATCAGGCTGGCGCGCGGGGGCAGCGAGGACGGTATGGTCGTTGTAGGCAAGGTTTCAGAGTCCGCCAACGCGATCGCGGGGTAACGTTCCCGAACGAAGTGTTCGCAAAGAGCTGGATTCGATGTCCAGTTTTAAAACTGCCGAGTGTGGTCTTGGCCTGATATCAAATCAGTAACCTCGTCACCTCGGCATTTCTTAGCATGTGGTCTCGCATATTCTAGCGACGAATCAAGATGTGAGCAGAGACATTTTCAAATGGTTGCTGCAACAAATACCGACAGGCCACTGAACCCGCTAAGACCCCGCACGCAGCCAGAGATTGACTTGGCCAAAACGATGCTGCGCCCATTCGCTGAGGCTGGTTATCGAATATTCCCGCTTGCCCCCGGCACAAAGCACGCCCGCGAAAGGGGATGGCAGAACAAGACCTATACCGCGGTGCAACTGATCGATTGGCTGAAACGCGGGGGCAACCTAGGGATCTGTTTGAGCCCAACTCAGTTAGTCATCGACGTCGATCCCCGCCATTTCGACGCCGGCGACGATCCTTTGGCGCGGTTGGTCGGCGACGTAGGCATCGATACTGCTCGTGTGCCAACCGTTCTGTCGGGTCGCGGCGATGGCGGGCGTCACCTATACTTTACGAAGCCGGTTGGCCTGGCGGTAAGCAAGGCGTTGGTCGGCTATCGCGGTATCGATATCAAGACCTCCGGCGGCCTTGTCGTCGCGCCCGGCTCGCGGCACATCGAGACCGGTGGAGTCTATGCGGTCGATCCGAGTAGCGCGCCGATTGGCGAAGCGCCTCTGGCGCCGGAGGGGTTGCTCGACATGTTGCAGCGGCCAGACAAAGCTCCACGGGTGTATGGCGGCGGTGAGCTAGCTGTCGAGCAGCTTGAGCAACTGCTCGCCGTGCTCGATCCTCGAGAATACCGCGACTACAATACCAAGTGGATTCCGTTTGCTGCGGCCTGTCACGATGCCACGGCGGGTGATGGGCTCGAGGTCTGGGCGACGTGGGCTGCGCAGGACGAGACATACGACGAGACAGCATTAGCGCGGAATGTGCGAACCTGGGAGAGCTTCACTTCCGGTCGTGCCGGTGGTGCGACTTACATGCGTGTCCTGGCGGATGTCGCCCGTGCAGGTCGTCCAGATTTGGTTCGGCAGATCGAGCCGAACTTTCGGTTCGACGACCCTCAGCAAATGCCCGACTTCACTGTGGGACCACGCAGCTTGGATGATCTTGACTTCGGAGATGGCCGGCCATGAACAAGACCTTCGTTGTCCCCGGTTCCATTGATGCCGCCGAGAAGGGAGCGAATGTGACCGCGGGGAACTTCGCGGCACTGGATAAGATTACGCGAGAGAAGTTCGCCGAAACGTTTGCACCCAAAAATGTCGCGCTGCTCGCTTCGCTGAAACATCTCGACCCGGCGCGCTACCAGACGCTTCGAGAGAAGTGGCGTAGCGAGAAATTTCCCGCACAGAGCGATCTGACCAAAATGGTGGACAAAGCGTTGTCCGAAGCGAAGCAGCGCGGCAAGCAAAACAAAGCCGAACAAGAGACAGCTGCCCGTGACACTGAGATCCAGCAGCAAGGACTCACCAAAATTGACCCGGACGACGTCCGTGGTGCCGCCAGAGAGTTTATGGGGGATGTCCGGCGCAACCTGATCTACACCAACGGCAGCTGGCTTGATTTTCGGCACAACTGCTACGTTGAACTGGAAGATGACCACGTGCGCTCAGACATGTGGGACTTCCTGGAGGATACGTTCAACGTCAAGACACGCAAGCCACTTCAACCCACAACCGCCATGGTGACAAGTGTGCTCGATGCGCTCAAGGGGATGTGTTTCAGGGAGCGCCACGCCTACACGCCACCGGTGTGGTTTCGGCCGCAGCCGCACGACTTGTCCCCAGGCGAAATCGTTGCCTGCCATAATGGTCTGCTGCACATTCCGACCCAGAGGCTGATGCCGCTGACCCCGAGATTCTTCACCTACAATGGACTGCCATTCGACTATTCGCCGGTCGAGAAGTGCGGACCGCCGGTCGAGTGGTTGAGGTTTCTGAACGACATCTGGTCGGATTCCCCCGAGAGCATTTCAGCGCTCCAGGAGATTTTTGGCTATCTGCTGACCAACGATACGAGCCAGCAAAAGATCTTCCTGATTGTTGGCCCTCCGCGTAGCGGAAAAGGGACGATCGGCCGAGTACTGACCTCGCTGCTAGGCAAGGACAACTGCTCCTCGCCGTCTTTGAAAGCGCTGGGCAAGGATTTTGGGATGGAGACCCTTATCGGGAAGCAGCTCATGCTCGTTTCCGACATGCGAGTATCCCGCAGCAGCGACACTGGCGAGATCACCGGCAACATCCTGCGGATATCTGGCGAGGACGACATCAACGTCGCTCGTAAGTTCAAGGGCGACTGGGTGGGTAAACTCTCCGCGCGCCTGATGTTGCTGTCAAATGTGCCCCTCATGATGCCTGACATGTCTGGCGCGCTGATCAACCGTATCGTGCCCCTCGTACTCAAGAGGAGCTATCTCGGTCAGGAGGATACGAAGCTGACGGACCGGTTGCTCAAGGAGCTGCCGGCGATCCTAAACTGGGCAATTGAGGGATGGGGAAGACTCAACGAGCGCGGCCACTTCCTGCTGACACCGGATGGTATTGAAATGAACCGTCACGCCAGTTCGCACGCCGCGCCAGTTCACGCTTTCCTGGACGAGTGCTGCGAAATCGCACCCATGACGATGACAGACAAGGACACCCTATTCCGCGCGTTCGAGCATTGGGTGAACGATGCCGGGGTCACAAGGCTGTTCGACCCCGGGATGTTTGGCAAGGAGTTGCTGGTCGCCAGCGGGTATCGCGTCAGCACCACGCGGCCCAGAGACGACAAGGGCAAACAGGTGCCGCACTACGCTGGTGTGCGACTGAAGCCGGAGTGGGAGGCCAGGGCGAAGGAGGAACTGCCGGTCTGGTGACCCAAACCTGTGCTGGGTGTGCTGGGTGTGCTGGCCTTTTACCGCATGGCCTACCACCGAAGGCGGAGTCTAGTGTTATGCAGCGCAAGAAGGATCGAAGATTGGATAGGGCCTAATGGCCGAATGATCTCAGCGATATTTGCCGGAGGGTACGAAGTGCCCAGCACCGCCAGCACGCGTGCTGGAGACAGGGTCACCCGGCGTTGCTCCGCTGAAGTGGTTCGAGCTCAAAGATCAGCGATGCGTGGTCCGATAGGCGCTCCTCGATTGGCGACCAGTCGAGTTCACATCTCAGCACCGCAAACTCCGGAGGGATAAACGCATGGTCATTGAGCCATTGCGCGCCACTGTTGTGTTGATGTGAATAGGCAACTCGGCGCTCGCCATGCACCGTCCGAAAGGCGTCCCGCCATCGCAACGTAGGCTGGATCTCTTCGCCAACGTGGAAACGTGCCGCTGCTAATCTCGAGTTCGGAGACCGCCATCTGAAAATCGCCCACCAACACGAAGCGGCGTATCTCGGAGTGAAGCATCAGGTCGTCGTATAGGGCGGACCAGCCTGTCAGTCCGCTCCCGGTCGGAAAGTATACCGATGCTATCGGCAATCCCTCAACCACGCCCGCCGCAACCCTTGGGCCGGCGAGTTCTCCAGTGTGCAACGTAGTCGGCGAGATCGGCAGTCTCGCTGCCAACAAAGCGCCGCCCTTGCTGCCATATCCAACGCCTCTGACAATGTGTGGGTACCCCTCAGCTGCGAGCAGTGCGCACCAGCCATCGGCTTGGGCGCTTGTGATCTCCTGAAGGGCGACAATATCCACGTTGTGTTCGGCCACCTTGGCGATTAGTTGTCGTCCGGAACTATTCAAGCGTTTGGCAACATTCTGAGAAGCAACTCGCAATCGGCCCCCCAGTGCCAGGTTACATCCGGTCCTTGACGCCGCGAAATACAATCGAGACCTCCCCCCGGGGGGTCTGGGTCCTCAACGCATTAATCATAACACGGGGCGGCAGAGGGTCCCGCGGTGGAAGCAGCTATGAACTTACTTTTGGAGCATACCACTACTCCGACCGCCCCGGCGATCCTCATACCGAGTGGCTAAGTCGTCTTAAATGCACAGCGGCACTCGGTGCTGGGTAGTAAACTGAGATTATTGGGTTACCCTGGAGACGCCCAGAAACCGGGCGTTTCGAAGTCAAATTGTAGTGGTCCGCCTAATTTAGCCCGGCGGTCGGTCCATCGGCGCGGCATGTGCCAGTGGAGGCGCTACGGCACCCCTTATTTGTAGTGGTATAGCACTTGACTCGATACCACTTCGGTTCGGCCAAATTCGTATTTTCAAATAATGATTTGAAAATGGAAGATCGGAAACCGGCCAAGGCGAATTGCCGGCCCCGACCACCCGCCCGTCATTCGGCCGACGCCCTTATTGCCCCACGTTGCCCGCGTTGGCCGAACTCTCGCTTTGGGGGCTTGGATGGCTCCGACCCGAGGCGCAGCCAACGTGGAGCCACGTGCGGGAAAGCTCGGGCCCGGACCCACCAGCCGCCGGTGCTACTTGACGGGTGGCTTCTGCGATGCAGGCTGCCAACCAAGAGAATGCACCCACAGGTCCGGTGTACCGGGCGTCTCCACTCCATATGGGTGCATGTGCAAATATGCACCCAGCTATCCCGATTTCTCGGCGTCTCCGGCTCCTCTGAAATTGGCGATATGCAGTGGGGAGGGTGGCCGCCGGACAGGGATAAACACGACTGGCCAGGTAGTCGATCAGACTGCCGGGGCGACCGACTGCATATCGTCTTCAAACACCTCGCAGCTGCTCCCGGTGTGGGACCCTCTGCCGCCCCACGCTGCCCCACATTCAGGGAGGACCCGAGAGGGGAGGGGGGTCTCGATGACTCGATGGCCCTCGCGTTAACGATTGATGGACTCGATGAGAGCCTGATGGTGGTGTGCTGGGTGTGCTGGGGGTACGTTGTGTCGATGGGTATCTAGTCCCATCGATGACTCATGATGTGTGGTGTACGTAGTACCCGAGCGTACGTGCTGTGCTGGGGTCGGCGGTGGTGTGCTGCCCGTGCTGGATGTGCACGGGGTGGCGTTAGGTTCCTACCAGGGCAGGGCCGAGGATGAGCCCCCTCACTCCATCCGTGTGCTGGGTGTGCTGGGTAGTTTGAAGAGGTCGGTACTCAGGGGGCTAGTAATAACATATCTCTGTATTATTACTCTCGCCTGCGTAGTAATACAGTACCACCTGTACAGGGTGTGCACACAAGCCCCCACTAGTGTGCTGACAGCGCATGGAGTACGGCCCACAACATCAGCCCCATAAGGCTGGTACCCGCTCATATTATATCTCTCCTACAGAGTGCCGACCTCTTCAAACTAGCCAGCACACCCAGCACAAGAAGTGCCCCTTGACGGTCACCTGGGCCTTTGCGGGCCTTGGTATGGTGGTACCCGCTCATATTATTTCTCTCCTAGAGTGCCGACCTCTTCAAACTACCCAGCACACCCAGCACACGGGCCTTGGCCGCTCATGTTATTTCTCTCCCACAGAGTGCCGACCTCTTCAAACTACCCAGCACACCCAGCACACGGGCCGCCCTCAGAAGTCGGATGGCGTGGTAGCCAGCTTGTCCTTCCACTCGGCGTTGAGGCGGATGCCGTAGAAGCATGGGAGCTGGGTCTTCTCCTTCTCACCAGGCTTGGGCTCGCCCTGGCGCGGCCGGTGCTGCTCGACCTTGAAGTCCGAGGCGTTGAACAGCTCGCGGGAGAAGGTCACTTTGCTGGCCGCGATAATCTCCTCCTCGGCCGCCCAGAACTGATACGCCGTGTAGAGCTCATTCTTCGGGGTGATGGCAGTCGGGTCAATCTCGCAGGCCACCGAGATGAAGTGCAGGGTGGGATTGGCGGTCCTACGCAGCTCATCGACAATGCCCTGCGCGGTGGCCCCGAGCTTGAAGCGGCCTCGTTCCTCCAGGCGCTTCCATCCCGTGACGGCCCAGTTGAATATCTTGGGCAGTTCGTCGCGCAGCTTCTCGGCCAGCTTGCGGTCCTCCCTGCCCTCGAAGGACTTCGTCATCATGAAGGGGATGAGGCGGGCAGCAATCGCGTTCGCCGAGTCCGGGAGCCGGAGCGCCATATTGGTGAGGATGACGATGCGGACAGCGAGCGCCCGCTGTGTTTCGGCGTGCGAGTTTATCAGAAAGCTAGGAGTTCGCTCAACTCCGACACCGGCCCCCCCCTTCCCCCAACCGGCGAGCAAGCGCATTGTCGTGAAGGTAATCAACCACTTCGGGGACGAGGCGAGGAAGGTTTTCATGGTGGAGCGATGAGCGGGAAGCTGGACTGGGGGAAGGACAGCAAACGACGTAGGGCACTTGAAAACGGGCAGGAAAACGTCGCGGGCAATTGGCAGTCGCCAGGTATTGGGCGGCCCGTACGCTCGACCCCCGGAAACGACGAAAAGGTTGTCGTCGTACGGCGCGGTAAGCAGCCGTATCCGAACCTCATCACCACCAAGACCCAATCCGTACCGCCCGGCCGAAAGCCCGGAAGCGGCGTTCAGGTGACCGCCAAGACAGTACACGGTTTTCGACAGCCACTGGCCACTGCATCTCGAAAAGCAAAAGCAAAGGGAAAGCCTCCGGCGAAACCTAAGACAACCCGGAAGCAACGAGTTCCCAAGCCCCACAGCACTGCGACACATCGCACGGTCCAAAGCGCCCCAACCGGACGCAGTGCAGGAGGCGCGGCTCCCCTAGACCTGTCCTGGGACGAATTTCGGGAGTTTCACAATGAGAGCCTCACGGTAGACGCGCTCTGCGACCGACTGATGCCGGTTGTGCGGGCCTACGCGCGGAGCGGGATAAGAAAACCGTCCGAGGTCGCGAGCCAGCTAAATAAAGACAAGCATATGACTGCACTTGGGCACGCGTGGACCGGGCGCCTTACGCGGTTCCTGCTCACTCTATTGTTCAATCCGCCGCCCAGCCCGGCACCGAAGGCCAAGTCAACGGCCTCCCCGAAAAGGGTGACGGAAGTGATCGTCACGGCTGAGCTAATCGCTTCGCGTCTTGCGCATCTCGGCCGTATCGTTAGCGCAAGGAAAGGGTCACGTGATGGGATGAAAGGCGTCAGAGATTGATCGCACGATGCTCGACATCATAAAGCGAATGAGCAGTCGAGGCTGAGTTACATGACGACGCTAAATCAGACTCAGGTCTGATCGCAGAAGAGTATTGGCGATAAGCGTTCGGTCCAAACGACTATTTCTGCTCTCGCAAGACGTCTCGGGCACCAGCAGACATGCATGGCAGGCCGCTCCATGTAGTGGCCTTTCGTCCAGAGCACTTCCAACGGTGTGCTCAGAACAGACTGGATCATTGGAGCAGAGTTCTACCCGGCGCAGTGCTCGGTCCAGAATCTGCGGTAGCCGAAATGCCGTTTCGCTGAGACCGCCAAGAGTCCCCTGCGCTCCGGCGGTGGATGTGTATATCAGTAGCCCAAAGCGCCCCGGTTGAGCCGCGCCGCTGGCGTAGATGCGCTCCTTGATAGAAGACAGCGGATACCCGCACTCCATGGCGACTTCGGCCATGAGAGCGTGCGACAGGCTGTGGATTGCCCAGTAGGCAGCTCCCAAATGCCGTTCGGTTCGACCAAAGCGCGCAGCATCGACCGTTTCGGCCGAATACATCTGCTTGGCCGCAATTTGAACAGCCGGCTCCTGCAGCCAGGTTTGCAGCTCCGCTTCGTCGATATGGACGAAGATGCCCTCTCCAAACTGCTCGATGGCCGGAAGCCATTGCGTGCTGCGAGCAAGTGGCGCGCCATCGACGTTCAATTGAATTTCGTCCAGCTCGCTTTCAGCGGAACTCGGCGGCGGCTCGAGGCGTGTAAAGCCATACAGGCAGGTCACCTCCCTAAGGCGATTGACCTTCACAACCGCCTTTACGATATCCTGCGGCGAGCCCACGAGCTTGGATCGAGGCAACGTCTCGGCGAACAAAACCGACCCCGCACCATCGTGACCGATGGTTTCAGCGCCGGATGCCAGAGTGTCGAACTCCGCAATTCTTGGGTTTTGTGTCGAGTCTGCCTCCGCGCCCTTACCGGTGCTGGCGATGGCTTTCTCTATCTCGCTGTCAGAAAAGTCCGCGAAATCGTCTTTGGTCTGACGGTTTCGCCGAAGTATGCTGACCAGAGTGGGGTCATCAACAAAGTCGTCGATGAAGCTGCGGTGCTGCGCGATGACCTGAAGCAACCGGTCACTCGAAGCCGTCAACGAGATGATCGTGATCGTCTGCGAGAAATACGTGTTCGTCGCTGAGCGAGGCAGCAGTCGAAGGTCCTCTGCGCACGCGTCCCCCTCTGCCCATCTAGGCCTCAGCCACGGGCTGAACGCTCGACAGGTGCCAAGGAATTTGGGCTTGTAGAGGTCGGCCATAGTAACCCTGGCGCCGCAGTTGCACCTGACGGAGATGTCCGACGGGTCGGAACTCACCCCACGCTCGACCCAGAACATCGATTTCTTGCATGTGTGGTCACCGGTGCGATGAACCAACCTTCGCCAGTCAATATCTTCAAGATGCCCCTTCGGACACGCAGCCACGAAGCGGATCGGGTTCACGTCGTGCTTCTTCCCGGCATCGTCGGAGAACCGCATACGGTCGCCGTTGGTAATCGTAAGCTGAGAGAACTCTACCATTCGCCGCCAGGTCTCACCTGGGGCAGCACCAACCTGGCCAGACTGGCCTCCGTCTTCGACGGTGAACCATTGGGGAAACAAGACCACATCGACCGCGGGACGGGCATTGTCATGCCGTTCCTCATCCAACTCGGGCGGTGCGCGGAGACCGGTGAACTCGGCGCCCAGGTTCAGCTGCTGCCTCAGCAGCGGAACCAACCGCTCCTCCTCGATCTGCTTGTAGCCTCCCGAATAGTTCCAGCCTTGGAGGCCAGACACCACTACCGCGTGGTTAGGCAGGTCCAGCATCGCGCCGGGGCCATAGGTAAGCAGCAGCTGCGAAAAGCTTTGTGTCGTGTCCGCCAATGTGGACCTCCCCTAAAAGTCCATGCCGTTCGGCGCCCTTAGTCGCAAACCGACAACAGGTTCCGTGTCTCTCATTGACCGT
>Ga0209512_1005714_pt1 | contig 10220 bp, 8 predicted proteins | sample frozenSSSSmetaG_FD_184142 | JGI IMG/M metagenome (GOLD analysis project Ga0209512, IMG submission 184142) | Glacier valley bacterial and archeal communities from Borup Fiord, Nunavut, Canada, to study Microbial Dark Matter (Phase II) -... | ecosystem: Environmental > Aquatic > Freshwater > Ice >... | reverse complement strand
TTATCCAAGCGCGTGACCATTTTGTTTCGCTGCCAAGCTGGAAAGCACTGAACGATAAAGGCAAGAACGATTATCAGGTGAGGATTGTCGCGCCCAACGGAAATACCGCCACCGCGCCCGTCTGGGATAGCGGCCCCTGGAACTTTAAAGACGATTATTGGAACAACCCGCGTTCGCAATTCAAGGATATTCCGGTGGGGATTCCCCAGGCCGAAAAAGCCTATTTTGAGAAACATAACGGCAGTAAAAACGAAAGTGGTCAGGGAATCTACAACCCCAGTGGCATTGACGTGGGCGATGGTACATGGTGGGACGATTTAGGTTTGCAGGGGGCCAGTGCGGGGTGGAGAGATAGTGATAGGTTACAGGTAACTTTCCTATGGCTGGGGACAAAGGCGAATCCAGCAGAAATTACCGAAGTTAATGCCAGCAATGTGGGGAGTGGCACGGCTACTATCCAGTGGAAAACCAGCACCCCCACCACCGATTGGCTGGAATATGGTTTTGATAATTACTCATTTAAAACCGAGCCGAGCAAAAACCTTAGCAATAGCCACACTGTCTATCTGACCGACCTTGCTCCTAACAAAACCTATCACTTTCGGGTGAAGGGCAAGGATATTTTTAGTCAGGAGTCCAGTTCGGATAATTCCAATTTTCAGACCGGAGCGGGAGTGCAAACCCTGCTTACTTCCTGGCAGAATGATGCCGGGTTGAGTGTTAATCTGGCGGCAGATTTTGGCTCGGCGCTGGTATCCGGCACGCGCCAGAACACTACTTATTGGAGTGATAACCCGGTGGACAATTATAGCTCTGGGGTCAGCACCGTTTCGGGCAATGTCGGTAACTCTGGCGGGCTGGACGTGGATTTTGCCCCGCAGTGTGATGATAAAGGCCAGAACTGCTCCTTTGGCTCTGGTACGGGCTACAAAGCCTACGTGCAGTTGCTGAATGACAAGGGGGAGAGCCTTAAAATCGGGATTATTTACGACAAGGGACTTAGCCCGGATAGCCCTACGATAATGGTAGAAGGTAAAACCAATGCGGGCCCGGTCTGGAAATATTTCCCGGCAAACCTGTTAGGTGGCGATTCTTCCCACCACTTTCATCTGGTCTGGATGAGTAATACGGTTGCTGCCGATGTAGGTTTTACCAATACGGTAGGCACTTTCCCTTTTAGTACCAGTGGGGTGAAGGTGGTTTTTGCGGGGGCCGCCCGGTACAAAGGCGACAATATTTCGATAAATTTTGCCGATATTAACTTTAGTTGGGGGTCGGTATCTCCTCCGCCCGCCCCAACTCCCGCTTCTAACTGAACGTTGCAGGGTAGACCCGTGTGTCTACCCCTACCAATTTTATCAACAACCCCCTACAAAAAACAGAATCATAAAGGGTGGGTTTAAAACCCACCCCTACAACAATTTTTTATTCTTCCCTAAAACCTATTTCGCGGGAGTGCGTTCAGCTTTGCGTTTGTCGCGCACTTTCTTGTCTTTTGCGCGGTGTTTTTGCAGCGCAACTTTTTTGCGTTTGTTCATGACCCTATATCCTTCCTATAAAATAATATTAATCTAAAATCTTAACCCCAAATTACGAATCGCGATTTGGGCCAGGACGCGGGCCATTTGGAGTATAACCACCGCCGTTATTGGGACGAGGGCCACTAGGGGGCCGTCTATCGCCACCCTGGTTATAACCACCACTACCGCCCTGATTATATCCACCACCAGGTCGAGGCGGACCGCCAGGACCACCTGGTGGTCGTCTATCACCACCGGGGCCACCTGGACGTGGGCCACTCGGAGGTCGTCTATCACCACCGGGCCCACCTGGACGAGGCCCGCCCGGCCCACCACGCGGCCTGTCACCGCCGGGGCCACCTCGCGGACGGTCTCCACCACCGGGGCGGAAACCACCAGGTCTCTCGGCACGGGCCTTGAGCGGCCACCATTTTTTGATAGCGTGCCTTTGCAAAATCGTTTTAGTACCGTTGTTTAGCTCGACAATTTTGATAATGCTACTATCGGCCCCATCTACCGTCCCCATTAAGGTTTCGCCGCTCATCAACAGAAAGCCAACCTGGGGGCGGCGTTCTTTTTTGAGCAGTTCCAGGAAACGAGTGTGGGTGCTGCGGGCGTAGTCGCTGAAATCATCCACGTTCACATCGAAATATTCCGCTAATTTACCCCGCGAAGTAGCATCCCCGGCATGCTTTTCCAGTTCAATAGCGTGGATATAATGCTCCGGCAAGCCTATTTCCGCCGCCACCTCGCGGGGGGTAATGCCATCTTTGTGGGCGCGGAGATAGAGGATAAATGAACCTAAACCCATATTTTAGCCGCCTTTCTCGTCGCCCTTTTCGTCAAAGGCATCGGCCTTGCGATAAAAAGCCACCGCCAGTTTACGCAAAATTACTTCTTCCCCGGTTTTCTCGTCAAGGATATGAATAGTAAAAGGTGTAAAATCGCTTACTACCCCGGTAAACTCCTTGCCATTAAGGAAAGTAAAAGTCAGGGCTACTTTAAGGTCACGTTGCTTGCGTAGATAGGCCGACTCGATATCCCCCAACTGCTCGGCGGTATATTTCATCACGGGCTTGGGGTCGTTAGGCGAAACATCCTTAATTGGGTCAAGGTCGTTGCCGGAACGAGGCTCTTTAACAGGTTTAGGAGCCGAAATAGGGTTAGCGGGGCGGGGCGCAGGATTTGGGCGCGGGACAAAATTTCCGGCGGGGGCAGGGCGCGGGGCTGCATTATAATTACCCGACGGGCGTTCATTCCCAAAATTGGAGGGGGCGGGACGCGGCGGGGCGGGTTGTGATACGACGGGCCGGGGTGAAAATTCCTCAAGCGGCAGGTTGTAGAGAGCGGCGAAACGCTGACGTTCAGCGTCGGTTGGTTCCCGCTCCCCTTCTTCAAGGGCGATTATGCGCTCCCGGCTAATTTTTAGTCCGGCAGTCAGGTCAGCATAACCCTTTTTGTTGACCTTTTTTAATTCTTTAATTTTGCGTCCAAAATTGAACGGCTCAGATGGAGTCATCTGGCAGTGCCTCCCCATAGAAGTTCTCTTAGCGATTAATTCCTGACACAGCCTGTTAACTGGAGTGTTTACCAAAGAGTGGCGGTGTATTAAAAGATAAGAGTTTCTTTCCTAAATATTTTAGCAACCTGATCTGACATGTCAATTAAAAAAGCCAGCTATTCAGCCAGCTCTAGCATGCCTGGATATACCAACATAATATATCAGAGGGGTAGGCTTGTCAACCTCAGATGAGGCTGTGCTACACCCTAATAACGAAAACGGGTTGCCCCTTCTTTGACATTGTTAAGCACTACCCCTAAAACATTGGCCCGCACCTTTGCCAGTTGCTCTTTGGCTTCCTTAGCGTCGTCCCGTTTGGTTTTGTTGGCCTTTAGCACCAGTAATACGCCATCTAACCTGGTCGAGAATACCGCCGCATCGGTAACGGCCAACAGGGGCGGCGCGTCAAAAAAAATATAGTCGGCCTCATCCCGCAGCCGCTCAATAATTTCCCGCATCAGGTTGCTTCCCATAATTTCGGCGGGGTTGGGCGGAAGGGGCCCTGCCGGAAGCAATTTCAGGTTTGGCACGGTAGTGTGAACAAAGGGAAACTTAAAGCTTTTAGTAGCCCCATTTTTGGCCGCTACCGAGGTAAGACCGCCAGCATCCAAAACTACGTTGGTAAGCCCTGGCTCTAGCCCGACCCCAAAGATGGTATGCAGACGGGGACGGCGTAAGTCACAATCTACCAGAGCCACACTATTTCCAGCCTGAGCAAAGGTTATAGCAAGGTTAGCAACGGTTTCGGATTTGCCTTCGTCAGGGCGGGCACTGGTCAACAAAATCGCGCGTAACTGTTTATCAAGACTACTAAACTGAATATTGGTTCGCAGGTTGCGGAAAGCTTCGGCGGCGGGCGATTGAGGGTCAGCCAGCGTGACCAGACTTTCCAGGTGGTTATTATTTATTCCGGCAGTCATTAGCGGTTAGTGCGCTCCTTTTGATTATTAATTCCTGTTCCCTCAAGTTGAGAGTCGGCGGCAGCATCGGCGGGACTAGGGGTAACTCTGGCGGGGCTGCTCTTCACAATCGCCTGTCCCGTATGTTTCCAGGCGGGCACAGCACCCAGCACGGTCATCCCGGTGAAACGCCCCACTTCTTCCTCACTCTTGAGAGTATCGTCAAAAAATTCTATGGCAAAAATAAAAATCAGTCCGATAACCAGACCTAACGCTAGACCTGCTGCGGTATTAAGGTTAGTACGTGGGCCATTGGGCTGGTTGGGAACGGCGGCGGGGCTGGTATTCTTGATGTAGGTCTGTTGGTCTTGGTTATATCCCGCTATTTTTTGCTCATTCTCGTCCACCAAAATTTGGGCGGCGGTATTGGCAATATCGGCGGCTCGTTTGGCGTTAGTATCGTCCACCGTAATCACAAAGGTATACTCGGAAGGGCGAGCCTGAACCTTGATTTTGCCCCTGATAGCATCGGCGGGTAAATCAAACTTTCCTCGGTCACTGATGAGGCTGGCAAATTCGCTGGAGTCAAAGCGGCCCGGATAGCTGTTGATTTGCTCACGGATAGAAGCCCACAGGTTGTTGTCGGCTTTCCCCACGTCCCCCTGTAGTTTGGCAACCGCCTGATAAGTTTTGGGTTGGGTCAGGCTATAGCCAAAGGCCACGCCCCCAGCCACCAGAGCTACTAGCACCGCCAACCACCAGCGTTTTTTCAAGATGTTCAGATAATCTTTAAGCCGCATTTTTTAGCCTTTGGGGATTAACCTAACCCCCTGGCCCCCTTTCCTAGCAAGGAAGGAGGCACAATTCTTTCAAATTCAGGGTAGACACACGGGTCTACCCCTACAAAAATTCCCCAATACTGGTCGACCACCAGGCCACCCCTACGAATTTCCCTGTCCCCCGACCCCCATCCCCTACCTTCGGGCTTCCTGACGTTCGGGCTCGCCTTGTGAAACGCCTGGTGGGGTGGAATTGTTGCTGCCACGCGACCCACCAAACATCGGTTTACCGGGGATTGTCCCGATTATCGGCAAATCTAATACTTCCTCAAAATCGGCCTTGCTCCGCAGGGTAGTATCCAGGTAGTTTAGGAGGAAGGCCAACCCTACCCCCAGAATAATCCCGATTATGGCACGAATTGAGGCCAGCAACAGGTTACGCCCGCTATTATAAGTAGCAGTGTTAGGCATATCTATAATCTTGGCGGAATAAAGCCGCTCGTCGCCCCGCGCTAGATATTTCCCAGCATTCTTGTCCATATTTTGAGAAAGAGCCTTAACCAGCACCAGATTTTTTTCGATGGTATCAGCCCGCACCGTAAAAGTTAACTCGCGGTGTTTGCGCTCAACGTCAAAAGCACCTTTTAAATCGTCTGCCGATAGGGGATATGGGGTGCTTTTGAGGGAGTCAACCACATCTGTCAGGAAAAGGCTACCCTTGACAATTTGGGTGTAATCATCCAGCACATACTCGGCGGAAATAGAGCGATAGTAGTCGAAAAAGTCTTGATACCCGGTATTGGCCTGGGTAGCGGGGGGTAAATCACGCTGAATGTTAACCACAAAGGCCGCTTGATAATTTGCGGTGGTGGATTTATAGGTGGTATAAGCCAAAAACACCCCTGCAAGCGTAAATATCAGAACCACCCACCAGTAACGCAAAATAATTTGCCAGTAACGCCTTAATTCCATTCCTCAACCTTATTTGTTATAGACAACCTGTTTAGTCAGGGCGACCAACAGACCGCCCCTACGGTTTCGTTCTCATTGTAGGGGTTGACCAATGTGTCAGCCCTTCCTCAATGACAGTTTTTTCCCCGCTCTGCTCGATGGCCCAACCAGTTGCCTGAGATTTTTGGGAGGCTTTAAATTCCGCGTAGCACTCCCTGACAAAATCATCAAAACGTCGGGTGAAAATCTTGCGGTCAAAACTTTCGGCATAACGGCGAATAAAATCGCTATCATATTGACGGCTGGTAGCTTCAAAGCGTTTCACCGCCTCAATTAACGAGGCTGGAGTTTGTTCGTCGAACAATACACCCGTTTTGCCCTCAATATTAACCTCGGCAGGCCCATTCTGATTAATCGCAATTACGGGCGCACCGCCAGCCATCGCCTCAACCTGGGTAATCCCAAAATCCTCAGCCCCGGTTTGGATAAAGGCTTTGCACCGCCCGAAAAGCTCGCGTAGTTCTTTATCGGGCATGTAGCCCAAAATTTCAGTTTTTGGCCCCGCCATTTTTTTGAGGTTTTCCAGGTCGCGGCCTGTACCTACTACTTTTAGCGGTAAATTCAATTCTTTGAAAGCTTTTACCGCAATATCAATTCGTTTGTAGGGCACTAACCGGGCGGTAGTCAGGTAAAAATCTTCACGCGGCCCGGAGCGGTAGGGAATTTCGCTGACCTCAACGGGCGGGTTGATAACCACCGAGTCTAACCCCCAGAACTCTTTTATCCGTCCAGCAATCGTCTTTGAGTTTGCCACGTAACGGTTAGGGCGGGCCGAGCTATTGATGTCCCAAAGTCTAACATAGCCCATAATGATTGGCAACCCTACCTTAGCCAGTTTGCCCATATTTTCGCGCTTGGTGTAATCGGTAACATCCCAGGCAAAACGCATTGGGGCGTGGCAATAACAAATATGGAGGGTTTCGGGGCGCGTAACGACCCCTTTGGCCCAGGCACTACTGCTGCTAATAACCAGATCAAATTCGCGCAGGTCGAAACTCTCAAAAGCAAAGGGGTAGGCTAATAGATAGGCCTGATGTCGCTTTAGCACTCCCGGCAGGTGGCGCATAAAGGAGGTGCGGATTTCATGACCGACAAATTTACCCTCCATCAGCTTTTTATCGTAGATAGAGGTATAGATTGGGGCTCCGGGGTACAAATCGGCAATCGCTTCTAAAACGCGCTCTGCTCCCCCGTACTGGTTTAAATAATCGTGAACCAGGGCTACTTTCATCTTTTACCTAATATGCCCCCTCTCCCCGAATAACGGCGGGAATTGTACGGAGCAAGATTTTTATATCCAACCATAACGACCAGTTTTCGGCGTAGTATATATCAAGCTTGACCATATCTTCAAATGTGAGCTTGCTCCGCCCACTAACCTGCCATAGCCCGGTTAGGCCGGGAGTAACTTCCAGGCGGCGGTAGTGCCATTCCTGATACTTTTCCACTTCGCGGTCAATCGGCGGGCGCGGCCCCACAAAACTCATATGACCAAACAGAATATTAAAGAATTGGGGTAATTCGTCCAGGCTGGTGCGCCGGATAAACTTGCCTACTCTGGTGCGGCGGGGGTCGTTGGTGATTTTAAATGTAGCACCACCCGTTTCGTTGAGAAGCAAGAGTTCCTTGATTTGGGCATCGGCATCAACCTGCATCGAGCGAAACTTATAAAAGGTGAAAGGCTGACCGTTCTTACCAACCCGCGTTTGGCGGAAGATTATTGGGCCGCGTGAATCCAGCTTAACCGCTATTGCCACCACTAACATTAATGGCGCGGTGGCAATTATTGCTACCAAAGCCATCAGAATGTCCATAGCGCGTTTCAGCAGATAATTCCAGCCCCGTAGATTGCTCATCTTGAGGCCAATTAGCGGCACGCCGTTAATCTCGGTAAAGTTTAGCGAGTCTACCCGTAGTTCAAATATGTCCGGGACTAAGGTAAAATCCACGCCACTTTCCCGACACTGCACCATTATTTCGTTAATGGCCTCATAGTGGGTGGCGGGCAGGGCAATCGCCAATTCGTGAATATCATGCTGATAAATTAATTCATTTAGGTTTTGCAAGCTGCCCAATTTTGGTACGGGTTGGCTATTCTGGTAGCGGGGCGGCAAAGTCCATTCGGAGAAACGCAACTGACTGTCAGCATAACCCTTGAGGTTGTAGCCGAGGTTAGGCCGTTCCACCACCGCTTGCATCAGCCTGGAGGCGGTATCAGTTGCCCCAACCACCAGCAAATTTCGCACGCCTACGCCTCGTTTCCACAGGGCGCGACGTATAGTGCGGGCGGCGACCCGTTCCGAAATCAGCAAAGTTATTGCCAGGGGTATTAGGTAGATAAACATCAAGCGGCTGAAAGCCTGGGGGCGGCTGATAAAAACCAGCACTATCATGGTAGCGACGGCCACTAGAGTAGAGCTAAAAATAAGCCCTATCTCGTCCAGCAAAGTAGTAACTCGGCTCTGACGATAGAACCCTTTGAAGTGCAGCGAAACCACCAGAATAAAGGTGAAGGCCGAAACGGTAGGGAGATATTCGCTGAAGGCTACCTGGTTTTCTTCCAGCACTTCCTTGCCGATTTGCAGCCAATAGCGAATGATGTAAGCAAGAGCAAAAGCCAGGATTATCAGGAAGGTGTCCAGCAACAGCCGCAAGGCATAAGAAAAGCGCGCCCTGTTTCGAGCTACACGTTTGCTATCGTTCATTGCGGCAGATTTGGCACTGTGGGTTTGGGCTTTGACGAAATTTTTAGCGGTGTTTTTTGGTTTTTTGGTAACGGGGGGCATAGAGCCACTATCGGCTGCCTGCCCGTATTCCAACTGACTCAGGCCAAACAATGAATTTTGGGTAAGATTGTTTAGAGGCGTTACCGCATCTTGGCCGGCTTTAAGGTCTGCATCCTCTTTACGCCGGGTCGGATTCTCGTTCTCAACCGAACTCAACGGCTATTAAACCTCCCTGCATGCTTCTCCAAAGATATGGCCCGCTAAACTATCAGTAGGCCATATCTCACTCCAACAGTATCCGTTCTGCCTGGTGCAATTTACGTTCCCCGGATTGTGTGAGCAGTTACCAATTAAAGGGCATTATAGCACAGCCAACGGATTTGTAAAAATTGGGGATTGTTTGTTTTCAGTATTGGCTATCAGGAGTCAGCTGTAATGCGTTGAGATTGTAAGTTCAATAAATCTGAAATTAGGCTCAAGACCCATATATCTCAGGGAAACCTCTTGCATTTACTCCATCGAAGTTTTGTTCATCCAGGGTAACATTGTCGGTTTTGGACAGTATTGGCATTTAAGTACAAAACAGGCAAAAGGTTGAGATCAAGGATTTTGAGTTCAATTTGGTCAAAAATTAACCCTGAATCTTAACGCATAACTACTGATCAGGAGTATGGTGTTGTCGAATTATGTTCAAAATTAGCTGAAAATGTGGTATCATGTTTCCACTAAGCCGACTTTTGCAAATCCCATTATCAAAAATAGTAGTAGTAAACACATCCATTCAGATAATAAAGGAATAAATGAAAGCAGATAATTTAAGAATCTTTAAGGTCTTCAGTGGCGGTGGCGATATTCATTATCTATTACCTCATTTTCAGCGGGAGTACGCCTGGACTGAAGAGAACTGGAGCATTCTCCTAAAGGATACGCTTGCTATCTATGAAGAATATCAAAATAATGAAGAAATTGAGCATTTCCTTGGTTCCTTAGTGGTGGTTGAAGAGGGCATGCAAAATGGCATGATTCCGGTTCTAAAGTTGGTAGACGGGCAACAAAGGATTACTACAATTTCCTTAATGCTTTGTGCCATTCAACAGGCAATTAAAGTTTCTGATTCGTCTCTAGCTTTGAGAATAAGTAGGTTCCTTTTAAATGAGGGAAAAGGAGATTTTCAATTTAAACTCTTACCTACTACCAAGTATGGTGATCGGGAGGCCTACAAAGAAATTCTTCAATCCGGCAAATCAACTAACCTTCAGTCTAATATTCCAAAAGCATTTAATTTTTTCTACAAAGAATTCTCTGGGAAATTAGAAAGAGGTGAGTTAGACTCCCATAAATTATTTGAGGTTATTGTCAGTTGCTTTCAAGTAGTCTTTATTATCCTGGCTAAAACAGAAAGCCCCTATAAAATATTTGAAAGTCTTAACGCTAAAAACAAACGTCTTTCCCAGGCAGACCTAGTAAGAAATTATATCGCAATGAGGTTGCCCGGTGCTAATCAGGAAAAAATTTTCAATGATTATTGGTCTAAGATTGAAGACGTATTGCAGGAAGTTCGCACTGTCGGCAAATCTAGGATTCGCGAATTAACGGGTTTTATCAGGCACTACCTATCATTATATTCAGGGATTTTGTGTAATGAAGAACATATTTATGCCCGATTTCGTGATCGGATGCAAAAGAATTTCTTAGAACTCGTTTCATAAGTACAAAAGCCAAAA
>Ga0209512_1005707_pt1 | contig 10230 bp, 9 predicted proteins | sample frozenSSSSmetaG_FD_184142 | JGI IMG/M metagenome (GOLD analysis project Ga0209512, IMG submission 184142) | Glacier valley bacterial and archeal communities from Borup Fiord, Nunavut, Canada, to study Microbial Dark Matter (Phase II) -... | ecosystem: Environmental > Aquatic > Freshwater > Ice >... | reverse complement strand
GTTGCAAAAGAGATTCGGGTAAGTTATAATAGGGTCGGTTCAGGCGAAATTCGGGTGTCGTCTAATGGTAGGACAGCAGACTTTGAATCTGTCAGTTGGGGTTCGAGTCCCTGCACCCGAGCCATCTTGCCTGAATTTTTTATTAATGAGGGGGAGTAGAAAGAGGGGCAGTCGCTGGTGCAAGCCAGAGGAAAGTCCGAGCTACATAGAGCGGGGTGTCACACGGAGACGTAAGTTTAAGTGTGAGAAGCGGCCCGAAAGAGCCGTTGACAGTCCAGATTGGGTTGGTCGTTAAGACTCCTGTTTACAGGAGAATCAGCGACGAATAGAGCAACAGAGACTAAGCCCACGCGCAAGCGAAGGGTGTGAAAAGGGCAATCCTCCCTGTAGCAATCTCCGAATTGGCCGACAAAGACGGTGGCTCGCCGAGGCCAGAAGTCGAGAGCAGTCGCGAAGGTGACGACGCGACCAGTGCCATCCGGTACTGAGATAGATGACTGCCACAAACAGAACTCGGCTTACTCTCTTTCTACTCTTTCTCTAATCGGTTGTCGGCAATTAGTTGTCGGTAGTGGTTTTTTTAGACTTTAGACCTTCGATTTTAGATTTTTGATTTCCTAACCCCAACTTGTCAAACTTCCTCTTTTGGCTTAAACTTATCGCCTAGTGCTACTTTAGACAAACTGCTTGTGGAATAGGCCCAACTATATGAGGCTAGTCAATAAATATTTAGTGGGAAAAAGCGAAACATTCCAGCTTTTAGTTAATCTGGTAATGTTTTTCGTTGGGTTCATAATTTTTTTATGCGCTTTCCTCCTAATTGTTGGTATGACTGGCTTTAATAACCAAACGATAAGCCTGAAAGATTTAAGAAGTGCGGACAACATTGAAATTCTAACTTATTCAGGTACAAATACCCTGAAAACCGTTTCTGATTCAGAAGTAATCAAACAAATATCTTCCTTTTTTGAGAAAGAAGAAACTGGCTGGAAATATGAGAGTGGGGTACGACCCGGAGATGTTACCTTAAATTTTTATCAAGGGAAGGTTTTAATTAAATCAATAGGTATTGGCGGCAATTATCTAACCACCGACATTACTAGGTATAAATGGATTACTCAAGAACAGTCAGAGCTTATTTTGAGCTTAGTTAAAATTTAGGACAAATTACTAATTGCCGAAAACTCATTTGCACATTCTTATTATCACCACCAACGGTATAACCCAGGAGTTCAATAGCTGGCCGGAGCGATTACAGGCGCGTGCCCTGGCCCAACGCGGTCATAAAGTACGGGCCTATACTTATCTAGGCAAAAAAAACTGGAATAAAGTGCAGCACGAGATAATAGATGGGGTAGAGGTAAAGCGATTGCGCCGCCGCCAGTGGCTTTCGCTGGATTTGGTCAAGGCCCTATGGCGCGACCCCCGCCCGGATGTGGTGCATTTACACCATCTGAGCAACCAGTTTAGCTTTCTGACGGTTCTAATCTGTAAACTTCGGCGTATCCCGGTGGTTGTGACCCCGCACGGCCTTTTCCATGACCCCTGGCTGGTATTTGACCGTGACCGCCCCTTCGATACTCCTGCCAAATATGCGGATATAGTTCAAACTGTCCCTCAACTGTTCAAGGCTTTGCTATTTCGGTTCAAGCCCAAACGCGCCCTGAAAAATTACCTGATGCACGCCCCCTTGCGACAGGTCAACAAGGTTATTGCCCTATCCGAACACGGGCGGGGAGTGTTGCTAAAACTTGGCCTGAAAGCCGAGAAAATCACCATAATACCCAACGCCATAGACCCAGACTGGTTCGAGTCGGTAGAACCCGCCCCCAAGTCACATGACGAACTGCGGATACTTTACCTGGGGCAACTAAAATATCGTAAGGGCTTTGACCTGCTGGCAAAAGCAATCTTGCCAGTTGTGCAACGGTTTCCCCAGGCCCGCTTTGTGTTCGCCACCCACAGCCCGATTCACCGGGACGATTTGCTTGAGATTGTGGATAAGGCCGGGGTACGGGGCTATATCCAGTTGCCAGAGCATGTTAGTGACAGCGAAAAGGCTGCCTTATTTTTAGGTAGCGATTTGTACGTCCTGCCGACCCGCTACGAAGGCTTTGGTATCCCGTTGATAGAGGCGATGAGCACGGGTTGCCCAGTGATTAGCACTAATATCCCGGTGATAGATGAAATTATCAAGGACGAGGTTAACGGCCTCCTGTTTGAATATGATAATCCCCAAAGTTTAGCCGAGGCTATAATTCACGCCCTGGAAAATCCCCTCTTGCGCCATAAACTGGCGGAAAACGGGCGGCGTGAGGTAGAAAAGTATTACACCGCTAAAATCGTTGAACAACTTGAGGCGGTCTATCGGGAAGTTTGCGGCAAGTCCACCTCGGCGGTGCGTCCCGCATGAGAATCCTCTACGCAATAATGGCTTATGGCCCACAAATTATCGCCAGCGAAGTCCATAGTGAGCTTGGTCGTCATTTCCGCCGGCAGGGGCATACTTTTTCGGTGCTAAGTCTGGAAGATTACAGCGAAAGTGGCGAGGCGGGCGCGACCCCCTTCCCCGACGAGGCTGAGGCCGTAAAAGTTTTCACCATCAAATTCAAGAATAGCTTTGGGCGACGCTTGCTGCGAAAAATCTGTCAGCGTCTCTTTCATTATGGCTTTTTTCTGGAACTTTGGTGGGGCTATCGCCAGTTTTTGAAACGGCATAAAAATGACTTTGACATTATTCATGTGGAAGCGGCCTACCCGTTGGGAGCGGTGGCAGCTCTGGCGGCGGGCGCGGCCAAAATCCCCTTTGTGGTGAATTTGCAAGGGGCGGACGTGATGAGTCTGCCCAAATATGATTACGGTTATGGGCGGTTCTGGCTGGCCCGCCGATTGTTGCGCTTTACTTTTAAACGAGCGGCAGGGGTGCGGGCTAATTCTGAACAGACCGCCAAACTAGCCCTGAGTTATGGGGCTAAACCCGAAAAAGTCCGGGTAATTCTGCGGAATATCAGCGAAAATATTTATCCCCTGCCCGGTCTGGATTTAGCCGAAAACAAACGCCAGCAACAGGCGATGCTCCGCGAACGCTACGGCCTTAACTCCGGCCCGATTTTGATAGCCTATAGTCGGCTACACCCGTTCAAAGGGCTGGATTTTCTGGTGCGGGCCGTACCGTTAATAAAAGAAAAGATTGGCCCGTTAAATCTGCTAATCTGTGGCCCTGGTCGGCGCACTCCCCAATTTGGCGATTATCGTCGCTATCTGGAAGAAATTGCCGACAAAACTGGGGCACGCGAGGAGATAGTTTTTACCGGGAAAATTGACTTTGCCTATTCGCAGGACTATCTAGCGGGGGCAGATTTGCTGGTAGTGCCTTCTATAATAGAAGCTCTAAACAAAGTGGTGATGGAAGCGGCGGCAGTAGGTACGCCCACCGTAGTCACCGAGTCCACCGGGATTGCCAGCCATGCACAGGCGGCGGGGGTGGGGCTGAGTGTCGTCCCTTCCAGCGAAAAAGTTCTGGTGGAGGGGATTGTCGCGGCCTTAGCTAAAAAAGAAGAAATGGGGCAACGCGGGCCAGAATTTGCCCAACGTTTTACCTCTGCCCGGATCGGCGATGAGCTATTGGAATTTTATAATTCTGTCAGGGCGGTTCACGAACCACCCACCAAAAAAACCCCTCTATGCTACATCGCCTACCCCAGCAGCCTGACCTTGAAATCAGCCAACGCCATTCAGACCTACACCACCTGCCGGGAACTAAAACGGCTGAATCCCAAAACTCTGGTTCTAATCCCCCGCCTACCCTTCCGTCCCAGCCGTTTCGCCGACCCGCTAATAAAAGCCCGTCACTTGCTGCGGATGCCCTTTAATTTTTTCAGCAATTTCCCAGCCTTGAAAATAATCCCCTGGACGTATCTGGAACGGGCCTGGTTTAGTCTGTTGTGCGGCTTGTGGCTGTTGGGGCGGCGCGTCACCGGGCGAGGTGTTCGGGTTATTTACGTGCGGGACGTGATTGTAACTTATCTATTGCTGCGCTATTGGCGAGGGATTCTGGGGGCGAAAATCATTTATGAAGTCCACGATTTGGAGCAGCGCAACCCTAGCCGAGCCCAAAACAAAAGGTTACGGGGCTGGCTGGAAAAAGTAGACCGGGTGGTGTTGACTAAAGCGGATGGTCTGGTTTCACTGACTCAGGCGTTTGTGGATTATACCGCCGAGAATAATTTACGCCCAAAAACCCAACCCTATGCCATTATCCCCGATGCCTTTGACGCGGAAAGTTATCGCCCGATGAGTCAGGTGGAGTGTCGGGAAAAGTTAGGTTTGCCCGCCGATGAGTTTATTATCGTCTATAGCGGCCTTACTTTCGCCTATCGCAACCTGGATAAGTTGGCGGAGGCTTTTGCCGCTTTCCTCAAAGAAACGCCTAGGGTTAAAGCTTCCCTTTATCTGGTGGGTGGGCGGCCCTTTGAGCAGACCGAGATGCAACAAGTAGCCGCAAAACTAGGGCTGCAAAATGCCTTAAAGTGTGTTGGACAAATGGCAGCCGATAAGGTAAATTTGTACCTGAATGCCGCTTCGTTGCTGGCAATTCCCGATACTGTTACCGATATTACGGCCTCGCCCCTGAAAATGTTTGAGTATGCGGCGGTGGGTCGCCCGGTGTTGCTGCCCGATATATCCGCCCTCAAAGAGATTCTAACTGAGGACGAAGCCTTTTATTTCGAGCGTGGGAATGTTGTAGCGATGAAAGAGGTGATTGCCCAGGTCTACCAGCAACCGCAGGAAGCCAACCAACGGGGCAAAGCCGCCAGCCAACACGTCGCAGCCTACACCTACACCAACCGGGCCAGGGCTATCCTGAAATTTGTAGCTCAGATAAAGGAATAAGATTGAACCACCAAGACCCCCAGATATCAAGAAAAGATTAACCACAGAGACACAGGGACACAGTTAGAAAAAAAGGGTTTTATTGGGAGGAATCGTTCATTGGAAACCGAAGATAAAAAGAGATATTGAAAAATGACGCAGTCCCACCCAGATTAAACCAAATATCGGGACAGGTGGTAAGCGCGTGTTACGCAGTACATTCCGCACTTGGGCCTGGGTTACTCGAAAGTGTTTATGAAAGCTGTCTGATTTATGAATTACGCAAAAGAGGGTTGAAAGTCGAAGGGCAGGTTATTTTACCAATTGTGTACGACAATCTAAAGATAGAAGGTGGTCTGAGATTGGACTTGTTAGTAGAAAACTGTGTTATTGTTGAACTGAAAGCAGTAGAAAGCCTGCTCCCTGTACACAAGGCCCAACTTATGACCTATCTCAAATTATCTGGGAACCGTTTAGGTTTGCTCATAAATTTCAATGTGCCAATTATAAAAGAGGGAATCAAAAGGGTTGTATTGTAGCCCCGCAAGAAACTCGTACTCAACTAAAATAAAAACTGTGTCTCTGTGTCTCTGTGGTAAATCTTTTTTGGTGACCTGGTGGTTCGTATTTAAATGACAGATAGACTTTATACAAAGGAATATTTTGCGGCGCAGGTCAGCAAGTCGGATGCAAAGGCCGCCTGGCAATATGGGCGACTGCTTAAATATGCCGGGATAAGCCCGACTAGCCACCCACGATTTCTGGACGCTGGCTGTGGGGCTGGCCCAGCACTCGGCTTTTTGCAAAAACATGGCTATCAGGTTACGGGCAGCGATTTTGTGTTATATCCTTTGCAGGAGGCACACAAACGCGCTCCCGAAGTGACTTTGGTGAACGCTGACCTGCGGGACGGGCTACCCTTTGTAGCAAACTCCTTTGAGGTAATTCTAGCCAGCGAAGTAATCGAACATCTGGCGGAGGCCGAGAAATTTCTGGCGGAATGTTACCGGGTATTAGCTCCTGGCGGTTGCTTGATTCTGACGACCCCCAACCTATGGGACCTCCGCCGCCCCTGGGACAAACTACGGGGCAAAGTTTGGTCGGGCTATCAAGACCCCACCCACATTAACCTGATGACCCCTACCCGCCTGGCTAAACTGGTAAGCGGGGCAGGTTTTGGACAGGTAAAATGGCGCACTGGGATAAAGCCCTGGTGGTCGCGCAGTATCCGCAAACTAAATTTCAGTCTCGAACTACCCTACCCGCCCGTAATCGGCAATGGGATAATGGTGGCAGCCTTCAAAGGGAAGGATAAGGGATGAAGGATGAAATAGGAAAACTCAAGAAAGCATGATAAAACCGACAACCGACAACCGACAACCGACCTCCCGCCTAAAGGATTTTTACCGCAAGGCCGACAAGGGGATTTTGGCCCTGTGTCTGGTGTTTGTGGTGACCCTGCCGCTTTTTACCGCCCGCATCTACGCCAGCGACGAAATCCAGTATTTTTCCTACCTCCATTCAGTGGTTTTTGACTTCGATGTAGATTTTACCAATGAATACCAGCACTTTATCGCGCTTGACCCACCGAAATATGAGGGTTTCAAGAAAGATTTGCTGGATAAAAAGAACGAAAATAACCTGCCGATAAACGTTGCGCCGATTGGTTCGGCCCTGTTGTGGTCGCCCTTTTATCTGGTGGCGCACGGCATAAGTTCGGCGGGGAGCGCGGTGGGTATCAAGGCTTTCAACCCTAACGGCTATTCGCCATTTTACATTTTCGCCGTTACTTTCGCCTCCTTGCTCTACGGTTTTGCTGGATTGATTCTAGCCTACATGCTGGCGCGTAATTTTGTGTCAAAATTTTGGGCGGCTTTTGGCTGTATCGTAATCTGGCTGGCCTCGCCCCTTATTTTCTATATGTCACTGACACCGCCGATGTCCCATGCCAACTCGCTGTTTGCCATTTCACTGTGGCTATATGTCTGGTATCGCACCAAAGGTTGGAAAATTGAGGATGGAAAATTTATAGCAGGGCAACGTAGCCTGAAAAGCTGGTTTATATTAGGTTTATTAGGGGCGTTGGCGGCGATGGTGCGCGAACAGGACGGATCGGTAATGATTGTAGGGGCTATAGAAGCTTTTTATTGCTACTGGCAGTGGCTACGCCGCAAGAACTGGCTGGAAGTGCGGCGATTATTTATCGGGAACGTTTTGTTATTGGCAGGGCTGGTAATTGGCCTTGTGCCTCAGTTGTTGGTCTATCAATTCCTGAACGGACACCCGACCCCTAGCACGATTGTCGGTAACAAATTGCGCTTTTTCAGTCCTCAGCTTTTCGGACTGATGTTTGACTTCAATCATGGGATGTTCTGGTGGGCTCCAATTTTAATCCCAGCAATCGTGGGACTGATTTTGATGCTGTTTAATCGTTCTTTGCGCTTTATCGGGATTGTGTTATTGGCGGCCTTCGTCGCTGAACTTTACATCTCGGCCTCGTTCCAGACTTGGACGATGGCGGGTTCTTATGGGGCGCGGCGGATGGTCGGCATCAGTGCGGCTTATATCATCGGGCTAGGTTATCTGGGCTGGTGGTTAGCCGAATGCAAACCCCGCCGTTTCCTAAATCGCAAAGTAGTGCTGGCGATAGGCGCGTTGTTTATTCTGTGGAATTTCGGGGTAATTTTCCAGTTTAGTGTTTTGCGTGACCAGACCACCCGTCAGAATCTCCAACCCGACAAAGTGGTGGCTGATATGTTTACCAAAGTACCCGGCAAAATCTTCGAGACTGCCGGGAAATTCTTCAGTAATCGTAGCGATTTCTACAGGAAATAGGATTCTAAGCAAAGAGGCATAGGGAATTGTAATCTCTTACCCTAAATCAATGGTGGGCAGGCTATTCACGCTGAGAATGGAGGAAAGCTCCCCACTATGCTGGATGTCGTGTTCAAGTGCATGCCAGATAATCCATTGCAATGAACGTCCCGAATTATTTTCGTCATTCGAGTCAGCATCAGGGTCAGGATAAACCCGGTCAAGGTCGGCGGGAGTCAGGTAAGCCAGGGCATTCTGGATAATTTGCCAGCTCTTCTCAAGGCCAGTAACCAACTCTTCCGCCGAGTGTAAGTGGTCTATGCCGTCCACGCGACCTTGATAATTCCAGATTTCGTAGGAAGAAAGATCAAAGCTGCGTTCTCCCATCCAGGTGTAGAACCAGAAGACGCGGGCTCCAACAATGTGCGTTACAATCATACCAATCGAGTAGTTTTGGGGTGCGCTACGCAAGGCAAGCTGCTCGGCGGTAAGTGGCGCGATGGCTGCGACAAGGTGCTGGTGAAAAATGTCCCAGCCTGCGTAGAAAGGGGTCAATGATTGCGGATATTGGGTCATAGCGGTATCTCCTTTACGTTTAAAAGAACCTGGTTAATATTCTACAACAGCCCCCGTTTATTCAAAGCTTCCAACAGATGGGGTTCGATTTGCGTCCGGATATCGGGATTGGCGAACCCAGCCCAGGCCACATCGGTGGTTACATCCAGAAGCGGATTCAGGGGATGACCCGCCGCATCCGTCACAATAATCCCGGCTTCCTCGGCAATCAAGGCCGTACAAACATCATAGGGATGGCAACAAATACCTAACTTGAACCCGCGTTCTTCAGCCACTTTCTCCATCAAGGGACGCAAATCGGCTACAAATCGGTCATGCCCAGCGATAAGCTCATAAAGCTGCCCACCACTAGAGGTATATTGGTCTTCAAAACAAAGAGCCTTGCCTGGACGGGCCAACCCTAAAGCCGCCCGCATAATTTCCTCGTCAATCGCCGCCAGTTCATCCCGCACACCAGGGAAAAACCGGGCAATCATAGCGTAACCGTGCAAAACCGTGTTGGTATTGCTGGGGCGCAAACGGAGTGGTTTATATTCCCCAGTAATTCGGTTATAGCGTTGGGAATGATAACCCTCGCCTCGAATAGCCCATAATTCGTCCGAAAGATGTTGTTTCGCCAGGGGTAATTCGGTTTGAACGGAGAATTCAATATCCTTGAGGCTGGTGGTCGGGCCAAGATTGGGCGCAACCCCGGTCAAAACCCAGGCACTCCGTTTTTGATACATTATGCAGCGAGTACCATCTATCGGGTCAATTATTATCTTTACTTCGGCTTCTTCGGGGGATATGCCGCGTGGAAGGGGCAAGATTCCTTCGCCAAACCCGGTATCATAAATTCCTTCGGCAATTAGTAAAATAGGGCGTTCGGGCGCAACCACATGCTCAAAGAACTCCAGCAGCTTTTCTTCACTAATTTTGTCAATCGCAAAAATAGTGTCGCCATCATAGCTGGCATCATCACCCTCCACCGCCGCCAGTTGCTCGATCTCCATCGCTTCGGTCTGTTCAATCACCGCCGCCCGTATCTGGCGATGCAACTCCTGAATTTGGGCTAATAACCTGTCTCTATTTTTTATCATTTTTCCTTTTCATCCTAGTTTGTTGGGGCTAAACTACTTCAACAGCTCAAATTATACATCAAGGATGAGTAGAATATTTGCGGGGTAGGGCATAGGACAGTAAGTGATGTTTTTTGGATTAGTTGGGGCTGAATCACTCTAAAAATAAATACAGATTTTCACCACAGAGACACAGAGAACACAGTCTTTATAATTACCTGGTGTCCTTTGCTCTTTTGTGGTGAAAATTTAATTATCTGATAACCAACAACCGACAGCCGATTAGTGGGTCGCTAACGGGGCGAGGGCTTTCTGCACATTCTCCCGAATCCCGGCATCCTTAATCTGAGTGGCAAGAGCCTTGAGGGTCAGGTTGGTGACGGTTTCGCTCAGGTGCTTGTACTGCTCAGGTACTGGATCGCCTTGGTGAATTCTCAACCACAGTTCGATTATCCAGGCTGGGTCGTTGCGATGAGCCACCGCTTTGTTCAAGTCCATTTTGTTGTTCCTTTCTTTGCGTTTGATTGTCCCAGGTGAGAAATTAAAGAAGTAATATTAGTCTCACCACAGACATAAACGCCGACAGGGGTGGTTTTAGCCAACTAAATCAGGGCTGACCAAAAAGCTGATAAAAATTTACAGGTGTTTTTAGTGATTTTTTTTGTTTCTAATACGTTTTATGAGATAGAGAAGAAACTCTTGAGCGCAACTACATATATATTACAGATGACTATATAATTTTTTCGGGTTTGCATCTTTGGAGGTTTTTATGAAGAATAGAAATTATACTAGTACCTAGACTAGAATTGAAAGAGTATCAAAAGTTGGATAAAGCCGATGCAATTTAGCGCGAGCCATTACATTCGTAAACTGCCACTTGATTCTGGCTTCCTTACGGTTGCGTTCAGTT
>Ga0209512_1005706_pt1 | contig 10230 bp, 10 predicted proteins | sample frozenSSSSmetaG_FD_184142 | JGI IMG/M metagenome (GOLD analysis project Ga0209512, IMG submission 184142) | Glacier valley bacterial and archeal communities from Borup Fiord, Nunavut, Canada, to study Microbial Dark Matter (Phase II) -... | ecosystem: Environmental > Aquatic > Freshwater > Ice >... | reverse complement strand
TCAGTGCGCTCCCTCGTCCGGGCGACCGGTGAGCACCGCGACCACGCGTTCCATCCGCATGAAGCGCGAGCCCTTGACCACGACCGCACCATGGCCGCCTCCGCCCGCGACCCAGCGTTCGACGGCAGCGATCAGCGGTTCCATCGTGTCGAAGTGCGAGCCGCCGTCGCCGAAGGCATCGATGCTCGCGCGGCTGGCCGTGCCGAGCGCGAACAGCGTCTCGATCCCCTGCTCGCGCGCATGCGCGCCGATCTCGGCGTGGACGCGCGGCCCCTCGCCGCCGACCTCGCCCATGTCGCCCATCACCATCAGGCGCGGCGACGCGTGCGACGCGAGCAGGTCGATCGCGGCGCGCATCGAATCGGGATTGGCGTTGTAGCTGTCGTCGATCACGACCGTGCCGTCCTCGAGGACCAGGCGCTGCGAGCGGCCACGCGTCGGGCGGAAGGCCTCGAGGCCGATGCGGATCGCGTCCAGGGGAATGCCGGCCGCGACGCACGCCGCGGCAGCAGCGGTCGCGTTGTGCGCGTTGTGGCGGCCACAGACGTCGAGCTTCGCGGTCGTCGCGCCCGCGGGGGTGTCCAGGTGCAGCACCGTGGCGTCGACCTCGAGGTAGGCGCGCGCGGTCACCGCCGCACGGGGCGCCTCGCCGTCGCGCGCCGTGATGCACGCGAAGTCGACGATGCGCCGCGGTCCCGCCGCCTGCTTCCAGATGTGCGCATGCGCGTCGTCGGCCGGATAGACCGCGATGCCGCCGGCGGGCAACGACGTGATCGCCAGCGCATGCTCGCGGGCGACCGCCTCGACGCTCTGCATGAACTCCTGGTGTTCGCGCTGCGCGTTGACGACCAGCGCGACGTCGGGCTGCGCGATCTCCGCCAGGCGTGCGGTCTCGCCCGGGTGGTTCATCCCGATCTCGATGACGGCCGCGCGATGGTGCGTGCGCAGTCCGAGGAGCGTGAGCGGCACGCCGATGTCGTTGTTGAAGTTGCCGCGCGTCGCCCAGCAGTCGTTCTCGCCGTAGGCGGCGACAAGGATGGCCGCGATCATCCCCTTCGTCGTGGTCTTGCCGTTGCTGCCGGTGACCACGACCAGCGGCATGCGGAAGCGACGGCGCCAGCCGGCAGCCAGGTCGCCGAGCGCATGGCGGGTGTCCTCGACGGCGATGGCCGGCAGCGCGGGTGCGTGGCGCGATCGCTCGACGATCACGGCCCGCGCGCCGCGTGCGGCGACGTCGTCGAGGAAGGTGTGACCGTCGAAGTGTTCGCCGCTCAACGCGACGAACAGCGATCCGGGCGGTACGTGACGGCTGTCGGTCGTGATGGCCGACACCTGCAGCGCGTCGAGGTCCGCGAGCGTTCCCGGACCCGCGAGATCGCCGTGCACCAGCGTCGCCACTTCGCGCAGGCTCAGCATGCGCGCGGCTCCCGCGGCTCTTCCACCTCGCGGACGTTGCGGCGGCGCTCGCGGCGCAGCGCCTCGGTCGCGACGTCCACGTCCGAGAACGGATGACGGACGCCGCCGATCTCCTGGTAGCTCTCGTGCCCCTTGCCTGCGATCACGACCACGTCGGCCGCCTGCGCCAGCGCGATCGCCTCGTAGATCGCGGTGCGACGATCGGGCTCGACCCGCACCCGCTCGTCGAGCGACGGACCGGTGTAACCCGAGTTCAGCGGATTGAAGCCGAGGTTGCCGATACCGGCCACGATCTGGTCGATGATCGCCGACGGCGACTCCGTCCGCGGGTTGTCGCTGGTGACGACGAGGCGGTCGGCGAGACGCGCCGCGATCTCGCCCATGATCGGTCGCTTGCCGGCATCGCGGTCGCCGCCGCAGCCGAAGATCACGATCAGTTCGCCGCCGCGCGCGTCGACGATCGGCCGGCACGCGTTGAGCGCCTTCTCGAGTGCGTCCGGCTTGTGCGCGTAGTCGACCAGCACCATCGGCGCGGCGATGCCACCCGGTCGTTCGCCGGGTGCGACATCGACGCGTTCGAGGCGACCCGGCACCGGGTGCAGCGCCTGCAGCGCGTTCAGCGCGGCGTCGATCGGCGTGCCCACCGCGAGCAGGACGCCGACCACGCCGAGCAGGTTGGAGACGTTGAAGTTGCCGATGAAGTCGGTGCTCACCTGGCGCACGCCGAACGCGCCGAAGATCTCGAAGGCCAGGCCGTCGGCGCGCACCGACACCTTGCGCGCGCGCAATTCCGCCTGGGCGGCGCCGCTCGCGGAGGTCCGGATGACCTGGGCGCCGGCGGAGACAGCGCCCGTCGCGAAGCGCTCGCCAGCGGCGTCGTCCGCGTTGATCACCGCATGCAGCAGACCAGGCCACAGGAACAGGCGGCGCTTGGCCGCCTCGTAGGCCGCCATCGTGCGGTGGTAGTCGAGATGGTCGCGGGTCAGGTTGGTGAACACCGCGACGTCGAACTGCATGTCCGCGACCCGGCCCTCTTCGAGGCCGATCGACGACGCCTCGATGGTCAGTGCCGTGGCGCCGGCATCGACCAGCGCACGCAGGCGCCGCTGCAGCATCACCGGGTCGGGCGTGGTCATGCCGCTGTCGACGAGCTCGTCGGGAAAGCCGATGCCGAGCGTGCCGACCATCACGGTCCGCTGGCCGAGTGCACCGAGCGCCTGCGCGAGCCACAGCGCGGTCGACGTCTTGCCGCTGGTGCCGGTGACGCCGATCGTCAGCAGTCCGTCGGCAGGTCGGCGATACCAGTCGGCCGCGATCGTCCCGGCGTGGCGCTTGAGCTCGCGCTCGGGGCGGTTCGGCACCTTCCAGCCGTCCTGCCACGAGAAAGCGGTCGCGTCGTAGATCACGGCCGCGGCACCGCGGGCGATGGCATCGACGATGAAGCGGCGGCCATCGAACTGCGCGCCCTTAACCGCGAGGAAGACGTCGCCGGGTCCGACGGCCCGCGAGTCGGACGTCAGCTGCGCCGTGGGCGCGACCGTGCGCGCCAGCCACTGCGCGGCCGGATGCATCGTCCGCACCGGGACGCGCTTCGGCGGTCGTGCCGGACCGTGGCCGGGGAGCATCGGCATCACAGCGTCTCCTTCGGCGAATCGTTCGGGATGATCAGCGACTTGATCGGCGAATCCGGTTCGACGTTGAGCGTGCGCAGCACGCCGCCGACGACGGCCGAGAACACCGGCGCCGCCACGTCGCCGCCGTAGTGGATGCCGTTGGACGGCTCGTCGATCATCACCGCCACCACGATGCGCGGATTGGAGACCGGCGCGAACCCGACGAACGACCCCACGTAGCGATTGCCGTCGTAGGTGCCGTGCACGCCGACCTTGTGGGCTGTTCCGGTCTTGCCTGCGACGCGGTAGCCCATCACCTGTGCCTTGGGCGCGGTGCCGCCGGGCCCTGCCGCCATCTCCAGCATGTGCCGCATCTCGCGCGCGATCGCCACCGGAATCACCTGCGTGCCCTTCACGTACGGCGACGCGGCCGTGGCATCGGTCCTGAAGAACGTCAGAGGCACGATCTCGCCGTCGCGCGCGAACATCGTGTAGGCCCGCGCGATCTGGATCAGCGACACCGACAGCCCGTAGCCGTACGACATCGTGGCCTGCTCGATCGGACGCCAGCTCTTGAACGGCCGCACGCGGCCTGCGACGGCGCCGGGGAATCCCCACTTCGGCGCCTGGCCGAGGCCGACCGCGGTGTACATCTCCCACATGTCCTGCGGCTGCATCTTCAGCGCGATCTTGGCGGTGCCGATGTTCGACGACAGCTTGATCACCTCCTCGACCGTGATCGCGCCGTGGTTGTGCGTGTCGCTGATGGTGTTGGGGCCGATCGTGAACTTGCCCGGCGCGGTCTGCATCACGGTGTCGGGCTTGACGACCCCGCGCTCGAGCGCGAGCGCGATCGTGAACGGCTTGAGCGTGGACCCTGGCTCATAGGTATCCGTCAGGACGCGGTTGCGTAATTGTTCGCCGGTCAGCTTGCGACGGTCGTTGGGGTCGTAGGTCGGCAGGTTCGCCAGCGCCAGCACCTCGCCGGTCCGCACGTCGAGCACGACGATCGCGCCGGCCTTGGCGTGATGGAAGTCGACCGCCTTCTTCAGTTCGGTGAACGCGAGGTATTGCAGGCGACTGTCGACCGACAGCGTGAGGTCGGTCCCGTCGTGCGGCGCGCGGATGCTGGCGACGTCCTCGATCGGCTGGTTGAGGCGGTTGCGGATCACGCGACGGCTGCCGTCGAGGCCGGCCAGGGACTTCTGCCACGCGAGCTCGATGCCTTCCTGGCCGGTGTCGTCGACGTTCGTGTAGCCGACGACGTGGGCCATCATCTCGCCCTGCGGGTACTCGCGATGGAACTCCTTCATCTGCCGAACGCCCGGGATGCCGAGCTTGCCGATCGCCTGCGCCGCCAGCGGCGGCACCTGGCGCTTGAGGTACACGAAGCGGCGCACGGGATCGGCGATCTTCTTCTTCACGTCGGCCAGCGGCATCTCGAGCAGGCGCGCCACGTCCGCCAGCTCGGCCGGCGTCGCATCGAGGTCCTCGATCTCTACGCCGATCGAGTAGGCCGGGATCGACGAGGCCAGCACGTCGCCGTTGCGATCGGTGATCTTGCCGCGCGTGGCGGCCGTCTCCAGCGTCACCATGTAGCGCTGCTCGCCCTGCCCCTGCAGATAGCGCGTGGAGAACGCCTGGAGGTAGATCGCGCGCAGCAGCAGCGCCAGGAACGCGACGAACAGCAGGCACAGCACGGCTCGCGAACGCCAGGCGGGGAGCTTGACGGCCAGCACGGGGCTCGCGTGGAAGCGGACGCTCTTCATGGCCCGGCCTTCGCGTCGTCGGTCTTCACCGGAGTCTTTGCCTCGATCGGCGTCGTGCCGTGTTCGGGCAGCGTGATGTACTCGATGCGCCGCTGGCTCGGCTTCTGCATCTTCAGGTCGCGCTCGGCCGCGGTCTCGATCAGGCTGTGCTTCGAATAATTGGTCTGGTCGATCTGCAGCGTGCGCCACTCGACGTCGAGCTTGCGCGCCGCGATCTGCGCCCGGTCGAGGTCGATGAACAGTTGCCGCGCGCGGTACTGCGACGAGACCAGCGACAGGCCCGACAGCACGAGCAGCAGCGCGAACACGGCGGACAGGCGGGTCATGCGCGATCCGTCGCGGCGATGCGCGGCGCCGTGGTCCGCTCGGCGACGCGCAGCACTGCCGAGCGCGACCGACCGTTCGCCGCGATCTCGGCGTCACCGGGCTTGATGCGGGCGATCGCCGTCAGCGCGGGTTGCGGCAGGTCGGCGGCGCGGATCGGCAGGCGACGCGACGTCGCGTCGAGGGACGCGTCGGGCTGCGCCTGGCGCGCGATGAAGCGCTTGACGATGCGGTCCTCGAGCGAATGGAAGGCGATCACCGCGAGGCGGCCACCCGGCGCGAGCAGATCCATGGCCTGGCTCAAGCCTTCCTCGAGTTCTTCAAGCTCTTGATTGACGTGAATCCGTACAGCCTGAAAGGTGCGCGTAGCGGGATCCTGCGCCGCGTCCTTGCGAGAGCGGCGCGGGATGGTGGCTGCCACGAGCTCGGCAAGCTCGCGTGTGCGCGAAAGAGGCTGCTCTGCCCGGCGAGCCACAACCGCCTGTGCAATCTGAAAAGCAAACCGTTCTTCCCCATGATCGCGAATCACCCTTTCGATGTCGTCGGACGGTGCGGTGTTGAGCCATTCGGCCGCAGAGAGGCCGCGCGTCGGGTCCATCCGCATGTCGAGCGGACCGTCGTGGCGGAACGAGAAACCGCGCGTCGCGTCGTCGATCTGCGGCGACGAGATGCCGAGGTCGAGGAGGACACCGTCGACGGCAGCCCAGCCGCACCGCTCGGCTTCCTCTCGCAGCGCGGTGAAGCGCCGATGGACGATCGCGAAGCGAGGGTCGTCGATCGCGGCAGCCGACGCGATCGCGTCGGGATCGCGGTCGAAGGCCAGCAGGCGGCCGTCGGGCGACAGCCGCCCGAGCACCAGCCGGCTGTGGCCGCCGCGCCCGAAGGTGCCGTCGATGTAGCGGCCGTCGCACCGCGCGCCGTCGATCGCGAGGCCGTCGACGGCCTCGTCGAGCAGGACCGTGCGATGGGCGAACGACGCGATCGCCCCGCCGTCCGGGAGGGGGCGGTCGGGATCGGATGCGGGGTCACGTCGGGAAGGAGCCACGTTGGTCGAGCCGCGCGAAGGAAGGGAGAACCGGGTCGATGGAAACGATCGACGCCTGGACCTGGCGAATGCATGAGGCTCAGAAACTGAACTGCTTGAGTTCTTCGGGGAAGCCGCCGGCGATGGTCGCGGCTTCGTTCTGCTCGTGCGCGTCGGCCTCCCAGATCTCGAAATGCGACCCCATGCCCAGCAACATCACTTTCGAATCGCCTTCGAGCTTCGTCGCGTGGCGCAGTTCGGGCGAGATCAGCACGCGTCCGGCGCCGTCCATCTCCACGTCGCTCGCATTGCCGAGGAAGATCCGTTGCCAGTGCTTGACCGAGATCGGCCACTTCGCGATCTCGCCGCGCGCGGTCTCCCACACGGGGCGGGGGAACATCAGCAGGCAACCGTCGGGATGCCTGGTCAAGGTCAGTCTGCCTTCACTCTGCAGATTGAGCACGTCACGGTGCTTGGACGGAACGATCATGCGTCCCTTCCCATCGAGGTTCAGCCTGGAAGCCCCTTGAAACACCGCGATTCCGCCCTTTGTAGTGACTGCTGCAGGTGGGCGATTATCCCCTAATTCGCCTTTTATCCCCACTAGCTACCACTCTAAAATTCGCGGACAGTCGCGTCAAGCACACATTTGCGAAAAACTTTGCATAACAAGGGCTTGCAGGATGCTCTTCACCCTCTCCCGGCGTCTTTTATACATCGAAATAAGGCCTTAGCGGGGGCATTGAATGTGCGTTATGAACATTCTTATCCACAGGCTGAAACTTGCTCCCGATCCGGTCACGGACGCCGCAACTTGCGGCGAAAGGAATTTCGAACGCTGGCGCGACTCCATCGCTGTTCACAGGGAGAGCCCATGAAGAACGACACGACCCCGCCTGCGGGCACCGAGGACGCGGCCGCTCAGCCCACGCCGCTGCCGCACGACCGCGACGAGAAGGCCGAGGCCCCGGTCGAGAACGCCCAGCATCGCGAGAACCGCAAGCCGATCGACCAGGCGCACCGCGACGTGGAGGCGGGAATCCAGGACACCGAGCGCATCGGCACCCCGAACGACGTCCCGTCGTCGCGCCGCAACGGCGGCCGCTAGGGGCCTGGCCGCCGGGAGCGCGGCGGATTCAGCGCCGGGCGCGGGCGCGCAGGTCGAGCACGTGGGCGATCCCGCCCAGTGCGAGGAAGGCCGCGATCGCGACCGCGCCGTCCTGACGGACGGCACAGCGCAGGGCCATGACGAGGAAGAGGCCCGCCGCGAGGTTCGGCGCCATCGTGCGCAGCGGTGGCAGACGCGGGAACCGGGTGCCGAACCAGGCCAGCGCCGCCACCTCGATCACGAAGACGACGAGCACCAGGTCCACGAGGATCCGGACATCCATGCCGGAGTCGCTCATCGGCCGGCGAACGGCGCGTTGAGCCCGACGATCGTCAGGTTGAGGAAAGACGCGAAGGACACCCAGGCCAGGTAGGGCAACAGCAGCACACCCCCCAGCGGGTCGCGGCGCCAGACGACGATCGTCAGCGCGAGCACCGACGACCACAGGACGCCCACTTCCATCAGCGCCCAGTCGGGCCGCTGCAGGCGGAAGAACAGCAGGCTCCACAGCACGTTGACGAAGCCGTTCGACGCGAGCAGCACGATCAGCCACTCGCGCTGCACGCTGCCGCCGGCCAGGCGCCACGCCCGCACGCCGGCGACGACGACGAGTGCGTAGATCGTGGTCCAGACGGGACCGAACAGCCAGTCCGGCGGTTGCCACGACGGCTTCGTCAGTTGCCGGTACCAGCTGCCGATGTCGGTCGCCAGTCCGCCGATCAGCGCGACGGCGAGGGCCGCCGCGATCGCGACCGCCACCGGCTTCCAGCGGCGCGCCATCAGCAGCCGACCCGGCGTCGAACCTGCGACGCGGGATGCGCGGTCAAACGCGCGCCAGGCCGAGCAGGTGTGCCATGTCCTTGAAGAAGATGCGCACGTGCGCCATCGGCTTCGAGCGGACCAGCTCCTTGTTCATGTAGGCGTCGAAGGTGAGCTGCTGGACGTCCTTGTCCTTGCAGATCGACACGAAGCGCTCGCGGCGCTTGTCGCTCGAATACCAGAAACGCTGCATGATCCCGAGCACGAAGAACACCTTGCCATGCGCGCGCATGAAGCGCTTGCGTGCCAGCGCCAGCGAACGCACCTGCCCGGTCGCGAGGAAGGCCTCGACGCTCTCCGCGGCGAAGCGGCCGCCGGCCATCGCGTAGTAGATGCCTTCGCCCGAGGCCGGTGCCACGACGCCGGCCGCGTCGCCGGCCAGCACCGTGTCGCGGCCGTTGTCCCAGCGCGGCAACGGCTTCATCGGAATTGGAGCGCCTTCGCGGCGGATCGTCTCGGCGTCCGCGAGCCCGGCCGCCGCACGCAGCGAGCCGACGGCGGTGCGCATCGAGAACCCCTTGTCCGCGCTGCCCGTGCCGATGCTCAGCGTGTCGCCGTGCGGGAACACCCAGCCATAGAAGTCGGGCGACAGCGCGCCCCGATAGACCACGTCGCAGCGCGAGCCGTCGTATCCGGCCGGCTTGATCGCCGGCGCGCGCACGATCTCGTGATACGCGAACACGTACTTCGTGCGCTCGGCCCCCTTCACGCCGGCCTGACGCGCGACCTTCGAGCGGGCACCGTCGGCACCGATGATCGAACGGGCGCGCACGCGCGCCACCGTACCGTGCTGGCCGCCGTCGGGGTCTGCTTCGCGATAGGTCACCACGGAGATGCCGTCCGCGCCGCGCTCGATGCCCTCGAACGTGCCCGAACGACGGACGGCACCGCCCGCCTCGGCGCGCTCGCGCAGCCATTCGTCGAATACCTCGCGATCGACCATGCCGACGAAACCGCCGTTGATCGGGATGTCGACGCGCTCGTCGCTCGGCGCGATCATCCGCGCCGACGTCGCCCGCGCCACGAGCAGCGCATCGGGAATCTGGAAGTCCTTGATCAGCCGCGGCGGAATCGCGCCGCCGCACGGCTTGATGCGTCCCGCACGGTCGAGCAGCAGCACGGACCGGCCACATCGCGCCAGGTCGTTGGCTGCAGTGGCACCGGCGGGGCCGCCGCCGATCACCACGACGTCGAACAGTTGTTCTGATTGCATGACGGACCTCTCGAGGTTCAGGCGCCGACGGCGTGCGGCGGCTCGGGCAGATGGACAGGGTTCGTGGGGGCCGACGATCCGCGCGCACGGCGCACCGTCGCTTCGGCGGGTCCGCCGATGCCCGCCGCCAGCCACGCGGCGGCGACGAAGAGCAGTGCCTCGAAGGCGAACACCGACGCGTACGACAGCTCCGGCGCGCCGAGCAGCCAGCGGGCGAGGTCGCTCGCGCCGGTCCCGACCAGGCCACCGAGTCCGAAGGCGACGGCCTGCGCCCCACCCCACAGGCCCATGCGCATGCCTTCGCGCGAGGCGTGGCCGTGGCTGGCGAGTCGCATCATCGACCCGATGGCGGCGATCGAGAACACGCCGTTGGCCGCGCCGAGCAGCATCACCGTGGCCTTGAACGGCCACGTGGCCCCGACGAGGCTGGCGGCGACCAGCCCGACCAGCGCACAGGCCGACAGCGCGCAGCCGACGATGGTCCACGCGCGCAGCGAGCCGGTCGATCGCCCGCGCCAGCGGCGGCCGGCGAGGGTCGCGAGCAGCATGCCGACGAGCACGCCGCCGTGCTGCACGCCGGACAGCGACGTCGATTGTCCCGGCGTGAAATGGAACACGGCACCGGCGAACGGCTCGAGGATCAGGTCCTGGGCACTGTAGGCCAGCATCGAGACGAAGATGAAGATCGTGAAGCGCCGCGCCTCGGCTTCGCGCCAGACCTCCGCGAGCGCCGTCCGGAAATCGGCCTTCGCCCGCGGGGCCGCCGCAGCCGACGGAGCGGCCGTCGGTCGGCCTTCCAGTCCCGCCAGGGCGACGACGGTGAGGACCACCGCCACCAGCGACACGCCCGACGAGACCGCGATCAGGCGCGCCGGCGTGTACGGATCGAGCAGCCGGCCCGCGACCCCCGCGGTGACTGCGAAGCCCACGATCATCATCAGCCA
>Ga0209512_1005694_pt1 | contig 10240 bp, 6 predicted proteins | sample frozenSSSSmetaG_FD_184142 | JGI IMG/M metagenome (GOLD analysis project Ga0209512, IMG submission 184142) | Glacier valley bacterial and archeal communities from Borup Fiord, Nunavut, Canada, to study Microbial Dark Matter (Phase II) -... | ecosystem: Environmental > Aquatic > Freshwater > Ice >... | reverse complement strand
TCCGTCTTGATCCGATATCTATCGGACCCTGGTTTAGAGGACTGATGTCTGAAGTCTGATTCCTACCTCTGACTTCATACCTCCTACTTCAGTCTCTTGGCTCTTTGTCCTTGTTCCTTGTTCCTTACTCCTTGTTCCTTATTCTTTAATCTATCTTAAAAAGTTCACTTATCGATGCGTGTTCATTGACATTGGCAATTGCACGACTAAAAAGATCTGCTGTTGAAAGCACACTTATTTTAGGACTCGATTTAGTTGATGCAATAGTATCTGTCACAATCAGTTCAGTAAGTGCTGAAGTCTCAACTGTGCGGTAGGCATCTCCTGATAATACCGGGTGAGTACAAACAGCTCTAACGCTACTGGCACCTTTTTCCATTATAAGCTCTGCTGCCTTTGCCAGTGTACGGGCAGTATCACATATATCATCAATAAGAACCACATCTCTTCCGGTAACATCACCAATGATAGACATTGATTCAATTTCATTAGCTCTTTTTCTTTGTTTATCACAGATCACCACCTCTGCGTTGAAATATTTGGCGAATGTCCTCGCTCTGTAAGATCCACCCATATCTGGGGATGCTATAGTAAGATGAGGCAAATCCAGACTTTTGATATGAGGGACAAATATTACTGAGGCGTCCAGATGATCAACAGGAATATCGAAAAAACCCTGTATCTGTGCAGCATGCAGATCCATTGTCATGATCCGATGAGCTCCGGCAGCTGTCAGCAGATTGGCGATCAACTTTGCACCAATAGCTACCCTGGGTTTATCTTTCCGATCCTGTCTGGCCAGACCAAAATAAGGCACAACAACTGTAATGTAATGAGCAGATGCTCTTTTTGCAGCATCTATCATTAACAAAAGCTCAACCAGATTATCATTAGGCTGGTTCGTGGATTGAATCAAAAATACATCGCAGCCCCGAACTGACTCATTATAATGTGGCTGGAATTCACCATCACTGAATCTCGACAAAGTCATGTCTCCCAATTCTTTGCCATAGCTTGCAGCTATTTTCTTAGCCAGGTCGGTAGTGCCAGAGCCGGCAAATAATTTGATGGTGTTAAATGTTACGGGCATTTTAGTTTCGGATTTCGAAATTATAATTTCGCTACTGATCTAATAAAAACACAATTAATACAACATTGGTCGCCAGTCGACCCTAAAATGTGCAATTCCGAAACTCGAAATTAATTGGTTGCCCGACCAGGATTCGAACCTAGACAAACTGCACCAAAAACAGTTGTACTACCATTATACTATCGGGCAAACAAAAATCAAAAGGAAGCTCCTTTTGAAATGGTTTGCAAATATAGGAGGATAAAGTTTAAAGTGCAAATGAAAATTGTTTTTTGTTTATGGCCTTGGAAGGAGGATGTCAGAAGTATGATGTCAGAAGTATGAGGTCTGAAGTATGAGGTCTGAAGTCTGAAGTATGAGGTCTGAAGCATGAGGGCCAGGTATGAGATATGAGGTCCGAAGTATGAGGTATGAGATCTGAGGGATGCGGGATGAGAAATCTTGTTATTAATTAGATTAAGATTTCCAGTTTATATAGAGCCTATGAAGTTTTGCTCCAATTTCGTCTGCTTTAGCATTATAGATGTTAAATTGTTCCGTTGTTATATAGTGACAGTCTTTAGCGAAATTTAACCAAACTTTACTTTCTTCTAAAGATCCGGCTGAGTAGATCAGATATTTTTTGAATTCTGCATGATATCTTCTCCGCCCAAAACCTTCAGCAATATTAGCACTTATTGATCTTGTAGAACGAATTATTTGGCTGGTTAAAGAATATTTTTCAGAAGAAGGAAAATCCCTTGTCAGATTAAAAATACTCATTGACAATTGATAGGAAAGCTGATAGACATCCAGATCAGAAAATGATTTGATCATAAAAAAAATGCTTGCCCGAAATTAAGTATTCTTTTATAAAATTGAAGATATCTTCATCTTAACCTAGTAAACGGTAATCCTACCTCCTACCTCAGACCTCCTACCTCAGACTTCCTACCTCCTACCTCCTACCTCCTACCTCGAACCCCCTACTTGTTAATTTCTGTTAAACCCTGCTCTGTTTCTGCCTCAAATAACAATAATTTCACTAATTTCGACGGCAATATTCTTGATCTTGAATCTATGGACTATAATAAAATCAATAATTTATTTGGCTGGCTAAGTTTTTTAATAGCCCTGGTTGTCTATACCCTGACCCTTGAACCCACAACAAGTTTCTGGGATTCAGGTGAATTCATCGCATCGGCATATAAACTTCAGGTTGTACATCAACCAGGCGCTCCCCTATTTTTGATGCTTGGAAAGGTGTTTTCACTAATTGCAGGAAGTGATACAAGCAGAGTAGCTTTCTGGATAAATATGTGCTCTGCATTAGCCAGCGCAGCCACTATACTCTTCCTGTTCTGGACTATAACTGCTTTAGCAAAAAAAGTCATTCATGAAAAAGGCAGGGAACTTTCAAATTGGGGAATGATCAGTATTATGGGCTCAGGTTTAGTTGGTGCTCTTGCCTATACCTTCTCTGATTCCTTCTGGTTTTCGGCAGTTGAAGCAGAAGTATACGCCCTGTCTTCACTATGTACTGCAGTGGTTTTCTGGGCGATTTTAAAATGGGATCAGCATGCTGAAGAGCCGGATTCAGACCGATGGCTCATCTTTATCGCCTACATCATGGGGCTTTCAATCGGTGTGCACTTATTAAACCTATTGGCCATTCCTGCTATCGCACTGGTCTATTATTTCCGAAGATCTAAAGCACCAACTTCTTCAGGTACTTTGATTGCCTTGCTTGCTGGAATGTTTATTCTGGCCTTCATCCAATATGGAATCGTCCAATATATCATCAAATTCGCAGCCTATTCAGACCTGTTCTTTGTCAATACCCTTGGACTTGGATTTGGTTCAGGAGTCGCATTTTTCGGTCTTCTGATTATTATAACTCTGACATCAGGAATACTTTACAGCATCAATGGCAATAAACTTAACCTGATGCTTGCAGTGGGTGCCTTTGTTGTTTTAATGACACTGGGCGGCGGGATTTCAGGTCTTGTGGTCGCAGCAATACTGCTTGCCGGACTTGAGTATATTCTGAAAATCCGAGATAAAAGGCGGGTATTAAATTTAGCACTTATCTCAGTGGTCTTCATCATTTTTGGATACGGTTCATTTGCCATGATCGTTATCAGGGCGAAAGCCGATCCTACCCTGAATAATAGTGACGCTTCAAATGCTTTCTCATTGTTGAGTTATGTGAACAGGGAACAATATGGTGACCGACCATTATTATATGGTCAATATTTTGATTCCAAACCTATTGACAGTAAACATGGTGACATTATTTATCGTAAGGGCAAGGAGAAATATGAAAATGCAGGTCAGAAATATGAGCGTGTTTACGACCGGAATACCATACTTCCAAGGATGTACAGTGATGATCCTCAACATGTAGGATTCTACCGCGACTGGATGGGAATGGCAGAAGATCAATCACCAACATTTATCAATAATCTGGGCTTCCTGATCAGTTATCAAACCAGTTTCATGTATACCCGCTATTTCGCCTGGAACTTTGTTGGAAGACAGAATGACGAGCAGGGACATGGGGATTATACCCGTGGCAATTGGTTATCAGGAATAAAATTCATCGATAATATGCTGTTGGGCGGGCAGTATGAACTTCCTAAAAGTCAGCTTGAAAACAATGCCTACAATAGATTCTACTTTCTTCCTTTCATCCTCGGAATTATTGGCGCATTATGGCATTTTAAGCGGAATCAAAAAGATGCCGGAATAGTGGGATTGTTATTCTTTTTCACCGGACTGGCGATTGTTCTGTACCTAAATCAAAATCCACTTCAACCACGGGAAAGGGATTATGCCTATACCGGTTCATTCTATGCCTTTGCGATCTGGATCGGCCTGGGAGTAGCCGGAATTGCAGATTTTTTCAAATCGAGATTTAAAGCCCCCACAGCTGCTTTACTTGCAACTATGATCGGATTACTTGCCGCCCCGGTTCTAATGGCAAAAGAAGGCTGGAATGACCATGACCGTTCCTCTAAATTCACTGCCCGTGATATGGCAGCCAACTACCTTGAATCATGTGCACCAAACGCGATATTATTTACCTATGGCGATAATGATACTTACCCGTTATGGTATGTGCAGGAAGTTGAAAATATAAGGCCGGATGTCAGAGTAGTAAATTTAAGTTTATTGGGTACCGACTGGTATATACGGCAGATGAAGAAGAAAGTGAATCAGGCTGATGCATTACCAATCACTATGCCTGACGAAAAATTCGTTCAGGGAGTCCGCGATGTAATGGGTTATCAGGATTATAATACAGCAGGCTCAGTCGAGTTAAAGGATATATTTGACATTATGACCTCGGATAATGATGCCGACAAGGCAAGCTATCAGGATGGTTCAAAAGAAAACTTCCTTCCAACTAAAAACTTCAAGATCAGCATTGATCCAAACAATATTATAGCCACCAAAACTTTACCAGAAAGTAAAAGAGACCTGATTATACCTGCCATGGAATGGAAGTATAATAAGAATTATGTGACAAAAACGGAGCTTGCGATGATCGATGTTCTTGCTCATAACAATTGGAAGCGCCCGGTCTATTTTGCAATTACCGTACCCGACGATAATTATATCGGTTTAGGAGACTTCCTTTACAATGAAGGCTTTGCATATCGTTTGTTGCCGCTGAAAAAAGCACAGGTTGATTCAGCTGCTGAAAAACCTGAATTAACCAATTCAGATCAGATGTATACTAACCTGATGACCAAGTTTAAATGGGGAAACATGAAAAATGCCAGCTATTTAGACCCGGAATCCCTGCGGATGAGCTATACTATGATTAATCATTTCAACATTCTGGCTGAGAATCTGTATAAAGAAGGACGGACTGAAGAAGCAAGAAAATTACTTCTGAAATGCATGGAGGTGGTTCCGGACAAGAACTATTCCCTGAACTTTACAATTCGCAAATTTTATATGGCCGACTTACTTTACAGACTTAAAGAACCCGCAAAAGCAAATGAACTGACGCTGAATACAGCTGCTTACATCGAAGATCAGTTAAATTACATGGCTGCTATTGCAAAAACGAAAGAGAATCTTAACTCCCGTGAAATTCAATTAGGTGTATATGTGATGAGTGAACTGGTTAAACTTGCAGAAAAAAATGGACAGGCTGCTGTTCTTAAAAAGTTACAGGATCGGATGAAAGTCATTGAATCAAAATTCATGGGTTCTGAAAGGTAGAAATAAGCTCATAAAATTTAATCCCCGTTATTATTAGCGGGGATTTTTTTTTGTTAATTGCATATCAATAAATTCATCAAATACAAAAATTGAATTAGATTAATATGCATCAGGCTGATGAACAAATTCTAAGGGTAAACAGCCTTTCCAAATCATTTTTTGGTGTTAAGGCCCTGGATAATATTCATTTTGACCTTAAAAAGGGTGAGGTCCATGCCCTTATGGGCGAAAATGGAGCCGGAAAGTCAACATTCATGAAAATTTTGATCGGACTCTTAAAAGCAGATTCGGGCTCAATATCATTCAATTCTGAACAAATTGAGAATATGGATATTCATTCCATTATGCAGAAAGGCATTTCAATGATTCATCAGGAAATCTTAATGGTTCCTGAATTGACCGTTGCTCAGAACATCTTTTTAGGCAGGGAAATCAACAGGGCTTATGTATTGGATGAACAGGCAATAAATCAGCAAGCTGAAAAAATAATGCAATTGATGGGCCTGAATATTAAGGTCCACACAAAGGCAAAACACCTCAGCATTGCCGAACTGCAACTAATAGAGATAGCAAAAGCTGTTTCCAATAATGCCCGGGTGATCATTATGGATGAACCAAGTTCAGCACTCTCAGAGAAAGAAGTTGAAATACTATTTAAAATCATTCATGATCTGAAAAGTAAAGGGATTTCTATCATCTATATTTCTCATAAAATGGAAGAGATCTACCGGATTGCAGACCGGATCACAGTATTTAGAGACGGGAAATTTATTATAACAAAAAATTCTGCAGATCTGGATAAAAACAGTTTAATATCCCTGATGGTAGGCCGTGAAATAGAGGAACTGTTTCCCCAAAACTCAACAGCACAGACAGAAGTGGTCCTGAAAGTTAAAAACCTCCATAAGAAGGGAAAATTTTCTGATATTAATTTTGAGGTGTGTGCCGGTGAAGTACTTGGCATAGCCGGCTTAATGGGTGCTGGCAGAACTGAAATTGCCAGGGCAATCTATGGTTTAGACAGACCAGATAGTGGTGAAATCCATTTAAAGGGCAAAACACTTAAAATCAGATCTCCAAAAGACGCCATAAAGCAGGGGATTGGATATGTCAGTGAAGACAGAAAGGCCCTGGGCTTTATTCCTGAACTATCCGTTAAACAAAATATTAGTCTTTCAAGTCTATTAAACTATTCAAAAGGATGGTTTATCGACGGACAAAAAGAACAAAAAGCCAGCAGTATAATAGCTCAGCAATTCAAGATCAGATCTTCCGGCCTCAACCAAAAGGTGATGAATCTCAGCGGCGGGAATCAGCAAAAGGTTATACTCGCAAAGGTATTACTGGCTTCTCCATGTTTAATTATTTTGGATGAACCTACCAGAGGAGTGGATATTGGAGCGAAGCAGGAAATCTATAAATTAATCCGGCAATTGACTGAGAGCGGCTTAGCAGTCATTCTAATCTCTTCAGAATTACCTGAAATTTTAGGATTGAGTAACCGCATCCTGGTTTTATCAAAAGGAAAACAAAAAACGATATTGGCACAAAAGGAAGCAAGTCAGGAAAAAATCATGCAATATGCATTACATTAAAAAGCTCAGACAATACGGTATTTTAATCGTATTTATTATTATTTGCCTCATTATTTCATTTATTTCCCCACAGTTTCTGACTGTTTCAAACTGGACGATAATCATCACTCAGGTTTCTATCAATGCCCTATTGGCCTTTGGTGTGACTTTCGTGATCATTACCGGTGGTATCGACCTTTCTTTGGGATCAATAGTTGCCGTAGCAGGCGTCAGCGCTGCAATGCTGGCACATCCTGAACCTTATCCGGTTTTTATTCCTGTGCTTGCAGGCTTGCTGGCTGGTTTGCTTATGGGGGTCTTCAACGGATTTATAATTACTAAAAGCAAAATTGCCCCTTTTATTGTCACACTGGGCACTATGACCATTGGCCGCGGATTAGCCCTGATTTTAAGTAACGGACGCCCGGTGTCCAATCTTTCAGACTCATTTGTTTTTATCGGAAGTGGGAAGATTATGGGAATACCTGTGCTGATCCTGATTCTGATCTTTATTTTCATGTTATGTACAGTCATCCTCAACAAAACAATCTTAGGCCGGTATATCTATGCAGTGGGAGGTAATGAGCAAGCAGCCAGAGCATCCGGAATCGATGTAAATCAGGTTAAAATGGCTGTCTATTCCATTTCAGGTTTATTAGCCGGTATAGCAGGAATATTATTGACTTCAAGAATAACTACAGGGCAGCCTAATGCGGGTGCAGGATTTGAATTGGATGCGATTGCAGCCGTTGTCATTGGGGGAACCAGTACCACTGGTGGTAAAGGCAGTATGACCGGAACATTAATTGGCGTTTTACTTATTGGTGTAATAAATAATAGCTTAGATTTATTAAACGTAACCTCATATTACCAGCAGGTAATAATGGGCATTATTATTATTGGGGCAGTGGTTTTGGACAGCCTGAACCAAAAATCGAATTCATAAAATTATAGGAAATGAAATATACCTACTTGCTAATTTTTACACTGTTTTTATTCATCACGGGATGCAGCCAATCCGACAGCAATAAAAAGAATGATTCAAATAAAATCGTGATAGGCATATCAATGCTGAGCATGCAAAATGAGTTCATTGTAAATATCACTGACGAAATGCAGAAAAAAGCCGAGGAATTAGGCGCAGACTTGATTATTGTTGACGGAGAACGTTCTCCTCTAAAGCAAATTGAACAGGTAGAGAGTTTTATTGCCCAGAAGGTAGATGTCATTATTCTTAACCCCAGCGAGTATGACGCGTGCTCTCCTGCTGTAAAAAAGGCTTTGGATGCAAACATCCCGATTGTGAATGTGAATTCTGCTACCAAAGTTAAGCCAACAGCTTTTGTTGGTTCGAATGATGTCGAATCAGGCAGAATTGCTATGAAATTTATTGCCGAAAAACTGGGAGGTAAAGGTAACATTGTCATGATTCAGGGTTTAAACGGACAGGCTGCTCAAATTCAACGAGAACAGGGTGCAAAAGAAATTATGGAGCAATTTCCGGGTCTCAATATGCTTGCACAGCAAACTGCCGAATGGGACAGATCTAAAAGCATGGACTTAATGCAAAACTGGATTCAATCTTATGGCTCAAAAATCAATGCGGTATTTGCTCATAACGATGAAATGGGATTGGGGGCAGTAAAAGCATTGCAGGATGCCGGTATGAAAGACAAAGTGATTGTAGTTAGTATAGATGCAATTACAGATGCACTACAGGCAGTTAAAAAAGGCGATTTAGATGCCACAGTCTTTCAGGATGCCCGCAAGCAAGGTGCAGGAGCTATTGAAACCGCAGTAAAACTTGCTCAGGGTCAAAAAGTTGAAAAGGATCTATTGATTCCATTCAAATTGCTTACAAAAGCGGATGTTGGCCCTTACCTGAAATAGATTCAGGTATTACAGGCGTACCGCTCAATAGCCCGGTGCTTTAGCTCCGGGTCAGGTCCGGTTTTCAGATTGGGCTTCAGCCCGAAACGTGAACGACCATAATGGAACAAATACTGGTGCTTCAGCACCACAATTCAATATCATCTACCTCAACCATTCCCTAACCCAAATTTTTAATATCCTCTAACTTTCAAATAATATTGTCTTTGGGCTGAAGCCCGAAAACGAACACACTCAATTGACCCCAGCTAAAGCTGTGGCCTATTAAGTGATATTTGTGTGAACATAGGGATGAATCGCGATTTTGTTTATAGAAAGTTAATGGCAATTAATTGGGTAGCCTACCTATTTACTATATTGTTTCCTGAATTAATATTAAATTTAGGTAACAATTCATTCTCAGGAGCCAATGAGTAATAATGCAAAAAATAATTTTTCCGGAAATAATAAGCTGATTGCCCTGTTCATTACCCTCCTCTCCATCTTTTTACTTCACCTGATTTATAATGAACTGGCTCCTGCCAATTCGATCCTGTCTATTGCTTCTGAAAACTTCTGGTTTTTAAGATTTTTTGGACGGCTCCACCCTTTAGCAGTTCATTTTCCGGTGGCTCTGCTCCTGATTACAGCCATTCTTGAGCTTAGTACTCTAAAAAAATTCAATTCTCCACTACGCCCGGGCATTCAAATCCTTCTGATTACCGGTATAATCTCTTCCCTGATTTCAGCAATTTTCGGAATCCTGCTTTCCGGGAATGCAGAATACGGCGAAAATCTGATTTTCCACCAGTGGCTGGGAATCAGTACTGCTTTTTTAGGAATTATAGTCTGGTTTCTGCACCAAAGGGTTTTAGTAAAAAATCAAACCCAGCATATCAAAATTTATCGCTTTGCTTTGTTTATCACTGCCCTCGGTGTCATATTAGCCGGTCATTTAGGTGCATCATTAACCCATGGAGATGATTATTTGTCGAGCACCTTACCCTGGACTGATGATTATGAAAATGTCGAAGCTATCAGCTTTGATATCAACTCAAACACAAATGAGAAAGACACCCTGAGCAAAGCACAGGAAAAGGAACTAAACCTGAAAGTCAGGGCCATATTTGCACATAATTGTTATAAGTGCCATGGTGAAGAAAAAGTTAAAGGCGAGTTGAGACTCGACCGCAAGGATTTTGTTTTTAAAGGCGGGGAAAATGGAGAAGTAATCAAACCTGGAAACACAGATGAAAGTGAATTATTCAGGCGTATTACCCTCCCTTCAAATCATGAAGATGTAATGCCATCCAAAGGCAAGAAACTGAGCACAAATGATATCGCAGTAATCAATTTCTGGATTAAAAAAGGTGCTCCATGGCCTGATGGATCAGATAAAGATGAGGTATTTAAAGTTGCGGCTCTTGCACCAAGAAATCCGGTATTACCTCTTGCTTCAGGAATTTATACCAACCCGGTAGACCGCTGGACT
>Ga0209512_1005693_pt1 | contig 10241 bp, 6 predicted proteins | sample frozenSSSSmetaG_FD_184142 | JGI IMG/M metagenome (GOLD analysis project Ga0209512, IMG submission 184142) | Glacier valley bacterial and archeal communities from Borup Fiord, Nunavut, Canada, to study Microbial Dark Matter (Phase II) -... | ecosystem: Environmental > Aquatic > Freshwater > Ice >... | reverse complement strand
AAGCCGGTGTCGATAAACTACTCGGGAAGCCCTATGATTTCCGTTACGCCCCGGATGACGCCGAGATCTACTGCTCGGAACTGGTCTACAAGGTCTACGATCGGGAACTGGGAATCAAAATCGGGGTTTGGGAAAAACTGGGCGACCTGAATTGGAAGCCCATGGAGAAGTTTATCCGAAGCATGGAGGGCGGCAGGCTTCCACTGTCCCGCGAAATGATCACCCCCATCGGCCTGACCCGCAGCCCCAAGGTCGTCAGGGTGTTTACAAACAGAGACTGACGAGACGCTCGCGAGAAGCTTCGACCTGTCTCACCTTCCGCTAACTTGTCCCCATCATGAAACGTCTATTTCTCTCCATCGCCCTGCTGCTGCTTGCGGGCTGCAACTTCGAAACCCCGCTCACCGAGAAGCCCACCCGCGATATCGATCCGGCGCTTTTGGGCTCCTGGTTTTCCCTCGTCGATGGCCGGCCGCTCGATGTCTTCAAGCTCTCGAAGGATGAATACCTGGTGGTGGACGACGGGAGCCCCTACGTGTGCACTCACTCGGATATCGCCGGGACAAACTTCGTCAGCTGCCGGCAGCTCGCCAACGACAAGGATCACTACGGCAAATACGCCTACATCGCCTACAAGCTCGAAAAGGACGAACTGGTCATCTTTCAGCTGAACGGATCGCTGCCGTTGACCGATAAATCATCGCCCAAGGAAATCCGCACCGCCTTGGAAGAAGCCGGCAAAACGGGAACCACGCTCGACACGGATCCGCAGCACGCGAAGCGTTACAAGAAGAAATCCTGACGTGCGGGCCGACAGAAAATCTTATTCGAGGTGGTAAGCGGTTTCGCCGTGCTCGGCCTGGTCGAGGCCGGTGTTTTCGGCGGCTTCGTCCACGCGCAGCCCGACCGTCTTCTTGACGAAGAGAATAATCAAAACGGTGCCCGCAGCCGACCACAGCAGGGTGAAGCCAACGCACTTTGCCTGAATCAAAAATTGTCCGGCGATGTTGGTCACGCCGTGGCCGCCAAAGGCCGCCGCGCCAAACACGGACAGCAACAGCGTGCCCATGATACCGCCCACGCCGTGCACCGCGAAAACATCCAGCGCATCGTCGATGCCGAGCTTTCGTTTGATCAAAGCGCACATGAAATAGCAGACAAAGCCCGCCGAAAACCCGATGCATACCGCCCCCAGCGGCCCGACGCAACCCGAGGCGGGCGTGATGGTCGCGAGACCCGCCACCATGCCAGTGACGATGCCGACGAGCCCCGGTTTCCCCGTCTTCAGCCACTCGATGGTCATCCACGTCAGGCTGGCCGTCGCCGCCGAGATGTGTGTCACCAGCATCGTCATGCCGGCCGCACCATTGGCGCCGCCCTGACTGCCCGCGTTAAAGCCGAACCAGCCCACCCACAGCATCGACGCACCGATCATCACCATGCCCGGACTGTGCGGCGGGTGCATGTGCGTGGGAAAATGCGCGCGCGGCCCGACAAACTTTGCGAGGATCAACGCCGAGATGCCGGCCGTCGCGTGCACCACGATGCCGCCGGCGAGATCGATCACCCCCATCTGCTGCATCCACCCGCCGCCCCACACCCAGTGGGCGACCGGGGCATACACCACCAGCAGCCAAAGCGCGGTGAAGAGGATGATCGCTCCAAACTTCATGCGCTCCACGAACGCGCCGATGATCAGACCCGGCGTGATGATCGCGAAGGTCATCTGAAACATCACGAACACCGTCTCCGGATACGTGCGCCCCGCCAGATCGCCGAGCCCTATGCCGCGCAGTCCGACAGCGCTTAGTCCGCCGATCCACCCGTTGCCTTGCGTGAAACACAGGCTGTAAAGCACGAGCACCCACAGCACCGAGGCGAGGCACGTCACCGTCACGCAGTGCATGAGCACTGAGAGGAAATTTTTCACCCGCACCAGTCCGCCGTAAAACAAGGCAAGACCCGGCAGCGTCATGAAGAGCACCAACGCCGTGGCCGTGAGCATCCACGCGGTATCACCCGCGCTCAAGGCAGGCGGCGGCGTTCCTTGGGCCGAGGCAATGCCGGGCACCAGCATGAAAATAGCCGCAAGGGACAGCGATCGAAGGATTACAGAAGACATGGTTCAAAAAATCAGGGACGGGGGATGCGCTCCCGCCCGTTGCCGGAACAGGGAGACGTTTAAGCGCCACATGAGAACAATTCATGTGAAACTTCAAAGCAGAAACCACCCTCTGCACTCCGCCTCTTTCGTCAAAAACCTCTGATTATGATGATAAACGGGGAGGCCACCCGCTGAACATTTGCCAAATTATTCGGATCGATGAAAAGTCACCTGACCCCTTCATCCCCCATGCTTACCCGCGTTCCCCCCCTACTGTTTCTAGCCGCCGCCACGCTCTCGGCCCAAACGACTCCGGACTCTCAACCCTCAACTCCCAGCTCTCAACTTCCCACCACCGCCGTCACCCTCACCGGGGCCAACAGTCGTGCGGTCGAGTTCGCCGGCATCTGGGAAGCGCGGCCCGACGGCCTCGTCGTCGTCACCACCGCGGAGAGCGAGCCCGTCGTCGTTTCCTGGTCCAAGTTCGACCTAGCCAAGCTCAAGACCGAGCAGCCCTCGCTCGAAGCCGCCCGCCAGCGCGCCGTCTTTCTCCGCAGCGCACAGCCCGTCAACCTCGGCCTCTTCGCCAGCATTCTCACGCCCTCGCAAGTCGGTTCTGAAATCGCCCGCATCCTCGACGTTCCCACGACCGTGAAGGTGCCCGTCGCCTTCCGCACCACCACCGAAACTGTCGTGCAGGCGCAGGTCGTGACCATTTATCCGACCGTCTATGACGGCCTCGTCATCAGTCCGCCCGTCACCGCCGTGAACCAGCGCAGCAAGACCGAGACGGAAACCCGCCAGATCACGCCCGACGAACTCACCACCACGCCACGCCGCATCCTCCAGCAGTTCTCCCGCACCGACGGCGTCCTCCAGTCCGACCGCCGCGCCCTCTTCGAACTCAACAAGACCAACCCCAAGGTCCTCGAAGAGGCCGCCCAAGGCCTCGAACGCATCCGCGCCAGCCTGCCGCCCAAACGTTTCCTGCCCAATGATCCGACGCTGCAAACCCTCGACCAACGTCTCGCCGAAGCCATCGCCACGATCCGCGATCTGCCCACCGGCCAGACGATCAGCCGCGCCCAGCAGGATAAACTAAAAGCCTTCCTGACCCTCGCTGATCATCCAATTTTGAGATAGTCTCCATTCGTCAAAAATGAAGTTTCGCGCCCCTTCCCTCCTGCTCTTGGGCATCGTCCTCTGCATTCCCTCTCTCCGCGCCGAAAAGTTCACCGTCGCGGCCGCGTCCAACCTCACCTACGCGCTCGCCGCGCTCAACGCCGCCTACACAAAAGCCAACCCTGCCGACGAGGTTGTCACCGTGACCGGCGCGTCCGGCAATCTCTTCGCCCAGATCACCAACGGCGCACCCATCGACGTCTTCCTCTCGGCCGATACCGACTACCCGAAAAAACTCGCGGACGACGGCGCCGCCGATGCCGCCACACTCATGACCTTCGCCACCGGCCGCCTCGCCCTCTGGACCACGAAGTCCGATCTCGACGTCACCGATATCACCGCCGCCCTCGCCGATCCCCGCGTGAAGCACATCGCGATCGCCAATCCCCGCACCGCGCCTTACGGCCGCGCCGCCCGGCAAGTCCTCGTCAGCCTCGGCCTCTGGCAGGCCAACTCGGACAAGTTTGTGATCGGCGAAAACATCACGCAGACCGCCCAGTTCGTCGAAACCGGCAACGCCGAGCTCGGCTTCGTCGCCCTCTCGCTCCTGCTTTCGCCCGAACACAAAGCCAAGGGCTCCTACCACGAGATTGACGCCAAGCTCCACGACCCGCTCGACCAAGGGGCGGTCATCACGAAGCACGGCGCGGACAACCCCGCCGCCAAACGTTACCTCGCTTTCCTGAAATCCCCCGCCGCGCAGGAAGTCCTAAAACGCTTCGGCTACGGCGTGCCTGCGGCTCCTTGAATAACTCCCGCTCATCGTTCGCTCACCGCTATGCGCGGACAATGTGGCGAGCCCCTACAGTTACCGACTGATTAGGTCGAATTAGGCGCAGCCTCAAGATCAGCAACGTAGTCTAGAGCATCGCAAAAAACCTCTCTTGGATTCGGCTTTAGTGCGCGTGCTGCAACTTTGGGGTCCAATCGGTTCCGGACGACGAATATCGCTGTGCTAAAGCCGAGCTCGGCCTCACTCAAATACCCTCTGCGCTGAGTGCTCCAACCCTGCTGGTCGTTACTCGTCCACTGCCCGAACTGAAACGCCGAATTACTGAGAAAGATACCGAAACCCTCCCTGACAGCCGCAAGATCGGTCAAGGGCTCCAGCAGCTTCCAAGAAGCCGGCGGCTCATTTTTGACTGTGGCCAAGAGAAAATGACAAAGTTCATGAGCGAGGGTGCCGACAAGACCAACCGGGTCTTTCAGCATGTGGGACGAATATCCATGTAGGATCCCCGCCGGAGAAGGTGGTCTTCATTACTTCTAAGGCATCCAAGACAGGGGGCTCTGGTTTATATGAAACCCTGACACCCTTCTGGAAAACTTCGCTGTCGGTTCGGAACTCTAAACAAACACCAGAACCGCCTGATGCATAATGGGACCACATCAGAAGATTTTCATTTCGCTCCGAAAAACATATCACTCCCCGATTGGCTATGAAGTCCCTTTTAGCTTGGGCCACCATCTCGATGGCTGAATTCTTGATCATTGCCGTGAATTTCACGGGGTCCATTTCCCTTACCTTCTCTCGAATTTGAGAAGGTATATCCGATAGATTCGAATAACGCTCTCGCATCATTTGAATCACAGAAGGATTCTCATTAGTAACAGCCGCAATGATCTGGCATTCGAATGGGTCGTTAAAGGCTTCAACCCCTCCAAAGAAGAAGCACTGCAGTTTGATATTCTCGAGTGCTTGCTGATTTGCAGGATAGTATCGAAACAGCGTTTTCGGTAGCATTCAGATTTATTCGTTTCCTAAAGTTAGAATTAAGCTGATGCATATCTCTTTGGCGTCGTTAGTCGAACGAATCACTCCGCTTCGAACCACCCTACCCTTGCGGGCGGCGGTTGAGGCGGTCGGTGGCGGGCAGTTCCATGGGAGCGGGCGGGGCGACGGGGAACGGTTCGGTCGGCTCCAAGGCCTGGCCTGAGGTCGTCTCAAGGTGGCCGTCCTTCCGCTCAACATCCTCGACACGGTAGAGCGAGCCGTCGGGTTTGAAGAGGAAGGTGTTGAACTCGGCCTCGGTGAACGGGCGGCTGCCGCGGCGGGCGAAGACGACGGTCTGGTGTCCGCTTTCGTCGATCACGCGGTCGCGGTCGAGGCCACGGCCCACGGCGACGGCAGGGCCGTGCGTCGGATAGGTCGCAATGAGCTTGGGATTCGGCGGCGGGCTGAAGCCTTGGTAGCCGGGCACGTTTTCCGGCGAGATCATCTGGATGACGCGCAGGCCGTTTTTGCCGTCGGCCACGAGGGCGAACATCGAGGCGTTGACCGAGCCGATCTGCACGGCGCGGACGTCGTTGAGCGCGCCGTCGGCGGTGAACATTTGGAAGACCTTGGGCGCGTCGGGGTTCTTGATGTCGATGATCGCGAGGCCGTCGGCGCCGTCGGCCACGTAGGCGTAGGTGCGGGCGACGTAGATACCTTGGGCATCTTTGAGCGAGATGGCTGCGGCGGGCACGGGGCGCGGGTTCACCGGATCGGTAAGGTCGAAGACTTTCAGGCCTTCCTCGTCGGTCACGAAGGCGCGGAGGAACTGGAGGGCGATCTTGCGCGGATTTTTGAGCGAGCCGGCGGGGGCGCGGCCGATGACGCGGGGCTTCGACGGCGTGGAGATGTCCACGACAACCAGGCCGGCGGTGCAGGTGACGTAGAGGCGGTCGCCGGCGAAGGCGGCGTGGGTGGCGCCGGTGAGGAGTCCGTCGGGGTTGAAACGGGTGACGTCCTTTTCGGTGAAGAAGTTGTTCTTCGGATTTCCGTCCACGAGCGTGCCGACCATGACGGTGACGAGGCCTTCATCGCGGTCGGTCACGTAGACGTAGCCGTAGGTGAGCGAGATGGGCTGCTCCTCGTTTACGGGGTTGCGGGTGCGCAGCGGGTCGATGCCGAGCGTGCTCGGGAGGACGACACTGGTGGCAAACTTTGTCTTCACGCGCGTGTTCTGGCCGAGCGGCGAGAAGGGCGCGGAGGTGATGCGCTCGGAGAAGCCCTTGTGGTCGATGTTGGCGACGTCGAAGACCTCGAAGCCGCCGGGGCCGTTGGCGGTGTAGAGGTATTCGCCGCGCTGGGTGAGATCGAGGATGTCCTCGCCGTCGTGGTGATAGGCTTCCTTGAGGATGCCGTGGTTGGTTTCGACGTGGGTGTTGTAGTTGTCGGGATACGCGAGGTGCTGGAGGTGGCTGCCGATGGCGGCCTGCGGTTCCTCCTGCTCGGTCCAGACGACGGCTTCGAGCCCGTCCTTGCCGGTGCCGACGTAGGCGTAGCGGCCGAAGAAGTTGACCGTGCCGGTGCCGAAGCCGAGGAGCTGGGTCATCCACGCGTTGTTGTCGTTGGCGGCGGAAAGATGGCAGTCGGTGCAGCCCTTGGTCGTGCCGACGGAACTCGTGGTATGGGCGAAGTGCGGATTGAAGGCCTGGCCGCTGTAGCCCTCGGCGGAGACGGTCTGCTGCTGGGAGTAGATCCACTCGCGGTTGGAATTTTGCGAGCCGACGATGACGGCGCTCGACGAACGGATGACGGCGAGGCGGTTGTTTTTGTAGGTGGCGTCCTTGCCGAGCATGAACACGTCGTCGCGCACGACCTGCGGGTTGTAGCTGGTGTAGTTGCGCGTGGTGGTGCCCTCGAATTTGTTGGCCTCGACCTTTTGGTTGGCGCGCATGGGCAGGTGGCAGCCGAAGCAGCTCGTGGCCCAGGAGGTGTGGCAGATCTGGCAGGAGACGTCCTTGTTGGCGTGAGCGAGCGACAATTTTGGATTCGGGATTTCTGATTTTTGATTTTCAGAAGGGGCGCTGCCCCACGACGTGCCGTCGCGGCGGAGGGTTTTGGCGTAGGCGGACTTCGCGTTGTAGTGCGAGGACGTCGGGTCGATCGTGTCGACCGTCTGCGGGACTTCCCACGTGATGTCGGGGCTCATCATGGAGCGCTGGAAAAGTTTACTGCCCTGCCAGTAGAAACGCGGGCCCCACGGCGTGGTGCCCTTGGCGAGATCGTTGGGGAGGATCTGGCCGTTTTCGAGGCGGCCGCCGGTGCCACTGGTGAGAAGCGTGGGGCGTTTTTCGACGGTGCCGTGGCAGTCGATGCACTCGATGGCGGTGGCGGCGCGGGGCTCGCCGTAGAGCAGGCCGTTGCCGTGGACGTCGGTCGTGAAATGGCAGTCCACGCACTGCATGCCGCGCGCGAGGTGGACGTCCTTTAAGTGGACAGCCTTGGCGAACTTGGCGGGATCGGTGTCGGCGATCTTCTTGTCGTCGAGCGTGAGAAGGTTGCCCTCCTTGTCCTTCTTGAAGACAGCGCGGAAGATCCAGCCGTGGCCGTGGTAGTCGGCGAACTGGGTCTGCTTGAGCTGCGGATTGAGCTCGGCGACTTTTTCGAGGAACTCGGGGTCGCTCCACTTGCCGCGGACGGCGGCAGCCTCGGGATTGGCGAGGAGGGCGGCGGAGGTTTCCTTCTCGGTGGGGTTTTTCTGCTTCTTGGGATACATGAACTCCCCGTCGCTTTCCTGATCCCACCACGTGTAGCCGAGATACGGATTAACGAAGAGATTTCCCTGGTGCATGTGGCAGCTCATGCAGGAGCTCGACGGGATGCTGCGGGTGAACTGGTGCTTGATCGGGTGGCCCTTCTCCTTCTTTGAGATCATCGGGTCGGCGGAGAAGCTCAGGCCCTGGTGTCCGTATTTGGACCACCAGCCGGAGTTGGTGGGCGAGCGGTCGTTGGCGTAAACGACGTGGCAGGCGGTGCAGCCCGAGGAGCGGTAGTCGCCCGGGTGGTTGTTGGTGCCCATGAAGCCGAGGAGCGGGTCGTTGAGGCGCGTCTTCTGGAGGTTGAGGTAGACGGGATCGATGCGGTTGAGCGTGCCGAGACCGCGCTCGCTCAGACGGCGGGCGGGCTTGCCGGGCGGCTCGAAGGCGTTGGGGTTGCCGAGCTCGGTCTGCTTCTCGCCGCCTTGCTCGAAGATGCGGAGGATGTTCGAAGGCTGGCCGATGGCAAAGCGCGGCAGCGGGTCGAGGAACGGCAGGATGCCGAGGTCGCGGGTCATCGCCTCGGTGACGGGGATGGGGCTTTCGAGGCGGAGAGGCACGCCGTCGGCGCCGTAGGCCTGGCCGTAGCGGTAGTTTTTATTGGGAGACGCGCCGTTGTTGTAGAGCGCGGCGCCCCAGAGCATGGCGCCGTGGTTCATCATGCTGTGACCGACGTTCTTGTTGATGTCGCCATGGCAGACACCGCAGGCCTTGTCGGACACGCGGAGATCGCCGGGATTGACGAAGCGGATGAACTCGGGGGACTCGTGGTTGAGAAGGACGGAGGATTCGTTGGGGTTGGCGGAGCTTTGCCAGAACTCGGGATGGAGCGGGGCGACGTGGGCCTTGCGCATGGTGAGGCCGGGCGTGGCGTTGCCGCCGTGGCAATCGGTGCAGCCAAGCACGACGTGCGGCGAGGCGTGCATGTCCTCGATGCCCTTGTGGCACTCGATGCAGCCGGCGCTCTTGAGGTCGGCGGCGGCGCGCGACTGGTCGACAAGGTTGGCGGGCTTCGGGGCGGCGGAAGACGTGGCGTCGAGGGAGCGCGGCACGGCGATGCGAGGGCCCGAGATGCCGTCGGCGGACGAGGGGGCTTCGGGGCCGGCGAGCACGACGAGGGAGGCGAGCGCGACACCCCACACGGCGGTGGCGAGCAACGTCAGGCGAAAGATGTGTCCGGAGTTCTTCTTGCGCATGGTTCAGTAGGTAAAGGTGACGGCGGCGACGGCGCTGTAGAGCCAGTCGTCGACATGGGAGCTTTGGCCGGCGGGCGTGTAGCCGGGCGTGCCAGGTTGGGTGGTGCTGTAGATGTCACGGAAGCCCTGGCCCGGCAATAGCACGCCGTAGCCGAGCGAGACGATGATGTTGTCCTTGAGCAAGGGCCGCCACTGGAAGCCCATGCCGAGGTCGATGCCAAAGTCGTTGCTGACCTCGTTGGTGAGCAGCGCGGTCTTGATCGGCTCGGTGGTGGCGAAGCGGATATAGTTCGCGCTGAGAAACATCTTTACCTTCGGGGTCACGTCGATGTCGGTGCCGAGCCCGAACATGATCAGGCCGGGGTTGACGAAGTTGGACTGGCCCTGGGATTTGCTGGTGCGGAGATCAGGCAGGAGGCTGAAGCGCTGCTTCAAGCCCACGGATGAGCCGCCGAGGTTGAACCCCTGGCGCACGAAATAGCTGAAGGGGCCGCCCACGAAGTTGGTGTTGTCGACGATGGAGTCGAAGCCGGTGGCTTTGCCGTCGGTGGGATTGCTGTCTCCCGAGGCGTAAAACACGGAGGCCTTGTAGCGGATCCAGTCGCGGTCGTAGCTCACCTCGAGCGCGGCCATCTGCGCACAGATGTCGACGGAGCGGCCGGCGAGGCCGTTGAGGTCGTCGTGACCGACGACGAGGTAGGCGGAATGGGAGACGTTCCAGCGGCCGATGTGGCCGTCGCCATTCCAGCCGAAGTAGGCGGCCTCGACCTTGTGCGGGGCGACGGTGCCGATCGGCGTGGGGCGGACGATGGCGCCGTTGGTATCGTATTGGGTGCCGCCGTCATCGTAGTTTGCGAGGAAGCTCAGCTGCGTGGTGTAGCCCTTCCAGATGAAATCCTGCCGGTAGAGATTGGTGATAAACACGGTCTGGCCGCGGGACTCGAAGGTGTTGAGGTCGGAGTTGGTGTCCTTCTCGCGCATGTCGAAGAGCGCGACGTTATACTGGTAAAGGTTGTCGTCGTAGTTGCCGAAGAGACGCACGCCGAGGTTGGTATCATTGAAAACGAAGCCACGAAAATCACTGTTGAAGGCCTGGTTGCCCACCTTGACGGCGACGAAGTCGTAGTTGGTCGAAAGGTTCTTGAGGTGGATCTCGACGAAGGCCTCCTGCAACGCGACGTAGGTGGTGGTGCGGGTGGTGGCGGTGCCGTTGAGATTGCCGGCCGACGTCG
>Ga0209512_1005683_pt1 | contig 10259 bp, 8 predicted proteins | sample frozenSSSSmetaG_FD_184142 | JGI IMG/M metagenome (GOLD analysis project Ga0209512, IMG submission 184142) | Glacier valley bacterial and archeal communities from Borup Fiord, Nunavut, Canada, to study Microbial Dark Matter (Phase II) -... | ecosystem: Environmental > Aquatic > Freshwater > Ice >... | reverse complement strand
ACTAACTTCAAAACAGCTAGTGATAAAATCTTTTTTCTCGGAACAGCACCACCAGACGCCCAAGTTTTTGTCAATGACAAACTTGTAGAACGTAGTCCGGCTGGTCATTTCGCCCCAAGTTTTCCGTTACAATTAGGTGACAATCTCTTTACAGTTCGTTACAAAACGCAAGAAATCAAAATTGATGTCCAACGAGTATCTCTCCAACCACTACCACCAACAGGATTAGCCTTCGCCAACGCCTCTCTCACACCCAATGTGGATTTAGCTAGACTTCCCGGAGAACAGATTTGCTTTAGCGCGATCGCTGCTCCCAATGCTAGTGTAACTGTCAAACTAGCTAATCAAACAATTCCCCTTACACCTCAATCTCAACTCCAATTACCAGCAAATTCCGGTGCATTAACTGGGCAAAATCAGCCAGCAGCGTCAACAACCGGACAATACCAAGGTTGTCTCACATTGCCACAATCAGGTTCAGACCAAGATTTAGGCAAACCTGAATTTCAACTTACACTTAATGGTAAAACAATCTCGCAACCAGGTGCCGGAAAAATCACCATCCTCTCCACCGCCAAAGTAGCAGCAGTCACAGCCGAAGCCGGCGTCGCCCGGACAGGTCCCAGTAGCGATTATTCCCGCCTCACCCCCTTACCCAAAGGAACCCGCGCCACAATTACAGGAATTGAAGGCGATTACTACCGCCTCGACTACGGCGCATGGATTAACCGTAAAGAAACTCAACTCGTCACCAGTATCCCCCCTCGGTCAATGATCCGTTCCGTCAGTACCCGCGAAGTCCCCGGTGCGACAGAAGTATATTTCCCTCTCCAAGTACCTGTACCCATCAGCGTCCAACAAAACGATCGCACCTTCATCCTCACCCTCTATAATACCACCGCCCAAACAGACATTATTCGCCTAGCCACTAACCCCTTAATTTCTCGCCTAGATTGGCAACAGACCGCGCCAGGACAAGTGCAATACACCTTAAACCTCAAAAATTACCAACAATGGGGATACAAGCTGAAATATAGCGGCACAAGTTTAGTTCTATCTCTCCGCCATCCACCCGAAAGAAGTCGCGGAGAATATTTATCAGGAATCAAAATTCTTATCGACCCCGGACATGGCGGTCAAGAATCAGGTGCTAGTGGACCGACAGGGGATTTAGAAAAAGATGTAAATTTAAGTGTGGCGAAATTAGTACGCGATCGCTTAGTCAAAATGGGTGCAACCGTAATTATGACCCGCGAAGAAGACAAAGAAGTATCCTTAGGCGATCGCGTAAAAATAATCGACACAACAGAACCCGCAATTTCCATCTCCATCCACCACAACTCCTTACCCGATGAAGGTGACGCCCAACACACCCAAGGATTCGCCTCCTTCTGGTACAACACCCAAGCCCACAGCCTCGCTGCTTTCATCCACGACTACGTCATCAAAAAACTCAATCGCCCAGACTACGGCGTCTTCTGGGACAACCTAGCCCTAACCCGCCCTACCAGTGCGCCATCAATCCTCCTAGAATTAGGTTTTATGAGCAACCCCCAAGAATTCGAGAAAGTCATGAATCCACAAGAGCAAAAGAAAATTGCCGGTGCAATAGCTGACGGTATTAACGAATGGTTCCGAAAGGTTAGATAATATTCTTTATTTGGGTGTCATGGCAAATTGCGATTGGGTTAAAGTGACAATTATGAAAAAAAAGAAAATCTCAGACACAAGGATAATTTCACATCTGATAAAAAATCCGATGAAAGTTACAGGATTTATCGCTTTAACCAGAGATGAAGCTCACGAGCGCGAACAGTCATAAGTGATAAACCCTGTTTTTTAGATTCAAACATTGGGCTGTATACTTTACTAAATTACTCCACTAAATCTGGATCAATACCCATTTCTCGTAACCGTGCAGCTAATTGTGCAACTTTACGCTCAGCCACCTCAGCCCTTAGCTTTTGCAGATCAGCTTCTTCTTTACCAACTAACAACAGATTCCCATCCAAATCCCACCAACGTAACCAGAGTTGCTCAGGATTGTTCAAATAACTTCCTTGCCATAATCCCAATTCTACCCCCAAAGGTGCAATTGGATAATGACCTCTTGAATTTTGTGGTATTTTGTGGTAAGAAAAATCTACTAAATGATAAACCTCTAACTTACCAGTACTAACTTCGTAAATAGCGTAATAGGGAATCCGAATAATTTGCTGATATACCCAAAATTTACCAGGTCTTCTACCCTCAGCGATCGCCACCGATAAAGGCGTTGCATCGCGTTCCTCCGAGCCATTACCACTAGCCAGTTCAATCGCAATTAGCGGCGGTACATACTCCCGCCAGTAAACATAAGAACGACGAATCTGTCCATCTAACCTAGGTGGGACATTCGGTACATAAAACCAATCTGGTGCTTCTGCACCTCTTTCCGGTGGCTCAGTCTCTCGCCAATAAATCCCACAATCTTGACCAATACAATACTGCTCATCTGGATGCAAGCGCTGCAAAACCGGATCGATAGACTCAGTCAGAATAATTGTTTGAGGATGCTCTTGAAAATTCTTCACAAAAGTGCCATCAGACTCAGGTAGTTGAGTATGATCAGGAAACTGAGGTGGTAACTCAAGCTCAGTAAATATCTCAGTCATACGAGAAAAAAGTATAAAAGCTATTATTAACTATTTTGCACCATAGCTCAACTAAGCAAGCAAATCAAAATTACGAGATTTCTCTTGCCAACCGTGGAAAATCGGCATAGAAAACAAACCCCAACCCAAACCAGTAATCAACCCAAAAACAGTCACCACATAATTATTAAAACCCCACCAACCCAAAACCTCAGCCCCCAACTCCAGAGGATAAGCCATCATCAACAAACTAGAAATCGCCGCCCCCAACCAACCATACCGAGTCAACCAAAAAACCCCACGTCCCCCAGTCACCCCAAACAACAACCGAGTCACCAACAACCCAGACACAGTCCCATAACAACGCATACAAACAGCCATAATAAAAGGCGAAGCCAACTCCACCCCCATATCAGGCTGCGGACAAACATGTCCCCCCATAAAATAGATAATCCCCGCAATTCCCGGCAACAAAAACCACCCAGAAGCAGCCAAAAAAGGAGCCATCAAAGGACCCACCACCATCCCCGCCAACAAAAAATCAGCCACCTCACCAACCCCAACCCTTCTCATACCCCCCTCCCTAACTCTCCCTCTCCCTAACTCCTCCGCGCCCCACCGCGCCCCCACCGCGCCCTCCGCGTTTCACCTTACCACATAGGGTCCAGTCAAATTATCCAACTGCTGCACCAACAGACTCAAAAACAGCCCCACATCAGTCACCACACCAACCGACTCAACCGAACCGCGATCGCTCAACTTAGTCACCACAGCCGGATTAATATCAACACAAACCATCTTCACCCCAGCCGGAGTCATATTACCCACACCAATCGAGTGCAACATCGAAGATAGCATCAAAATCATATCCGCACCCTGTATCATTTGCGAATACACAGTTTGCGCCTTAATCAAATCCATCTCCGTATCCGGTAGCGGACCATCATCGCGAATCGAGCCAGCCAGACAGAAAGGCACATTAGCGTGAATACACTCATACATCACACCATGAGTAATCACACCAGCCTCAACAGCTTTTGCAATACTCCCATAACGCCGCACAGTATTAATTGCTTTCAAATGGTGACGATGTCCGCCGCGCACAGCCACACCTCGCTTCATATCCATACCCAAAGAAGTCCCCATCATCGATTGCTCGATATCGTGGACAGCGATCGCATTCCCAGCCAGCAGCGCCTGCACATAACCTTCGCGAATCAGGCGTCCCAAATGGTCACCACCGCCGGTATGAATCACCACAGGTCCCGCCGTGACAACTACTTTACCACCAGCATCGCGGATTTTACGTAATTCCCACGCCACTTGCTCGACGACTAATTCCACCCGCCGTTCACTAGAAACCCCAGCCGACATAAAGCTGAATTCCTGGGTATTACGTTGTTCCCGTGATTCAGTTTTACGGATAGTGCGGATACCGTGTACGTCTACTACAACTTGCTCATCAACTTCCAAATCCCGCAATAGCTTGCATTTTGCTACCATACCTTGCGGCGAGTGTTTGATTGCGATCGCGCCATCCATCCGCTGATTCTGCACTTTTACCCACTCACCACCAATCCGCACTTCCGTGGGATAAATCGTCGTCACATAAAAATCATCCGGTGCTACCCCAGCTTGAGGTACTGCTTCTAATTTAGCGTCGCGCTCATCTCCGGGTAAATTAACCGCACCCAAATCGATTAGTTGCGATAAAATACTTTCCATCACCGCATGAGAGGGAGCAGACACTTTCACCTCAGCAGCGGAAGTACTTTGGCGCTGTTCTCCTAAATTGAAAGAAAGTACTTGGAAACTTCCCCCCTCTTCCACAATCAAATCTAAAGCGCGGTTGATTAAACCAGAATCTAGCAAATGTCCTTCGATGCGAATCGTGCGACTTTCTACCGACACGTTAGCATGAACCTCGGTGCGGACTGGTTCCGTCACCCGCAGCGTCAGACACTTAGCCGCACCACCGGCTTTGAGGAATTCTGTTAGTGGCGTTTCAATGACTTGGAAACCAGCATCTGCAAGCCGTGTTTGTAGAGAGGCGCTGATTTTGTTTACTACCACGACCTGTTCCACATTCACCGCATTACAGGCGAAATTCACCGCGTCTGCTTCGCCAATCGCAATCAGCTTTTCCGGAGCCACCCGCATTTCAATCAGCCGATTGGAGTAAGAATCAAAAGCAGCCGGATAGTAGAGTAAATAGCCGCCATTTAAAGGACAGAAGCAAGTATCTAAATGATAGAAGCGTTCATCCACCAATCGCAGCGATAATACTTCAATATCAAGCCATTTGGCTAAATAAGGATGAGAATCTAATTCCGACCGGAAACCATATCCAGCCCATAAAAAGCGTCCTTCGCGATCTAGCAGTGCATCTCCCGCGCCTTCAAATGGTAAATCTTTGGGGAGTTCATGGACTTTGTAGCCTTGGTCTTCAAACCATTGTTTGAAATAAGGTTCTTCACCTTGGCGTTCTTTGTGGAAGAAACGACTGATAACGACCGTATCTCCCAAAACGAGTCCAGCATTGGCGGTGAAGACCATATCGGGGACACCGAGTTCGGGTTTCACCAAGTCAACCACAGCGAGATCTTTGAGGACTTGGAAAAGTTTTCCCCACTGTTCGACCGCGCGATCGCGTGATGACTTGTGAATATTCCCTTCCATCCAGGGATTAATCACATAGTCCACATCATAGTGGTCAGGGGCGCACATCAAAAAGCGGATCGGAGTCATAAAAAAATTGGGATGAGTTAGAGGCATTCAAATTAACTGGATACACATTCACAGCGCTCCAGTTCTGTACAATCTGCTACAAAATTTCAACAGCAAGTAGAGATACCAAGCTCTATATTATATAATGAGCGTGTTTGAACTTCACACCACGCATCGAAGTTTAACAATAATGCCATATTTTACAGATCTGTGCGAAATTCACTCAACCATCGCTTTATGTGCTCAAGCTTCAACCCTGTGGATAGATACTGAAGTTTCGGAGTATAAAAGTAAAAATCCCCAATTGTCGCTGATTCAGATATTAGATGATGCTAACGATATGACTGGCGATCGCATCTATATTTTGGATGTATTAAAGCAGCCCAGTGTTGTAGCTACGTTCGTTGACGAGATTATGGTTAATCCCACGATTGAAAAAGTATTTCACAACGCTAAATACGATGTAAATTTCCTCGGTAAATCTAAAGTCAAAAACGTTACCTGCACTTTAGAAATGGCTAGAAAAATCCCATACCATATTTTGCCAGTTCCTAACTACGAACTCAAGACTCTCGCTACACAACTATGTAAATTTCGCGATATCGACAAAGAACTCCAGGGTAGCGATTGGGGAAAACGCCCTTTAACCGAAGACCAAAAAGAATACGCTTCCTTAGATTGTATTTACCTCGCACAAGTACATTTGCGATTATTAGAATTGAGTGTCAAAACTAGCACCGACCCAAGTCAGGAAGATTTAACATTACTCGGTGAAAGATACGCCCAAATTGAGCAACAGTGGAAAATGCTGAATTCGGAGATGGAGTATTTGCAAGAAAAGATCAAAAAAGCTATGCAAGCCCAGGATTTATCCGAAACATCTGATTTTAAACTTCAGAAGAGCGATCGCGCTACAGTCAAAGTGTCATTTTCCGAACTTGCTAAACTAGTAGAAACCGCAGGTATTGACTTCGATTTTCCCGTCACCCTCACTCAAAAACTCCAAAAAGATTTAGGCGAAAACCTGGAACAACTACCTGTAGAAGTTGACAAAACTACCGTTTGGCGATTGACTCCGAAAACTCCAGAAAGCGACAATCAGAATGAGTGAAGGCACAGATGGAGTTACACCCCGGAGTAATCGAAACACTATGCCCAATGGAAATATCCTCTAGTACTTACGGTTGAGATTTATGCAGCGGCTAAAGCCTCCTGTCCGTGTTTCCGCATCAAATCCATCAGTTCATCGCGATAGTCTTGGAATTTAGATTGACGCTTGATACTTTGAGTGCGTTCAGGTAAGTTAATTGACATTTCTTTTCTGACAGTACCAGGGCGAGCACCGAGAGCATAGATCCGATTCGAGAGAAATACGGCTTCCTCAACATCGTGAGTGATCATAAAGATCGTAATGTTAGTGCGCCGCCAAAGGTCTAACATAAATTCGTGCATCGATTCCTTGGTGTGAATATCTAATGCGCCAAAGGGTTCGTCCATTAATAGTACTTTTGGTTCTGAAACCAAGGCGCGGGCAATTGCTGCTCGTTGTTTCATCCCACCTGATAGCTGTTTCGGCAATGCTTGAGAAAACTCAGTTAATCCCACCACATTTAGATAATAGCTGGCTTGCTCGCGTCGTACCTTCTTCGGTACGCCTAGCAGCTTGAGACCAAACTCAGTATTTTGCTGAACTGACATCCAGGGGTAAAGCGTATACTGCTGAAATACCATCCCTCGGTCTGGACCGGGACCTGTGACGCGCTTGCCATCTACCGTGATTTGTCCTGATGTGGGAGTATCAAGTCCAGCAATCTGGCGCAACAGCGTAGATTTACCCGATCCCGATGCTCCAACCGCACAAATATATTCACCTTGCTCAATGAGCATATTAATGTCTTTCAGGACAACTAACGGCCCGTCCTTTGTCTCAAAGTTCTTGTTTAAACTGTTGATTTGCAGATACATGGTTGAAATCTCCGTTCCTAGAAGTTGAAATAATCAATGATGTTTACCGTTGCTGGCTTGCCCACTTACAGGAAACTCGTAGGAGGTACTGAAACAGCAGGTCAAATGAAAGCCCAATTACGCCGATGACAATTAGCCCGACAAAAATTTCATCCGTTCTCAAGAATCGACCTGCTACACTGATTCGGCGACCTAACCCTTCATTTGCTGCTATCAGTTCCGAGACGATGACTAACTGCCATGCAGCTGCTAAATTGATTCGGCAGGCATCGAGAATTCCTGGCAAAACATAAGGAAAAATTACTTGAAATAAAGACTGTATGCGATCGCCTCCTAAAATGTAAGTTGATTCAATCAGATCTTTGGGGACAAACTTCACTGTATCCATCACCATCAGGGAATTGAAGAAAAAGACCCCAATAAAGATCAGTGTAATTTTGGGTTCTTCACCAATGCCCAAATATAGAATCAGCAACGGAATAAAAGCAGGCGCAGGCATATAACGCATCAACCCAAAGAGGGGTTCCAGCAACGCCCGAATACTGGGAAAACTGCCCATCAGCACGCCTACGGGAATGGAAAGAATTGCTGCTAGCAAAAATCCCACACCAACCCGCCACAGACTCGCCACTGTGTCTTTTAAAAGTTCGCGAGTACTCCACAAGCGTCCAAAGGCAACAAGCACTTTCGCTGGTGTTGGCAAAAACTTCGGGTCGATGTTTCCAACTGTGGTGACTAGCCACCATAACAGCAAAGGAACTCCCACAGACATCACGATTAATGTTGTGTTAAGTGGTTTAGGGATGTCTTCAGCGAGTCGCCAAAAAACAGTCGGATTTAGGGTTTTAGGTCGAATGAAGGCTCTGATTGATTGCGGACTTTCAGTCATGGCTAAACTTTTGCAGGGTGATACCAATGAGTGGATTTTGGACTTGAATTTTGGCGGAGTTAAACTGCGGCAGTAGCAATCGCCACCCAAGGCAAATACCTTACGTAGGCAAATGGATACTGTTAAGCTTTCTTAAGTTTTTCGGCATATGCTTTGACAAAGCGATCATTAAATAAATTGCTAATGTCCGGTTTTGTTTTTGCCAGACCGACTTCTGCCAGAAATTTGCTCATTTCGGCTGCAGCAAATTGTAAGGAAGTCATATCATTACCTGGTTGAAAGGCTTTGATATTTTCCTCAACTGTGAATAATTTAGTCCCGTTAGCGTACTGCTTGTACTCGTCAACGCTGACACCACCTCGCCGTGCCATAATCTCGTAGGATTTATCGCGGTTTTGTTTCATGTAGTCCAACGTGGCAAACCAAGTGTCAACTAATGCCTGTACCTTATCTGGGTGTTCGTTAACAAACTTGTTTGTAAAAACTAGATGATCGGAAATCGCACCGGGAAAATCCTTAGAAGTGAAGAGTTCTTTGCTACCTGGACGCTTTAATGCTTGAGTTGTGAATGGGGCAAATACTGCTGTAGCATCAATCTGTCCGGCGACAAATGCTGCTGCTGCTTTTCCGGTTTCTAAAGGGACAAACTGAATATCTTTGGGTGATAAGCCTGCCTTTTTCAAACCTAATAGCAACAGAAAATGATCCACAGTGCCTTCTTCAGCGGCGACTTTTTTCCCTCTGAGGTCAGCTATTGTTTCAATCCCAGAGCGGACAATTACCTTATCGTTGCCTGTAGAATTGTCGTTGACCAAGACAACAACTTTGTCTGCGCCGCTGGCGATAGCGCTGACCGTATCTCCTAATGTTTGGCTGTTAGCATCTAGCTGTCCTGCTGTCAAGGTATTGATCGATTCCAAATATCCATCAAACCATTTCAGATTGACGGGAATATTGTTTTTGTCAAAAATTCCCTTTTCTTTGGCAACTTCCCAAGGAAACCAACCGGGCCAAGCACTGAATCCTAGACGAACTGCACCAGCGATATTCGAGGAGGAATCAGTTTCATTGGTCGTTTTGATATAAATTGCCGGATTGGTACAACTGATTGCGAATGTCAACGCAATCATAAAAACGAAGATATATGATAGAAGCGATCGAACTCTCATAGCGCGTCATTATTTGGGGTGAGCGACTGTAGGTGAGTAACGACTTGTCCTGACTAATTAAACTTCCGTTGTATCGAATAAAAGATCGCTATTCTGTTATCTATGTTACATAGTTTGAATTATCAAGAGTGCCTGAACCGCAGAAACCATTTGTCCTTGAATACAAAGAAATTTGAGCGCAATGCCGAAAGGAGCTTACTCTGACTCAAAAACTCCAAAAAGATTTAGGCGAAAACCTGGAACAACTACCTGTAGAAGTTGACAAAACCACCGTTTGGCGGTTAACTCCAAAAACTCAAGAAAGCGACAATCAGAATGAGTGAAGGCACAGATGGAGATGATTGCACCCCGAAGTGATCGTGGTTTATTAATGATAAAGATTTATAGTATTGTGTAAAATTGTTCTCCTTGGACAGTTCAGCATCATGGCAAAGCTACCAAATGAAACCTTAACCACTATTTTTGGATTGCAGCAAAACTTGATAGAAAGTATACACGAAGCAACAGCAACAGCTTGGACACTTTTAGAGCAATATGGTGAAACAGACGAAAGTATTCCTGAACTAGAAGAACTTCAGAACACTAGAGAAAGGGTCAGTGATCCCTATTCTCGTCTATCTACGCTCTTGATTAGAACTGCCGAATCGCAACCCACTGCAGCTAATGATATCCTAAATTTATTAGCTCGAACCATTGAACAAGCGCTCTTGTGCCGCCGACGCTTCTCAAGCAAGTGTTCGAGAAATTAAGGCTCTACCGCTTCTTTTATGGTAAAAACAGTAAATTAGTCACATCTTGCAACTAAAGTTTACTCTTTTTAAGGCACTTAAACCCTTGCCACGTAAAGATTTATGGTCATCAGCAAATATTTTCATG
>Ga0209512_1005682_pt1 | contig 10260 bp, 10 predicted proteins | sample frozenSSSSmetaG_FD_184142 | JGI IMG/M metagenome (GOLD analysis project Ga0209512, IMG submission 184142) | Glacier valley bacterial and archeal communities from Borup Fiord, Nunavut, Canada, to study Microbial Dark Matter (Phase II) -... | ecosystem: Environmental > Aquatic > Freshwater > Ice >... | reverse complement strand
TTTTTAATTATCAGTTTATCGATATCAATATATTCATAATTGAAAACTTAATCTGAATAAAAAAATAATATTGAGAACGACCCAGCAAATAAAATTATTTCCTTGCAATTATTTACTACGTTTCTCTCGCAAATATTTATCCATTTCTTCTACTCCAAATGTATTAAAAGTCATTTTTTTTATTAATCCACCTTTTCTACCAACTAAAACACCATACTTCATATCATCATAACCATCTTTTTCATGAGCATCAGGGTTTATGCTTAACATTACTCCTTTTTCCTGGGCATAATCTATATATCTCCAATCCATATCCAAGCGCATTGGATTAGCATTAATTTCTATAATTACATTATTAGCAGCACAAGCATCAATAACTTTTAAATGATTAATTGGGTAACCTTCTCTCTTTAACAAAAGCCTTCCTGTTGGGTGCCCTAATATGGTTGTATATGGGTTTTCAATTGCATTAATTAATCTTTCTGTTGCTTTTTCTTCATCCATATTCAAATTAGAATGTATAGAAGCAACAATAAAATCAAATGTTTTTAAAACATCTTCTTCATAATCAAGACTTCCATCATTTAAAATATCAGATTCTATGCCCTTAAAAATTTTAAAAGGAGCAAGTTTTTTATTCAGTTCATCAATTTCTTTGTGTTGTTTTTCAACTCTGTACTCCTGTAAACCATTTGCATAAAAAGCAGTTTTGGAATGATCAGAAATTCCTAAGTATTCATAGCCTAAAAATTTACAGTGTTCCGCCATTTCTTGTAAAGAATGTTTTCCATCACTATAAGTTGAGTGATTGTGTAATATTCCTTTTAAATCTTTTAATTCTATCAAATCAGAAACTTTTCCATTTTTTATCCATTCAAATTCCAATTTTCCTTCTCTTAATTCTGCAGGAATAAATGATAATCCTGCTTTTTCATAAATTTCTTCTTCTGAAATAGAATGATTCGTAACTGCTATTTTTAATAAAGAGTGGCTTTCGGAATTAATAAATTTTAAATGACCTGGAGCTGCGGAAAAAATAAAAGCTTGTGTTTTTACTTTTTCTTTTGGCTCTAAAATAAATTCAATAGGTAATAGATTAAAATGTCCTTTCCAGGTGAAAGGTGAACTTGTTTTTTCATTTTTTATCAAAAATGGAATTTTATCAATGAGCTGAAGGGTCTTTGTTAAATTTTCATTAATGCCAATTACCCACTTCAATGAATGAATTATTTCATTTTTTCTTGCAAATTCACCTGTTATAATAGCGTATAAATCGTTTTTAATAAACTCTCCCTCAATAATAGCAACCAAATCTTCTGCAGTAGCATAAAGCAACTTACCTACAGATTGTTGTTTAAAAATAAGTGTTTGTTTTATGCTTTCCTGCGTTTTTTCTCCAAACCCTTTTAATGTAGCTAATGTATTGTTTTCGCAGGCAATTAATAAATCTTTGATGTTGGTGATATTATGCTCTTGCCATAATATTTTAATTTTTTTTGCTCCCAAACCTTTGATTGAAAACATTTCTATTAATCCATCGGGAGTTATATCAAGTAATTTTTTTAATTCAGAAAAACTTCCGGTTTTTTCAATTTCATTTATTTTTTCAATAAAAGTTTTACCGATGCCAGTAAGTTTATCAGGTTCATTTTTAACATCATTGTACTCATACCGCATATCTTCAAGGGTGAGAACAATATTGGTATAAGTTCTGATTTTAAACTCATTTTCTCCATGCAATTCAAGCAATTGAGCTGTTAATCTGAAAAGCCTTACTATCTCCTGATTAGTCATAACTATAATTTTTTTACTAATATCTGCAAATATAAAAATTAGGTGTTAACAGATTAGTTTTTTCGTTTTAATTAAAAAAAAGCAGTTAATTAGTCGCATGAAATACACAGCACTTATTTTAATAGGATTATTATATATCCAGGTGAGCAAATGCCAGCAATTACAAAAAGAAAAAGAATATTTATTTCAAAAATGGTGGCATAATAATGAAAATGATAAAGATGATATACAAACTTTCAGGCCAGAAGGATATAACTTACCACCAAGCAGAGGAAGGACAGGTATTGAATTTAAAAAAGATGGTACTTTTATTAATTATGATATTGCCCCAGCCGATGGCAGTTTGATCGAAAGCGGACAGTGGGAAACGAAAAATAAAAATTTAACAGAAATTTTTATTCGTTATAAAAAAAATAAAATTGAAAAAACCGGAATTATTAAAATTAAATATTTATCAAAAGATAAACTTCAATGTGTAATTCAATTGGAATAGTTCTTTTATCCGTAATTATAGTTTATTTCTTAAAAACTATAATCTTTCCATATTTATAAACCCAACATGTTTAAACTAAAAAAAAGATTAAATATTTAAAAAATGAATCATTGGCTTGTAAAATCAGAACCTGTTAAATTTTCGTGGGATAAATTTGTTAAAGAAGGAAGTACATTTTGGGATGGTGTTCGAAATTACCAAGCGAGAAATAATTTAAAAGAAATGAAAACCGGAGACCTTGTTTTATTTTATCATTCAAATGAAGATAAAGCAGTGATAGGAATTGCAAAAGTAGTTAAAGAAGCATACCAGGATCCAACAACTGAAGACCCAGCATGGGTAGTTGTAGATTTAGAACCAGTTGAAAAACTATTAAAGCCAATTACTTTACAACAAATAAAATCAGACAAGCGTTTAGAAAATATATCACTTATCAAACAATCAAGGTTATCAGTAATGTCACTTAAGGCTGATGAATTTGATTATATTTTAAGTTTAAGTCAAAATTAATTATAACATTATGAGCTTTTCTATGAAATATTTTTTGATTTTTTTTTCAGCATTATTTGTAATAATTAACATAAATGCTCAGGATAATAATCGATCACGAGCCGAAATAGTAATGAAATCAAGCCCTGAAGATTGGGCAGTAGTACCTGTTGAAAAAGAAGGAGTAATTGCCTTTGCAGAGGTACAAAAAGGAAAATTAACATTTACACGGTTTGATACTACTTTAACTGAACAGTTTAATATTGATTGTTCATTTAACAGAAGTCTCGATTTAATTAAATATACTTATTATGATGGATATTTATATTTATTATTTGGCGGGAAAAGAAGAACAGAATATCAGGCAATAAGATTAAGCATAAATGCAGGGTATGCAGAACGTTTTGATTTTTATGCTATAAAAGACCTTGATGTTGGAGATTTTAAAGCAATTGGTAACGATTTATATATTGGTGCAACCACCCGAAGTGAACCAATGTTATTGCACGTTAATCTTCTAACAAAAAAAACCAGAATATTACCATCTGCTTTTAAAGGAAAAACGCAAATCCAGTCAATGGAAATTGACAAAATCACGCAACAAGTTAATGTTGCCTTTGCAAATAACTATAAAAACGATTATAAAATGATTGTAAAATCGTATGGTAGAGAAGGAACAGAAACAAAACAACTTCAGGTTTCGGCAGCTAACGATAAAAGATTATTAACAGGGAAATTATCTTCATTAAATGCAACGGATGAATTGATGATTGGAACATATGGTTTGCGAAGCAATGGAAATAAAGAATATTCTCAGGGAATGTATTTCAGTAAAATAAATATTGGTGATGAAAATCCATTATATACCAAATATTATAGTTTTACTGATTTTAAAAACTTTTTTAAATTCCAGTCTGAGCGCCAACAGGTTAGAATGGAAAGAAAAATTAAGCAAGCAAAAAGCCACGGTAAAGATTTAAAATTAGATTATCGCTTGCTTGTTCACAATGTTATTGAAAAAAACGATCAGTATATTGTTGTAGCAGAAGCATATTATCCAACATACCGTTCAAATAATAACTACAACAATGGTTTTGGTAGTTTTGGTGGTTTTGGGATTGGGTTTGGTGGATTTGGGTATTCTCCATATAACATGGGAGGATTTAATCAATGGGGTTCCCCTTATCGAAATAATCAGGTTTTTGATGGTTTTCAATATACCCATGCTGTAATTACAGGTTTTGATAAGCAAGGAAATATGCTTTGGGATAATATTATTGAGTTAAATGATGTGAAATTGTTTAGATTAAAAGAACAAGTGAAAGTTTCTTTTTCGGGTGAGAATGTAGTTTTAGCTTATAGTTTTAGAGGTGCGTTGAAATCAAAAGTGATAAGAGGAAGCCAAATTGTGGAAGGCAAAACTGATGTACCGATCACTACAGAATTTGCAAATGATAAAATAAGAAAGAACGAAACCAGTAATGTTGAGTATTGGTATAATAATTATTTTTTGGTTTGGGGATTTCAAAAAATTTCAAACAACTCACAAAACGATCAGATCAGAGGAAGGAGAAATGTAATTTATTGTAATAAAATTTCCTTTTAATATTTTTTAAATCGTTATTTAAAAAAAGAAAATCCTTTCATTATTTGGAAGGATTTTTTTTTGAGATAGATTTAAAGTTAGAATTTAAAATTTCGATTGTTGAAATATTTCAAAATATTTTTATAATATTTTTATAATATTTTTATTACAACAATTTTAAAATTGAAATTAAATAAAAAAATTACCATGAAACACGCTTCGAAGTCAATCAGATCCTTTATTGGTGCAAAAAATTATGAAGAGTCCAAATCATTTTATAAAGATTTAGGGTTTGAAGAATCAGTTATATCAAAAGATATGTCTTATTTCAAGATTTCTGATCAGATAGGGTTTTATTTACAAAATGCTTATGTAAAAGATTGGATAGACAATACAATGATATTTCTTGAAGTAGAGGATGTTAACAAATATTATATAGAACTTCAAAATTTAGAATTGCAATCAAAATATAAAAATGTTAAGTTAACACCTATCAGAGAAGAAAATTGGGGTAAAGAATGCTTCTTGCATGATCCATCTGGAATACTATGGCATTTTGGAGAGTTTAAGTAAATTAAATTTTGTTAAATTATTTTAAATTTAAGCTTGAGATCATTAATCACTTTTATAATCCGCTTGGCATCAATTTTTTATATTGAACAATTTAATATAAAAAATTAAATATGAAAAACACTCTAATCTTATCGATTGCTTTTATAGGAATGCTTTTGATGTTTTCTTGTGAAAGCAAAACTTCAAAGTCTGAAAAAGACAGTACAGAAATTGTAAATAATAGAACAGATAGTTCCGTTAAATCTTCAAATGAAATAAAACCAAAGGGATCTTCTCCCGAATGGGCTCCCACCATCGAACCCGAAATGTTGGCAGTTATTGAAAAATTGGAAGGTTATAATGATAAACCCATCGCTGATTTAACTGCTGTTGAAGCCAGAAAAAATCATACTCCTACTGATGCGGTTAAGGAATTAATAAATGAACATAACATTTCAGTGCCAAAATCAAATGTTGACACTTCAGGTAAAGATATTATCGTAAAAGGAGGAAAAATACATTTACGAATTTATACGCCAAATACCGGCAATGGTCCATTTCCTGTAATTGTATATTACCATGGTGGAGGATTTGTAATCGCTGATTTAAATGTTTATGATGCTTCTGCAAATGTACTAGCAGATAAAATCGGAGCTATTGTGGTATCTGTAGCTTATCGATTGGCACCTGAACATAAATTTCCTACAGCACATAACGATGCTTTTGCTGCTTACGAATGGGTTGTAAAAAATGTAACATCCATTAAGGGTGATCCAAAAAAAATAGCAGTTGCGGGTGAAAGTGCAGGTGGTAATCTGGCTATAAACACTGCAATTAAAGCTCGAGATGGTGGTATAATGTTGCCGACAGCCATTTTAGCTGTATATCCAGTAGCAGGTTCTGATATGGAAACACCTTCATATAAAAAAAATGAAAATGCAAAGCCTTTAAATAAAGCCATGATGAAATGGTTTGTAAAAAACTATTTAAACAATATGGGAGAAGGTAAAGATGTACGTATTAATCTTGTGAATGCAAACCTTAAAGGATTACCTCCAACAACCATCATAACTGCTGAAATAGATCCTTTGCAAAGTGAAGGAATGGCTCTTGCTGAAAAAATGAAAGCTGCAGGAGTAAAGGTGGAAAGTAAAAATTATGATGGAGTTACTCATGAATTTTTTGGAATGGGTGCAATTGTTCCCCAAGCAAAAGATGCAGAAATGTATGCTGTTGATGAAATGAAAAAAGAATTTAAAAAATAAAAAGAATTAATTTTTCAGAATTAATTTCAGAAAGAAGCTCCGTTCAGGGGCTTTTTTTTTATCCCACCGTTTTAGATGTCAAAAATAAAGTTTGATTTTATTTTCTGGTTTTTTTTATGAATATATCAATATCAAAATATCAATAAATTAGTTCGTTTGAAGCGAAATGACGATAATTAAAGAGTAATAAAAAGACAATAGACAATAGAAACTTAAAGAATAAAATTATGATCAATTCACTTACTTCTGTTACTACTATTGAAACTGTTTTAATGAAATTAACTTTAAAACAAAAGTTATTTATTTATCAAATCGCTAGATTGGATTATAGGATTTTTAAAAGTCTTCTCAAATTAGAGGAAGTAGAAATATTGATTACAGAAGAGGAAAAGAATTTGAGATCAGTAAATGCAGCTATTGAAGCAGCGGGGGAAGGGAAAATAAAAGACAAACTGCTTGTATGGAAAACAAAAACTGAATACAAACTTTTTAAGTTGAACCTAAGGAAAAATAAAATAGACGTTGTTAAACTTGTTCTCAATCAAAGCAAATTAGAGCAATTAAAACAAGCTTTAAGCGCTTTAAATACAGATATGATTAAAATTGAAGGGCAAATGAAAAATTTAATAATAATGGATAATAATAAAGAGATCACCCCATCAAATGCTTTAATTAATTGGAATAAAATGAAAGAAATGGATGATCAAAACCCTGTTAATCAATCCATAAAAATAGTTTTACAACAACATTTCAAAATGGCTTCTTAGAATTATTTTAACAATAGATAAATTGTAAGACATTATTCCTTTTTTTGACTTTCGTTTTCGATTGTCAGATTGTCTTTTTTTATATTTTTTAATCTTCTAAATTGCAAAATGTTTTTTAAAAATAATTTTACAGGTGCTGAACTACCTGAAAAAACAATTTGCTTAACTTATGATGATGGCCCTGGTGAAAATACACTTCCTATTGCCAATTTTTTAAAGGATGAAGGAATTCAAGCCACTTTTTTTGTTGTTGGCAAGTATGCTTTTCATAATACTTCAATCTTATCAGAGTTAAAAAAATTAAATCATTTAATTGGTAATCATACTTATGATCACCCTGAATTGCCATTTTATAAATTAATTAACGGTAATCTGCAAAATCAAATTATTAAAACAGATACTGTAATTAAAGAACACATTGATGGTAATACAATTTATTTTAGGGCTCCGTATGGAGCATGGTCTGATGATGTGGCTGATGATTTAAATTCAAATATTTTATCAACAATCAATCATGTCGGACCCATTTATTGGAATGTGGAAGGAAATGATTTTGATTACTGGGCAAAAGATTTAAGTGTTGACGAAGCGGTTAAAAAATATTTATATAATATCAATAAGGTTGGGCGTGGTATTATTGTTATGCACGACGATACTGCTGATAGAGATGATATAAAACAAAAGAATAAAACTTTTGAATTAACAAAAATACTTATCCCTATTCTGAAAAGTCAAGGTTTTAGATTTATCCGTTTAGATGAGATTGATAATATTAAAAATCAGGTTAAAACAGAATTGCAATGTTATTTGCAAGGAAGAAATAAAAAGTATTTACTTTTAAATGAAGAAACTGCTTATGTAAGTGCAACTGGAAAAGTAAGTGATCCTGAAAGTATTCTAAAATTAATTAAATTAAAGAATGAAAAGGTGGCCATTAAAACTGCTAATGATTTATTTTTGAGTTGTAAACCTGATACTCAGGAAATTTTATCCAGCGCTTCCGAAATCAATAACTACTCTTCCTTTGATTTAATACCTGTAGAATCAAATCAAATTATTTTAAGGGCTGCAACGGGTTATTATTTAAGAATTGATAAAAGAAGTGGTAATTTAATGGGAGATGGACATTATCTCAATAATGCCGAAATTTTTACTTTTTCTATTCTTTCAAATGATAAAAAGAATAAAATATTTTTTAAATCAATTCTTAAAAAGTTAAAAAAAATAAAATTTAAAATAGTTAATAAATATTATCCTTAGGTGAATTAATTGTTTGCCTACCTGTTACCTTTTTAATTAATTTTCTCCCAATAAAAATTATAAATATTAAAGCAAAAACCCCTATTACAATTGGAATAAACAAAGTTAAAACGGAAAACACAATTGCTGAAATATTTTCTACTGTTGAGATAACAGGATTACCAATACCACCTGTGGTAGTAGTAGATCCTAATCGAAGTAAAGTTATTCCAGAGTGAACAACAGCTGCACTACCACCACCAATAATAATTCCTAAAATCCATTTTATTATTGGATTTGCTTCGCCAAAAAGAGAAGTTGTTAATAGTATTCCTGCAATTGATGCAATAGGCAATGCTATATAATCTAATGCATTATCTAACCATGGAATATAATAGGCACTTATTTCTAAAACTGTCGCTACTAAGAGAACATAAAAAGCTATAATACTTCCCATCCACTCAAAACCTTGAGAAAAGTGATAAAAATGTAATAGCGAAGCTATATTGGTAATTAAAAGCGGAATAAAAATTCTAAAACCACAACAGGCACTCAAGCCTATCCCCAAACTTATCGCAATAAGTAAATTTTGAATATTTTCCATATTTTCACGCCATAATAGCCTTATATATTAGTAAAACTTAAAATTGCAAGCCAAATTGTCGTATATTATATATTTTATTTAAATAATCTTTAATATATTGGCATCTGGTATACTCCTTGAATACGTATATCTAAATATAAAAAAAAATAAAATGGAATCATTTAAAAATCTTTCAAAGGAAATTTTACTTGGAGCTGATTTTGCAAACACAATTGGTGGAGGGATGAGCTTGCCTAAAATTGATCTTTCTTTTACAGAAGAAAAATACATGGCTATAATTTCAGTGCCGGGTGTAAATATTAAAAAAATTAAAACTGATATTATAAATAATCGATTGTTGGTTTATCATCTTCTTAATTTAACGAATGATGATGAATTAAAATCACCACACATCATTGCCAATTTCCCAATCGCGCAAGATGTGGATGTTGAACAAATTTCTGCCAATTATAACGAAACCAAACTTGTGATTACAGCTATAAGAAAGGATGTATCAGAAGGGTACGAGTTTTAGTACAACATATACTATTAAAAAAGCCTTATAACATCTTTGAGATGTTATAAGGCTTTGATTAATCAATAAGAAGCTACTAAAAATACAAAAATAGAGGTTATTATTAGTATAGAAGATGTTGAAAGAAAAGGTATTAATTAATACAGTGATTCTTTAATTACCTTTTTTTTTGGGATAATATGGTTCAATGGTATCTTGAATTTCATGAACAATTTTATCTAATTGAGTTGTTGCATTTAAAAGATGCTGAATTAACTCCATATCAACCTCACCATCCGATTCAGAAATTTTAATTAAATGAACCAAACCCAAAACGCTTGCTACTGGTGCTCTAAGTCGATGAGCATTTAAAAAACCGTATTCCTTCAACTGTTTATTTTGTTGCCTTAATATTCTAGTCCTCTCTTGTACTTTTTCATCAAGGGTTTCATTAGCAAGGCTCAATGCTTCATTTTTTAAATTTATTTCTTCATTAGCTACTTTTAAACTTATAGCTTGCGAAGTAATTTCCAATTTTTGTTGTTCTAATACTGCATTTTTTGCTATAATTTCTTCCTGTTGTTTAGCTTGCAACTTATGTGTTCTTTTTAGTAAGATTGACCCTCTTAGAAAAATTATTGATGCAAGAGTACTCATTAGAACGGCAATAATTAAAAAGTTTCTTTGCAATTCTTGATTTTTACTCCCTTCCTCTTTTAATAATCGTGCTTTCTCTAAAAAATTTATTTGCGTTTGCTGCTTTTCAATTCTATAGTCTATTTCTAAGCTATTAATAACTTTCGTTTTTTCTAAATTATAAATGTCATCTCTTATTGAGTTTGCTAATTCAAGGTACTCTAGCGACTTCTTATAATCATTCAAATTTTTGTAAATACCTGTTAATTGAAATGCTGCTTGTTGAATATCATATTTTGATTGATATTGATTTGCTTTTTGCATTGCACTTTCCGCATATTTT
>Ga0209512_1005678_pt1 | contig 10265 bp, 14 predicted proteins | sample frozenSSSSmetaG_FD_184142 | JGI IMG/M metagenome (GOLD analysis project Ga0209512, IMG submission 184142) | Glacier valley bacterial and archeal communities from Borup Fiord, Nunavut, Canada, to study Microbial Dark Matter (Phase II) -... | ecosystem: Environmental > Aquatic > Freshwater > Ice >... | reverse complement strand
GCCGATGCGACCGAGCTTCCCCTCCGGCCAGCCCTTGCCCGCGAGTAGCGTCCAGCTCAGACCACCATCGCTGGATTTGTAGATGCCGCTATGATTGCCGCTGATCGGCGTGAAATAACTCAACCAAGGATAATTGCGCGCCTGCCAGGCCGAGGCGTAGATCGTGTTTGGATCGGCCGGATCAGCGGCCAGATCGACCACTCCGGTATCGGCATTGATGGCGAGTGTGTGTTGCCAGGTTTTGCCGCCATCGCTGCTGCGAAAAATTCCGCGTTCGGGATTCGGGCCGAAGATGTGTCCGAGTGCGGCAACGACCACGACGTCAGGATTTTTCGGATCGATCAGGATCGCACCGATATGCCGCGTCGCGTCGAGACCAATGTGCTGCCAGGTTTTGCCGCCATCCACGGATTTGTACATGCCGTTGCCGGCAGCGATATCGTAACGCGGCTCGGGCTGGCCGGTACCCACATAGATGATCTGCGGATTCGATGGCGCAATGGCGATGGCACCGATCGACGCATCCGGTTGTTCGTCGAAAATCGGTTGCCAGGTCTGTCCGGCATCGGTGGTTTTCCAGACACCACCATCGGCCGCACCGAACAGGAACGTATCCGGCTGATCGGGAATACCGACCACCATCGTGCTCCAGCCGGCGCGAAACGGGCCGACCAGACGCCACTGCAAACCATCCAGTGCGTTATCTGCTGCAGGCTGGGCATGCGCAAACATCGCAGAAAGCGCGAGCAAAAAAACAACGCAGCCAGAACGAAACAAAAGACAGAGGTGGCGCATCAACATCAGCAAATCCTCGCACAGCGAACGATCGGAATTGCGCAAGTCTACGCCGTCGTCGCTCAATGCGGGACGTGCCGGCACACACATGACGATGCGTCAAAAAACAGCAACTGCAGAAACAGATAAAGCACTCACTGCGGGTGCAGAAAGTGCTTTATCGGGACGGCGGTCCAGCGTGCGGATCAGGATAGAGATTTCACTGCTGGTGCATGCAGCGCGAGCAAACGCGACTCAACTCTTCGACTTTACCGGCGCCTTGTGCGCAGGAACATGCGTACGCTTGTTCGCTGCAACCGAATGCGTTGTTGATCGCATCGCCTTGGCGTGAGTCGCCGGCGTGGTGTGATGGGTTGCGGCTACGCTACGGTGAGTGGTGGTTGCACGGTGGCTCGCGGCGTGGGCAGTCGCCGTATGCTTTTTTGCGGCTGTATTATGCGTCGTTGCATCGTGCGCAGCGGCATGGGTCGCAGGAGTTTTATGCGGCGCCGGGGCCGCAATGGCCTGACCGAAAACGGCAACGCTTGCGATGCTGGCCAATACGATTACCTTGAATATTGCTTTCATTTTTTTCCTCGTTATCGTGACTTTGATTTGATCGTCTGCAACTTTTATTCGCGTGTCGCGAGTAGACCGCTACCACGTTTGCGCACGATCAACATCGCGATTTCCAGCGACTGTTCGTAGTTCAAACGCGGATCGACGCTGGATTTGTACGCGCGTTCCAGATCGGTTTCGGTCAGATCGCGTGCGCCGCCCATGCATTCGGTGACGTTCTCGCCAGTCAATTCCAGATGCACACCACCGAGCCGCGTACCGGCAGCGGCATGGATATCGAAAGCGTGATCGAGCTCGGCGCGGATGTTTTCGAAGCGCCGTGTCTTGATGCCATTGGCCAGCGATTCGCCATTGCCGTGCATCGGATCACTGATCCACAAAACCTTGCGACCGGCATTTTTCACCGTCTCCAGCAAGATCGGCAGATGTTCCTGAATCTTGCTGGCGCCCATGCGATGGATTAGCGTGAGGCGACCGGGCTCGTTGTCCGGATTGAGCGCATCGATCACGCGCAGCAACTGATCGGGCTTGACCGACGGACCCACCTTGACGCCGATCGGGTTGCGAATGCCGCGACAATATTCCAGATGCGCACCATCCATATCGGCGGTGCGCATGCCGATCCACGGAAAATGCGTGGACAGATTGAACCAACCCCACTGGCGCGGAACCTGGCGTGTTTGCGCCTGTTCGTAATGCAATACCAATGCTTCATGCGAGGTGTAGAAATCGACGCGACCATAACTGCCAATCGGCTCGCCGGCGAGCGTTTCCATGAACCGGAGCGAGTCGCCGATCGATTCGACCATGCGCCGATATTCGACCGCGAGCGGCGAGTGAGCGACCCACTCCAGATCCCAATATTCGGGGTGATGCAGATCGGCGAATCCGCCGTCGATCAGCGCGCGCACAAAATTCATCGTCATCGCCGACTTGGCGTGACCCTCGATCAGACGTTGCGGATCGGCGCGCCGTGCGGCAACGGTGAACTCTGCGCTATTAACTATATCGCCACGATAACTCGGCAGAGTGACACCGTCGCGTGTTTCCATCTCTGTCGAACGCGGTTTGGCGTATTGGCCGGCGAAACGCCCGACCCTGACGACCGGCAACTTGAGTCCGTGTACCAGCACGAGACTCATCTGCAACAGCACCTTCAACCGATTCGAAATCAGCGCGGAATTGCAATCAGCAAAACTCTCGGCGCAGTCGCCACCTTGCAGCATGAAACAACGGCCCTCGGCCGCGTCGGCAAGTTTGCGTTTGAGCGCGAGCACTTCCCACGATGTCACCAGCGGCGGCAGCTCGCTGAGCTGCGCCAAGGCGTGACCAAGCTCGGCCTGATCGTCATATGCAGGCTGCTGGATGGCAGTCTTGTTCTGCCATGACGCTGGCGACCAATTCGGGGATTCGCGCACCGGGGTGATGTTGCGTTCAACGGACTTCATGCTGATTCTCATTGCGCTCAATTCATGCTGCACTGCGTTATGAGAAGCATAATGCCACAGCACGCGCGCTACGCAAGTAGATGGGTTTTGCGATCAATAACGCCACTCCCGGCGGAAGCCCGCCCACAGTGCCCCGAGGCTCAGCAAAACATAACTGATCAGCGTCCAGCCCGGCATCGACAGCCCAAATAACGTCCAGTTGATTTCAGCGCATTCACCGGACCCGGTAAACACCATCTTGAGCGTCTTGCCGATCGGAAACGCGTCGAGCATGTAACTCAATCCGGGGCCACAATCCGGCACCTGATCCTTGGGCAAATGCTGCAGCCACAGATGGCGCGCAGCAATGGCAATGCCAGCGAGTCCCGCCAATAGAACAAGCAATGCATAGACTCGGCGCCCTGCCCCGGTCGGGCCATGCAGCGCGCCGATCAGAAAAAACACACCCATGGCAATGAACGCGACGCGCTGAAAAATACACAACGGACACGGATCGACGTTCAACTGATACTGGGAATACAAAGCGTATGCGAGCAACGCCGCGCAAACCAGAAAACCGGCGATGAACTGGGTTCGAAACGACCAAAGAAATGGATTGAACATGGGTTTATCTCACTGACTAAACGGGACTCACGACAGACCGCAGTTAGGCGTTGCCGTTCCGTGATCATGCGACCAACGGAATCGCAGCTGCGCCAGAGTGTAATCGCGAAACGCCAGAATCTGGAAATTCGCCATTCGCATAAAGCAACGGCCCCGGTCAGTTTCCCGACCAGGGCCGTTGCTTGTCACGCTTGAATCCGCTTATTCGGCGGCTTCGGCGCCTTCAGCTGCAACCTGCGGGCGATCGACGAGTTCGACATAGGCCATCGGTGCCGCATCGCCAACGCGGAAACCGCATTTGAGGATACGCAGATAACCACCGGGACGCTCGCGATAACGCGGGCCGATCTCGACGAACAACTTGCCAACGGCAACCTTGTCGCGCAGACGCGCAAACGCGAGACGACGATTGGCAACGCCATCGGTCTTGGCCAAAGTGATCAGCGGCTCGGCGATACGACGCAGTTCTTTCGCCTTGGGCAGGGTGGTGCGGATCAGCTCATGCTTGAACAGCGAGGCGGCCATGTTCTTGAACATGGCTTCGCGGTGACTGCTGGTGCGATTGAGTTTGCGTCCGGATTTCTGGTGGCGCATGGTCGTGTGTCCTGTTCTTGTTTCTTGTTACAGCATCTGCAAGCCGTGCTGCAGATTGGCCGGTGGCCAGTTCTCCAGCTTCATACCGAGAGACAAGCCACGTGTGTGCAACACGTCCTTGATTTCGGTAAGCGACTTCTTGCCCAGGTTGGGCGTCTTCAACAATTCGACTTCCGTGCGTTGAACCAGATCACCGATGTAATAAATGCTCTCGGCCTTGAGGCAGTTGGCCGAACGCACCGTCAATTCGAGATCGTCGATCGGGCGCAACAACACCGGATCCACACCCGCCTTGTCGGTTGCTGCACCTTCGCTTTCGCGACGCGTGAAGTCACCAAACACGGAGAGCTGATCCTGCAGAATCTCGGCGGCCTTACGCACCGCGGCTTCAGCATCAATGGTGCCATTGGTTTCGACGTCGAGCACCAGCTTGTCGAGATCGGTGCGCTGTTCTACACGTGCACTTTCGACTTCGTAGGCAACACGTCGAACCGGGCAGAACGATGCATCGAGCTGCAGACGGCCGATCGGATGCGCTTCTTCATCCGGACGACGACGGCTGGTTGCCGGCTGATAACCGACGCCACGCGTGATGCGCAGGCGCATGCTCAGCGTGATGTCTTTGGTCAGATGGCAGATGACGTGGTCGGGATTGATGATCTCGACGTTGTGATCGACCTTGATGTCGCCAGCGGTGACGACGCCCTTGCCTTTACGGCTCAGCGTGAGGTTTGCTTCATCCTGACCGTGCATGCGGATCGCGACGTCTTTCAGGTTGAGCAAGACTTCGATGACGTCTTCCTGCAGACCTTCAAGCGTCGTGTACTCATGCAAGACGCCATCAATTTCGACTTCGATGATGGCCGCGCCAGGGATGGACGACAGCAGAACACGCCTCAGGGCATTGCCCAAGGTGTGACCGAAGCCACGCTCAAGCGGCTCCACGATAACTTTGGCGCGATTTGCGCCGATACGCTCGACGTGAATGTCACGCGCGCGCAGTACGGTTGTTGGCGACGCTGCCATGAACCACGCTCCGGATAAAAAACTAGAAACTGGGTGGATGTTTCGGCCAGAGGAAACTCTGGCGGACAACACATCCTTGCATTACGTTGCAGCAAGCCCGGACCAGCCGGGCCGTTGGCTTACTTGGAATACAATTCGATGATCAGGTTTTCATTGATGTCGCTCGGAAGATCACTGCGTTCCGGATGTGTCTTGAACGTGCCGCTGAATTTCTTCGCGTCCGTCTCGACCCATGCTGGAATCAGATCCATTTCCTGCGACAAGGTCAGCGCTTCCTGGATGCGCAACTGACTGCGCGACTTTTCCACGACCGCGACCAGATCACCTGGCTTGATCTGGTAAGAAGGCAGATTGACCTTCTTGCCATTCACTTCAATCGACTTGTGTGCGACCAACTGACGTGCCTGCGCGCGGGTAACTGCAAAACCCATGCGATAGACAACGTTGTCGAGGCGACATTCCAGCAAGCGCAGCAGGTTCTCGCCGGTATTACCTTTGAGATTTGAAGCCTTGGCGTAATAGTTGCGGAACTGACGCTCAAGCAGACCGTAGATGCGCTTGACCTTCTGTTTCTCACGCAGCTGAACTGCGTAGTCCGACAGACGGGCGCGCTTGTTGGCGCCGTGCTGGCCGGGCTTGGTTTCGAGCTTGCACTTCGAATCGAGTGCGCGAGCTGGGCTCTTGAGGCTCAGATCAGCGCCTTCACGACGGGCGAGCTTACAGGTGGGACCGATATAACGTGCCATGGTCGCTTCTCCTTACACGCGGCGACGCTTGGGCGGACGACATCCGTTATGCGGAATCGGCGTCACGTCCAGGATATTGGTGATCTTGTAACCGATCGCATTCAGCGAGCGCACCGCGGATTCACGACCAGGACCGGGGCCCTTGATGCGTACTTCCAGCGATTTCAGGCCGTATTCCTGAGCTGCCTTGCCCGCTTTCTCGGCTGCGACTTGCGCAGCGAAAGGCGTGCTCTTGCGTGAACCACGGAAACCCGCGCCACCCGCCGTAGCCCACGACAAGGCATTGCCCTGACGATCAGTAATAGTCACCACCGTATTGTTGAACGATGCCTGCACGTGGCAGATACCGTCGGTCACGATACGTTTGACTTTCTTTTTGGTCTTTGCAGCAACCGGCTTATTCATAGTCGGGTATTTGCCTTATTTCTTGATGGCGCGACGCGGACCCTTGCGGGTGCGAGCGTTGGTGCGGGTACGCTGGCCACGCATCGGCAAGCCGCGGCGATGACGCAGACCACGATAGCAGCCCAGATCCAGCAGGCGCTTGATGCTCATGCCAACTTCGCGACGCAGATCACCTTCAACGGTGAACTTCGCCACTTCCTGGCGCAACTTATCGACTTCAGACTCAGTCAGCGACTTGATTTTAGTCGCCGGATTGACACCAGCAGAAACGCAAACCTTCTTGGATCGCGTGCGGCCAATGCCGAAAATGCTTTGCAGACCGACCCAGACATGCTTCTGAACCGGCAGGTTGACACCTGCAATGCGCGCCATGTAGATATCTCCGATAACGCCCTAAAGCGCAGTGAACTTCCAATTATACCTTGGATTGTCCGAAACTGAAAGCCTAGATTACGACTTTGTTGCGAACACCCGATTCGAATACAAATTTGCGGTGCTGTAGCTCAGCGAACCGAGCCACTGCGACCATATCCCTTGAGGTTTGCCTTTTTCAGCAAGCCTTCGTATTGATGCGACACCAGATGTGCCTGCACCTGCGCAGTGAAATCCATCACCACCACAACCACGATCAACAGCGATGTGCCGCCGAAGTAGAAAGGCACGTTCCATGCCGAGCGCATGATTTCCGGAACCAGACAAACGATGACCAGGTAAATCGCACCAGCACAGGTCAAGCGAGTCAATACGGCATCGATATACTCGGCCGTGGATTTGCCCGGACGGATACCCGGAATCAAAGCACCCGACTTCTTCAAATTCTCGGCAGTCTCATTCGAGTTGAATACGAGCGCCGTGTAGAAAAATGCGAAGACCGTAATCAAGGTTGCATACAACAACATGTGTAGCGGCTGGCCCGGCGACAGCGACGCCGTCAACGTTTGCAGCCAGCGTATATCCGTGCCATTGCTGAACCAGCTCGCGGCGGTTGCGGGGAACAGCAGCAGACTGGAAGCAAAGATCGCCGGAATCACGCCTGCCATGTTCAACTTGAGCGGCAAATGCGAACTCTGGTTCATGTACGCACGACCGCCGCCTTGGCGCCTTGCATAATTCACCGTGATTCGTCGCTGCCCGAGCTCCACAAACACCACGAAAGCGGTGACCAGAAGTACCAGCGCTGCAACCAGCAGAACCTGGAACGCATTGAGTTCACCGTTCTGCACCATCGTCAGCGTATGCACGACAGCGGCCGGCAAACCCGCAACGATACCCGCGAAGATCAGCAGCGAAATGCCGTTGCCGATACCGCGCTCGGTGATCTGCTCGCCCAGCCACATCAGGAACATCGTGCCGCCAGTCAAGGCGATCACCGCGGTGAATACAAATCCGGCACCGGGATTGAACACTACTCCCCCCTGATGCTGCAAAGCAGTAGCAACGCCGAATGACTGGAACAGGCACAGAAAAACCGTGCCGTATCGGGTGTATTGGGTAAGCTTGCGACGACCCGATTCGCCTTCCTTGCGCAAGGCCTGAAAGCTTGGCAGAACAGATCCGAGCATCTGCACAATGATGGAAGCAGAAATATAGGGGACGATGGAAAGCGCAAAGATCGAAAAACGCGCCAGTGCACCACCGGAGAACATGTTGAACATGTCGACGATACCGCCGCCGGACTGCATGAATTTCGCCATGGCCTCGGAGTTCACACCCGGCACGGGGATGAACGAACCAAGACGAAACACGATCAGCGCACCGATGACGAACAGGATGCGCTGCTTCAGCTCGGTAAGCTTGCCGAGTCCGGCGAGCGTATTTGCTTGCCCTGTAGCCACGCCTTACTCCACGCTGCCGCCGGCGGCAATAATCGCCGCCTTCGCGCCAGCCGTGATTGCCACGCCGCTTACCGTAAGTGCGCGAGTAATCTCGCCCTTCTTGACGATCTTGGCGCTTTCGGCACGGTTATCGATCAGACCGGCTGCTTTAAGCGTCGCGAAATCGATGACTGTGATATCAAGGGCTTCAAGCCGGTACAACAAGACTTCACACACATCGTGCTTGGTCTTGGAGCGGAAGCCGACCTTCGGCAAACGGCGCTGCAATGGCATCTGGCCGCCTTCAAAACCAGCCTTGACCTTACCCTTGCCGGAGCGAGCGAACTGCCCCTTGTGACCACGACCGGCAGTTTTGCCAAGGCCAGAGCCGATACCACGACCGACGCGGGTACGGACTTTACGTGCACCGACAGCGGGTTTGAGCGTATTGAGACGCATGATGTATTACTCCAGAATTCGTTGCGAGCAGCGCTTAAGCGCTTTCTTCCACACGCACCAGGTAACTGACCTGGTTGATCAAGCCGCGCACGGAGGGACTGTCTTTGAGTTCCGACACCGAGTTCAGCTTGCGCAAACCCAATGCCTTCACGCTCAAACGGTGACGCTCCTGGCAGCTATTGGTGCTCTTGACCAGACGCACACGCACGGTCTTATGTTCGGATTTCTTGGTCTTAGCCATGACCCATCACCTCTTGCACGGTTTTGCCACGCTTGGCGGCGATGCTCTGCGGCGAATTCATCGCCTTCAAGCCCTTGATCGTCGCGCGCACCAGATTGATTGGGTTACGCGAACCGACGGCTTTCGCCAACACGTTCTTGACGCCGACCACTTCAAGCACGGCACGCATAGCACCGCCGGCGATTACGCCAGTACCTTCGGACGCCGGCTGCATGTAAACACGCGCCGCGCCGTGGTTGGCCTTGATCGCATACCACAAAGTGCCCTGATTCAACTGCACCGGTGCCATATTTCGACGTGCACGTTCCATCGCTTTCTGGATGGCGACCGGAACCTCTTTTGCCTTGCCGTAACCGAAACCGACCTTGCCATCGCCATCGCCGACAACAGTCAATGCTGTGAACGTCATCTGACGTCCGCCTTTGACGGTCTTGGCAACACGATTAACGGCGATCAATTTCTCCAGCAGCCCATCGGCGCTTTCACGTTCGTTCGTTGACATGTTTCGTTCCTTTGCTTGCCACAATGGGCAACGTTGCTTACGGCTTGGCCGCTTAGAGTTGTGTAGCTCCGAAGAGCTGGGTATTGCCTAGAACAAATTTAGAACTTCAGACCGCCTTCACGCGCCGCATCTGCCAACGCCTGAATACGACCGTGATAACGGAAACCCGAACGGTCGAACGCGACAACTTCGATACCAGCGGCGCGAGCCTTCTCGGCAATCGCCTTGCCGACAGCGGCAGCCGCAGCCTTGTTCTTGGTACCTTTCAAGCCATCCACAACGGCTTTCTGCAAAGTCGACGCCGCAGCAATCACGGTATCGCCCGAAGCAGAGATAACCTGCGCGTACAAATGCTGACCGGTGCGATGCACGGTGAGGCGCGCGACGTTGAGCTTGCGAATATGCGCACGCGTAGTTTTGGCGCGGCGCAGTCTTGCGATGTTCTTTTCCATAACAGTCTCCGTGAAGCGGATCGGCATTTAAAAGTCTGGCCACGAATGACCAAACTCTTGCGGAAGAAACCGCGTTACGCCTTCTTGGCTTCTTTCAGGGTGATCTTCTCGCCGGCATAACGCACACCTTTGCCCTTGTAGGGTTCCGGTGGACGGAAAGCGCGGATCTTCGCAGCAACCTGGCCAACGCTCTGCTTGTCGGAACCCTGGATGATGACTTCAGTTTGTGTCGGAGTCGCCAAGGTGATCCCTTCCGGCGCCTTGAACACGACCGGATGGGAAAAACCCAAGGTCAAATTCAAATCCTTGCCAGCCATGGTGGCGCGATAACCGACGCCGACCAGTTCGAGCTTGCGCTCATAACCTTGGCTGACCCCATGCACCATGTTAAATACGAGGGCGCGTGTGGTGCCAGCCATCTTGGTGCTGCCGTTTTCATCATTGGTCGAAAATGTAACTTCGCCATTCTCGACCACGACACCGGTACCAGGCAGCATCGCCAGTTTCAGCGTGCCCTTGGGACCTTTGACAGTGATCGAATTGTCTTTGACGGCGCACTCAACCCCTTTGGGGAGCAAAACCGCTTTTTTTGCTACGCGTGACATGGATATTCTCCGAACTT
>Ga0209512_1005677_pt1 | contig 10265 bp, 7 predicted proteins | sample frozenSSSSmetaG_FD_184142 | JGI IMG/M metagenome (GOLD analysis project Ga0209512, IMG submission 184142) | Glacier valley bacterial and archeal communities from Borup Fiord, Nunavut, Canada, to study Microbial Dark Matter (Phase II) -... | ecosystem: Environmental > Aquatic > Freshwater > Ice >... | reverse complement strand
TCTCCGTTCATTCGCTTGGCCAGCACATCTCGGAAAAACGGCTCAATGACCTCCCGGCTGCGGCCAAGTTCATGGCCTGAACCCGATTCCCACGCCACGCACCAGACCGCCCCAGACTGACGGCCGCTCTCGAAAACCTGGGTAATATTCATCCGCCGTATGGGTTCGTCCTGTTCACCGATGATGAAAATTCCGGGAATCTTCAGTGCGAGCGGATTGAACCGGGTTTTGTAAACCCCGCCCTTCACGGCGGCGAAAGCAATCACCCGTTCCGGCATAAAACACGCCAGTCCGTATGAGAATTGTCCTCCGGCGGAATGCCCCCACGCCAGCAACGACGCATGCGTGATTTCCGGGTGGTGGCTCATTTTGGCCAGTTCCACGAGGGCTTGCTGAAATGCCGCTCCGCTCCCCTGATCCACGATGTGATAAACGAGGGCGTTTTCGTTTTCATCTTCGCGGCTCCTGAAGCACACACCGACGATTCCAAAGCCTGCCTGTTTGGCGAACTGCCGCCAGCCGGTATCGTCCACCAAATTCCGTCCGTCACCATTCCAGCCGGGGGTGAGAACTAACAACCCCTTGACGAAGCTACCCGGTGAATCGAGTCGTAGGCGGAATTTTGCTTCCGTGAAATTATCGCCTGGCTTGGCCGTGATCTCCGTATCCCACGTCGCGGCGGTCGTCCTTGTTGCCAAGATTGTGAGGATGGTCGCTACCACCATCCAGCTCCTGCGGCTCGTGAAGAAGCACATGCGGAGACTATTGCGTTACGGGATCGGCCAAAACGCCCCATGCGTCGGCCAAGGCTTTAGTTGGGAGATAGACTCGGATCTTATCGGGGACGCGTGAGGCATCTTGAAGGGTGACGTATTCGTGGGTTTCGTAGTTGCCGACGAAACGCTCTGCCGAAGCGGGCACGGCGTTTTTCCGATCCCATGCGTAATTGAAGAAGGCCTCGCTGAGCCGATCCGTGGCCGGGCTGTCGGCATGACCGAGCTTGGGTTCGGCGTTGTAAATGATGGGATAGCTTAATGCACGGGCGGCGGCGTAGAACCTCTTGGAGTAGGGATAGCCCGCCTCCAGTTCTCCGGTCGTGACCAACCACAGCATCCCGGCGGCTTCGGGCACGGGCTTGTCGTAAGAGCTGTTGATATGAATGTGGATGGCTGAGAACAGGTCCGGCTCTCGCAGGGCGATGCGGTGCGCCCACTGGCCTCCGCGTGACATACCGTAGAGAAACCAACCATCCTTCGGCAGTTGGTAGTCTTTGATGAGGCCGTCCACCCCGCGCCGCCAAGACATGGCGATCTTATCAAAGCCTGCATCCATTCGAGCGGCCTCTTGCGCTGTCATGTCATCGAAATTCTGGGTCTTATCGAAGGCTTTTTTGCCCGCAAACGTGGTCCAACTGACTAGCGCCATTTGATGGGCGAAGGCGAATTTGGCGATGCGAGCCGTGACTCCTCCCGGCACCTTGTCGAGCATGACCTGCCGAATGTGAGCGGGGTCGGCTTCCCAGGTGCAGAAGGCAAAAACTCCCTTCACGTCCGCTCCGGTTCTAGCTCCTGGCGGTAGTTTGACGAAAAAAGTAATTTGCTTGGCGTCTTGGCCGAGCAACAGAACGACGCGCTCGTAAATATCGTCCTTCGTGTGAATGTCCGTAACGGCCTTGGCGTGGTGCGCCGTCAGGCACAAACCGCAGACAAGGGCGGTGACCAGTCTGTGACTTGCTCTTGCCATAAACATGGCGCGGTTGTTTCAGGGGAATTGCAAATATGCAGTATTTTTTTAACGATCACCTGCGTTGGAACCTTGGGTTTGAAACACCCAACCAAGGCGGCGCGTGGGTGGCTACGTTGCTGCCGTGGCTATGGGGATTGACTCTTTTCGCCCTCGGACGGCTTGCCGCAAGCAACGGTCATAAACACTGGGGTTGGCGGCTGCTCACGATCCTTTTCGTGGGGGCGGAATGCGTCGCTACCTGGGCGCTGGTGAAAACCTATTCTCGTGGCGCTCTCGCGGGAGTGCTCGCGGCTCTGGTCTTGGCGGTAATTTTGAGCGGGTGGCTGTTATGGCGCTCGCGCCGGGTGCTTGCGGGCGTGGCGATTGTGGGCGTGCCAGTGCAGGCAACGAAGAAGTCACTCGTGGCCTGCTTCGCTCCTTGGCTAGGCCGTGGGATCTTGCTCGTGGCGCTCCTGAGTTTAAGCGATTTCACCCAACGCCTGACGCCGGACTATGCCACTTCGGATAAGTCCGTGACCAACCGCGTGGACCTCTGGAAGGGCGGGCTTGAGCTGATCGCCATCAGCCCCGTGCGTGGCTGGGGCTGGGGGAATTCCGGAGCTTCGTTCATGCATTGGACGCAGCCGATTGGACGTTCGGAAGAATACAAAAGTATGGTTAATAGCTACCTCACCGTTGGCGTGGAGGGAGGTTTGCCGATGTTGGCGGGAGTGCTGATCGTATGTGCTCTGGCGCTCGTATGGGGTATGCGAAGGACGGTGGCATATGCCGATAGCAGGGGGAAATCCGCTGCATGGCTGCCGCTGGCGGCGACCTGTAGTTGGTTTGTGTGGCTCGTCTGCCTGTTCTTTAGCAACCTTTGGATTATCCCACTGCTCTGGGTGATTCCTGCAGTGACAGTCGTTTGCCTTGCCGGTCTTGCGTTGAGGTGCATGAGCGGACGCGAGGCCAGATTGGGTTTGGTCCGTATCGGCCTCATGGCTGTGGTCGTCTGTGGCGGGTTGTGGTTTGCGGGCGCTCGCTTGGAATCTGCGGCTCCAGTGCAAATCATTCGTTATGCTGGTGGCGATGTGGAATTGGTTCAGCGTAACAAATTTGAGAATACGGCCCGCTTGGTGGTGCTTCCCGATAGCCAAGTGCTGGGTGAGGCTTATGGGCAGGAGTTGCGTCGTTGGGTAGTTGCAAGCCCCAGTCCTTTGCGCCTGTTCGTGCCGGTATCTTCGGACGGTGTCTTGCCTGCCGGGGAAGTCGTGGTGGCCTTCGGTGCGGCGTGTAGCGATTCGCGTCTGAAGGAGCGGTTGGTGATGTTGGTTCACCCGACGCTCGATCCGGATGATTCAACCCAAGTAGTTAAAGGTTCAATACTGCAATTATCAGGCATTGACGTAGTTCAAAAGAACGCGGCATGGACCGACTGGGCTGCTACGCGCGGGCTCACTGTCGGCCAATCCTGGGGGCTGGCGACCGATGTTCGTTCGCGTTGGCCGGGATTGATTCTTGAGGCGCAGTCCAATTTCAAGAATATGTAATCAACAGTATTCAAAACTGTTACGATTCCGTGCGGAGAAAGTTTCTGGTTGATTTCCTGCGCAAATGAATAACAACGGCACACTGTAAGCTTTGGATGTCCGTCAGTCTTCACTCAACAACTCAGAAAATCAACGCGATGAAACGCAATCAGTCCACGGCGCACCTTCGCCATTTCTCGTCCATCCTTCGACTCAGCTTCGCCGTTGGCGCGGTTAGAGTCTTTGCCTCAATCGGTTCCGCTGCCGGCACCTCCAAGGACACTTACTACGTTAACGATCACCTCGCCTCCACGGTCGCCACGGCCGATGCGGCGGGCGAAATCGCTCAGATCGAGTCCGATGCCTTCGGCACGCAGTCGGGTCCGGTCGCGAAGGATTCGCGCTTCACGGGCAAGCCGTATGACGCCGACATGGGCGCCTATGTATTCCCGTTCCGTAATTATCGTTCTGATGAGGCTCGATGGATGTCGGCTGATCCCAGCGGCTTTCCGGATGGAGGTAATAACAGTGCTTATAAGCCAAACCCAAATATGCAATTTGATGCATTAGGTCTGGTTACTTCCACTATAGGTGATTTTGTGATTACAGCGACTAGTGGAGCTTCAAGCTCAACGGCTGACAGCCACTTCACCGAAAGTGAAACAACTGCGGCATTTATTCCTACTAGTGGACCTGGTGCTGTGTCGTCTGGGCAAGTTGGTGGCGGATCTGGGACTACTTTTGGCAGTATTACGGGTTCAGATGGCTGGATAGTTCAACATGTTATTTCGAAACTAAACGGGACTGCCACGATGGAAGGATATGAAGCAATTCAAGTTCACACTTCTGGTGGTTCTGTTCATGTATATAATGCCGATGGTGAATTATCTACCGTGGTTGATACCTTTGGTATTAACTATTCCCCAACACCTGATTCATCGGGGAATATAATAAATCAAGGCTGGGCAAAATACTTCACAAATGACGTTGCGGGTAGCACTATATCATCGTGGACAGTGAATGCTACCGGAGCATCGCCTGCGATGCTTTCTTCAACAACTGCACCGACTTGGTTTGGTAGCGGAGGTGAATATCATTGGCTGAAGGTTGCGTGGACTCCTAAGGAATGAAATTTTTGTCTTTTGGGCAAGCGCTCATCTTTTTGTAAGAATTTATCTTAGCTTACCTCATTTATTTTATGGCTTTAAATTTGAATAAAAATTGGTTTTTCGCGCTAATTTTTGGCTTTAATTTTATAGCTCATTTTTCAATGGCTGCCGTTGTTACAAATCCGCCTTATCAACTAAGATTTGATGATGCTGATCAGGTGTTGATCGTTTCGATAGTTAAAGTGACTCCGCTAGCTCTCTTGGCGCCACCACCTGCTGGGGTTAAGTATCTTGTTGATTCTTACACTGTTGATTTTAAAATCAATGCTGTTTTGAAAGGCAAAAGCAGCGAAGAGGGGAAGGAGAGCTTAGTTTTTTATCAATTAAGTCGAAAGAACCAAATGGTCATTAATGGACCGAGATTTATAGATTTTGATAGCAGGGCGGGAAATAATTATCTGCTTTTTTTAAAGGATGGAAAATTGCTTTATGGTGACGCAAGCCCTGCTGCTTCGATGGTGAAAATGGCCAATTCTTTTTTTGATTGAGGATGACGATCCAACGGAGGGCAGGCCGGAATAAGTTAACAATACAAAAGCCATGAAATTTAGTTCAAAAGAGCATCAGATTCTAAAAGTTTCGGCCTCCCTCTTTACAGGGCGGTAGTTTTAAATTCAGCTTAATCTTCAACTCAACAACTCAGAAATCAACGTGATGAAACGCAACCAGTCCACGGCGCTCCTACGCCTTCTATCGTCCAGCCTTCGACTCAGCTTCGCCTTTGGCGTGGTTGGAGTTTTCGCCTCGGTCGGTTCTGCCGCCAGCACGTCCAGGGACACCTACTACGTCAACGATCACCTTGCGACCACAGTGGCAACGTCCGATGCGGCTGGTGAAATCGCCCAGATCGAGTCCGATGCCTTCGGCACGCAGACTGGTGCCGTGGCCAAGGATTCTCGTTTCACGGGCAAGCCGTATGACGCCGATATGGGCGCGTATGTATTTCCGTTCCGCAATTATCGCTCCGATGAGGCTCGCTGGATGTCGGCTGATCCGAGTGGATTTCCTGACGGTATAAACGGAATAGCATATATGGCGGTTCCTGGGTTATCATTTGATGCTACGGGTTTGACCGTATATCATGGAACTGAGATTTCATCTTCACGAGCATTTGCTACCGGCAGTGTATGGCATTTGGAGAACTATGCAGTGACTAGCTCAGTGACATCTTCAGGAGGAACGACTGTTTGGGCAATAAGTTATCAATGGGAGCGAGCTGGTATTGGCTCGTATACTCCAACTGGTGGCGGTAGCTCCGTGCCATTCACTGGAACTCTTTATAAAACAGGCACTCTAGGGGTGGCGAACGGACCTGACACGCTCTATGTTATTCCGGGTGCGGATGCGTTAGGCGGTGATAGTATTGGCACCAAAGGCATAGCTGACTTAGTCGGAACACTATTCGGATCTGCAATAGACTCTACGCCTACTACGGACTTGGGCAATTTGGCACTAGCAAATTTATTAAACCCTAGTGACGTAGCCGCCGTAATTCGTGGAATGGGCAGAACTGTTCCCAGCAGTGCGTCGGGAGCATCTTGGAAAAATATAACTTTTGCCGAGTAAGTTATGGAACTCCAAGAGCTCATCTAGTTGTAAAATATGATATTTAAGGCGCTCTAATGATGAAAATTATATTAATTCCGTTTTTGGTCCTTTTGTTGATATCGGCAAGAGTTTCGGCTGGCCATTCAGATGAATTCATTCAGCTAAAAATTAAGGATATTAATCCCTTGGTTTTAAGTTTTAAAGATATCAATGATTGCGGAGATGCCGAATATGGGGATGTTTTCTTGAAGAGCCTTCAAAATGCGATAAGTTCCGATTTAAATAAGGGATTTCTGGATACTCTAACCAGTGGCAAGAACGGCACTTGGATTGTATTATTAAATGCAGCGCGATTTCAGGCAAAAATATCAATTAATGCCGATCCTAATGGTGGTGAATATATTGCCTTTGATAAGAAAATATACGCACATTATCGTGATTTATGGGGTAAACTCAAATTGGCTGGCGTTGCGCCTAGTGATATTCTAGACGTTCCTCTAATATTGAACAAGTCTGAGAAGGCTTTTTTCCCAATTTATTCCCTCAAGGAAAGGAAGCCGGACGGGAGGAGTTATTTTGTTAAAAATGTAAATTGCGTCAGTGCAGTCTTTTCTTGGGATATAAATTCCACCGCAGGAGGGGAATCGGTTATCCCAATTATTTATACACGTGTAGATATGGCCGATAAATCCAATGTAGGCGTTTTGTTTACATGGAGAGGGGCTTTGTTTGCTTTATCTCCGGAATGAGGTTTTCCGCGTCAGGCTTCGCTATATTCTTATTTGCCAGTGCCTCCGTGTTAACGGCCGGCCCCCAGTGGGCGACCAATCCTTCAACACTTGGATCGGTGGACGACAAGCAAGCCTTCACCCGCGCCTATCCACTCGGCCCAACCGTTGCGGCCCCTGAATTCGCCCTCTCGCTCCAACTCGTCAATTTCACGGAAACGCTGAAAATGAAGCGCGGAGAGCGGGATGAGCGTATGGCCTATCTGCGCAAACTAGCCCATTTGCCGGCTATAGCGGTGCCCGCAAAGGCTAAGCTCAAGCCCGGCGAAACCGATCCGGCGGATGAAAAGGTCGAGACGTGGCGCTCGCAGTGGGCGATTCCGCAGCTCACCAGCTTCATCTATCCGGCGAATCGCGACCGCTTCATTTGGAGCCCGCCCGGTGGAGGCCAAATCATCTTTGCTCGTGAAGACTTGGAAGGCGCTTTCCCGAAGTTTACTCCCGAGGGCTGGGCCTGCGAAGAGGTCGCCCCCGGAATCTACCGAATTTTCGACCGTGATGGCTGGTCATGGCGCTATGAAAACGGCCTGCCGGTAACACTCACCGCTCCAAGCGGTCGCTACCTGGAGTTCACCCATGACAAGGGTTTGCTCATCCGTATTGTCCAGCGCCTGAGCGTGACGGACAAGGCTACCCAACAGGTCGTGCTTTGGGTCAAATATGACGCCAAGCGCCGTCCCATACAAATCGACTCTGGACCGATCGAACACCGGTTTACTTACGACGACAAAACCGGGCATTTGCTCGCCTGGCATTCGACTGCGTTCAAGTCCGACGATTCATCTGTTGCCAAAGTTAAACCTGACGAGGTGCGCCCCGAAAGTAATCCCGCTGTGGCCATCGCTCCGGGTGACGAACGCCAGAACGCTGATAGCGGAGCGGTCATGGGAGCGATGCGTTTTGCCTACCTCAATGACGTGCTTGTGGCTGCTCAGTTGCCGAATGGCAGGATCGAGCGGTTTATCTGGGATTACCGCAAGGGCCTGTTACTCGCCGATGGCTCTTATCGCTACACGGCCAATGGAACCTCCGGCGTTACGGCCACTGATCCCGAAGGGCGTAAATTCTCTATTGGATTCAGTGCTGCTCGTGACCAGATGGTGCGGACTGCTCCGGATGGTTCTACCTCGTCGGAAACCTACCAACGCAAGTCGGCGGGGCGTGGTTTGCTGCGCTCCAAGAAGGGGGCCGGAGGTGAAGTGCTTCTCCAAGTGGGCTACACTCCTCGGCACTTGATTGCCGCGATCCATGCGCTCGGCCAACCGGAGATCCGCAATGTCTACGACAACCGGGATCGTCTGGTCGAGGTCTGGCGTGCTCCGGTCGCCTCGCTCGATGCGGCGGCTCCTTCCGTGCCGAACCAAGGTCAATTAGTGCAGCGTTACGCTTACGATGGAGCCGGTCGGAAACCGGCGACGATTACTGATGCATTGGGTCAGGTTTCGCGCTTCGAATACGATGAACGTGGACAACTCCTGAGCACGTTTAGCCCCGGCGGCGCGAAGAATCGTTATGCTTACGACACCTGGGGCCGGGGGATCCGTCACGATCTGCCAAACGGTTCGATTGAAACCACTAAATACGACGAATGGGGACGAGTGGTAGAATCGCGGGCGGTGGACGGAACAACCTCGACCTTCGCCTACGATGGGCAAGGTCGCATGACCTCGCGCACGGAAGGCGGTGTATCCTATGTGAATCGTTATGACGCGTCGGGGCGACCCTCCGAAGTGCAACGTAAAGGTAAGACGTGGCTGAAATGGCGCTACTCCAGCGAATACATCACGCTGGTTCAGCCGAGCAAGGCTCCTCCTGGCTGGCCCGACGAAGTGAAGTCCGTGAACGCCAACGTGGTCACCTTTATCGATCCGAGGGGCTTTGAAACCAAACGGTATTTCGACGCGGACGGTCACGTGATGGAAGTGGTCAATGCGGCGGGTGAACACACCAGCTATCGCTACAACAAGGTCGGCGAAGTGCTCGGCTGGGTGGACGCTCGTGGCAACGGTTTGGTCTTCGAGCGCGATGTGATGGGGCGGCTGACGAAGCAAGTGAATGCCTTGGGGCAGACGCTGAGCTGGAAGTTCGACTCGGCCGGGCGGCTTGCTTCCCGTGACAACGGCGTGCAGACGGCCACCTACCATTATGACCCTGCCGGCCGGTTGACCCAAATCGACTACGGCAAGGGACAGGTCGTGATCTACGACCGAGACGATTTCGGACGGCTAACTTTTGCCTCCACCGGAGAAGTGACCACGAGCTATCGCTATGATGCGTTGGATCGGGTTATTCGCACCGAACAGCATCCTTCAAAAGGAGAGATATCGGGCATGGCCTACGTTTATTCTGCCGATGGAACGAAGGGCACGAGCACGCTGTTGGGTGCGGACAGTGCGGGGCGTCTGGTCCCAAGGAGCGCCACGCACACGACCTACGACGTGCTCGGGCGTCCGCTCGTCATCGAGCTCGACGGAACTATGACAGCGACGAATACCTACGATCCGCGCACGCTCAAACTGGCGACCAAGCATCTGGGTAACGGACTTTCCTATCGCTACGCATACGATGATCAGGGCCAGTTGGAGAAGCTGGATGTGTTCAACCGCGAGGGTGTCCTGCGCGAAAGCCTTACTTACGACTGGGACGATAACGGACTCCTCAACCGCCGGGTGCTGCAAAAGCCCGCTAAGGCTCCAAGAGTCGGCTTGGATTCGGTGGAGCTGAACTACGATTATGACAAGCTAGGACGTCTGGCCTCGGTGACCTCGCCTCAGGACCCCAAGCAGAACCGCTCCTACCGCTACGACGGAGCGGGCAACCTAGTGGAGAACCGGTCAGATGATCGGTGGATCAAGATGGAGTATGACTCGGCCAACCAGCTCGTGACCAAAACCGAGAACGAGGGCGGCGATAAGGCCACGCCCGAAACCACTCGGTTCGCCTACGATGCCGCCGGGCGCATGATGAGCGAGATGCAGGGCGGGCAGATGGAGCGGAATTTCACCTACGGCTACCTCGACAAGGTCATGTCAGTGGACCGGCCCGGTAACCATCACGCCGACTATATTTACGACGCCAACGGCATGCTGATACGCAAAGGCGTGACAGATCCCGCCGCTGCCGGGGCGTCACCTGAAACGGCTGCGCCGAAGTCATGGGAAACCTGGGTGTGGGACGGCCTCGCCCTCGTGCAGCGCGGCAATGAGGTATTTGTGAATGAAGCTCATCCTACTGGTGGCCAAGCTATTATGAGTCGCACGTTGGCTGACGCGCCCACCCAGGCTCCAAATCCGTAAACCGGTCGCTACTTAAATTAAGACAATTGCGGTGGTGGGTCGGCCATTTGCAGTCGTTCGCACAACGTGAGCAACCGTTCGCGCAAGGGTTCGCTGTTACCGATTTTTTTCTGGTCGTAAAATTTGCCGAATTGACCCCGTAGGGATTTCTGGGGACCGGCCGGACTGGCGTCGTGTTTTGTCGCCGAATTGCCCCGCTGTGATCGTAGC
>Ga0209512_1005675_pt1 | contig 10267 bp, 8 predicted proteins | sample frozenSSSSmetaG_FD_184142 | JGI IMG/M metagenome (GOLD analysis project Ga0209512, IMG submission 184142) | Glacier valley bacterial and archeal communities from Borup Fiord, Nunavut, Canada, to study Microbial Dark Matter (Phase II) -... | ecosystem: Environmental > Aquatic > Freshwater > Ice >... | reverse complement strand
GGGCTAATGCCAAACCTGGAGTAGACTGATGAACCTTGGTCAACCTGGGAGCCGCGTGCAGGGAAACTTGCCTGCGCGGTTCTGAGGGGGGGAAAATACCGAAAGGTATCTACCTATCCCACTAAATGATGGCGGAACGCGGGCTGCAGGGGGATCACAGCACGATCGCGCGGTGGGTCTTGGCCTACGCGCCGGAACTGGAAAAGCGGGTCAGGCCGTTGCTAAAGCCAACCAATGACTCGTGGAAAGTGGACGAGACGTCTATTAAGGTCAAGGGTGAATGGCTGTATCAGTATCGGGCGGTAGATAGCGATGGGCAGACCATCGAGTTCTTCTTCAGCGCCCAACGGGACGCGGTGGCCGCTCAAGCCTTCTTCGAGAAAGCGCTCGGTGCCCAGCACACCGTCTCGCCACGGGTGATCAACGTCGATAAAAACGCCGCCTACCCGAAGGCGGTGGACACCTTGAAAGCGGAAAACCAGTTACCCCCGGAGTGCGCATTGCGGCAGGTCAAATACCTGAACAATCTGATTGAGCAAGACCACCGCTTTATCAAGCGCCGTACCAGACCCGGACTGGGGTTCTTTTCCTTCGACACAGCACGACGCACGCTAGCAGGCTATGAGACCATGAATATGATTCGCAAAGGACAAATGAAAGGGGCAGAAAAGGGCGACATTCTCGCCCAGGTCGAACTGATCAATCGTGTATTTGGGATCGCCGCTTAACTTTTCCAGTTTTTTAACTCAATTCGACTCTTCTCCAAACCGGTCGCCTTTTTGCGACAGAACCTGTTGATCTTGGTGCAAACTATTTTGACCAACGGCAATCCGAAGCGGTTCAGAAACGTCTTGTCAGGCGCTTGGAGCAACTCGGACTCGGCGTTACCCTTTCAGTCCGTTCCGTGGCAACCTAAATGTATTTTCAAAGGAGTCTAGCTTAGAGGTCAGAGACATTGCCGTCCCTGCAAGCGCGAATGGCGCTCAGAAGCTCTGAACGCATCATTTGCACGTTATAAATGAGCAACTCGCGTGGGATTGCTGTTTGGCAGAGTGTTAGCAAATCTTCAAATTTGTTAAATACTAAATCATTAATTTTCTCAGTAATTGCCTCCTCCCGATTATCGAGTGAAGATTTCTCGTTACGCATTTCGAGCAGTGTAAGTTCGAGGCCGAAGAGCACGCCGCGCCAATAACTGGTCTGTTAGCCGCCTGCGCGAATTTGCACCTGAGCACTTTGACAATAACCTTCGAGTTTTGCAATCAGGGGTTCCCGATATTTACTCATGACGGCGCTTTTCTCGTTCGGATATGTACAGTAATAGCGGTAAGTGCGGGTGAAGGGTAGAAAGCGTCCAGGGCATTAGGAAACCACACGGGGCTAGAGATTGTTTGTCGGACGTCTTAAATGAGCCAATCGGCCAGTATGCTATTGGCACGCACGAAACAAAATGAGATACATCGCATGCGACCACAAAAGCGGTGTCGCTATGGAACCACGTACCTTAATCCAGTAATCATAATCGGCTACATCCGCCAGCATCGGTGGCACAATTTGTTCGGGGAGTTCACCGGTCAGTGTCGCACAACGCGTTATATCTGCGAGAATAGTCCTGGCCTTGGTCAGATCACCACGTTCCACATAATACCAACCCAGCCAGGCTGACAACAAAAGCCAGGCACCGCCACCGTAATACGTATCGCCGAGGTAGCGATGAACGCCGACACTTGGTGCATACAAATCACTTTCGATGCGTTTGATGGTGATTTGCATCAGGGGCGCGTCAGCGGCGAGCAACTGATAAGGGACTACCAAGGCTGGTAAACTACCATCTACCAAGTCAACACCGACTGATTTTATGAAGCCATGTTCTGTTTGTAAACAGTGCATCTGTATAAAGGTCGCCACTTGATCCGCGATTTGTTTGAACGGCGGACGCCCGAACAGCTCGGCAGCGGCCATAAGACCGGCGTAGATGGCGGCTAATGTATAGGTATGTACCTGATCGCCATGTTCTTCCCAAAGATCGTGGCAGGGTGACGGCCACAGCACGGTCAGATAGTCAGCCACCAGTTCTGCCGCCTGATACATTTTTGGGCTAAGAACCTGACCACTATCACGGAATGCTTTCAGCGACCATAACCATGTACCCAGGCCATCTAATTGAAATTCCGGCCAATCATCCGGACCTTTATCTCCAGTATAAGTGTAACGCGCGCGTAGAACATCATGTTTATCTGGCAACTTGCCGTGTTGGAAATCAATCATGGCACGTTGAGCACCCTCGGTATAGCGCAGGAGGGTGTCGGCTGACCATTCGTGAAAGGCATATGCGCTCTGCATCTGGTCGTAAAGACACATGGCCTGCGCAATAAAGCTGCCATCCCGGAACCAGCAAAATTGATAATCAGGCATATAAGGACAGGCTGGATACGCGCCGCTCGGCTGCTGAAAATGCTGAATAATCGCTAGGCTGCGCTGCACGAGATCGGTCATGTGAGTGCTTCCGCAAAGGTAAAGCCGAGTAAAAGCCATTGATTGATAGTCGGGAGTTCAGCCGTCGTCAAGGGCATTGCAACCGGTGCTTCTGGACTGGCACGCCAACCCCGCACGATTTCATGACCTGAGATCGTCAGCCGGACAGCGTTTAATGGCGGTGAAACCGGCAATTTTCTATCCCACTGACCCGATATATTGAGCAGATTCACAAACAGATTGTTTCCCACCGCACGGACAATCACTTTCCCCCCGTCAAGTGACATCCCTTCCAGATGCAGAAAGGGCAGCCAGGCGTCGGTCACGTCTTCCGCAAAGACAAGCGCTTCCTCATAGGCAACCGCAAAATCCGCCAGTTGTTTCAACCGATTAGAAAGCGCCAAAGACGGCATTCCGGCTTTCGGAAAATAGGGGTCGGATAAATAGCGGCCATGATCACCGTGGATGATTTGCGCGCCACCTGACGCCAGAATGGTGCAATAGGCCGCACAGATGGTTTCCTCCCAGTCAGGCGGAATATAGACCGCCAGCACTGCCGGACGCGGATTTAACTCCTGATTGGCACGCACTGTTCGCCACAAATGAGCGAAGGTCGTCTCCGGCGGCCATAGCTCGCTGTACCAAAAATCGAGCGGCACCTGCGCGAGCGCTGGCGCAGGCCAGTTATGAACCAGGTTGAACAAGACGTTTTTGTGTGTGCCGACTGCGACTCGGAGTTCTGTCAGAAGTTCAGCAAAACTGGTGGGCAGATCAACGGGTAAGCCTGCCGAATCAAAGCCGGTTTGTGGTTCGCCGTATTGATCAACATGAATGCCGTCAAAGGGCAAATTTTCTAATACCAGTTGACATTGTTCGATAAAATGCGTGCGCCAGCCGCTAGCCGGGTTCATGATTTTCAAAAAACCGTTGGCGAAATCGAAGGGCTGCTGTTCGGCATCGTAGAATTCCCAGGCAGGATGTGCCGCTGCGAATTCCGGTGAGGCGGCGTAAATAGCCGTGTACGGCAGCGCCGCCATGCCGCGCTGATGGGCGGCGGCGATCAACGCACGCATGGTGACCAACGAAAGCTGTCGCCCTAACGGATCGGTATAGTCGTCTTGAGGGGGGAGCAGGGTATCATGCCGATATTGCCAATCATAACATTGCAGGCCGTTCACATGAAACGCCAGCAGCGAGTCGAATGTCGTTTGTATGTCACGCGCCGTTCGTTCAGCGCTGAAATCGTATAGAAAGCCATAGCGCGGCGCTTGTGTCCAGTGTTCGAGAACGTCGAAAGCGGTGATCGCCGTTTGATCGTTGGCGTGCACTTGTACGAGGTAACCGCGTTTCGCTTCGGAGGAGACATGCCCTTCGAGCGTGACGTGTGTTCCGTTCATGTGAATTGACCAGCGTGTAATGAAGTAATCCAGGTGATAGATTACAACAGTGACGACGGTGTTCATCGGCTGTGTCGACTCAACGATCAGGCCGATGGGTTCGCCAGGCCGAAAAAAAGCGCGCGTTGGCTTTATCGATAACACAGACATTACCCTTTCAAACCGGTCATCGCAACGCCGGTCACAAAATAGCGCTGAAACACGATGTAGACGATCAAGACCGGGATAAGGGCAATAATCGATAAGGCAAAGACCTGTCCCCATTCCGTCAAATCGGGACGCTGGAACAAGGCAATCGCAATCGGTAAGGTCCGTTTGGTCACATCCTGAATGGCGACATCGGCCCACGGGAATTCATCCCAACTGTAGAGAAAGGTAAAAATAGTGACAACCGCCAAGCCAGGAGTCGATAAGGGCAGCACCACCCGGCGGAACAGCGTCCACTGGGTTCCACCATCGACCAGTGCTGCATCGAGCAGATCGCGCGGGACGTTCCCAAAGACGCCGCGCAGCAAAAAGGTTTGCATCGACAGGTTCATGGTGATATAGACGAAGATCAACCCGGCCAGTGTATTCAGCAGTTTTAGCTCTTTGGCGACCAAAAATTGCGGAATGATGAGCATGACCGGCGGGATCATCATGCCAACTAACAGCACTGAAAACAACAGGTTTTTTCCGGTGAAGTGCATCAAAGCGAAGGCGTAAGCCATCAGCGCCGAGATTGCGACCGTGCTCAGAGTACTAATTGTAGCAACAAACAGGCTGTTACCGAAATAAAGCAGCATATTGGGTTGCGCAAAAACCTGTTTATAATTCTCCAAAGTGATCGGATTAGGAATCAGACGTGGGGGTAGTTCGAGTGTGTAGGCGGGTAGCTTGAACGAGACCGACAACATATACAGGAACGGCACGACTACGATGGCGACACCCATGATGAGCACTACGTAGCGGATCGCTTTCAACAGGCAGGGATGATTACCGGTAGCCGTCATGAATTATCACTTTCTGGCTGAAGCAACCGAATTTGAATCAGGCTGACCACAAACACAACCAGCGTGAGCAGATACGAGATAGCTGCACCCTGCCCAAAATTGAAGTTTTCAAACGTTTGTTTGTCCATCCAGGTCAAAACGAAGTGGGCTTCATCCTGTAAACTACCAGCGCGATCAATGAGTAGCCCGGAGATATACACGTTCAGCGCGCCGATGGTCAGGACAACGACCAGAAACACAAACGTAGAACGCAGCAGTGGCAGCGTAATCCGCCGTAAGCGCTGACGCAGGTTCGCCCCATCAATCGCGGCAGCTTCATAAAGCTGCGTCGGGATCGACTGCAATCCAGCCAGAACAATCACCGCTGTCCAACCAACGCCTTTCCAGATACCGAGCAAGGTCAACGGCACCATGACTAAGCGTGCGTCGGCTAACCAGCGGATCGGTGCATGGATCAGACCAACCGACTGCAAAATAAAATTTACCAGTCCCGCTTGACCGTTGAACAGGTACTCAAACAGACTGGTAACGATCACCCAGGAGGTAATGACAGGTAAATAGTAGACAGTCCGGAAAAATGCGCGACCTGGAAAGCGATCATTGAGCAACAGTGCCACCAGGGTGCCAAAAACAAGTTGCCCAGGGACAGTTACTAACCCATAGAGCAGGGTATTCAACACCGAGCGCTGAAAGATCGGATCAGTCAACGCATCGATGTAGTTCTGGAAGCCGATATAGACGCTTTGCTCGGGATGGACAATTTTCCAGTTGTAGAAACTGATGTGTAAAGAGTACAGCATCGGCCAGACAATGAAAGCGATAAATAGGAATGCGCCTGGCAGCAAAAACAGATAAGCGCCAAGCTGTCCCTTGAATCGTGCTACCCGGCGTGTTTGTGCCGCCTTCGGGGAGCGGGTGTCTCCCCGGAGTGTCGGGCTGGTAAGCCGACTATTCACAGTTCCCTATTTCGCGGCCAGAAGGCCATTGATTGTCGTTGCGGCCTGGTCAAGGGCATCCTGCACTTTTGCATCGCCCTTCAGCATTTTGGTGAAGGCGGCATTGATCGCGTCATCCATCGCACCCCATTTGGGGTTCGGCAGCCGCGCCTGAGCCGTTTGAAGCTGTGTCATGAACACCTGATAATACGCTGGCAAGTCTTTGCTGCCGGTGAGCGCGCTCAGTGTCGGCACGATGCCAACTTGCCCCATGAAGACCTGCGCTTTTGACGACATCAAGTAACGAACCCAGGTCAGGGCTTCGGCCTGATGTGGGGTGCTGGCACTGACCACCACGTCTTCGCCACCGACAACGCTGCTATTCTGAGTGCCAACACCTGCCGGGATTGGCGCGAAAGCAGGCTGGAAAGTCGGGAAGTCCTGCTTGTACAAATCCACCATCCACGGCCCATCAATGATCATCGCATACGCACCCGTTCCATGCCCCTGTTCGGTACCAATGCCACCGCCCAACAGACTAGGGGATAGGCAGCCTTTGTTGTACAAATCAACGATCATCTGGAAAACGGCAGCGCTTTCCTTGCCATTGATATAACCCGTGGCAGTTGTCAATTTATCGTCAACGATCTTGCCACCCATTGAGTAGAATAAGGGGGCAATCGCCCAGAAATAGGTGCCGCCCATTGCATACCCATACTGATGGCTCCCATTGGCCGTGCTGGTAAGCTTGCAGGCATCATCCGCGAATTCTTGGACAGTCGCCGGCGGAGCCGTGATTCCGGCAGCCTGAAACACTTTTTGATTCCAAAGCAGCACTTGTGTATTGGTGTCCAGGGGTAATCCCCAGTATTTGCCGTCCCAATAATTGGTCGCCAGTGCGCCAGGGAAGGTCGCATCACTGATCGTTTTGAAATCGCTCATTGCCGAATCAAGTTGAAGCAATGCCCCTTGCTGAGCAAACTGAGGAACCCACACGATGTCCATACGCGCTGTGTCTGGTGCTTGACCACCGGCAATCGATGTCAACAGGGCTTTTTGAAAATCATTATAGGCATAGGCTGTATCCTGAATCTTGATGTTTGGATTGTCTTTCTCAAACATCGCAATCAGCTTGGTGAGCTGCGCCGCTTCGGGCGCGCTGTGCGTGTGCCAGTACGTGATCGTTACCACATCGGCGGCGTGTGTCGGTGCGACTGACAGGCTGGCGGTCAGCACACATATGATGGTCAAAATTACAAGGCCAAACGATTTACGTTGCATAATAGTTTTCTCCAAAAGGTCTGAATAGGTTCTACTCGATTTGAAAGTCGTGGAACAGATTTGCACGTTTCGGTTACGTCGCCTTACATCACCCCCCTTATATATTTCAATTGTTGAATAAAGTTAATGTAAAAAAAGTGCCGCTTGTTTCTACCGTGTATTCACCGACACCGTTTGTGGCGAGCGGAACAACTCCCGCCACACCAAACTGGCTGCGCCGCGCGCCCAGGCATCATCGCCGAGTGGCGAAACACACAGCTTCAGGTTTTCCTCTAAAGTGGGCATAATATTTTCATAGAGCGTCTGGCGCATCGGTCCTAACAGGTGATCCCCGTAGCGTATCCCCTCACCACTGAAAATGATCAGTTGTGGATTAAGAACGCTCACCAGAGTGGCAATACTGCGCCCGAGTGTTTCGCCTGCACGTCGCAACACTTTCTGCGCAATGAGATGACCCACTTGTGCCGCATCTGCCAGAGCTTCTACTGTATCGACCCGAAACCCATGTGCCAGCGCATGTTTGAGCAGCCAGGGATCGCCCACAAATGTTTCCAAACAGCCACATTTACCACAATCACAGGTGTAGCCGGATGGATCCACTACGGTATGACCGAATTCCCCGGCACCACCCATCCCGCGGTACAGTTGCCCATTCGTGACAATGCCTAGTCCGACGCCGCGACCAAGCGTCACCGTTAAAAAGTGTTCAACGCCAACGCCCTCGCCATACAACATTTCAACCAGCGTTAACGTATTCACGTCATTATCGAGATACACTGGAAAGTCAGTCAGGCTCTCGACCATTGCCGCAAACGGTACATCGCGCCAACTCAGGATCGGCGAATTGCGACAAATGCCGTGCTCGGCGTCCAGGATGCCTGCCATACCAATCCCAATACCGAGCAACCTACTTTGTGGAATAGCAGAACTTTCAAGCAGCAGCGTGATCCCTTCGGCCACTCGCTGTGCCACCTCCTGAGGCGTTGTATGTCGAGCGTTGATGCTGAGCGTGGCGCGATCGATCACGTCTGATTGCAGGTTCGTCATTGCGAATGTAATGTGATCTTCCGTAAGCTTGAGGCCTATCACAAAAGCGCCCTCGGGCTGCAAAGCCAGAAGAATGGGGGGGCGTCCACCGCTTGAGTCCCCTTCCTGCTTTTCGTAAATCAGACCATCCTTGATTAATTCAGCCGTCAAGCCCGTCATCGAGCCGATACTCAAGCCGGTGAACCGTGCCAACTCGACGCGCGAGACCGTCCCCATTTGACGGATTGCGTTCAAAATGGCAACGCGATTGTGTGCTTTGAGTATCTGCTGCGTGCCCAAACTTATTTCACCTTTTGAAATAACATACAAGGAGTGTATAGCAATGACCCACTACTTGTCAAGTGGTCATTCTCTGATTCTCTGATGAACTTTTGAGGCCATGTACCATGAGGGGAATGATGCCGCTGGTTAACAACCTGATAGACACCTTGAAATGAGACACCAAACGCGCTGGCGAGACGTTCCAGGGGTTTGCCAGTAGCGTACTGGGCGCGCATACTCTGACTGCGTTCCGCTTTTAACAATAAAGCTTCAGGCCGCAATGGGGTAGCATACGGGCGCTTCAGGATGTTGAACGATGCGCCAATAACTGAATTCGGGTCTGGAGCGATTTGTGCCCGATAGCCCTGATTAAGTCGTCAAACGCTCGCTGACCCCGCTGGGCGTGTTTCGTTCGCTGGCAGTGCTGTTGGCTTCGGCGGGGTCGATAGGTGTAATCGATAACAGACGCGCTGATCGGCTTGTTCGTGCGACCTCTAGCCGACGAAAAAGGCATCCAGTACAGGCGCGAGAATTTCCGGGGCTTACCTCGTGGGTCTGGCCTTCCAGTGTACGACGCTGAGCGTTGGGTAGGGCGTCGGCAACCTGTTGCGCGGCATTATGCATGGACGCGGGACTCGCCCCACCGTCTATGACAAGCGTAGGTACGGTGACGGATGCCAGCCATTCGATGGGTATCGAGCCGTTACCCATGATAGCGTTGTCGTAGGCAAGCGTCGTTGCCACAGACTCGAAGGTTGCCCAAAAGGGTGCATGTCGCATACCGGCAACAGCCTCGGCAGGCGCACCAAACGTTGTCATGGCGAGCGCGACGGCATCGCCCCGGCGGTCCTGTGCCAACAAAGCGGTGAGTTGCTTCGTGTAATCCTCCGATATTGGGCGGGCGTTGTCATCAAGGTTGAACGGTGCCTCGTACAGGGCCAGTTTCCTGATAGCAAGACCGTGAGCCGCCGCTTCGAGGGCAAGGACTGCACCGGAGGACATGCCGAATACGAAAGCCGATCCACCGGCTGCTTTGATCAAGGCGTCAAGGTCTTCGATCTCACGCTTAACCGCATACGGCTGTGTGGGTTCTGTCGCAAAAAGGCGATCGGTTTGAAAAAGTGTCGGAATGAGTTGTGAAATTGGAAAAGTTAGGCGGCGATCCCAAATAGATGATTGATCAGTTCGACTTGGGCAAGAATATCGCCCTTACTTACTCCTTTTACCTGCCCTTTTCTGATCATATGCATCGTCTCGTAACCTGCCCGTGTGCGCTGCGCCGTCTCGAAGGAAAAGAACCCTAGTCCGGGTCTGGTACGGCGCTTGATAAAGCGGTGGTCTTGCTCAATCAGATTGTTCAGGTATTTGACCTGCCGCAATGCGCACTCCGGGGGTAACTGGTTTTCCGCTTTCAAGGTGTCCACCGCCTTCGGGTAGGCGGCGTTTTTATCGACGTTGATCACCCGTGGCGAGACGGTGTGCTGGGCACCGAGCGCTTTCTCGAAGAAGGCTTGAGCGGCCACCGCGTCCCGTTGGGCGCTGAAGAAGAACTCGATGGTCTGCCCATCGCTATCTACCGCCCGATACTGATACAGCCATTCACCCTTGACCTTAATAGACGTCTCGTCCACTTTCCACGAGTCATTGGTTGGCTTTAGCAACGGCCTGACCCGCTTTTCCAGTTCCGGCGCGTAGGCCAAGACCCACCGCGCGATCGTGCTGTGATCCCCCTGCAGCCCGCGTTCCGCCATCATTTAGTGGGATAGGTAGATACCTTTCGGTATTTTCCCCCCCTCAGAACCGCGCAGGCAAGTTTCCCTGCACGCGGCTCCCAGGTTGACCAAGGTTCATCAGTCTACTCCAGGTTTGGCATTAGCCC
>Ga0209512_1005674_pt1 | contig 10269 bp, 6 predicted proteins | sample frozenSSSSmetaG_FD_184142 | JGI IMG/M metagenome (GOLD analysis project Ga0209512, IMG submission 184142) | Glacier valley bacterial and archeal communities from Borup Fiord, Nunavut, Canada, to study Microbial Dark Matter (Phase II) -... | ecosystem: Environmental > Aquatic > Freshwater > Ice >... | reverse complement strand
TGCTCAACGAAATGCCGGCCGACCGCACCCGCCTGCTCGAGGCCTTCGGCTCGCGGGATGTCTGCGCCACGCTGGCGGAGGCCCCGGCGGCGCGTGCGATGTCGGGCCCGGAGGCGCAGCTTGCCGGCGCCCTGAACGCCATGCTGCACGGCATCAACGCCGGTGCGCCGCAGGTGGCGCTGGGCACGCTGACTGAAGACAGCCCGCGCTGCGGCAGCAAGCAGTTCTATTTCGGCCATGGCGACCGCGAGGCCGATCGCGAGCCGGACGGCGACTCCGATGACGACGACCAGTACGCCTCGCTGCTGCTCGAGGTGCCGCTGCTCGACGGGCAATGGCTGGCGGTCGAGAGCGCGGTGGAGATGAGCGCCGAGCCCAACCGGCTGACCATCGTCTCCTTCCTCGTCTCCGCGCTCGCGGTGGCCCTCGTCACGGTCTGGGCCGTGCGCAACCAGACGCGGCTGCTGCGCCGGCTTGCCGGTGCGTCCGAGCGTTTCGGCCGGGGCGAGAAGGTGGACCCGCTGCCCACCAAGGGTCCGGCGGAGGTGACCGCCGCGACGCAGGCGTTCAACCTCATGCAGGAGCGGCTGACCCAGTTCATCGCCGAGCGGATGCGCCTGCTCGCAGCGATCAGCCACGACCTGCGCACCCCGCTGACTACCCTGCGGCTGAAGGCCGAGCTGCTGAGCGACGAGGCGGCGCGCGACGACCTCGTCACCACCATCGAGGAGCTGTCAGCCATCGCCGAGGCGGCGCTCGCCTTCACCCGCGCCGAAGCGGCGAGCGAGCCGACGGTGGAGCTGAACCTCGGCGGGCCGGTCGGCGACGTGCTCGGCGAGTTTGAGCTCGCCGGCGCCGATGTGGCGAAGGACCGCATGGAGGTCGTCGTGGCGCCGTGCCGGCCGGTGTCGCTGAAGCGGGCGGTGCGCAACCTCGTCGAGAACGCGGTGCGCTATGGCGGCTCGGCGCGGGTCAGCGTCTATCGCGACGGCACCGAGGCGGTGATCGATATCGCCGACAGCGGCCCGGGGATTCCGGATGACCGGATCGAGGACGCCTTCAAGCCATTCGTGCGGCTCGAGGAATCGCGCAGCACCGATACCGGCGGCATCGGCCTCGGCCTTGCCATCGCGCTGGGCATCGTCCACGCCCATGGCGGCACGCTGCGCCTCTCCAACCGGCCGGAGGGCGGCCTCTGCGCCCGCATCCGCCTGCCGGCCGGGCCGGCTAGCCGTTGAAGGTTTTGAGCGCCGCGTAGAGTTCGCGGTATTTGCCAAACTTGTCGGCGTAGTAGCCGGCCTGCCTCGCATCCGGCTCGAAACTGCGATCGAACTGCACCAGTTGGCGCGACGCGGCGGCGATCGAGGGCAGGACGCCGCTGCCGACGCCAGCGAGCATCGCCGCACCGATCGCGGCGGCCTCGGGCGCCGTGGTGCGGCGGAGGGTGATGCCCAGCGCATCGGCGCGGATCTGGCACCAGACGTCGGAGCGCGAGCCGCCGCCGCCGAGATTGGCGACCTCGACCGTGCGCCCGGCCGAGGCCTGCAGCGCCTCGAAGGCCCAGCGGACGGAGAACGCCACGCCCTCCATGACGCCGCGCACCATCTCGGCAGCGCCAGCGCGGTTGTCGAGCCGGGCGAAGACGCCGCGCGAGGCGCTGTCCCAGACCGGCGCGCGCTCGCCCATAAGGTGCGGCAGGAACAGCGGCACGGCGGAGGACGGCTCGATGCTGCCGGCGAGTTCGGACATTTCCGCGGGGCTGCGGCCAAGCACCTGGCCGAACCACGCCAGCGCCGCGCCACCGGTCTGCGTCGGGGCGGCATGCATGACGATGCCCTGGTAGGGCGGAAACAGAATGACGCCGGGGGTGGGGTTGACCGTGGACGAGACGATGCCGGGGATTTCGCTGGTGCCGCTCTGGTACATGGCGTCGCCATCCGCGGCGACGCCGGTGCCGAACATGCCGCCCCAGGCATCCATGGCGCCCACCACCACCGGCACGCCGGCGCAAGGCAGGCCGGCGCGCACCCGCCCGGCGACGTGGGTGAAGGGGTGGAGCGGCGGCAGGCGATCGGCCGCGCCGAGCACGAGGTCGAGCAGTGGCGCGACATAGCCAGTCCGATCGACCAGCCCGACGGCGGCGATCGGGTCGCTGCCGACGGCACCGGTGAGCTGCAGCACGCAGTAATCCTTGGGCAGCAGGACGTGGCTGGTCCGGGCGTAGATGTCGGGCTGCGTGCGCCGGATATGGGCCAGCCGCGACAGCGCGTGGCTGGCATCGATCGGTACCGGGCCGCCGAACCAGTCGAGCTTCTGCTGCGCGCTTACCCGCGTATCAAGAACGGCGGCATCGGGCGCCGAGCGCACATCCTGCCAGAGGATGGCCGGGAGCAGCGGCTTGCCCGACGCATCGACGAACACGTGGGTATTGACCTGCGAGCAGATGCCAATGCCGGCGAGGCCAGCGAGGTCGTGGCCGGCGGCGAACTGCCCGAGCGCGGCGAGCACGCCGTCCATCCAGTCCTGCGGCTGCTGCTCGGCATGGCCTTCGAGCGGGCGCGAGATTGGATAGGGGCGGGAGAAGCTGTCGAGCCGGTTGCCCTTCGCGTCGATCAGGATGGCCTTGAGCGCGGTGGTGCCGACGTCGATGCCGATCAGGGTGGTTGACGCCACGCCGTTCTCCCAAATGCCAGTGGCCGCCCGTGACCGGCTCCCTTATAGTCGGCGGAGGCACAAGGAAAACAGCCGTCTGCGCGGGCAATGCAGACAGCCGGGCGAACATGCCGCCCGATGCCTAGAGGAGGACTACCCGAAAATGCTCACTACCCTGTCAAAGACCGTTCGCGGCCTTACCTTCGTCGCAGCCGCAGTTGTCGCCGGAGCATCCGGCGCCGCGTTCGCCCAGGCCAAGGTCGCCGTCATCACCCCCTACATGGCCCAGCCGGGCACGCAGGCCTATGTCGAGGCCTTCCAGGCCGTGGCCAAGGAAAAGGGCTGGACCGTCAACGTCGTCGATACCGCCGGTGACGTCGCCGCCGTGATCAGCCGCATCGAGGACGTGGTAAACCAGGGCGTCGACGCCATCGTCATCAATGTCGATCCGACCCAGGTGGCCGCTGGCCTGCAGACCGCCAAGGACGCCAACATCCCGGTCGTCGGCATGGATGCCGGCAGCGACCCGCTGCTCGCCACCAACGTCACCTCCGATGGCGTCGCCATGGCCGAAACGACTGCCGGCTATGTCGTCGATCGCATCAAGGGCGAAGGCAATGTCGTGATGTTCGTGTTCGACGCCTTCCCGCCGGTGCAGGTGCGCGGCGCCAAGGCCGACGAAATCTTCGCCGCCAATGCCGGCATCAAGGTGCTCGACCGGATCACCCCGGACGTGGCGGACGGCGGCATCGCCGACTCGCGCGCCAAGATGGAAGCGGTGCTCGCCGCCAATCCGACCCCGGGCAGCATCAAGGCCGTGTGGGCCGCCTGGGACCAGCCGGCGCTCGGCGCGCTGCAGGCCATCGAGGCGGCCGGCCGCCAGGGTGAAGGCATCGTCATCACCGGCATCGACGCCAACCCGCAGGCCCGCGAGGAAGTCGCCAAGGGCGGCAATTTCGAAGCCACCGTCGCGCAGGATTTTGCCGGCATCGGTGCGGCAACGGCGGAAGCTGTCGCCGGCCTGCTCGAAGGCAAGGCGCCAGCCGCTGCCGTCACCTTCGTGCCGACCAAGCTGGTGACCAAGGACAACGCGGCGCAGTAAGCCGCCTGAGGGCGGGCGCTTTCCAGGCGTCCGCCACACTTGCCCATGAGTTTCCTCTCCCTCGACAATGTCGCCAAGGCCTACGCGGGCGTGCCCGCGCTGCGCCGCGTCACCCTCACCATCGAAGCGAGCGAAATCCACGCGCTGATGGGCGAGAACGGCGCGGGCAAGTCGACGCTCATCAAGATTCTGGCCGGCGTGGTGGCGCCGGATGCCGCCGATATCCGCATCGACGGCAAGCCGGTTGACATTGGCAGCCCGAAGGAAGCGCACCGGCTCGGCTTTCGCTTCATCCACCAGGAATTCAACGTCGTGCCGGCCCTGTCGGTGGCCGAGAACATCTTCATGGGCCGCCGCTATCCGCTGCGCGGCGGCGTGCTGGTGAACTGGCGAACGCTCAACGCCACCGCTCGCGAAGCACTCGAAAAGCTCGGCATCACCCACATCGACCCACGTCAGAAAATGGCGCGCCTGTCGCCGGGCGACCAGATGCTGGTCCGCATCTCGAGCGCCTTCCTCAGTGAGCCCGACGCACCGGCCCGCCTCTACGTCATGGACGAACCCACTGCGGCGCTGACCCGCGACGAGTCCGAGCGGCTGTTCCGCGTGCTGCGCCAGATCCGCGCCGATGGCGGCTCGGTGCTTTACGTCTCGCACCGGCTCGACGAGGTGATGGCGCTGTGCGATCGCGCTACCGTCATGCGCGATGGTGCGACCATCGACACCGGGCGGATGGCCGATATCACCCACGACGACCTCGTGGCGCTGATGATCGGCCGCAAGGCCGGCGAGGCCTATCCGGCGCCGGGCACGGCCCCGACGAGCGCGCTGGCGCTCGAGGTGCGCGGCCTCGCCGCCGGCCGGCTGCAACCGACATCGTTCGAGCTCAAGCGGGGTGAAATCCTCGGCATCGCCGGGCTCTCGGGCGCCGGCCAGCGCGAACTGGTGCGCGCCCTGTTCGGCGACCTGCCGCTGCGCGGCGGCAGCGCCCTGCTCGATGGCAAGCCGTATCGCCCCTTCAGCCCCGCCGCTGCCTGGAAGGCCGGCGTCGCCTATGTGCCGCGCGAGCGGCGCAGCGAAGGGCTGATGCTGAGCCGCCCGATCTTCGAGAACATCACGCTGGCGCAGCTGAAGCGGCAGAGCCTCGGCGGCAGCTTCCTGACGCCGCGGGCCGAACAGCGCTTCGCCACCAGCCTCGGCGCCGACGTGCGGCTGCGCTCGACCGGGCCGCGCCAGCTCGCCGGGCAACTCAGCGGCGGCAACCAGCAGAAGGTGGTGTTCGCCAAGGCGCTCAGCGGCAACCCGAAACTGCTGCTGCTCGACGAGCCGACGCGCGGGGTGGACGTGGGCGCGAAATTCGATATCTACACCATCATTCGCGACATGACGCAGAAGGGCATGGCGGTGATCCTGGTGAGTTCCGACCTGCCCGAGCTGATCGGCATGTGCGACCGCATCGCGGTGATGCGCGACGGCGCCATCGCCGAGATCGTCACGGCAGAGGGCCTCGGCGAGGACGACCTGCTGAACCGCTGCTACGGCCGCGCGCCCCTCGCTGCATGATCTTCGCAGCATGAACATCGCCACCCTGCTCCGCCGCTACGGGACGCTGATCGGCTTCGCGCTGATCCTCGGCTTCTTCTGGTTCAACCTGCCCGACAGCTTCATGACGGCGCGGAACTGGCTGAACATCACCCAACAGCTCTCGATGCTGACGGTGGTGGCTTCCGGCATGACCATCGTCATGGTGATGGGCGACTTCGACCTCTCGGTCGGCTCGGCCGCGAGCCTGTCGGGCATCGTGGCGGGCGTGCTGTTCGCGGCCGGCTATCCGATCTGGGCGGCGGTCGGCGTGGCGCTGCTGGGCGGCCTCGTCGGCGGCGCCATCAACGGCGTGCTGGTGAGCTTCATCGGCATCCTGCCCTTTGTCGCGACGCTCGCCATGCTGACCATCCTGTCGGGCGCGGCCTTCGTGCTGAGTGGCGGCAAGACCATTTCGGGCGCCGCGATCCCGGCCGATTTCTCCAACTTCGCCCGTGGCGGCATCCCGCTCGGCGAGATCGGCGGGTTGGCCGTGATGCTGCCCAACCTGACCATCGTGGCGCTGGCGGTGGTGTTCGCGGTCTGGGTGCTGCTCGAGCAGACGACGTTTGGCCGCCGGCTGTACGCCATCGGCGGCAATGTCGAAGCCGCGTATCTGTCGGGCGTGGCGGTGCGGCGATTGAAACTCATCGCCTTCTCGCTCACCGGCCTCAGCGCGGCAGGGGCCGGGCTGATGTATGCGAGCCGCGTCGCCTCCGCCAATCCGACGCAGGGCAGCGGGCTGATGCTCAACGCCATCGCTGCGGTGTTTCTCGGCATGACGATGAGCGAACAAGGCGTGCCGCGCATCCTCGCGACGGTGATCGGCGTGCTGATCCTCGGCGTTCTGGACAACGGGCTGACGCAGATGAGCGTCGACAGCTACATCCGCCAGGTGCTGGTCGGCGCGATCATCCTGCTGGCGGTTGCCGCCAGTTCGTTCTCGAAGCGCCTGCGCCGCTAGCAGCTACGGCCCGCACTCTACGTGCACCTCCGGGAGACCGGGAGCGCTCAGTCGCACGCGTGTCGGGCCGCCGGGGCGAACGAAAACGATGACGCGGCCCTCATGGGTGCTGCGACGCGGCAGGGCGTAGGCGGTGTTGTCGCTGAGGTCCCCGTTCTCGATGCCAAGCAGAGCGCCGCCCTCCACCTCGGCCGAGACCATCAGTTCGTTGCGGGCGATCTCCCCCTTCGCATCGCGCAGGATACACTCGATCTGGACGGTACCATCAGCCGGTAGCCCCGCCTGCGCAAGCACGCCGGGCAGGTGGGCGGGGGCTTCCCACACCGACGCGTCTATCGTCACCGCTTCGCCGCGGGGGCCGAGTTCGTCACGCGCGACGACCTGACCGTTGCGCAGGGCCTCCAGCACCAGTGAGCCGGATCGCGGGGGCGACACCGCGGTCCAGTAGCCATGATCGTCGTCGCGAGCGAGCGCGATCGGCTCGCCATTGCAGGTCAGACGAACCTCGTCGCCGTTGGAGAAGCAGAGGATCTCGATGGCCCCGCCGGTGCCGTCCCAGGTCCGCGCGATCGGGTGTGACCAGAAGTTCTTGTCCTCGGCTTCGACATACGGCCGCGTGACGATGTAGGCCACCGGCTCATCCGACCACCAGCTGCGGCGAAGGTGGAAGCTGTGCTTTTCAAAGCCCGCGACAGTCAGCAGCCCGGCGCCGGAGCCGTGGATCGGCCAGCCATGCGCTTCGCCGAGATAGTCGATGCCCGTCCACAGGAACTGCCCGGCGATGTAGTCGTTATCGGCGACCGCCAGCCAGTCGCTGTAGCGGTGGCCGTTCTCGGTACCGAGGTGCGGACGGCCGGGGAAGCGGCGGTGATCGTCCTCGTAGAGATGTTCCTTGTAGTTGTAGCCGGCGACGTCGAAGGCATCGAGGAAGCCGGTGCGGGTGGAGAGCTCCGGGTAGGCGGCGCCGATGGTGACCGGGCGGGTCGCATCCCTCGCCTTGACGATCTCGACGAGACGCCTGGCGATGGTCGGCAGGCGACGCGCGTCGGGGCGGCGCGGATCGTAGCTGCGCTGCCGCGCCGTCTTGCGCGCGTCGTTGTTGCCGGTCATCTCGGCGAACAGGACGCTGGCATAGGGGTCGTTGGGGTAGTCGATCTCGTTGCCGACGCTCCAGGCGATGATCGAGGCGTGGTTGCGGTGCGCATCGACCATGGCGGCGAGGTCGCGCTCATGCCAGGCGTGGAAATCCTTCGCGTAGCCCTGGTGGCGTGGGGGGTAGACGTTGTGGCCCTGCCACCACTTGTTCTTGGGATTCTCCCACTCGTCGAACGCTTCGTCGATGACGAAGAAGCCAAGCGCGTCGCAGAGCCGGTAGAGTTCGGGGGCGTGCGGGTTGTGCGCCATGCGGACGCCGTTGCATCCCACGTCCTTGAGCTTGAGCAGCCGGCGCAGCCAGACTTCGGTGGGGACGGCGGTGCCGAAGGGGCCGGCATCCTCGTGCAGGCATACGCCCTTGAGTGTGCGCGGCTCGTCGTTGATGAAGAAGCCGTGGTCGGGATCGAAGCGGAAGGTGCGGATGCCGACAGTGTCCTGGTAGACGGCACTCCCGCTCCGGCCCCAGCTCAGGGTGCTGGTGAGGCGGTAAAGGTGCGGGGTGGTGTCGGACCACAGCTCCGGCTGCGGCAGTTGCCCCGTCACCACGGCGTCGGCCGAGGCGCCGGCGGGGATTTCCGCCTCGGTGGCGAAGGCGTGGACGCGCCCCGATGACAGCGAACGCAGCTCGTGCTGCACGCGCACCGTCACGGTTTCGCTCGTGTCGTTGCAGAGCATCTGGGCGATGCGGATCGTCGCCTCGGCCCCGTTGGCGTTCACCGTCTCGAATGCGGTGCCGTGCTCGGCTACCCGCACCGGCTGGTGCACCTCGAGCTCGACGCGGCGGGTGATGCCGGTGCCGTTGTACCAGCGGCAATCCGAGATATCGGTGTGCTCGACCCGCACGCAGACGACGAGATCGTCGTCATTGGCGTAGGAGAGGATTTCGGTGAGGTCGAACGAGAACTCGGCCCAGCCATTGGGGCGACCGCCAACGTGGTAGCCGTTCACCCAGACCTGGGCGTTCTTGTAGACGCCGTGGAACCTGAGCCGGACGTGCCTGCCCGCCACTTCACCCACGTCGCGCAGCGAAACATGGGCGCGGTACCAACCGACGCCGCCGGGCAGGTAGCCGGTGCCGCTCGAATGGGCCGGCGCGAACTCCTGCTCGACCGCCCAGTCATGTGGCACGGCAAGCTGGCGCCAGGCGGAGTCGTCGAAGCCCTTGGCCCACGCGTCGGGTTCGTCCGCGAGGATGAAGTTCCAGTGGCGGATGTCATGGCTGTGCATTGGCCGTCGGCCCCTATGTCTCGTTGGATGCCGAAGCGGCGATGTACGTGTTGAAGATGCGGCTGAAGAGGAAGCCGTTGGCCACGGCGATGCCGCCGAAACCGGCGAGCAGCCAGATCAGGCCGTAGCCGGTGGCCTGCGGGTAGAACACGGTGACGAGGATCGAGAGCCCGATCAGCGCCAGCGCGCCAAGCGCCGTGAGCGGGTGCTTCCACGACATCAGCCGGGCGTTGCGCAGCACCTCGCGGGTGGGCCCCTCGAAGCTGGCGAGATAGGGGAAGACGAACAGCGCCGTGGTCGCGAAACTGAAGGCGAGCACGTACCAGATCGCCAGCAGCACGAACTCGAAGAGCGGTGCGATCGCGATGTTGGTGACGACGACGTACCATGCCGCGAGCACGCCCGTGAGCAGCGCCAGCACGGCGGCGATCACTGTCGCCTGCCGGAAGTTCCGGCGGAACGAGCGGAAATAGTCGCCGGTGACCGAGTTGCTCTGGCCCGTCGCGATCCGCATGGCGGTGAAGCTCAGCGCCGTCAGCGAGGCGCCGAGCGTCACCACCGGGAGCGAGGTGGCGATGAAGATCAGGTTGAGGATCATCACATCGGCGAGCCTGGTGAGGCCGCGCATGAGGACGGAATCCGCCGAGAACAGGGTGTCCACTGGTCAATGCTCCGAGAAGTGCCTGGCTCCGAGAAGTGCCTGGCTCCGAGAAGTGCCTGGCTCCGAGAAGTGCCTGCCTCCGGGAAGGCTGGGCAGGCCCGCTAGAGCTCGCCCAGCCATGATCGGTCTACTTACAGGCCGCGAGCGGCCTTCCAGGCATCCATGTCGGCCTGGATCGAGGCGCGCGCGTCCTCGTAGCCGGCGTCCTTCAGCTTCTGGCGCATCTCGGCGATGGCCGCCGCCGGGTCGGCGAACTTGCCGTAGGCGAGCTGCGGGATGTACTCCGAGAGCACACCGCTCATTGCGGCCAGCGTCGGATCGATATTGGCCTTGTTGATCTGCAGCGTCGAGTACGGGTAGTCCTTGGCCGTGGCACTAAGCTCGGCGATGATGGCGTCCTTGTTGGGCGCCTGCGTGGTCCGCGGGAGCTCGAACTCGTCCATGCGACCCCACCAGTAGTCGGTGCCCAGCGACATGGTCGAGGAATCATAGCCGTCCGGGAAGCCCATCTTGCCGTCGGCGGTGATGACGTAGTCCGTGCCCTCGATGCCGAAGTTGAAGAGCATGTAGTCTTCTTTGTCGTTGCGGATCAGGTCGTAGACCTCGAGCGCCTTCTCGGGGTTCTTGGAGTTCGCGCTCACGGCCATGGCGCCGTGCGTGAAGATGTCCTTGAAGAAGTTGCCGTTTTCCTTGCCCCAGTAGAAGAACTTGGGGTCTGAGCCGGGCTGCTTTTCGTTCAGGTTGTGGACGATGTCGTTGACGAAGGTCTGCGTGTGGTGCTGGTCCGTGCCGGAGGTGCCGGCGTAGAGTTCCTCGCGGGTCTCGCCGTCGTAGTTCAAGGCGTCCTCACGCCACACGCCGATCTCGTTCCATTTCCTCGCCAGTTCGGCGGCGGCGAGCAGGGCGTCGCCGTCCATGTACCAGGAG
>Ga0209512_1005668_pt1 | contig 10275 bp, 6 predicted proteins | sample frozenSSSSmetaG_FD_184142 | JGI IMG/M metagenome (GOLD analysis project Ga0209512, IMG submission 184142) | Glacier valley bacterial and archeal communities from Borup Fiord, Nunavut, Canada, to study Microbial Dark Matter (Phase II) -... | ecosystem: Environmental > Aquatic > Freshwater > Ice >... | reverse complement strand
CCTCAAACCCTCTTGCAGTCCCTTCAGTGGACTTCGCACCGTTAGACCGTGATTTTCAATCACGGGCGGGTCTGAGCCAAAAACGACCCGATCGAACGGGGCTGATTGAGTGGGTGCAAGATCTCAGCTAATCCTTCCGAATAAATAAATCGCGAGACTCAACCCTCGCTATAAATAATAAGATGCTCAACCCGCGCAACTCTATCTACAATAACTTCAAGAGAAAATAACTCAGGGAATCAGAGACTTGAGTGCTGTTGAATTCAATTATTAAAAGGCAGATTACAGCATGTCAATTATTGCCCTCAAGGCTTGGTATCTTCAAGAATATGAGCCAATTCGAGACCTCGAAAAGCGTCCTCACGACCTGCGACTGAGCAAAAATAGTTTGTTAAAGTCCGGTCTGCGGGCAGATTTTTTAGAAGACAGCGAAGAGGTGAAAACGTCTCTCTGGTTTCAGCGCTATCTAGAAGGCGAGACCGTCGAGTTTTATATTGAGGGCAGTGGCGGCTACGCAATTTCAAACATTGACTTGCGAAGTCACGAGATCTATTTCTCAAAACAAGAAGTGATGGCGCACTTAGAGCCGACGATCTTTTTGTGCTATCAGACTGAATATTCTGAGTCGAGCGAGCTGCTGCGAGAAGAGCTAGACAAAATTATTGAATCGATTAACGGTCGATCGCGCCTCCCAATCACCCTGCAAGAATCTCATCGCCTCACCGATGGTCCGGTTCGTCTGACGAGTGCGCTGATGCGATCGATTCGGCAATGTCTATTGTTTGTGGCAGATGGCACCTCGATCGCGCAGATTCCTGGCTCACCTGCGCTGTTAATTCCTAGCCCAAAAGTCTGCGTCGAGATGGGCTACGCGCTGCAAAGTAAGCGATCGGAGCAACTCTTGCTGACCCAAATGGAGCGATCAGATCTGCCCGGACAGTTTCCGTTTGATCTGCCGAGTCAAAATCGCCTCGTGTTTAAAGACAAAGCTCAACTGAGAAAACTGTTGCCCACCTCGATCGAGACTCAGCTTCAGCGATTTAATCTGATTTCTTGATGATCAATTTTCGGCAGGTTTACGGGTTGCGGTCAACATCGTCCAACCTGTGAGACTTTGAAGATAGATGCCGCCAACCGTCGTTAAAAACAGAACGTAAGCAATCGCTTCTGCAACATACAGGCGATCAACATAGCCGAATAACGTGTGCAAAATGATGCCGGGAAACTGGCGATCGGGCAACACGCCATGTAAATTCCAGACCAGGGAACCGAGGAAACAGGACGCTTGAGACACGCAGATAGACGCATAGCGCGAGTCAAGCTGTGCCAGCATTGCGAACGCTTTGTCAAAATGCGCTAAGGCTGAGATCACTAAGCCCGACACGATCAGCAGCAAGAAAACGCCCATCACCTGAAAGAAGACGCGCAGGTTGATTTTGATGCCCCATCTGAATAAGAGAACTCCGATCGCCGTTGCCGAAATCAATCCCGCTACTGCCCCTACCGCCGGAACCCAGCCCTGTTGAAACTTGGCAGCGATAAAGACAACGGTTTCAAATCCTTCTCGCAAAACGGCAACAAAAATGAGCCAGAAAATGCCCCATCCTGCGCCAGCGTTTGCATTAAGGGCGTTGCCGATCTCATTTTCGACTTGAGACTTAAGCGATTTTGCCTGTCGAGTCATCCAAACCAGCATCCAACTGAGAAGCCCGATCGCGACCAGTCCAAACACACCCTCTAAAAAGGGTTTTAGCACCGGGGCATAGGGCTGATCGGAGACCTCCAACGTTTGAATAGTCCAGCCAAACAACACGCCGACGAGGGCGCTCGCAAACACGCCCAGTCCGATCCCGCTATAGACCCAAGAGTTGAGCGAAGATTGACCTGCTTTGTTGAGATAAGCCATCACAATGCCGACTACAAGAGCCGCTTCGACTCCTTCTCGCAGCGTGATCACAAAGGTTGGAATGGCAGCACTAAAATCGACGGGCATAAATTAGCAGGCGATTGACAACTGCCTTTACGCTAACAGCAAATTATAGATTCTAGGATGGGTGTTTGATTGGATATGATACTTGTTTGATGTTTGAATGCGGTAAATCGTCGGTCATGGCAAAAGCGGTGAGACGTTCCAACGAAACGTCTCTACAGCATTTATGGATCAATTTTATGTGATGCTTGTCGCTATAAAAGGTGATTTGCACAACACTACAGACTATTTTTAAGCTAACGTCGAGGCGATTGATATCCAAATCAGTTTAGGATTGCTGAGGAACCCACACTGAGACCGAGCCACCGTTGCATCGAAACTCAGCCCAGCCGTCAGCATTGGTGACGATCGGGTCGGTGATCTGCTCAGTGAGGTCAATATAGGCGCGATCGGGTTGTCCGACTTCCATCCACTTGCTGCCCTCAGAGCCATTGCTCAACACTACCGCCATGCCACCGGGATGATTATCATCGCCTAAGCGCGTCCACCCGATCGTGTTGGGGTGGTCAAAATAACTGTACTGCTCGCCATATCCATAGGTCTGACGAGCAAACAGAAACTTGTCGAGTATCGATCGATGACTATCCATCCAAATTTCATACTCATTGCCGTCTTTCCCATGATCTTTATAGTGAGCGCCATAGTAATCTCCATAGAAAATGCAGGGATATCCCTCGCGGCGCAGCAAGATCAGCGCATAGGCAAGGGGCTTAAACCAAGATTCAACGATCGATTCTAGAGACTGCAACGGCTGAGAGTCATGGTTCTCAACGAGAGTAACCGCAAGACAAGGCTGTTGTTGAACCAAAGTGTTGTCTAAAATCTGGCGCATATCATAGCCGTCTCCACCAACACTGGCAGCGTGGAAGTTGTAGTGAAGCGGCGCATCAAATAGAGCTATTTTGCCCTGAGTGACTTCGATAAAGTGATGCAAAGCTTCAGTCTCATAAGACCAGTATTCGCCAACGGCAAATAGCTCTTTTTTGACGTAGCTGCGGACGTGATCGAGCCAATCTTGAAAGAATTCTGCTGAGACGTGTTTGACCGCATCAAATCGAAAGCCATCTACGCCTGTGGTGTCCATATACCACTCGCCCCAATATTTGAGTTCTCCTCTAACTTCGGGATGCTCCATGTCTAAATCGCAGCCCATCAGATAGTCAAAGTTGCCTTTCTCCTGATCAACGTCGTCATCAAAGTGCTTGCCTTCAAGCAGAAAAACGGCGTGTTCGTCTTGTTGAAAAGCATTATAGTCGGTCGCATCAAAGTGCCACCAATGCCACTGCATCGTGGAGTATTTGCCATCGCGACCCGGAAAGGTGAAGTGCGTCCAGGATTTGATGGGCTGACAGTCACCGACGATCGCATATCGGTTTTCAGGATCAAAGGGCGTTGCTTCGGTTTCTTCTTCTGCATCTGCACCCATTTTGTGATTAAACACGAGATCGGCATACACACTCATGCCCGCATTTTGAGTCGCTTTAATCGCTTTTAAGTACTCGTTTTTCGTTCCATACTTGGTGCGGACAGAACCCTTTTGATCAAATTCACCCAAATCAAAGAGATCATAAATCCCATAGCCGACATCAAACCCGCCGCCCGTGCCTTTATAAGCTGGGGGAAGCCACAGGGAAGTGATTCCAGCTTTAGATAACTCTTCAGCATTTTCTGCAAGCTGATTCCAAAAGCTGCCATCACTGGGAATGTACCAGTGAAAGTATTGCATCATGACACCGTTGCATTCAGACATGAGAAGCTCCTAAAAGTAAATTAGAGTAATGAATTTTGCCAGGTTTACAATTGCAGTGACCGGATTGTTCACTGCTTTTCTGCAATACAAAGTTCTGTCAAAACATGGGAGTCAGAAGGTACTCAAGCTCCTAATGGCTGCCCTTGACGGAAGGAGTCGATTTCCTGTTTCCCTATATCTAAAGGATTTTACGGGATTTATTTAAGAGGTCCTATCTGTCCAGAGAGAAGTCTGTAGGAAGTCTTCTAAGCACAGTTCACATTTTTATATCGTTGACCTCTAGCTCCAGTCAGACTCAACATCTGCCTAAGTGCAGAGGTATTCTATTCTCAATTGTCTTAGTAGATTAAAGTCCATTAGACATCCTGCATGAATCTGGACAGCCCTCCTCACGAAGTGGGGCAAGCCCTCGCCAACCCTTCTCCCTGGGGAGAAGGGAGCTAGAACCTCTTGTTCCCTCTCCTTGGGGAGAGGGCTAGGGTGAGGGCGAAGTACTTGTGCAGGAGGTCCATTTTCATACAGAATCTCGATCGCGCCTTATCTTCTATAATTTGAGGCATCCACTCCCCTAGATTGCCCATGACAGATGCCTATTCTCAACCCAGTCGTGAATGGTGGGCGCAACGCTGGATTGATGTCTTAGAGTCATTTGGCTGGACTCGACGCTTGGCGCGTGCCCGCACCTATGCCAGAGAAGGGAACGTTTTGGCGATTGATTTTCAAGGCGCTAGAGTCTCTGCCGACGTTCAGGGAACCGCTCCTGAGCCTTATCAAGTGTCGCTGTCGCTCGACCCGTTTAGCGATGAGCAATGGAGCTATGTGGTTGAGTCAATGGCAGAACGGGCGATTTTCTCGGCTAAACTGCTGGCTGGAGAAATGCCGCAAAACATTGAGGAAGTCTTTACAGCAAGCGGATTGAGCCTGTTTCCGTTTAACAAGTTTGACATTCATAGCCAGTGTTCTTGCCCCGATCCGGCAAATCCTTGTAAGCATATTGGAGCGGTTTATTATCTGCTGGGCGATCGCTTCAGCGAAGATCCGTTTGTCTTATTTCAACTGCGCGGTCGCACCAAAGAGCAGATTATCGAAGCGCTGCGACAGATGCGAAGTGCCGGGGGTGCGATTCATGCGGAACCCGTTGAAACTGTCCGGGCGGCGACCTCACTTAAGCTCGATCGTTTCTGGCACTATGCCGAACAGCTTGAGCCGACTTTAATTGTGATCGTCCCGCCGCCCAGCAGTGAGACGGTTTTAGACCTGTTGGGGGCGATTCCTTTAAAACCTGAGACTCCGGCTAATCAAGCGAACGCCAACGCTGCCATTGAGTATCTCAAGCCGATTTATGAAGAGGTGAGACAGCAAGCGGTACAGATTGCGATGACGACTGACTAGGCATGAATGATGTTAACTCTAATTCATTAAACTTCTTGCAAGAGTCCCTGCCCTTATCCCCAACCCTTCTCCTTGAGGAGAAGGGAGCTAGATTCAAAGTCCATCTCCCTGGGGAGAGGAATTTAGGGTGAGGGCAGGGACTTTTGCAGGAGGTCTATATCTTTCCGATTGCAAAATTGATCCCCCAAAGCCGTAGACTGAAGGATGCAATTCATCTACGTTTTAGCTGAGTACCCGTGCGAAAAATTGTTATTGCTGGCAACTGGAAAATGTATAAAACTCAGGCAGAAGCCCTGAAGTTTTTGCAGGGTTTTAAGTCTGAGTTAGACAACACACCCGACGATCGAGAGATTGTTCTGTGTGTCCCGTTTACTGATTTAGATAGTTTGTCTAAAACCTTGCACGGGAGCCGCATTCAAATTGGCGCTCAAAATGTCCACTGGGAAACGGAAGGGGCATACACGGGTGAGATTGCTGCCCCGATGCTGACAGAAGTGGGGGTGCGCTATGTGGTCGTCGGTCACAGTGAGCGCAGACAATACTTTGGCGAAACAGATGAGACGGTGAATCTGCGCCTGAAAGCGGCTCAAAAAGCGGGGCTGATTCCGATCTTGTGCGTCGGTGAAACCAAACAGCAGCGAGATGCTGGAGACATTGAGTCTCACATCTTCAGCCAACTTGCAAAGGGTTTGGTGGATGTTGATCAAACGAATTTAGTGATTGCCTATGAACCGATTTGGGCGATCGGAACCGGAGACACCTGCGCCCCAGCCGAAGCCAATCGAGTTATCGGGTTGATTCGCAGCAAGTTGAGCAATCCAAACGTCCCGATTCAATATGGCGGCTCGGTCAAGCCTGACAACGTTGATGAGGTTATGGCTCAACCTGAGATTGATGGCGCGTTGGTCGGAGGCGCAAGTCTTGAAGCAAAAAGCTTTGCGCGAATTGTCAACTTCCAGTAGACGATCGGAGGTGAGCGCAAGAAATGACGACCAATCCAATCCAATCATCTGATCAGCGCTGGCAGTTTTGGATCGATCGGGGCGGCACGTTTACCGATATCGTGGCACAAACTCCAGACGGCGAGTTGGTGATTCACAAGCTGTTGTCAGAAAACCCCGATCGCTATTCAGATGCTGCGCTGCAGGGCATTCGTGAGATTTTGGGAGTCGATTCAGAAGAGTCTATTCCGTCTGAGCAGATTGCAGCCGTCAAGATGGGGACGACAGTGGCGACGAATGCTCTGCTAGAACGCAAAGGCGATCGCTGCGTGCTGCTGATTACGCAAGGGTTTCGCGACGCTCTGAGAATTGGTTATCAAAATCGCCCCAACATTTTTGCCCGTCAAATTGTGCTGCCCGAACTGCTCTATGAGCAAGTCATCGAAGTTGAGGAGCGATATAGCGCTCAGGGTGAAGTTCTCACTGCTCTTTCAATCAGCGAAGAAACGCCCTGGATAACGTCTCTCAAGTCGGCTTATGAGAGCGGAATTCGAGCCTGTGCGATCGTGTTGATGCACGGCTATCGATATCCCGATCATGAGCAGACGATTGCGACGATCGCGCGCAATATTGGCTTTACTCAGATCTCTGTGTCTCATCAAGTCAGCCCTTTAATGAAGTTGGTGAGTCGAGGCGACACCACCGTTGTTGATGCTTATTTGTCTCCAACTTTGCGGCGATATGTTGAACGAATCACAGCAGAATTAAGCGCGCATACTCAAAATTCTCCGCGACTCCTATTCATGCAATCCAACGGCGGATTGACCGATGCTCATCTCTTTCAGGGCAAAGACAGCATTTTATCGGGTCCGGCTGGGGGCATTGTTGGAGCCGTACAGACCAGCAAACAAGCAGGATTTGACAAAATTATCAGCTTTGATATGGGGGGCACCTCGACTGATGTTGCCCACTACGACGGCAGCTATGAGCGCACGTTTGAGACCGAAGTTGCAGGGGTGCGGATGCGTGCGCCGATGATGGCGATTCACACGGTTGCGGCGGGCGGCGGCTCTCTGATTAGCTTTGACGGCTCACGCTATCGAGTCGGACCTCGATCGGCAGGGGCAAGTCCGGGTCCGGCGTGCTATCGCAACGGGGGCGAGTTGACCGTCACCGATTGCAATGTCCGGGTCGGCAAGCTTCAGCCTGATTTCTTTCCAAAAGTGTTTGGGGTGAACGGCGATTTACCGCTTGATGCCGAGGTTGTGCAGCAGAAGTTTGCAGCCCTGGCGGTGGATATTCAGACTGTGAGTGGAGATCAGCGATCGCCCGAAGCAGTTGCTCAAGGATTTTTAGCGATCGCTGTTGAGAAAATGGCAAGCGCGATTAAAAAGATCTCCGTCCAGCGCGGCTATGACGTCACAGACTATACGCTCTGCTGTTTTGGGGGCGCAGGAGGACAGCACGCCTGTTTAATCGCAGACGCGCTGGGAATGAAACAGATTTTTCTGCATCCCTATGCGGGTGTTTTATCGGCGTATGGCATGGGGTTGGCGGACTTGCGAGTGTTGCACGATCGGGCGATCGAAGCCGTTCTCACCGACGAGGCGTTGCCAGAGCTGACTCAAATTCTGACCGAGCTTGCTGCTGAAGGCATTGCAGAATTGCAGCGTCAGGATGTTGCAGATTCTCAGATTCAAGCAGTGTCTCAAGTCCGATTGCGCTATCGGGGAACTGACTCAGCCCTGACTGTAGATTTTGGCACTCTAGATGCAATGCTGACCCAGTTTGAGCAGGTGCATCGCCAACGGTATGGCTTTATCGACGACACCAAAGCGCTGATGGTTGAAGTCGTTTCGGTCGAAGTGATTGGCACCACGATCGCGCCGCCAGAAATCGTCATGCCCGATCGTCGCCTCACTCCGCTTGCTGCGATCACCACTGTCCCCATCTACACGCAGGGATGTTGGCACGAGTCGCCCGTTTTTCAGCGCAGTGACTTGACTCCAGGCGATCGGATTTTGGGTGCTGCTTTGATCATCGATCCAACCAGTACAACCGTGATCGAACCGAGTTGGCAAGCAGAACTCAGCGATCGCAATCACTTAGTCTTAACCCGTTCAGAAATCGTCAACCCAGAATCCAGACTTCAAACTCTAAAATTCGCTTCTCCCGATCCTGTTTGGTTAGAAATTTTCAATCATCTGTTCATGTCGATCGCCGAACAAATGGGATTCACGCTGCAAAACACAAGTTCGTCAGTCAACATCAAAGAACGGTTAGACTTCTCTTGCGCGGTCTTTGATCAACAGGGTCAACTCGTTGCCAATGCTCCTCACATTCCAGTGCATTTAGGATCGATGAGTGAGAGCGTGATTAGTTTAATGAATGCAAAAGACACACGTCTGGAATCAGGCGATGTCTACGCATTAAACAATCCCTATAACGGAGGAACTCATTTACCAGACATCACTGTGATTACGCCAGTATTCGCAGAAGAGAATCTGAAAGACAATGATTCTAAACCGCTATTCTTTGTTGCCTCTCGCGGACACCACGCCGACATTGGTGGCATGACACCCGGATCAATGCCGCCCAACAGCACGTCGATCGAGCAAGAAGGCATCTTAATCAATCACTTCAAACTGGTTGCTCAAGGACAGTTTCGATCGCAAGAGATCCTGGAATTACTCACTCATCACGCTTATCCAGCTAGAAATCCCGCTCAAAATTTGGCAGACTTAAAAGCGCAGATTGCCGCTAACGAGCGAGGCGTAAAAGAACTTCGCAGAATGACTGCTCACTTCAGCTTAGAAACCGTTCAGGCGTATATGCAGCATGTGCAAGATAATGCAGAAACCTCTGTGCAGCGCGTCATTGAGACGTTGCACGATGGCAGCTTTAGTTATCCGATGGACGATGGCTGCGAGATTTGTGTCAGCGTTCGTCTCGATCGCGCTTCACGTCGTGCCACGATCGACTTCACAGGCACTTCACCGCAACAGCCCACCAATTTCAACGCGCCTCTAGCCGTTTGCAAAGCCGCCGTTCTCTACGTGTTTCGCACTCTTGTAGACGATGACATTCCCCTCAATGCAGGCTGTCTCAAACCCCTGGATATCATTGTCCCTGAAGGATGTCTGCTCAACCCACACTATCCGGCGGCAGTTGTTGCCGGAAACGTCGAGACTTCGCAAGCCGTCACCGATGCGCTGTATGGAGCTTTGAGCGTGATGGCAGCGTCTCAAGGCACGATGAATAATTTCACCTTCGGAAACGATCGCTACCAGTATTATGAAACGATTTGCGGCGGGTCAGGAGCCAGCGCCACGTTTAACGGCACCGATGCAGTGCAAACCCACATGACCAATTCTCGTCTCACCGACCCCGAAGTTTTAGAATGGCGCTTTCCAGTGCTGCTAGACAGCTTTGCAATCCGTTCCAACAGTGGCGGCAAAGGGCTGCATTCTGGCGGCAGTGGCGTGATTCGTCGGCTGCAATTTCGAGAACCAATGACGGCAGCAATTTTGTCAGGTCATCGCAGAGTGCCCCCCTTTGGACTGCAAGGCGGCGAACCGGGACTCGTCGGCAAAAATTGGGTAGAACGACATGGCGCGATCGAGCCTCTAGGCAGCAAAGCCGAAGTCACGATGCAACCAGGAGATATCTTTGTGATTGAAACGCCCGGAGGAGGAGGATTTGGCACACTTTAGACAAAATTTGAAGGAGTTCCTGATTTAGCCATACATGGGTTTTGACTACCGTATTCTCTCACTGAAGCTTCGATCGCGAGAGGGAGGTTTGTTTGAGTTAGATCTTTGATAAGACCTCCTGCATGAATCTGGACAGCCCTCCTCACGAAGTGGGACGAAGCCCTCGCCAACCCTTCTCCCTAGGGAGAAGGGAGTTAGAACCTCTTGCTCCCTCTCCTTAGGGAGAGGGCTAGGGTGAGGGCAAAGGATTCGTGCAGGAGGTCTATAGTAGAGACACTAGCTCGATCGCATAGATATAACGTTGTGAAAAGTAGTCCCTCACGTAGTCTAAACCCGTTAATGACAGTGAAAAGAATTCTTAGACCTGCTGCGTTTTATCTAACCTTATTGACGATGAGCAATGTGGGATGTTCTGCGTTCAGAGACACCAACCAGGCTCAAGACACCCTAGTGAGCAAAGCGGCTCCGGTCTCATCAACTCAATCGGCT
>Ga0209512_1005667_pt1 | contig 10275 bp, 8 predicted proteins | sample frozenSSSSmetaG_FD_184142 | JGI IMG/M metagenome (GOLD analysis project Ga0209512, IMG submission 184142) | Glacier valley bacterial and archeal communities from Borup Fiord, Nunavut, Canada, to study Microbial Dark Matter (Phase II) -... | ecosystem: Environmental > Aquatic > Freshwater > Ice >... | reverse complement strand
TATCCGTACCGATGTAGGGATAAAAGTATATGGTCAAAACCTGGATACGATTTATGCTTTCGCACAACAAATAAAAAAGGCATTGGATGGAACCCCGGGCGTAAAAGATTTATATGTAGACCCAATTACAGGCGGTAAGTATATTGAGATAGCAGTAAAGCGGGATGAAATTGGCAGATATGGATTGAGTGTGGATGATGTAAATGCAGTTGTTGAAAGTGCATTGGGCGGCATGCGGCTTACCACTACAATTGAAGGCAGGCAACGGTTTTCAGTTAATGCAAGGTTTGCACAGGACTTCCGGGATAATATACAATCCTTAAAAAGATTACAAGTTCAAACGATGAGTTATGGCCCCATACCATTGGAAGCAGTTGCCGGGGTGCGGATAGCGGAAGGCCCACCAATGATCAATTCTGAAAATGCGATGTTGAGAGGTACGGTATTATTTAATGTAAGAGAAAGAGATTTAGGCAGTACCGTTACCGAAGCACAAAAAAAACTGAATACTATGATTGATAAAATGCCCAAAGGTTATTTTTTGGATTGGAGTGGGCAATGGGAAAATCAACTTAGGGCAAACAAAACACTAAAGACCATCATGCCCATTGTGCTGGTAATTATTTTCATGATATTATACTTCACTTATAAGTCCATGAAGGAAGCGTTAATGTCGATGATAACAGTTCCTTTTGCACTAATTGGTGGTGTGTATGCTGTTTATTTTTTTGGGGTCAATTTGTCTGTAGCAGTAGCCGTGGGTTTTATTGCCTTGTTCGGTATGGCAATAGAAACCGTTATGTTGATGACCATCTACCTCAATTTGTCCATGAAAAATATGGTAGCAGAACATGGCAATTCAAAAGATGCAATAACTCCGGCTATATTAAGAGAGTATGTTGTTAAAGGAGCAACACAACGGCTTCGTCCTTTTATGATGACGGTTTCTGTTTCGCTTTTTGGTTTAATACCCATTTTATGGGCTACCGGTGCAGGCAGTGATGTGATGCTAGCTATCACCATTCCTTTAATTGGGGGAACTATAACCGCCACTATTTATGTAATGCTGGTTACGCCAATTGTTTTTGAAATAGTAAAAGAACGGGAACTAAAAAAACATGGAATGGTAGAGCTGATTGATGCGTCTGAATAAAGAATAAAATATGGATTTCTATAAAAACGATATAAACGAATTACTGGCACAGTTTAAAACGGATGCTTCTGCTGGTTTATCTGATGAATCAGCAGCCAGTCAGTTTCAAACAGTTGGCCCCAATAAAATAACGGGTACAGCTTCCCGAAAATGGTGGAAGATAATGGTAGGGCAGTTCAATAACCTGTTGGTTATTTTATTAATAGTTGCCAGTTTACTTTCCTTCCAGTTAGGTTCCTACCGGGATGGGATAGTACTGGGAATTATTGTTATTTTAAATGCTTTCATCGGCTTTTACCAGGATTGGAAATCGGAAAATATTTTAGAGTCACTTAAAAATTTAATAGCAGAAAAATGTACTGTTATCCGAAGTGGAAAATCACGTCAAATTCCTGTAGAAGATATTGTTCCCGGTGATGTGGTTATTATTAACGAAGGCGATGGTATTGCAGCCGATATGCGTTTATTAGAAAGCCATTCATTGTTTGTAAATGAATTTATTCTTACCGGTGAATCACAGGCAAGCGAAAAAAATAATACAGCTTCAATAAAAGAAAGTGCCCCTGTTGCGGAGCAAATTAATATGTTGTTCATGGGCACATCTGCAGCAAAAGGACAGGCTAAAGGGCTTGTAGTTGGTACTGGTATGCAAACAGAGTTGGGAAGAATAGCTGGCAAATCGCAGCAAATAAAACAAGACATATCCCCACTGCAAAAAGAGATCAACTTACTAGCTAAAAAAATTACCATCATTACCCTTTTCCTCGCTGTTGCACTGTTTGCTTTTAGTATGGCACAAGGAGAAAAAATTACAGCGGCGCTGGTATTTGCCATTAGTATAGCAGCTGCTATGGTACCAGAAGGTTTGCCTGCACAAATTTCTATTGCACTGGCATTGGGTGTTCGCAGGCTGGCAAAAAAGAAAGCGGTAGTAAAACAATTATCATCTGTTGAAGCATTGGGAAGTGCTACCGTAATTGCTTCTGATAAAACAGGAACGATTACAAAAAATGAAATGTCCATCAATAATTGTGTATTTAATGGACGGGTATATACTATTACCGGAACAGGTTATGCACCCGAAGGAGAGATACTCAGCGACACAAAGCAACCCATTGAAAAAACGCAGCTACTAAATGATGAATTTTTCTTTACTGCCGGTTTTCTTTCTTCTACTTCTTCTGTAAATCCACCTGATGAATTTCACAAAACATGGTATGGTATTGGCGACCCTACGGAAGCTGCTTTCTGTACCCTTGCGATGAAGGGTGGATATGATTTGGATGAATTAGAAAAAGAATTTCCACGTTTGCAACTTTTTCCTTTTGATTCAGAAAGGAAACGGGTTTCAATAATAAGGGATAAGGCTGGTAAGCATACAAGCTTTGCTAAAGGTTCTATTGAAAGCATATTGGAAGTAAGCGATCAGCAAATTGTTAATGGAGAAATAAAACCACTTACAAATGATGAAAAGCAAGCTTTGCTGAAACATGCGGAATTGTTTGCGACAGAATCTTTAAGAGTAATTGCCATTGCATACAAAGAACTAAACAAAACCCTTGCAGCTAAATACACGATTGGGGAAAGTGAAAGCAATCTTGTATTTGCAGGATTTGCCACCATGTTCGACCCGCCAAGAGATGAAGTGCCGCAGGCGGTGCAGGATGCATTTGAGGCACATATCCGCATCATTATTATTACAGGCGACAACGAGATTACAGCCCGTGCCATTGCAAAGAATATAGGACTTTCTAATGCTGATAATTCATTGCCCGAAGTTATTACCCAGGCAAGGCTGGTTACCATGAATGATGAGGATATTAAAAAGGCATTACTGCAGCGCACATTGGTATTCTCCAGGGTATCGCCGGATGATAAATTAAAAATTGTAACCCTGCTGAAAGACATAGGTGAAGTAGTAGCAGTAACTGGCGATGGCGTTAATGATACATTGAGTTTAAAGAAAGCCGATATAGGCGTAGCAATGGGACAGAATGGATCTAAAGTAGCCCAGGAAGCAGCAGCAATGGTACTGCTGGATGATAACTTTTCCACCATCGTAAAAGCAGTAAAAGAAGGCAGGACTATTTTTAATAATATCCGTAAAAATGTAGTAGCTACACTGGCCTCCAATACAGCCGAATTGGTTTGTGTATTGTATGGTTTTATTGGTGTTTACTTTAATCAGCCTATAGCCATCTTGGCCATTCATATTTTATTGATTGATTTAATTGGAGAAATGCTTCCGTTGCTGATGCTCACTTTTGACAGGGGTGATGAAAACATCATGAAAGAACATCCCCGTCAAAAAGGGCAATTACTCAACCGCTCGGTATTATTACAGGTACTAACTTCAGGAACAGTGAGGGGCTTACTGGCAGTTACTGTTTTTAATTTTGTCTTTCATTTCCACAAGGGTGAAGCAGACCAGCATGCAACTGGTGTTACCGGAACTTTTATTACCATTATACTTACCCAGTTCATCAACATCTTTTGTATCCGCACAAAAACCAGTGTCTTTGGCAGCTTTCTTTTTTCCAATCCAAATCTTCTCTGGGGCATGCTGCTTTCATTGCTGGCAATGTTCACCATTATTTATACGCCATTCTTTAACCTTTATCTGCATACTGGTCCATTAACTGTCAGGGACTGGATTTTTCCACTTGCTGCAAGCTTAGTGTATCTCATAGGTTTTGAAAGTATAAAATGGCGTAAAAGAAAAGTATCGGTAGCAAAGAAAGCAGAACCTGCTCAATTAATAGCAGTATAAAAAGTGTAAACGATAATACACCTAAAAATGATGTATAGAAATGAAAAAAATAATTGATAGTAAAATATATTTCATGAAAAAAATAATTTGTTTATTTTTTTGCCTTATAATTTTTTACTGCCTTCCTGCAGCCGCACAAAAATTAATGAACATTAATTCAATTATGGATTCTATTAAAACAGGTAACCCCTCTTTTAAAATGTACGATGCCGATATACGTTCAATGGATGAAGCTGCCAAAGGAGCTAAAAGCTGGATGCCACCGGAAGTTAGCACAGGCTTGTGGATGGTTCCCTATAATACCAGCCTGTGGAAGAAAGGAGATATGGGAGCTACAGGAATGGGACAATACATGATTGGTGGACAGCAAATGTTGCCTAACAAAAAGAAACAAAATGCAGATGCTGCTTATATGGAAGCCATGTCTTCTGTGTCAAAGGAAAGAAAGAATGCCACACTTAATGAATTGATTAATGATGCCAAAAAATTTTATTACGAATGGATAATTATTGAAAAGAAATTGGTAGTGCTTGACCAAAATGAAAAGCTGCTTGACTTCATGATTAAAAATACCGAGATACGCTATAAGAATGGATTGGAAAAAATTAGTGCATATTACAAGGCAAAAGCAGCATTGGGCAATATAAAGAATATGCAGTTGATGTTTGAAAACGACATTAAAGAAAAACGTATCCGTATCAATTCCTTGATGGGCAGAAATCCAATGACTGATCTTGACATTGATTCTGCTTACCATGTAAATGACTATTCATCTGCAGTATTTGACAGTACCCTTTTTTATAATAGCCGCAGCGATTTAAAAGCCATTGACAAGGACATCAACATTACCTGGCTGAAACAGGAAACAGAAAGGCAAAGCCTGAAACCACAATTTGGTATTCGCTATGAGCACATGTTTGGTTTTGGAGGTTTTCCGCAGCAATTTACTTTAATGGGGATGATGAAAATTCCAATGGCTAAATGGTCTGCTAAAATGAATAAAGCAAATATTGAAAGCCTGAAATGGAAAGCCAATGCTTTGCAGTCACAAAAAGCAATGATGGTGAATGAATACAGTGGGATGGCTTATGGAATGCTAAATGAAATAGAGTTGAAGAAAAAACAGTTGAAACTGTATGAGGATAATATCATACCGGCATTAAGGAATAATTACAAAACGATGCAATTAGGCTATGAGCAGAATACAGAAGAATTATTTATGCTTTTTGATGCTTGGGAAACATTGAATATGACGCAGCTTGAATATTTAAATCAATTGCAACAATTAGTAACTATGCAGGTTGAGCTGGAAAGAATATTAGAAACAAAATAATTGGCAGATACTATTTGGCAGAAAATTTTTATAAGGTATGAACAAAAAGAAAATAGCAATTATCATAATATCGGTGCTGGTATTACTGGCAGCGGCAGCATTGGTATATTTTAAAGTGATACTTCCAAAAAATGAAACAAAACAAAAGGCAGCAACGGGCATGGAAAATATGAATATGGATAGTAAAGATGTAACTGACACTATGAATTCGACTAACGGGGAAATGAAAATGGAAAGTGACCCTACAAAAATACACGATGTTAACCTGCACACTTTATTGCAACCTACCAGTGGTTTTGCAATCTCTAGCATCCCCGCCATTACCTTAGTAAAAAGAGAAGAAGCTATAGAAATTAATGCGCTTGGATATACTGCATACAATACCACAGAAGTTGGAGCAATATCAGCCCGTGTTAATGGCAGGATTGAAAAATTGTATGTAAAGTATCGCTATCAATTGATTAAAAAAGGGCAAAAAATTATGGATATATATAGCCCTGAATTGCTTACCGCACAGCAAAACCTTTTGTTTCTTTTGAAGAATGATCAGACTAATAATTCATTAATTAGTGCTGCCAAAGAAAAATTATTATTACTTGGCTTTTCATCTCAACAATTACAGCAGCTAATAAATACCCAAAAAACTTTGTTTACTGTTTCTGTTTACAGCAGCTACAGCGGCCATATTCATGAAGCCCAGGGAAAAGAAATGAATGGTGCTGGGGTGGAAGCCCCTATCATGAATAATACCACATCAATAACCACACAGGAACTTAGCCTTAAAGAAGGAATGTATTTACAAAAGGGTCAGACTATTTTTAAAGTTTATAATCCCAATAAAGTCTGGGCTTTGCTAAATATTTATCCATCAGACCAAGCTTTTATTAAAGTAGGTAATAAAGTAACAATTGTACCTGAAGCAAATCCCGGTAAAAAGTTTCATAGTTCAATTTATTTTATAGAGCCCTTCTTCAGACCAGGAAGTAAAACATTAACCGCAAGGATAAATATTGATAATAGCGTTTTACAATTACCTATTGGCAGCCAGGTACAGGCTACTATTTTCAGCAGTCCTGTAAATGGGGAATGGTTACCAAAAGAAGCCGTCCTGTCACTTGGGCTTGAAGATGTGGTTTTTGTAAAAATTGGTAATGGATACAAAGCACAAAAAATAACAACAGGTATAACCCATAAAAAATTAATTCAGATAACCGGAGGAATTACACCTGCTGATTCCGTGGCTGCCAATGCTCAATTTTTAATGGATAGCGAAGGCTTTATAAAGATTAACAAAAATGATTCGATGATAAAATAAAAGATGAATAATAAAATAAACGATGAATAGTGAACAGAAGATGCAAGATTAGAGATTCAAAAGGTTTAATAGAGTAAAGAGTGGTTTACCATTGTTCATTAAAGATTTAAAGCAGATGTGGAAGATACACTGTTTTGAAAAAGTACAGAAGCACCGCTCCCTCTCTTTTGGAGAGGGAGATGGAGGGTGAGGTCTGATGAATAGAATTACAAAAATTTAAAGGGAACAACAAAAGCAAAAAAAAGAAAATTGATTTTGAGTATAAAACATAAAAGATGAAAAAAATATTTATTGCTGCAGGACTTATATTTTTATTTGCTGCCTGCAAAAATAACAAACTGAAAGATACGCCAGATACAAAGCACGCGGGGCATGGAGATGTTTATTATACCTGTTCTATGCACCCGCAGGTAATGCAAGATAAGCCAGGCAACTGCCCAATATGTGGAATGAAACTGATAGAAGTTACAAAGACTTCAACAGCTAAAAACGACGGGGTGCAACTGAGCGAACAACAAATACAATTGGGAAATATTTTAACAGATACAATACAAACCGGTATGATTGGCGAACAGATGGTACTTACTGCAATACTAAATACTGATGAACGAAAAATTAATGCGGTGAGTGCAAGGGTGATGGGTAGAATTGAACGGCTGTATTTTAAGAACCTCGGCGATTATGTTCGTAAAGGAGATAAGTTATTTGATATTTACAGTGAAGAACTAAATAGTTCGAAGCAGGAATATATGCTGGCATTAGAAAAACAAAAGACCCTGAACAATTCAATTATTGATTTCACTGAATTGGTACAAAGTGCAAAAAATAAGCTTTTGTTGTGGGGTTTATCAGAAGCACAAATCAGGGAGATTGCGGTAAGAAAAACTACCGCTCCTGTTACCACTTTTTATAGCCCGGTAGCAGGTTATATCATCTCATTAGATTTAAGCGAAGGTGAATATGCAACTGAAGGTGGAACAATAGTACGTGTAGCAGATTTATCAACGCTTTGGGTAGAGGCACAGGTGTATGCCTCACAATTATCGCAAATAAATAACCATGCAATTGCCACCGTTCAGTTTCCTGATTTGCCGGGTAAACAAACCATTGGAAAGATTGAATTCATGAATCCTGAAATTAATCCACAAACACGTATTAATCTCCTTCGTGTAAATGTTGCCAATCCCGGAAACCTGCTGAAACCCGGCATGCCAGCTTATGTAACCATCAAAGGTAAACAGGTAAACACGTTAACCTTACCATCTGATGCAGTACTCCGTACTGGTACTGGTGCATCTGTTTGGGTACAAACAGGGAAGGGTTCTTTTAAAAGTATAATGGTTGAAATTGGCATGGAAGATGGCGACAGGGTTCAGATAAAATCAGGTATTCAACCAGGGGATATTGTTGTTATCAGGGGAGCGTATTTACTAAACAGTGAATTTATTTTTAAGCAAGGGGCTAATCCGATGGAGGGGATGAAGATGTGACAATATGTAAATCAAAAGTTAGCAAAAAACAGAGTTGCCAATTTTTTTACAGTACATGTTTACCTGAAATATCTTCAGCTTTTTACTGAATCCTTTCCAATGTGTGAATGATGCAACTTTTTTAATTAATTGTGTAACATATTCTATAATCAGGAGGCCTACCTTACTGATGTTGTGAAAATTCTTTCAAACTAAAAACACAACTGATGAATAATTTAAAAATCAAAATCATGAAATCACTGCAAAAAATAGTTTTGCCATTTGTTTTAATTACATTTTTTGCATCCTGCCAATCCGGTACAGATGTAAATCAAACGCTTTCAAAAGCAGAAATAAGAATGGAAATGATGAACAAAATTGCCGATGATAGTACTATGTCGAAAGAAATGATGACGGCAATGATGAACAGCAAAAACGGTAAAATGATGATGATGGAAGATGGAAAGATGCCAATGATGATGGAAAACCATGAGGCGATGATGAAAATGATGAAAGACAATCCTGGTATGATGCATACTATGATGATGAACATGATGGAAGCCTGTAAGAGTGATACCTCCATGATGTCGGGGATGTGTAAAAAAATGATGGAAAACCCTCAGATGATGGATATGATGCAGAAGATGAAGAGAACAAAAATGGATATGAAGACGGGAGACATGGATAATAAGATGAAACATTAATTATAAAAACTTTAAAAGCTAAAACTATGATGGACAATCACGGAAGTTACTATTACTGGGGAATGCATATGGGTTGGTGGGTTTTAATACTTGTTATTTTAATAGTGGTCATTGGATTCTTTTTCAATTCCAGGAGAAGCAAATGAATTTTTTATTTTCTATCTGAATTGCATTACAACTGTTAAACCTGAACCCTATTTTAAAATAAACACTGACAAATGAAAAAGACCTATGAATTAACAAGCATGAGCTGCGGGGGCTGTGTGAACACGGTGAAGCAGGCCTTGATTAAACTCCCGGATGTTGCAGAAGCCGAAGTCCAATTAAATCCTCAAAGAGCGATACTTACTATGAACAAGCCTGTTGATTTAGCTGAATTGCAATCTCAACTTAGCAAAGCAGGACATTATACAATTAGAGAAACAATTTTAAAAAATACATGAAAAAAAATATAAACTCATTTGAGAGGCGCATCAATATTTTATTGTGCCTATTTATTGTTTCCTTTTTTTATTATAACGCCTGCCTACATTCAGCAAATGCCTAATATGAATAACGATTCTGCAAATATTAAAACAAGTCAAATGGGCGATGATGAAGAAATAGCCCACCCATTTTTTACGCACATGGGTATTCCCGAAGCGGTGGGTACATATAGCCTCCGTACTTCTGCATTGCTCACAAAACCAATGGATAGCAAATCAAAAGGTGATTTTGCTTTTCCCTTGGAAACCGGTATTACAAAATTTGTTGGGCTACATATAAGAAACTATCGCTTTTTAGATAACACCCATACAGAAATAATGTTTCAGTTTGCGGTAATAAGAAGTAAGGATGACATGAGTGGGTTTTCTCCTATCATAGAATTTGAAATTCCAACAAAAAAGGGAGTAAGCCGCATAAATAGTTTGATTGGTTTTTCCACTGCCATTGTAAGGTCACGTTTTGTATTCAACCAGGTTATACATTATAATCCAAGGGAAGATATGGTGGATGGCAGTGTAGCATTTGTTTATAAGGTACGTAAAGGAGTGTTCGTTGTAGTAGAATCTTTGGCTGAAAAAATGAAGAATGAAAAAGCCATCATTAACCTTCTTGGCGGTGTCAAAATAAAGCTGTCCAAAAATTTAATACTTGGAATTGGCTATCAACATCCAATAACAAATAACAAAGAGTTTTTATCGCAATACATTTTTCAACCGGATATGGAATGGAAAAGACAGTAATACAAAATTCGTAATAATTAAAATTTAAACAATGAACAAACACACATTTTGGATGATTGTTGGTTGCACAGTTCCCTTGTTGCTGATTTTTCTTCTGCCGTTATTTGGTATTACAGGGAACTACTCATTTTTCATTTTCATAATGGCAATGTTTGCCTGTCATTTATTGATGCCCATGCTTCATAAGAGCCATGAACATGATACGCTTAAAGAACATTCTGAACTTTCTAAAAAAGACAATCATGAGTCACATCAACATTAGAAAATTAGGTTTGGCATTCGGTCTAACGGGTGAATTGCTATAT
>Ga0209512_1005665_pt1 | contig 10278 bp, 8 predicted proteins | sample frozenSSSSmetaG_FD_184142 | JGI IMG/M metagenome (GOLD analysis project Ga0209512, IMG submission 184142) | Glacier valley bacterial and archeal communities from Borup Fiord, Nunavut, Canada, to study Microbial Dark Matter (Phase II) -... | ecosystem: Environmental > Aquatic > Freshwater > Ice >... | reverse complement strand
GAACGGATACCCCACTACCGCCGACAGAATAGCCGGGTGATCGTCACCGAGTTCGCGCCGGGCTTTCTTGACCCAGAACGGCGCAACCGTCAGCCCGGCAATACCGAGTTGCGTAGCGTCGTCATAGGCGTCGAACTGCTCACTAATCGTCACATCGGGACGTAGCAACGTCCGTTCGAGATAGGGGAAGAGGTGGTTCACGGAGTTGGCGGAGGTTGTATTTGGGTAGGCGGAGCCGGAACACCGGGCAGTTGTTGTAACCGGTAATACGTCAGGTTGATATTGCGTACCTGCGCAAAGGGCAACACAAACACATCACCCGGCATTTGGTAGTACCGCTCATCGAATGCCTTCGATTCAGGCTTTGTATCACGAGTCGGGTCTTCCAACACCTTCCGGCGAAACACCTGCGAAAGCACCAGCCGGTCTAAGCTGTCTTTGTTGAAGTAAAACTCTTCCAGCACGCCACAGTACAGAAAACTACATTCCTTTGTTTCGACCAGTACATCAATAAAGACATATTCTATTTGTTCGGATCGGCCCGGCCAGCCCGGAAAATCCACGATGCGCCCTGACAGCAGGTAGTACCAGTCGTTATTGAAGCGAAGGCTGTGAAAAACCAGGTCTGCCTTGGTTTGCTCAACTAATCGGCGGGCTGCTTTTCCCGTCGCCAACGCAACGGTCAGCAACACGGCATTATATCCGGCGAAGGGTAAAATACTGGTACCGGCGAGGTTGAAATCAGGGGTATAGGCTGGATTATTGGCACCAATCAGAAGCTGATAAACCAACTCCAGACGGATGTCGTAAAAATACCCGACTATCCAATACCCAATGCATTGGAGAAATAACGACGGTATAAGGGAAAGAACCAGTTCATCAACCAGCGATGACTGTATATTCTTGCGGGAGTACGGTCCGTTCAGGTAAGCAATTCTAAACAGAATACCCGGATACAGCAGAACGAAGATGAATAAAGCACCAAGAGCAATATTCATGCATCCTTATCCGGCGACGCAGCAGATTTCCCGGTAACGCGCACCAGCTCAAACCGCTCCTGACCAACCTGAATCTGCGCCGTATGATTGGTTCGGCGGCTTTCGATAACCTTTTTAACAAGGTCGTGGGCCGCAGAAGGGTCCGAAAGAATCCGGCGTATCCGATCACTAACAGGAGCTTTCATAAGCGGTACATTTTTAGACTGACAACAGGCTATTCGTAAATCCTTCGGCAATATAACGTTTATCGGGTGTGAATGATTGGGGCGTCTATGCAAAAACCGCTTGCTCTTTTACAGGGAGCAAGCGGTTCAGGTCATATTGGGTTAACAAATCAATTCAGGTACTTCAACTTGATAACCTCCTTCGGATCGAGGTACCGCCATTTACCACGGGGCAGCTCTTTCTTGGTCAGGCCAGCAAAACTGGTCCGGTCAAGTTTGAGTACGTCGTAGCCAAGCTGTTCGAACATCCGGCGCACAATGCGGTTACGACCCGAATGAATTTCCAGGCCAATAACCTGCGCGTCGGGCGTTACAATACCCACGGCGTCGGGTTTGATAGGGCCGTCTTCCAGCTCCATACCACGTTTCAGCGTCTCAAAATCTTCTTCCGTAATGGGCTTGTCGATTTCGACCTGATAGATTTTACGGACGTTGTTAGACGGGTGGGTGAGCTTATCGGCCAGTTCGCCATCGTTGGTAATCAACAGCAACCCAGTGGTTTTACGGTCGAGCCGCCCCACGGGGTACATTCTGAAGTTACCGGCGTCGGCAACCAACTCCATCACGGTTTTGCGCTCTTCAGGATCGTCGGTCGTCGTAATAAAATCTTTCGGCTTGTTGAGCAGTACGTATACAAACCGTTCGGGCGTCAGGGCTTTGGTACCATATTTGACCATGTCGCCTTCCTTCACCCGGAAACCCATCTCGGTAACAACGGTGCCATTTACGGAAATATCGCCGTTGGCAATCAGCTCATCGGCTTCCCGGCGTGAGCAAACGCCGGAGTTGGCAATATACCGGTTCAGGCGGGTCGTCCCATCATCGACGGGGCGTTTGGCCGGGGTCTGACTGGTGGGTTCCTGTGGGTCGGGATACCGCTCACGCGGACTGGTGGGGCGGCTGCTGCGCTCGTCAGTCCGGCGGTCATCGCGACGGTCGCTATCAGGGCGGGCCGGTTTATCGTCACGGCGGCTGTCATTGCGGGAACGGTCGTCACGGCGGCTGTCGCTGCGGTTGCTCTGCTCGTGAGCGCGTTGGTCGAGGTTATAATTAGGCGCTTTTTCGTAGCGTCCGGTACGTCGCTCGCCAGAATCTTTGCGCTGCTCCGCCGAATAGCGCGATGCACCGTTGCCCCGGCGTGACTCATTATCGTCCCGGCTACTATTCCTGCGGTCAGAGCGGTTGCGGCTTTGATCGTCGGAACGAGGCCCTTGTTCGTTGCGGCTGCGTTCGGCACGGTTCCGCTCATCGGCCTCGGGCTGAAAGCCCCCTACGCGGGTCGGGCCGGGCTTACTGAACCGGCTGGAACGCGACGGGCTGTCGTTACGGGGTCCATCTCTGCGGGGACCACTACCGCGGGTATCATCCCTAGGGCGACCGTATTCGCGCGGGCCGTCTTCACGGCGACCGTCTTCACGCCTGTCGGGGCGGTCATTGTTTCGGGAATCGGGGCGGCTGCTGAACCGGGGCGAATCGATACGGGGTCTGCTTTCGCTGCGGGGCCCACTTGAACGGCGGTCGTCACGGTTCGCACTGAAGCGGGGTTTGGCATCGCTACGCTGAGCATCTCCGCGCCGGGCGTCTCCACGCCGGGTGTCGTCACGCCGGGGACCATCGGAACGGCGGTCGGAACTGTCTTTGCTGTCGAATCGGTTTGGGCGTTCGCTCCGGCTCTCTGGCCGGTCATTGGTGCGCGGTGCGCTGTTCCGGCGCGAATCGCCATCGGTATCTCTACCAAAACGGGAGCCGCCGGTACGACGGTTCTCTCCACGGGGGGCGTCATCCCGACGACCAAATGAACGTTGCTCACCATCACGGCGTGGCCGCTGACCACCGGCTCGGTTCTTATCAGAATCCTGATCCATAAAAAATAAAGGAAATCACTTAACTATATTTGTAAATACACTGATTATCAGCACCCCAGACACAAAAACTGCAAAAAGGAGTGCAAAGGTACGCCTTTCCAGTACACGCTGTCCCAGACTATCTGAATAGCAACGCATTTAGCCGGGAAAACAATCCAGCACGGCCCGCAAACGTTGACAGTCAGTCAACGTACCGACTTCCTCAACCCATCGCCAACATGACACCCCTCTATACGCCCGACCAACGCACTGTCAACAACTCGCTCCTCAAGAAATACATGGACTGGCTTTTTGTGAAGAAAGGCCTGTACTTCCGCAATTATGATGACCTCTGGGACTGGTCCGTTACTGACCTCGCCCATTTCTGGGAAAGCCTGTGGCAGTTTTTCGATATTCAGAGCCATACACCCTACCATCAGATCCTGTTCCGGCCCAACGAAGCCGATATGATTGGTACTGAATGGTTTTCTGAGTCGACGCTCAACTACGCCGAACATATCTTCCGGCACAAACCAGAGGCTGCCCCAACGCCCAAGCCCCGCACCGGCGCAGTGCCTCTGGTAGAGGTCAGCCAGCCCCCGCTGTTATTTGCGTCGGAACGGCACCCGCTCACAGCGGTATCCTGGGGCCACCTGGAGCAGCAGGTGGCGGCAGTTTCGGCCTGGCTGCGCGAGCAGGGCGTGGGTGTGGGCGACCGGGTGGTTTCGGTCTTACCCAACATTCCGCAGGCAGTGGTGGCTTTTCTCGCGACTAACGCCGTTGGGGCTGTCTGGTCGAGTTGCTCGCCCGACTTTGGTACAGCCAGCATTCTGGAACGGTTCCGGCAAATTGAGCCGGTGGTGCTTATTGTGGCCGACGGGTACACGTACAACGGAAAACCCATCGACAAAACGGGTGCTATGGAGGAGTTGCGAGCTAGTTTACCATCACTCCGGCGGGTGGTCTGGCTCTCCTACTTAGATGAACGCTATCGACCCAATAACGGCGTATTATGGGATGACATCCTGCGAACACCCGCACCCGACGGACTAGTGTTTGAGCCGGTGCCGTTCAGTCATCCCATCTGGATTCTGTATTCGTCCGGCACTACCGGCAAGCCTAAAGCCATTACGCACAGTGTGGGCGGCTGTCTACTCGAACACCTCAAAGCACTCACTCTGCATCAGGACGTGCGCGTGGGCGAACGGTATTTCTGGTACTCTACTACCGGCTGGATGATGTGGAACTTTGCACTCGGCTCCATGCTGGCCGGGGCTACGCTGGTACTATACGATGGATCGCCCGCTTATCCTGACCTCAACACATTATGGAACCTGGCAGATCAGGCCCAGATCACCCACTTTGGTGGTGGAGCAGCTTATTTTACGGCCTGCATGCAGGCTGGTCTCCGCCCCATAGATACGGCCCAATTACCAAATCTGCGCACCATTGGCTCAACAGGATCTCCCCTACCGCCGGAGGGTTTCCGGTGGGTATATGACGCCGTGAAATCCGACGTATGGCTGATATCGTTCAGCGGTGGTACCGATGTATGTAGCGGGTTTGTAGGCGGGAATCCGCTCCTGCCGGTCTATGAAGGTGAAATTCAGTGTCGGCTGCTGGGATGCAAAGTAGAAGCGTTCAACGAAGATGCCCAGCCAGTGTATAACGAACTGGGCGAAATGGTAATTCTGGAGCCGATGCCCTCTATGCCTGTTTATTTCTGGAACGACCCGGCCAATGAACGGTACCGGAGTAGCTACTTTGGTGAATATCCGGGTGTATGGCGGCACGGCGACTATATCCGCATTACAGAACGGAAGGGAGTAATTATATATGGACGCTCCGATGCTACGCTGAACCGCGACGGTGTCCGGATTGGTACCGCAGAAATATACAGTGCCGTTGAGCAGATTGATGAAGTGGCCGACAGCCTGATTGTGGGCGTTGAACAGCCGGGAGGGAAATATTATATGCCCTTGTTTGTAGTCATGCGTGACGGTATCAAACTCACCGACGAACTAACTACCCGCATCAGACAGACGCTGCGGAATCAGTTCAGCCCGCGCCACGTACCAGATGCAATTTATCAGATTGATGAAGTTCCTTACACGATAAGCGGCAAGAAAATGGAAACGCCGGTCAAAAAAATTCTGGCTGGTATGACGGCTACGCTGGCAACAAATCGGGACGTATTGCGGAACCCGGACTCTCTCGATCAGTTTATTGAATTCGCATTCCGCCAATCACGCCAACGATAATTTTTAGTTGATATCCTAAGACTAATCAAATATGGGTAGGTAAAACCTCAATTTTTGTAGGCTACTAGAAGGTACCGTATAGTAAATAAACAAGACTCCCTCTCAGCTGTAAGTAGGTGAACAAGAGCTTTTTTTGCATGAATGGCCGAATCGTAGTGGTAGAATAGTACACTTTTTTTGGGGGTACAGTAACCGGCTGAGTACGATGCAGTCTAAACGTCTAAACATACTACAGCAATGAACAAAAAGTACCGCCTTCTCATAGTGGATCCTAACCCCTACGTAGCCGATATTCTTGCACAGACACTTCAAAATGATTTCTCAGTATGTATTGCCCGCACAGGTCAGGAAGCGGCCCGGGTATTACTACAGGAGAAATCCTTCGATTTCGTTATCACCGAATTGGCAATGGATGGTTTTAGCGGTCTTGATCTTACTAAGTTGGTTCGTACCAGTGGACTTATAAAACAAGCATCTATTGTTGTACTCTCCAGTGTTTCGGATAGTGACACGCGAATCAAATGCCTAGAAAACGGCGCTGATGACTTTATAATGAAACCGTTTAACCCACTCGAAGTCCGGGCTAAGCTCCATGTATTGCTTCGTCGGTCTTCACTTCCCGTATCTGCAAGTCCAGTCCAAACGCTACCAATACATACATCATCACAACCAAGTCTATTACAGCAGATTCGCACCCGCGTAATGTCTTTGATGATTTTGTGATGCATGCGTTGATTCATAATTATTTTGAATAGTGATTAGGTCGTCAGCTGTTTACCAACCATTAAAACAACTTGCAAAATGCGTGCCAAAACAATCCACGAGCATCAGTTTGTAATGGACAGAAATGGCCGATCTATGACCAATCAATCTGGAATATGTTTACTTATAGTGCAAAAAAATAGCAACTACGTTAACATAATAAAAAATATAGTAGGTAAGGAAAATATTAAGTTTGTTCTCTGCGATCAGGCAAGTGATGTTCGGGTCTGGTTAGAAAGCGATCGCTCAATTAGTCTTATCATTGCCGAAGGAGTTTACGAATCAACCATTGTCGACATCCTCAGGAAGCACCCCGAATCATCATTTATCCCGCTCGTTCTGCTTTGTGGCGTTACCGAAATCAAAACGTTACTGGGAATGCTAAGCAGTGAAGTAACTGATGTATTAACACTTGGTATTACTGAAGCAGAACTGAAACACAAGATCACCTATTATCTCAAGTTAAAAAAGCGTGTGCAGGCATCCGAACAACACAGAGATCCTGCTGACTTTGATCTGTTTCGACTTCCGATCTGGAAACGGCTTATTGACGTCGTGGTATCCGTGATTGCTCTTATCTTATTATCGCCCCTGCTGTTGGTGGTAGCCATAGCTATCGTGGTTGATAATAAAGGTTCCGCTTTTTATTTGTCAAAACGGGCGGGCACCAATTTCAGAGTATTCAATATGTATAAATTTCGTACCATGAAGGTGAAAGCTGACCAGCAACTTGCCAGCCTCGCCGGCAACAATATTTATGCCAAACCTACAAAAAAAGACATTGTCATTGGTGATTATATAACTGGAGGTAGCTCGCTCTGCGAGACGTGCCGACAGCAGGGTATCAGCTGCCAGCAGTTGTTACTGGATCAGGATCGGATGGTATGCGAAAAGCAATTTCTGACGCAGGACGCCGAATCAGCCAAGTTCATGAAGTTCAGAAACGACCCGCGTATTACCCGGCTGGGCACCTTTTTGCGTAATAGCAGCATTGACGAGCTACCTCAACTGCTCAACGTCCTGCTGGGCGATATGTCGCTGGTAGGAAACCGCCCCCTTCCCCTGTATGAGGCTGAAAAATTGACCTCCAACGAGTTTGCCCAGCGATTTGCCGGCCCCGCTGGCTTAACGGGACTGTGGCAAATAAAGAAACGTGCTAAAGGGCAGGGTATCATGTCTGACAAAGAGCGTACGCTGCTCGATATTGATTACGCCAATAATTTCTCGTTCAAAACCGACCTATACATCATCTGGCGAACTTTCTTTAGTCTATGGCAGAAGGAGAACGTATAGACGTTGGCCAAAAGCCCCTGCTCTCGATCATTACGATCAACTACAATCAGGCTGAAACAACCCGCCAGTTTCTGGAGTCGGCACGTGGTCTAACCTACCCCAATTACGAGATTGTTATTGTTGATAATGCGTCTGAACCAGCCCTGCATACGCAACTCGACAGCACGGCATATCCCCACCTGCGGCTTATCAGGAGTGAAGTCAATCTTGGCTTTACAGGGGGTAACAACCTCGGCATTGACCAGGCGCGGGGCGATTATTTTTTTATCGTCAACAATGACACCGAACTAAACGCTATGCTGCTGGAACTGCTACTTCAGCCCTTCGGTACTGATGGCCGGATTGGGGTTGTTTGTCCGAAAATCTTTTTCTTCGATCAGCCCCGGCACGTGCAGTACGCGGGTTACAATGCCATGAATATGTTTACCGGAACGGCAACCGTAGTGGGCTACGATCAACCCGATAGTGAGCAGTATGATGTACCCGGCCCAACAAATTTCGCCCATGGTTGTGCCATGCTGGTGAGCAAAGAGGTCATTGATAAAGTGGGGCGTTTTGCCGAGCGTTTCTTTCTGTACTACGAGGAACTGGACTGGTCGCAACGGATTCTCGACGCTGGCTTTATCATCTATTACCAGCCTTTGGCCACTATTTTACACAAAGAGTCCGTGTCAGTTGGTCGTAACAGTCCACTACGCACCTATTACCTAACCCGAAACCGTATCTTATACATGCGTCGACACGCTTCGTGGTTTCAGCGATATGTTTTCTATACTTTTTTCGCTACGCTGGTATTACCAAAACATATAACATCGTATCTCTTTGCTGGTCAAACTTTGCAGATTCGAGCATTTTTAAGGGGTATTTTGTGGAATTTTCAATCAACCAGTGCATCATCTGTATAGTATTCTTGTGCAAAGTAATGTCATGGACTTAGTTTACGATTGTGTTGGCATCGTTTTTTTCGGACTGGCCTTCGTGGTCCTGTACACGTATATTGGCTATGGGGTAGTAGCGTGGCTACTGGTTCGCGTCCGGGGCCGGATCGGTATAGTTGACGAGCGTTCAGGCACGGCAGCGTCGGTACCAGCTGTTGAAAATACGTTACCAATGGTAACCATGGTCATACCAGCCTACAACGAGCGGGCCTACCTGAACGATAAACTCCAGAACTGCCTTGACCAGGATTATCCCACCAGTAAACTCCGGTTACTGTTTGTTATTGAGGGATCGAACGATGGGTCAGCCGAATACCTGGCGAGCCGTCAGCCAGAACTACCCAATCTGACAATATTGTCGGGGTTGCAGCGGCTGGGTAAGGTGGCTGCCATGAACCGGGCCATGAGTAACGTACAAACTCCCATTACCATTTTTACCGATGCCAACACGCACCTCAACCCCGAAGCCGTCCGTCGTTTAGTTACCCGCTTCAACGCGCCGGAGGTAGGAGCCGTAACGGGCGAAAAACGCATTCGGGTCGCGGGTACCGATACAGCGGCTGGCAGTGGCGAGGGTCTGTACTGGCGGTACGAGTCATTCCTGAAAGAACTCGACGCAGAATTACACACTATTGTCGGAGCCGCCGGGGAGTTGTTTGCCATCCGCACCGAATTGTACGAACCGGTAGAAACTGACACCCTGCTCGACGACTTCATTATCTCGTTACGCATTGCCGGACGTGGCTTTCGGGTAGCCTACGCACCGGATGCCTACGCGCTGGAACATGCATCTCATTCGGTAGCGGAGGAGATGAAACGTAAAGTCAGAATTGCTACAGGTGGCTTTCAGGCCATGAAAAGGTTATCCTATCTACTCAATGTGTCGCGCCACGGCTGGCTTACGTTTCAGTATGTTTCGCACCGGGTGCTGCGCTGGGCCATTACGCCGTTTTGTCTGCCCCTGCTACTGCTGCTGAATGCCATCCTACTCACACGGCCCGTATCTGATGCGTCAGAGCCGGGTTTCTGGCAGGTACTGTTTGGCCTGCAACTCGCTTTCTATGCGGCTGCCGGCGTAGGATACGTGCTCGAGAACCGGCAAACCCGCTGGAAACTCACGTTCGTCCCGTTTTACTTTGTTTTTATGAACTGGTGCGTACTGCTTGGCTTCTGGCGATACGGCAATGGTAATATCTCCGGCATCTGGGAGAAGGCCCGCAGGGCCGCGTAGATCGGTCATTTAGTTTATATTCGGTATGCAACGGACGGTAGTCGTCCATACGTAACTTCATTATCCGGTTCGGAAAATTGCCTTTACTCCATGTCTCAACAAACGTCTCTTTCTGACCTCATGCACGACGACCGCTGGCGCTACGGGAGCATAGGCGTAGTGGCGGCAGTGACGGCGGGCTGGATGCTGGGTGGTTTTGGTCTGGTGGGTGGTTTGATTGCACTGGCCATACCGTTGGGTTTGGCCGTGGTAATCGGCATTATACTCCAACCCCGGCTGGGCTTACTGATCTACGTGAACATTAGTTTTATACTGGGCTTTTCACGTTTTCTGGACACCGAAGCCGCGGTCGGGCTGGCACTGGATGGGTTGATGGCCCTGACGCTGCTCGGCGTCGTCATGAACGGTAAGCTTATGGCGTGGCACCGGCTCAATAACCCGGCGTTCTATCTGCTCGTTATCTGGCTGGTATATACCATTCTGGAGTATTTTAACCCGGACGCGCCCTCGCAACAGGGCTGGATTTACGGTATCCGGGCTACCTCGATGAACTGGTTCCTACTGGCCTTTATCGTCTTTGTGATCCCTATTCCCCGAAAAGATATTTACCGGTTACTGGGCATCTGGCTATCCTGGTCGGTGCTGGCCGCGTTCTGGGCATTTAAACAGCAGTACATCGGTCTGGAACCTGCCGAACAGCGGTGGCTGGCCGCAGGGGCCGAACGGA
>Ga0209512_1005659_pt1 | contig 10281 bp, 10 predicted proteins | sample frozenSSSSmetaG_FD_184142 | JGI IMG/M metagenome (GOLD analysis project Ga0209512, IMG submission 184142) | Glacier valley bacterial and archeal communities from Borup Fiord, Nunavut, Canada, to study Microbial Dark Matter (Phase II) -... | ecosystem: Environmental > Aquatic > Freshwater > Ice >... | reverse complement strand
TGGTTTTACCCATCTATATATCTCTTTTATTTTGATTCTCTATGGCCAAAATTAGCGAAATAATCTAATTTTGCAACGTTTTAAGAAAATCAGTTTCGTTTGAAGGAATACAAATCTATGAAAATAAATCATTTTTGATTCCAAAAATTCATTCGGAATATTGATTTTAAAGGTTTTTTAACACAACATTTTATATGAATTCAAAACAAATACGTCAAACATTTCTTGATTTTTTTGCTTCCAAAGAGCATACAATTGTAACCTCAGCGCCAATGGTTGTTAAAAATGATCCAACCCTGATGTTTACAAATGCCGGGATGAACCAGTTCAAAGACATTTTTCTTGGCAATTCGCCTGCAAATCATCCCCGTGTTGCTGATTCACAGAAATGTCTGCGTGTTTCCGGAAAGCATAACGACCTTGAGGAAGTGGGCCACGACACGTATCATCACACGATGTTTGAGATGCTGGGCAACTGGTCATTTGGTAATTACTTTAAGAAAGAAGCGATCGACTGGGCATGGGAACTACTGGTTGATGTGTATAAAATCCCTGTAAATAAGTTGTATGTAACTATATTTGAAGGTGATGAAAAAGATGGTGTACCGATGGATACCGAGGCGCACGATTTATGGTTCAAATACCTTCCTGAAGACCGCATCCTGAAAGGGAATAAAAAAGACAATTTCTGGGAAATGGGCGATTCTGGCCCATGTGGACCATGTTCCGAAATCCATGTCGACATCCGCAATGAGGACGAAAAGGCAAAGATTGCCGGACGTGACCTCGTCAACGAAGGTCATCCGCAGGTTATCGAAATCTGGAACCTTGTCTTCATTCAGTTCAACCGGAAAGCCAATGGCCAGCTCGAAGAACTCCCCGCCAAACATGTCGATACGGGTATGGGATTTGAGCGTTTGTGCATGGTGATTCAGGAAAAACAATCGAATTACGACACCGACGTGTTTCAGAATGTGATTACCGAGATTGCCCACCTTGCCGGTAAAAGATATGGAACCGACGAAAAATCGGATATTGCCATGCGTGTGATTGCCGATCATTTACGCGCTATCTCATTTGCGATTACAGATGGTCAGCTACCTTCGAATAACAAAGCCGGTTATGTCATTCGCCGAATTTTGCGTCGTGCGGTACGTTACGGTTATACCTTCCTTGGTTTCCGGAAGCCATTTATTCACCAATTGGTTAAAGTATTGACTGATAATATGGGTGGAGCATTCCCTGAACTGATCAAACAACAGGAGTTGGTAGTGAATGTGATTCGCGAAGAGGAAGACTCTTTCCTTCGCACGCTTGAAACAGGAATCAAGTTGCTTGATACCATTATAGAGGATACCAGGAAGAAAAAAGGGACAGAAGTCGATGGGAATGTTGCTTTCGAACTATACGATACATTTGGATTTCCACTCGATCTTACCGAACTGATTTTGCGCGAACAAGGACTTACAGTCAATCGTGCCGGATTTGAATTGGCCATGGAAGCCCAGAAAAACCGTTCACGAAGCGCTACCCAACTCGAAACAGGTGACTGGATCGAATTGCAACAAGCCGAAGGCGACGGATTTGTTGGATATGATACGCTTGAAACGAACGTAAAAATTAACCGTTACCGGAAAGTGAAAGGTAAGAAAGGGGAATTTTTCCAGTTGGTCTTCAATACGACCCCATTTTATGCCGAATCCGGAGGTCAGGTTGGCGATTCGGGTACAATTGAAGCAAATGGTAAGAAGACAGAGATCTTCGATACCGTGAAGGAAAACAACCTGACGGTTCACCTTTCAAAGGAACTTCCCGCAAATCCAGAAGCGGTTTTCACGGCAGTTGTTAATTTGAAGAACCGCCGGCTTACAGAGAATAACCACACGGCAACCCATCTGCTCGATCACGCATTGCGCGAAATACTCGGAACACATATTGAACAGAAAGGCTCGTTGGTATCGCCCGATTCACTTCGTTTTGACTTCAATCATTTTCAAAAAGTTACGGATGATGAACTTGTCAGGATTCAATACCGTGTTAATGAATTGATCCGGGCCAACGATCAGCGCGACGAACATCGCGAAGTGCCGATTGCTGAAGCTGAAAAGATGGGCGCTATTGCTTTATTCGGAGAGAAATATGGCGATCATGTGCGTGTCATCAAATTTGGTGAGTCAGTAGAATTGTGCGGCGGTTGTCATGTAGCGTCAACGGGTACCATCGGGCAGTTTGTAATTCTTTCAGAAGGGTCAATTTCAGCCGGTGTACGCCGAATTGAAGCGATCACCGCCGATAAAGCCGACGAGTACATCAACAATCATTTGAAATCGCTGAAGGAAGTTGCTGCTATTTTCAATAATCCTGCTGATCTGAAAGGGGCTGTAGAAGAATTATTTGCCAAATATAATGCACTCGCAAAACAAGTTGAAGCCTTCGAAAAAGAGAAAGCCGGCAAAGTAAAGAAAGAACTTTTGCTTCAGGTTGAACCAATCAATGGGATTAATTTTCTGGCTCAGCAGTTAAATGTTGATAGTGCTGCGATCATCAAAGATATTGCGTTCCAGCTAAAGGGTGAAGTAGAAAATCTGTTTTTGGTGCTTGCTGCTGAGATCGATGGTAAGGCCAGTGTTCATGTGATGATTTCTGAAAATCTCGTTAAGGAACGTGGATTGAATGCCGGAACAATCATCCGCGAATTGGCCAAAGCGGTCAATGGCGGTGGTGGGGGACAGGCATTTTATGCGACGGCCGGAGGAAAAGAACCTTCAGGAATTCCGCTTTTGTTAATGAATGCCAGGAAATTAGTCGGATAGATCATTTCTGAAACAGAATTAAGGATTAAAGTAGTTAAAATGCCCTTTCCGGAAGACAAATCGTTCTTCGGAAGGGCATTTTGCTGTGCTGAAGAGGTATCTCTGTCTGTGAATTGGAGCATTGAATAAACAACATATTATCCACCTCTATTGTTGAATAGATATTAAATAGTTAGCGAAGTGCAGTAAATAGTCTTGGCAAAATTTGTATTTTTGATCTATTAATTCTTTTAAGTTATGAATCCTGAATTGAACATGCAAAGTAAAAAATTGGAATTAATCCAGTGGCTTTCAACGTTGGAAGACTCATCCATTATCGAAAAAATTATAGAATTGCGAAAAAGTGAAAATAAAGATTGGTGGAATTCAATTTCTGAAGATGAAAAACAATCCATTGACCGAGGTTTAGAAGATGCAGAATCAGGAAAACTAAATCCACATTCAACTGCAAGGAAATTATATGAAAAATGGCTATAGAATTCTTTGGACCGATTTTGCACTATTAGAATTAGAAAGAACCATCAAGTATATTGAAGAAAACTGGACTGAAAAGGAGTTAAGAATTCTTGCTTCGAAACTTGAAGAAATGCTGAGTCTCCTTTCTCAAAATCCAAACTTATTTCAGGTTTCCGACATTAAAAAAGATATTCGGAGAGTTGTTGTTATGAATCACAACACTTTATATTATCGAATTGTAAAAGACCATGTCGAGATAATTTCTTTTTTCTCGAATCGTCAAAATCCCGGAAAAAGGAAGATAGAGTAGATCGCAAAGCAGCAGATTTGTTAGGCGATTTTAAAAAAAGCATCTTGGAATTTGTAATTGACAATACGTTAATTAACCTGTTTCGTTATTTATATTAAAATACTTTTGCAAAGGCCGGTGAACAAACATCGGCCTTCGTTTTTTATTCTATTTTAGCAATCTAAATATTTATCCGAATGAAGAATTTTTTCAAGTTCCTTTTCTCCGTTTCAACCGCCGGATTTCTGCTGCTTTTGTTTGCTTTTGCCCTGGGCTTCGCCACTTTTGTCGAGAATTCCTATGGTGTAGATGCGGCACGTGCGATGGTATATAATTCGTGGTGGCTCGAACTGATCATGCTGTTACTCACCGTAAATATGATTGCCAATTTTATCACCTATAAAATGTATAAGCTTCAAAAGCTTACGATGGGCGTTTTCCATCTTGCTTTTATACTTGTCATTATTGGAGCTGGCGTAACCCGCTATTTTGGAAGCGAGGGGAATGTTCATATTCGCGAAGGTGAGAGTACGAATATCATTGTCTCGGCCGAAACTAAATTTAATCTTGCTGCTGAATTTCAGGGTACAGAACAACGATTAACGAAGCCTGCAAAATTTGTAGCAGGTGCAGATGATCAGCTGGCTGATAAAATCACAATTGGCGGCAAAGCGATAGCGGTAAAGTCAGTCAATTATTTTGTAGATGCGCAACGCAGTTTGGAGGCTGATCCCAATGGCGAACCAATGCTCGAACTGGTTTATGCACAGAATGGTGTTATGCAGACCGAATTACTGCGATCGGGTCAGGTGGTCACTCCTAACGGCACAACAGTCGGTTTTAATGCAGAGGCAGCTGTCCGTTTTGTAAATTCGGGCGATTCACTGAAATTAGTTTCAAGCGATACCATCAGTGTAATGGATATGCAAGGGAAAGACGCGCTTAAATTTCCTGCCGGAACTTCCGTCGCCTGTACTGAAAAAGTAATTTACCGTACAGCGAATACGGCAATCGTAGTGAAACGATTTTTACCTGCTGCCAAGGCAGTCGCTGTTGCCGGCAATGGAACACCAACCGGCGAAAACGCACTGATTGTACAGCTTGGCGACAACCAGGAAAAGCAGTTGGTTACACTCTGGATCTCTTCACAAAATGAAACGCCCAAGTATTCCGGTAATTACGAAGGGGTGAATTACAGAATGTGGGTCGGCCCCGAAGAAACGGCACTCCCTTTTTCGCTGAAATTAAACGATTTTGTGTTGGAGAGGTATCCTGGTTCAAATAGTCCTTCTTCCTACGAAAGTCATATTACCCTTACAGATAAGGACCTTGGTTTAAATGAAGACCATAAAATATTTATGAATAATGTATTAAAACACCGGGGATATCGTTTTTATCAATCCTCCTACGATCAGGATGAAAAAGGCACGATACTTTCTGTCAATAAAGACCTTGCAGGAACAACCATTACCTATCTCGGTTATTTCTTACTGTTTCTTGGAATATTGCTTTCAATCTTTAACCCGAAGAGTCATTTCTACGATTTGATGAAACGCGCCTCTGCGGGCACATCGATGATCGTTATATTTCTGTTAAGCGCCTTTACAGCAGGTGCAGCTGCGCCACAGCCTGTCTCTCCGGCTATTTCCAAAGAATTTGCAAAGGTTTGGGTTCAGGGGCACGACGGGCGAATAAAACCTTTCAGCACCCTTGCTTATGAGGTGGTAATGAAAGTCTCGCGTTCTGAATCGCTCGAAGGACAGGTTCCCGAGCAGGTCGTCCTTGGAATGGCCGTAAATCCGCAGCAATGGCAGCAGGTAGAGATGATTGCGATCTCTGACGATCAGATTCTTGCAAAGCTTGGTCGAACAGGCGGAAAAGCCTCCTTTAACGATTTCTTCGATCAGCAGGGAAACTATAAACTGGCCAATGACGTGCAAATCGCCTATGGTAAAAAACCGGCGGAACGACAAGGTTACGATAACGATGTGATTAAAGTGGATGACCGGCTCAACGTTGTTTACCAGGTTTATCATGGCGACATGCTGAGGATTTTTCCCTCTCCTAATCCTGCAGATCTCACCTGGTACGCCCCGGGAAGTAAAGTTCCGGCTAATTTTGGTCCCGATTCGGTACTTGTGTCAAGTGCTTTTACTTTTTTCCTGGACGCAGTCCGCAATGGAAATAAGGATTTGAGCCTTCAAACAATATCCAAAGTAAAATCTTACCAGCAACAAAACGGATCGGCGCTGATACCCGGGAAGACAAAGCAACAACTTGAAATCTTATACAATCACGTCAATATCTTTAAGGACCTCTCCGGATGGTTCGTCCTCCTTGGGTTTGTGCTGCTTGGATTTTTCTTTCACGCATTGTTTACCGGCAAGGCTTTACGCAAAAAAGCGGTCAATTATACAGTCCTTGCATTGTTCCTTGGGTTTTTGGCACATTCTGCAGGGTTGATTGTCCGCGGATATGTATCTGGCCATATGCCATGGAGTAATGGTTATGAATCAATGATCTACATCGCCTGGGCTGTCATGCTGGCCGGTTTGATTTTTGCACGTCGCAATCCGATGGTACTTGCTGCCGCGTCGATCTTGTCGGGATTGACCCTTTTTGTCGCGCAGATGAGCTGGCTCAACCCCGAAATCACCAATCTTGTTCCCGTTCTTAAATCATACTGGCTGACAATCCATGTGGCGATTATCACAGCGAGTTATGGATTTGTGGGGGTAAGCGCTATTATCGGGATCATCAATCTGGTGATGGCTGCTTTCCGGAATTCGTCAAACCAAATCAGAATCAAGGCTACCGTGTCTCAAATGACAATGATCAGCGAGGCCTCGATGATACTTGGACTCTATTTTCTGACGATTGGTACCTTCCTTGGCGGGATATGGGCCAACGAATCATGGGGACGTTATTGGGGCTGGGATGCAAAAGAGACCTGGTCACTTGTAACCATTCTCGTGTATGGTTTTATTTCCCATATGCGGATGATTCCCGGTTTCAAGGGGTGGTTTGCCTATAATCTGGCATCGGTTGTCGGACTGTTATCGGTATTGATGACTTACCTCGGCGTGAATTATTACCTGTCGGGCTTGCACTCTTACGGAAGCGGCGAAGGATTAAAATTCCCGTTTGCCGTGTTAATACTCTTTGCCATAATCGGTGTAATCGCTTATGTGGCGAAAATGAAAGATGATAAATTTAGCGGGTAAATTTGATGTATTAAAACGATTGAAAATGCTTACAAAAGATCAGTTAAATAAAACCATGAAAAATCTTCCGGATTCATTTACAATTGATGAATTAATAGATTGTTTGATTTTTATGGAAAAAGTAGAGGAAGGTTATCAGCAATCAGTTTCAGGTAAGGTTATTCAAAATGAAGACGTAAAAATATTGATCGATAAATGGTCAGAATAGTCTGGACGGAGTTATCCATCGGGGATTTAAAGGAAATCTTTGATTACATATCAGAGGATTCCATCCGTTATGCGACTATTACGGTCAATAAGATCTATCAAAAAACTCAGGTTTTAAAAGTTAGTCCACATGCCGGTAGAATTGTTCCTGAGTTCAATGAGCATTTAATCAGGGAGGTAATATCAGGCAATTACAGAATCATCTACAGAATTATTAGTGAAGTTCAGGTTGATGTTTTAAGAATTTATCACATTGCCAGGTTACTTAAAAAAGATTCAATGTGATTCTATCCTGTTTCTGAATTCTGGAAAAGTTAATATAAACATTTTTGCCCCGACAAGTTTTCAAAATCTGTCGGGGCTTTTTGCGTGTAAATGATTTCATGAAAACTGATTTACCTTTGCTACATTTTAGCAAGCCCGCCTGAAAACTGATTTGACCTTGCTATAATATAGCAAGCTCCGCTGAAAACTGATTTGACCTTGCTATAATATAGCAAGCTCCGCTGAAAATCATTTTGCCCTTGCTATAATATAGCAAGCTTCGCTGAAAATCATTTTGCCCTTGCTATAATATAGCAAGCTTCGCTGAAAACCATTTTGCCCTTGCTATAATATAGCAAGCTTCGCTGAAAACCATTTTGCCCTTGCTATATTACAGCAAGCTTCGCTGAAAACCATTTTGCCCTTGCTGTATTACCGCAGACAACCTTGAAAACGGTTCATTTCGGCCTCAGCTATGGCAGTAATTATTTGTAATGATTTTAAATAAAAAATAAATTTATTTAGTTCGTAACATTGGTTAAATGCTTTCCGTTACACTTATCATTATTAAATATTAAAATCTTACTAATTATGAAATCGAAAATTAAACGTGTGCAATCAGTACGTCTTTTAAACAGCGAATATTCAATATTCGTAAGTCAGCTTGTGGCCATTTTTCAACAGTACGATCTCGATTTATTACATTTGAAAAAAGCCTTCGAAAAACTCTTTGCTTTGCTGCCAATGGTGGTCAAAATTCAGGTGCAAGAGTTCAGTAGCCCGTTAAGCATTTCGTTACGCGAGCTCGATCGGGAGCGTGATGCGTTGATCAATTTGATTATTAACTATGTAAAAGCGGTGGGTAAACTAAGACTTGCCTCAATCATTCCTCATGTGTTGGTAATGAAACGTTTTGTTAAAATTCATGTGCGCGACATTGCAAAGGCCAATTACAACGGTGCAACCAAACTTACCAAGGATATGCTTGATAACTACGAAGTCAGTGAAGATGTGAAAGCTGCCGTCGAAGCGTTAAGTCTCAAACTATTTTTCGACTACCTAAGAACCGTGAACCAGCAGTTTGCCGATATGTATTTACAACGCATCGATGAAGTGACTGAGGTGGAAATTGTAGATGCACGCTCCATACGTATTGAAACAGACAAAGTGCTGAAAGACTTACTCGACGCGTTCGAATTTTGCAGCGGAGAATATGAAGAGCTGGATTATGAAACTCCTGCAAAAAAACTGAATGAGTTGACTACATCCTACATATTAGAACTCAAGGGCCGCGCCACCCGTGGCAAAGAGGATGCAGATGTTAGCAAGGTGGAGCCAATAGCAGGAGCAGCCATCTGATTCCATAATGATTTTAAACTTGAAAAGATGAGCAACTTATAATGAGTTGCTCATCTTTTTGCGGAAGGAATTTTGATCTTTTGAAAATTGAATCAAATGATAAAATAGACGGCACAGTGGGGAATTCACAATCGTTACCACCAATTATAAAAAGACAGACAATTATGGCCTTAATAACTTGTCCAGAATGCAAAAATCAAATTAGCGAAAATGCAGTGAGTTGTCCGAAATGTGGTTTTCGATCAACTCATAAAAAACTGAATGATTTAAGTAATGATTTCTTGGGAATGGGTTGTAGTATTATGGCACTACCAATTCTTATAATTATAATCATAATTCTATTTTCAATTTTGTTTGGATGATAAGTTTAATCTAAAACGTAAAAACCATGAAAACAACAATGTTCTTTTTAGCATTAACATTAGGCTTTTTAACATCAAATCTTTCCGCTCAAATTATAAGCGTAAGAAGTACTGAGCAAGCTGTGACTGATAACAACTTGAAAACAATATTTGTTAACGAATCTGCATATTTTACATTTGATTTCACTAAAAAGTTAGTAACGCTCAAAACCATTAGTGAATCTGGTTCTTCTTCTCATATTTATGCGTTTAAAATATTAAAAATGTATAGTGAACAAACTATTTTAGGGGAGACTACTAATTTGATTGTTTCATCAAGTAATTTCCCTTTAGCAACAAGGATTTATTATAGTGATTTACATGGTGGTGCAATTTGGATAGATACTAATGCTTACACAATAACGTATAAGGGTTTAACTTTAATGGAATGATGATGAAAAAATAGGTAACCTTTACAATTTTTTGTAAGTAATAAACCACGATCCTCTTCGTTTATAACCAAAGGTTAGTTGTCCGACGTTCGTAACGATAATACAAAATTCATTGTCATCAGAAAACTAGTTCACCTCGCTGATGCGGATTTGCAATCTGCGCCTCGCAGAACCGCAATTTCCAATCCCGTTTAAACTAACTTTATAAAACCACACCAACAGCGGAAATCCCGATGCAATGAAACAAAGTGAACCTTTTCCGCTTTGAAAATTTTTATATTTGTAGAAAGAATTGAAGACATGGAAATAAGGATTGAAGGTCTGACCTTTCGGAAAGACAGCTCAAAGATAGTTTCGATTACTATTCACTTGAGGTAAGTCCAAAAATTCTCAACTATTAAGAAATAGAACTTTGCCGACAAATTTGAGCCGATTGAATCAAACATTGATATCAGTAGCGGGATAATGAATAAAAAAAGACCTGCCATTTCTGACAGGTCTGTATCTTTGACTTGGTTACATTGTCCGAAAACAAGAGGCTTTACCAAGCATCACGATACGAAAGTAAGTATATTTGTTGAATCGACAAAATATGAAATGAAATTTCGAGACTTCAGACAGTATTTTTCAGCTTCACGCATAAACAGGTATTTATAAACAAGCACTTATTGGAATTCGAATTAAGATATCGCCAGGCAATGTTTATTTCATTACCATTACAATTGTCGATTTTTCTGTTGAAAAATGGTTTGGTAAATATTGAAATTGTTTAATTTCGTTGGATCATAAATCCAAAATCGGTGAGGCGCGATTGGTAAATACGCTCTTCAACAGTTTTGAGCAGTGAAAAAATGCTTTAAAGCAACCGGGGTACAA
>Ga0209512_1005654_pt1 | contig 10293 bp, 12 predicted proteins | sample frozenSSSSmetaG_FD_184142 | JGI IMG/M metagenome (GOLD analysis project Ga0209512, IMG submission 184142) | Glacier valley bacterial and archeal communities from Borup Fiord, Nunavut, Canada, to study Microbial Dark Matter (Phase II) -... | ecosystem: Environmental > Aquatic > Freshwater > Ice >... | reverse complement strand
GATGACAGGATTTGAACCTGCGGCATCCTGCTCCCAAAGCAGGCGCGCTACCAAGCTGCGCTACATCCCGTTACACTTATCTACTTTTTGCGGTTTGGCATTAACTTACGATCCAAGCGATCGCCATTTCGCAAAATGCATTGATTTAATCATATCAGATAACACGGCTTATGCCTAATCTTTTTTATCTTTTGCAAACACAATATAGATTACATCGTTACACTGATAAAGGTTTTTTGCCGACTTAGTTTTACAAGATAGATATTATATACTTGCGCGTTCGTCGGCTGAACCTTGCAAAAACACATCAAAATAATAGATTTTTGCTATTATACCTGATTTTCTTGTGCAAATCGGGTTTTATTTTGATTGAGCGCTAGTGAGGATACCAGAACATACCTTTGATGCCTTCTGGATCAGCCATAAACCCCATAGTTCGGTAAAAATCTACAACCTGAGGGTCGGCGAAGAGAGTGACATTACTAATTTCTTCACTCCTAAGTTTTTTGAGAACGTATTTCATCAGTGCTTTGCCCAGTCCTTGACTTTGAAAGTCTGGGTGAACCACCACATCCCAAATAGTGGCATTAAACGCGTGATCTGAGGTAGCGCGGGCAAAACCAATGAGCCGCTTTTGGTTTCCTCTCACCTGCCACATTGAGGCGACAAGAAAACTATGCTCAATAGCTTTTTTCACTTTTCTTAGAGGACGACGCGACCAACCAACTGCATCACAGAGTTCTTCTAGCTCATACAGGTCAATGTCTCGCTCCGTACTGAAGACGATACGAGCCTCCTTTGAAGAAGCTTCGCTAATGCTGTTGGGGTTGGAGTTGCCCGCAGTTTGCGCTGTATACTCTTCAAAGGAGTTTGTCCTAGTTGTCGCTACAGATTCAGGAGTACTAAACCAAGTTTTCCAAAAACCCATGCCAACGTGGTTCGGGTAGTATAACTGAATTGGTTTCCACTCTCAGGAGTGTTGATTGACGTTTAACATAGCTACTCCCATTTACTACCCATTACACTCAAATTTTTTCGGTTGCTTTCGGGATTTGCAATGGCAACAGCCAGTTAGAGCGTGTTTCACACCAATCAATTTCAACTTTAGCATTTTGTTGCAAAGGCTAGGAGAAATTCATCAAAAGGATTAAGTAATTAAAAATTCCAAATGGAAAAACCTAATCCTAGCAATTGCTCGTATAGAGCTTAAATGCACGTTAGCTTAGGAGTGAATTGTATACAAGGGATTGGACATTGGGTATTGAGAACACTATTCTCTTGTCCCCATTGTCGCCAGTCCTCAGTGCCCACTCTCCAATACCCAGCCCCTAGTCCCCAGGTGACAAAAGCAAGCGAGTCTTACCCTTAACAATGGCTTCTGGTTTAAAATCTTCAACACTGGAACTCCTAAAGCGCTTTAACCGAGCGTTTCCCCAGTTTTATGAGCAATTCGTCAGCAGTGAGATTCAACTGCAAAATTTACGGCTAGCCTACCGTCTCTATAAAACTAGACGCGCTGTTATTGAGCTGAAACCGGAAGGTAGCAAAAGTGCCTTGCATTTTGCTTACCGCAACCAGTCTTTTCTCCTCAGCGATATTTTTGGTGTACTAGCAGCTTATGGCTTGACTATCCACGGTCTGAGTCTATACGGTCAGATCCGTCCGCCGATGTTAGTTTTTATTAAGCTGTTGGTGTCTCGTGGTAGTAAAGCCTTGACCGACAAAACCGCAGAAAATGTCTGTCGCGCGATTCGGGAGGCCTTAGGAGGTCGGTTTGAGGTAGAAGAGATGCTGGCGGTAGAATTCAATCTTGACACTGGCTTAGAGCAGGTACAAACTGAGTTCTATGTCGATCCGGTCTTTCATCTCCCTGCCCTAGTTATTGAAGCCGATAATCAACCAGGATTATTCTACAAAGTGATGTACGCCATCTGGCAGGAAGACCTTCTGGTAGTCAATGCCAATTTACTGGTTTGGCGCGGACGTACACGGCTAATTCTTTACTTGTTGGGGCCAAATGAAAGCCTTATTCCTGAATATCTCGGTCACAAAATTGCTGAAGGGGTGCGACAGAGGTTGTTGGGTAAATGATAAACGTGAGGAGTGAGGAGTTATGAGTTAAAAATTCCTCACTCCTAACTCCTAACTCCTAACTTCACTTCTAACTCTTCGCACTCCGTATTTAGTCGCACCCGCCCTTCGCGGTACGATATAAGTATGGCAACTATCGAAATCTTGGGCGTTCCACACGCATACGAGCTAACGGCTCCCACTTCCTGCCCCCATGCTTTAGTATTTATCCACGGTTGGCTCAATAGCCGTGGATATTGGCAACCTGTGATTTCCCGCCTCTCAGATGATTTGCAGTGCCTTTCCTATGATTTGCGGGGTTTTGGTGAATCCCAGTCCCAGGTAAAAACCGATTTTAGTCAGGCACAAACGTCTCTGAGTCTTATACCTATCTCCAGTAGTGCGGTTGGTTCACCTTTCGATTCTCTTTATACCCCTGCTGCCTATGCTCAGGATTTAGCAATTCTGCTGAAACAACTGAATATTACCAGTGCTTGGCTAATTGGTCACTCCTTGGGAGGTACGATCGCTCTTTGGGGAGCAGATCAAATACCTGAATGTGTTAAGGGAGTTATCTGTATCAACGCTGGTGGTGGTATTTACCTCAAAGAAGCTTTTGAGCAGTTTCGCTCGGCGGGTCAGAAATTTTTGCAAGTCCGTCCGCGCTGGCTGTCCCAATTGCCTTTGATTGATTTGCTGTTTACCAGAGCCAGTGTGGCACATCCTTTGGAACGCTATTGGGCACGTCAGAGGTTGATTGATTTCGTTGTGGCTGACCCGGAAGCATCTCTGGGAGCTCTGTTAGACTCGACAACTGAGGAAGAAATCAATCGTTTACCTGAGCTAGTATCCCAATTGAAGCAGCCAGTTTATTTTTTGGCTGGTGTCGAAGATAAGGTTATGGAACCCAAGTATGTGCGCCATTTAGCTAGCTTTCACAGACTGTTTCAATATTCTGGTGACAATGTTTTGGAAATTCCTGATTGCGGACACCTAGCTATGTTGGAACAGCCGGATGCAGTGGCGAATCATATCCGCTCAATAGTCAAAAGTCAATAGGTATTGGGCATTGGGCATTGGGCATTGGAGCAAACAGAAAGTTCTTCTCTCCTGACAAATGACAAATGACTAATAGACTTCTTGCATAAATCAAAAAAGAACCCTACCCCGCCTTTGACTTACGTCAAATTCTCTCTTCCCCGCAGGCGGGGAGGAGATGGGGGTGGGGTGTTAGGGAATTTTGCAAGAGGTCTAATGACTACTCCACAGGTTCATACAACTTCATCACCTGGGTAAGCGCTAACCTCGACTCAACGCCGAGTGTCATGGGGGATGTATGACCACAAGATAGATGTTCAGAGGCGGCACAGCCGATCATGGCGGCGTTATCAGTACAGAATTTCAGAGGGGGGAATAGGACGCGGAGGTTATGTTCAACGGCGGCGGCTTGGAGATTTTTTCTCAAGCCGCTATTAGCTGCTACACCGCCACCAATAGCAATTGTGTCTAGACCATAGTCTAAGGCACAGGCGATCGCTCTTTTGGTCAGCGATCGCGCTACGGTTTCCTGAAAGCTAGCTGCTACATCTGCCACTGGTACTTGTCCACCATCTTTCTCTAACTGCTGCACTAAACGCAATACAGCCGTTTTTAACCCACTAAAACTCGTATCATAACGATGAAACCCCCCGCCCGGTAGAGAAACTTTTCCTTCTGGTAGAGCAAAGGCTTGGGGATTGCCCACTTGTGCCAACTTGTCAATCATTGGGCCACCGGGATAACCCAGCTTTAATAATCGCGCCACCTTATCAAAGGCTTCACCCGCAGCATCATCACGGGTTTGTCCCAGAGTTTCGTAGCTACCACAATCTTTCACATAAATCAAGCTTGTATGTCCGCCAGAAACTAATAAACTCAAGAAAGGGGGATTTAAAGTTGATTCGCTCAAGTAAGTTGCGTAAATGTGACCTTCGAGGTGATGAACTCCCAAAAATGGCTTGTTGTGTACCATCGCCAGGGTTTTGGCAGCAGTTAACCCCACCAACAGCGCTCCTACGAGTCCAGGGGCGCAAGTGGCGGCAATTGCGTCAATTTTTCCCCAGTCTAGCTGGGCTTGCTCTAAGGCTTGAGCGATCGCATCATTGATTGTTTCCAAGTGCTGACGAGATGCTACTTCTGGCACTACCCCGCCATACTGCTGATGGACTGGAATTTGCGAGGCGACAATACTGCTGTAAACTTTACGATTGTTAACAATTGCGACGGCAGTTTCATCACAGCTTGTTTCTATTGCTAAAACGGTTGCCATTGGGAATAATTAGTGCTGAGTCTGGAGTCCTGAATAGTAAAGAGAAAATCTTGCTTCTTTACTACCCTACAACAACAATTCTGATACTCGGCACGGGCTAAACGCCCCGCTAACAGGACTCAACGCTTTATTTTGGTTGAGAAACTTTAACTTTTATTTACTTAAACTTTACTCTGTTCCCAGCCAAGAGTATGATGACTTCCTAGTTATGCAAATAAACGAACTGTACAAGCCGCTTCGTTTTGTACAAAGAACTTTTTGTTTTGTAATAAAAGGAAACAACTCTATGCGACGATTGTTTGCTTTGATTTTAGCGATTTGTCTTTGGTTCAATTTTGCCTCCCCAGCAAAAGCTTTAGGGGCTAATTTGACACCGTGCAAGGACAATCCCGCTTTTCAAGAGCTAGCTGCTAATGCCCGTAATACCACCGGTGATCCCGAATCAGGGAAAAAGCGGTTTGAGCGTTATTCTCAGGCGCTGTGTGGTCCTGAAGGATACCCTCACTTGATTGTTGATGGTCGTCTAGATCATGCTGGTGACTTTTTGATCCCTAGCATTCTGTTTCTATATATTGCTGGTTGGATTGGTTGGGTAGGTCGTGCCTATCTGCAAGCAATCAAAAAGGAATCTGACACTGAACTAAAAGAAATCCAAATCGATCTTGGTTTGGCACTACCGATCATGCTGTCAGGCTTTACTTGGCCAGTAGCAGCAGTCCAAGAACTTCTCTCTGGAAAATTAACAGCCAAGGATTCAGAAATTCCCATTTCCCCCCGCTAAATCAGCTCAACTAATTCATTTGTTTTGGAGACTAAATTCATGGCAGACAAAGGCGATCAATCAGCCTATTTCATTAAATTCCTTTCCACAGCGCCCGTGGCAGCTACTATCTGGCTATCCATCACAGCATTTATATTGATTGAATTCAACCTCTTTTTCCCCGACCTACTTTTCCATCCACTGCCATAAGTGTCAAATGGGATTTAGGACAGTTGAATGTCTTGCTTTTTGCCTAATATTGTGTAATTGATCTATTCAGCTTAATTAGGCAGAATTATCACCAAAATAGGCGGCAAAAATAGTTTTTTGAAACTCGTGATTCTGTTTACAGATCGCGAGTTTCAGAGTTTGAAAACTAGCTAAATTAATTTTTCTAAACTTCCTAGACAAAAGATATCTTTATCCTCAATTATTATTAATATAAAAATGCCACCATTTTAAATTTAGAGGCAAACATAAAATATGGCACAAGCAGTAGATGCATCAAAGAATCTTCCCAGCGATCCCAGAAATCGGGAAGTTGTTTTTCCCGCATTCCGCGATCCACAAATAGGGAACCTAGAAACCCCGATTAATGCTTCTCCCTTGAGCAAGTGGTACATTAATAACTTACCTGCCTATCGCCCAGGTCTGTCTCCTGGGAGACGTGCGCTAGAAATTGGCATGGCTCACGGTTACTGGATATTTGGCCCCTTTGCCAAATTAGGGCCACTGCGGGACACAGCTAATGCTAACTTAGCTGGCTTACTGTCAGCTATCGGCTTAGTTGTGTTTCTCACTGCTGGTTTATCTCTGTATGCCAATAGCAATCCTCCCAAAGCACTTCCTAGTGTTACCGTACCCAATCCTCCGGCAGATGCTTTTAACTCTAAAGAAAGCTGGAACAATTTCGCCAGTTCTTTTTTGATTGGTAGTATTGGTGGTGCAGTAGTTGCTTACTTTTTGACTAGCAATTTTGCATCAATTCAAGGTCTATTTGGTTAATTACTAGGAGTTAGGAGTTAAGAGTTGAAATTCATAATTTCTAACTCTTAACCAAAGGCGGAGCAATCCCAAGCTCCGCCTCCCAACTTATTTAAACAAAACCGTTTCAATATCATTTAAAGCAGTTTCCAAATCGTCATTAACGATTTGAATATCGAATTCATCTGCGGCTTGAATTTCTTCTTGGGCGCGGAGTAGACGACGGGCGATCGCTTCTTCAGAGTCTTGCCCGCGATCGCGTATCCGTTTTTCCAATTCATCAAAGGAAGGCGGTAAAATAAAAACGCTGAGGGCACTGGGGAAGGAAGCACGAATTTGTCTTGCCCCTTCTAGTTCAATTTCCAGCACTACCAACTTACCAGAATTAATTTGGTTAAGCACAGCTTCACGGGGAGTGCCGTAATAGTTACCAGCAAATTCTGCCCATTCTAAAAATTCAGCTTCAGCAAGTAATTGTTCAAACTTGCTGCGGCTGATAAAGTAATAATTTTTGCCATCGATTTCCCCTGGACGAGGAGAACGAGTTGTCACGGATACAGAATAATATAGTTCTGGATGACCTTGTAGGAGCGATCGCATTAGAGTGCCTTTACCAACCCCACTGGGGCCAGTTAAAACAATTAACCTGCCTAAATGTAAGCATTCTTCGGTAGTAGCACTACTCTGGATAGGTAAAACTGGCATTATCCCTTCAACCTGTGAATCAATCAATAAATATTATTCATTAGTCTTGTGTTCCTGGCCCAGTCCATTAATGACTAAAGAATTTGTAGCAAGGGTGACATAAAACTCGTTTAATTTACATAGTACTGCCGATAGGGTGCAAATAGAAGTGGAATTGTTAATCGACTGCTAGTCAATTTTCTACAGTTTGATGATCGCGGGAAATCACAAAGCGATTCGCTACTGTTTCTGGCTGAATCGCCGACAGAATTACGTGGCTGGAATCAGTGATAATTACAGCTCTAGTCCGACGGCCGTAAGTTGCATCAATCAGTTGACCTCTGTCCCGTGCATCGGTAATAATCCGCTTAATCGGGGCAGACTCTGGACTGACAATGGCAACTACTCGGTTGGCAGACACGATGTTACCAAAGCCGATGTTGATTAACTGAATGTCCATAAAAAAACTGACGCTAAACGCGGTTTAAGAAGCTTGAAATAAACTTATCCTCATGTTATCGCCAAAAAACGGGAGTTACAACGCTTAAATTCAAGCCAGCCTTCGTTTTTAAATAATCTCTACTTTTTTTAGCTATTTATCAGCTATATTTGCTGAAAATCTTCCCGAAGACATAGGCTAAATCATACTGATACAGCAATATGCTTGGGTTAACAATACCTTTGCCAAAATACGAGCCTACAAAAATTTTGGCAAAAACGGCAAAATGACTCATGCATAGGTGTTTAGCGTACAAGGCTAGACTGTGCCAAAACGGGAAAATTGTACGCTAAGGAGTTAGGCTAACTACTCAAATCGATGCCAGACAATAGTTTCAGCTTAATTTAAAGTTTATTTTTTTCCTTCTCAAAGGACGCAAATTATCAATGCTACTTGCTGACTTGAGGTTTCAAATATAATCACCAGTCAAATTGACTCATATCTTGCACCTCTACGTACAACCCCAGGTAAAGTAAAAAGATGCAGGATAAAGCTACCTCATTTTTATGGGTTTTTATCGCTAAATTAAGGGTTTTGCTTTTTTACTGAGTGATTAAATCACATCATTTTTTATTGGTGCAAGATGTGAGTTGATATGCTCCCACCCCATTGGTGATAAATGTTGCAAGTATTCAACCGGGATAATCGCACCCTCTGACTTCAACAAATTAACCGCATTCTCCAAATACACCGTATTCCAAAGCACAATCGCCGCCACAGCCAAATTCAAACCGCTCGCACGTATTGATTGGTCTTCAAACGAGCGGTCACGCACTTTACCCAAATGTTCCATAACATTACTTGTTCTGTTTGAACCTCCCGCTTCCTTGAGTTTCTGGGCGATGGGTTGCTCATTATGCAAAAACACACGCGCACAGTTGCCAGGGCAAACGCATCTAAATTACTGTTGATCACAACGAAGGTTAAGAACCAACGAAAAAATCAGGATTTCGCGTTTGATTATTTTTTAAGCCCCAAAGCGATCACCTAAAATTTTCGCAACAAGTAAGAGTTAATGACATTATTTTTAACTCTATTGAGAATATAGTTTGCTTATTGACATGATGCGGCCGCCCTGGGGAGTAAAGTATATTCCCTTCTCTTCATACTCTTTTTTTGGCGAAGGTATTGGTTAAGAAAAATAGTAGGTTGGGGAGCCACTGCGTTGGGCGGCTCTGCCGAATTGTTCGCTCTTAGCGTTCCCGCAGGGTAGCAAGTGGCGTTTGAGCAATAGCGAAACCCAACAAATGTTGATAATGTTGGTTTACCTTGCGGGATCTTGCTACGTTTCTGAACCCAACCTACACCAGTTTTAGTTTTTAGCCTTAACTGATTTTAATTATGAATTATGAATTAGGTTGAGCTTGTTCATTAAAACTTTTCTTAGTTATGGATTTTATTAATAAACAAATGGTGGTAAATAATCCACATCTAAAATTCGCTCAATGCTATAAGGACAAGTTTGTGGAAAACAATTCAATCCACTTTTCTTTTTTGCTTGTCGTAGCGCATCAATGTAAACTTCTTCAAGCACTGTGAGCAGATAGTTGTAAAGGTTTTTAGATTTGGTTAATTTCCTGAGTTCCACCCGAAAATTATCAATTTCCACTTCCCAATGATTTTTACATTCAGGAAGACTCCAATGCTGATACAAAAGCAGATGTTTGAGAAGTTGCAGTAGATAACTTTCGAGCTTGTGTTTCTGTTCGTTACCCAATCTTTCAATCTCTTCAATCAAATGATCCCAATCAAGATACTCTAAATCTCGTTTTTGCAATTGTTTCAATGTAGTTTCTAACCACAAGTGATAATCCTGTTCATAGAGAATTTGAGTGAGTATTTTAGACATTATTTAATATTCTCCTAATTTACGAAGATTTGGAATTAGGTTTTTTTTGACGTACACTTCCCGCTTGACAATCCCGTAACCAAGTTTTAACTCCTTGGGCAACAGTCCCGTTACTACTATCGCGTGGCGGGGATAGTGGCTGCTGTGTTGAACGAGAACCAATTTGAGAAAACATCATCACTAGTCGCCAACCACTTTTAGTATTAGTCAACAACAGCCAGTGGAATTCCTGTAATTCTACCGCTTTCTTTCCGATGTACTGCCGCTCCAAGGTAGTGAAGAAAACTTGCTCAACTCCTAATGCAGCACTTTTAAATGCATCTGTACTATATTCTTCAAGATTAAGGGGCAGAGGAGTAAACTCAGGTCTTCCTGCCACTAGCATATAACTGTAAACATCACTGCTTCTACTGAGGCGGCGGGCGCGTTGACTGACACGGTTAGTATAACTAGGCAAATCTTGCAGTAGCTGTATAGTTAATATTTCTAAATTTTGCTCAGAACACAAAGACCTCGCCCCACTGTTGACATTTTCCTTTTCTGCGATCGCAGAAGGTTTAGAGGTGAAGTTTGTTGAGAACGCTGGGTAAGCAAGGCTATTTGATACTAAAACCCAGAAGCCACAAGCTAAAAGCCAACTATAGTTTTTCTTCCTGAGCGAAGAGGTAAAATTATTCTCCCCTACACCCTGCACCCTGTCCCCCTGCTTGTGACTGACTCCTGCTTTCATGCGATCGCAGTTAACTCCTCAGAAATCTTCTTCCAGGCTAACTCCGGCTCAGTAGCAGTAGTAATAGGACGCCCAATCACTAGATAATCTGCACCAGCTTTAATGGCTTGGGCTGGGGTCAGCGATCGCTTTTGATCACCTTTATCTGACCAAGTTGGTCTAACCCCCGGACAAACAAGCAAAAAGTCATCTCCACAAGTTTGCCGTAGTTGTGCCACTTCTTGGGGCGAACAAACTGCCCCATCTAATCCCGCCTTTTGAGCCAGCAGTGCCATTTCTAGGGCGTATTCTGGTAACTCTAGGGGAATCTTTAAATCAAACGCCAACTGTTTAGCAGAAATGCTGGTTAACAAAGTAATCGCAATTAATTTAGGCGGTTTTACACCCGCTTGGGCAGCCCCTTGCTGTG
>Ga0209512_1005650_pt1 | contig 10297 bp, 10 predicted proteins | sample frozenSSSSmetaG_FD_184142 | JGI IMG/M metagenome (GOLD analysis project Ga0209512, IMG submission 184142) | Glacier valley bacterial and archeal communities from Borup Fiord, Nunavut, Canada, to study Microbial Dark Matter (Phase II) -... | ecosystem: Environmental > Aquatic > Freshwater > Ice >... | reverse complement strand
CGGAGATGGTCCTGTTATCAATTGGAGTTCGGCCGGATACCCGGCTGGCTGTGCAGGCAGGACTTAAAACCGGTACGGCCAGAGGAATATGGGTGAATGAATACTTGCAAACATCCAATCCGGATATATATGCCGTGGGCGATGCCATTGAATTTGAGAACCCGATTACAGGTCAATCGATGATTACTTACCTGGCCGGACCGGCGAACAAACAGGGCCGCATCTGCGCCAATAACGTAGTGTTGGGTAATGTGCAAAAATACCAGGGCTCTATTAACACGGCCATTGTAAAAGTATTTGACTTGACGGTGGGTTCTGCTGGTACTGCGGCCAAACATTTAAAAGCAGCGAATATTGATCATATTGTTTCCACTACGCACAGCGGTTCGCATGCTGCCTACTATCCGGGCGCAAAACAAATGTCGATACAGATTGCATTTTCACCCAAAGATGGCCGATTGCTGAGTGCACAAATTGCAGGCTATGATGGTGTTGACAAACGCCTGGATATTTTATCTTCTTACATCAAACAGCAAAAAACGATTTACGATTTGATAGAATTTGAACATGCTTATGCCCCGCCCTACTCGTCTGCGAAAGACCCGGTAAACATGGCGGGCTTTGTAGCAGAAAATATTTTACTGGATCGGCTAAGAGTTTTTTATTGGAACGAAACAAACAATATAAAACCCGGCGACATTTTACTTGATGTGAGGCGAACCGATGAATTCAGCAAAGGAGAAATACCCGGCGCCATCAATATACCGGTGGATGAAATAAGAAACCGGCTGGATGAAATACCAACCGACAAAACAATCTACATTTATTGCGAAGCAGGATTAAGAGGTTACCTGGCGCAACGAATATTGAGACAAAGTGGTTTTGACAATGTGTTCAATTTATCCGGCGGATATTATTTGTGGAAGACTTGTACGGCGGAAGGTTGAGGCTGGATACTGGATGCTGGATACTGGATACTGGTCCCGATGGCTATCGGGACTGGATATTTTAAAACCTGAAGTTTAGTTCTGCTGGGAGTATTTGAATGTTGAAGGTTTTTGCTTCACCATATTCGCCATCGAGGTGATACGGGACCGACTCCTCACATTCTATTTTGATTTGCTTTGTATGATAATGATGTATGAAAGACAACTGCAGGTGCCTGCCCTTTTCTATTACCGGAAGATAAAACAGGCGCTTTATTGGCTGCAATGCATCGGCTATAATGATATCCAGTAAACCATCATCTGCTTTTGCTTCGGGGGCAATGTGAAAGCCACCACCGGCACGACGACCGTTACTGATATCCACCAAAAACATTTTTCCTTTCAGACTTCTTTCCGCAGATTCAATGGTATAATATTTTGAACGATAGGTGAAAATATTTTTTAGAATGCTGATAAAAAAAGAGGTTTTACCAGGCCGTTTTTTCTTTCCCGACAATTCCTTTACAACAGCTCCCTCAAAACCAATGCCCAGGCCATTGATGAAATAACGGTCATTGCATTTTCCGATATCAATGGGTTTTGGTGCTCTATTCAATGCAAGCTGCAATTGCGCTTCCAGCGTTTGATCGCCATACAGCAGCCAGTGAAAATCGTTGCCGGTGCCGCCTTTAAATAGTACGAGTGGCAATTGTATGCCCCGGTACTGATTGATGAAATAATTCAGCGTGCCATCACCACCCACAATAAAAATATCAGAAAATCCATCGAACTGATCAGGCCATGTTTCGTTAAAGATCCTGTGCCCGACATTTGCTTCCAACAATAGATCGCCAATCTTTTTGGCCATTGGCAATGCCGTTCCGGCCCCGGCCAGGGCATTGCATAGAACGGCTATATTTATTTCATCGGATTGCTGCATCAAATGGTTTCGTTAAAAGTGAAGCCATAAATCTACTTTAATTTTTTAGCAAATGAAGACGGATGCTGCAGTATAAGAAATATTAAAAGGAGCAAACTCAAATCCGTTGATTGCTTACGCAAAAAGAGCAGCCTTTCAGCTGCTCCATCTTTCAAATTGGACCTTCTTTTCTTTGTAATGTCAGTAGATTATCTTTTTAAAAATTTGAAACCAGTTCTTTTGCATCCACGATGCCCTTTTTTCTCCATACTTCTTTGCCTTGTTTGTAAATCACAAAGGTTGGAAACTCATCCACTTTTAATTCCCGGCAAATATCGGTTTGCTTTCCGCCATCAATTTTCACCAGGATAAACTGTGCGCCATTGCTGTTAACCAACGAGTCGAGAACCGGTTCCATCACTTTACAGGGTGGACACCAAACGGCACTAAAATCTACCAGCACTGTTTTATCCAAAGCTATTTGCGCCATGTATTCAGCCAGCGTAATTTGTTGCACCAGCTCTTCACGTTCCATGGTTTTACCGGCACCCTTCCAGGCGATGGTGCCGCCTGCTAAATTGTAGGCTGTAAAACCATTTTCGATCAACCATTCCGTAGCTGCGTTGCTTCTTCCGCCACTAAGGCAGTAAGTATAAACGGGCTTCGATTTATCCAATGCTGCTACCCGTCTTTTAAATTCATCCTGGTTGTTCCAATCCGCTAACAATGCATTGCTGAGATGACCTGATTCATATTCTCCGGGCGTTCGCACATCCAATACCTGCACATTGCTTTGGGATATTCCTTTTTCAAATGCTTCCACAGATAAATTGGTGGTAGCAGTATTGTTGCTGCAAGCTGATAAAAGGCTCACTAAGACACCCAGGCCAAGTAAAATATTATTAAATTTCATTTTGATGATTTATAAGAAAACAGGTACAATGCGTTGATCATTTATTATTACCTGTCAGTACGCAAAGGTAAAATTCATCACTGACTGCATGGTAACTTTTGTTACAATCCATCCCGGCCTTTAAAAAAACGCCTTATCAAAAAACGAAAAAAGAAAAAATTCCCCAGCCGGGCTACCTTCAAAAAAAGCAATCCAACTGAGGATCATCCGGCGATTTGCAAATTACTTTTCAGCACAAGACATTAAGCCTTTTTTGCCGGGCAGGTATTCAATCCTACCAATGTATACAGTGGACAAAAGCTCACCAGGCTGGTTAAAACAAATACCACTGCCAATACAAGTAATACGATACCAAAAGTGCCGGTAATGGTGTTGGTGAAATACAAAATAGCTACTACGGCTGCAATCAAAAATCTGATAATCCTGTCGGCTGATCCCATGTTCTTTTTCATAAAAATGTTTTAGTTGTTTAAAATTTTGATTCCCCAAACAATGGCTGTTACCAAACCGATACAAAGCAAACAAACGATCCATAATTTTATAATTTTTTGCTTCAAAGCCGGTGCAACTGATTGAGAGGATGTAAATGTAAAAACTAAAAAACTGCTATCTGGTGACTTAGGTTACCACGGAGTATAATTTGTAGCAAAGGTTTTCCAACCTTAGGAAACGACTTTCGCTATGAGCATACAAATTTCATATCGTCGGCAGCCCAATGCCCGTCTTAACCAACGTTTAATTATGCAGCCGGTTACCAGCCTATAAAATTTCAATGCCGTTGGGCAATTGCCTGAGTTTCCCTTCCAGCTCCAGCTTTTTCATAACCCGGCTAATTACTTCCCTTACCGTACCCATTTCTGCAGCAATCTGTTTGTGCCTTATATCAAGCAGCTTTGTGTTTTTCTGCCTGCTCTTCTCCAACAGGTAATTTAGCAGGCGCTGATCGAGCCGGTTATACAACAAATCATTAATGGTTTCGAGCAGCGATGAATAACGCTGGTTATATAATTTGTAAAATAGTTCATTGATGGACGGGAAGGTTTTTAACCATTCACTCATTTTATCTGCGGGCATTAAAAGTAACAATGTATTCTCTTCGGTAAGCGCAAAAACCTTACTTGGACTATCTGCCAGTCCGGCTGTAAAAGACATAATACAACTCTCGCCACTTTCGATATAATACAACAGCAGTTCTTTTTCATCCTGCCGGGTAAACACTTTTACAATTCCTTCCAGCACCAATGGAATTTGTTTTACATATTGCCCCTGGCGTAAAATTTCAGTACCGGATTCAAATCGCATTACGGTGCCATGCTCCTCCAATTCATCAATCAATTCCTTTGGCAGATGCAAATACTCAGCGATACTTTTCATTGGGCTAATGTACATCCAATGTAATTTAGTTGACAAACTATTTTGAAGAAAAGCATGCAGCAAATAACTATCGGCGTATCAAAAATTGCAGCGGCTCTATAAATTTTCACGAATCTGCATTTCCGGATTTTGGTAGTAAAGAAATAATACAGACTTATTCAGGCATGAGGCGATTTGAAATACAAACAATGAACAGCAATTCAGTAAAACTATGTTGATAAAGACTTACTTTCAATTAAATATTTACAAAACGATTGCTGCTAAAAACAGCTCAATGAATGGAAACGCAGCAAGTATTAAATGCGGCGTGATCTCTGAACGACAGACTGGTTTAAGTTTTGCATCTTCGTAAATAAATCACAGCATCCATCCATTGACAACGTTCAGAAACGGACTGACAGAAAAAATGAAAAAAAATACAAATTCTCTATTGCGCCTTTTGACGATATGCATACAAATCATCCTGCCAGGTAACGCTATATGGGCACAAGTGCAGATTACTGCTGATCACGACACGGCTTATTACATAACCAACCCCGAACTTATCACTACCCGATTCTACTTCTCACAAAAATATACCGCCTTTACATTAAGGGCACCTAAAGACGTGCAGCATTTAAAATATCGGCCCAATACAAACCTCAATATGGGAGTGGGTGCCAGCTATCGAAATATTACAATAAATCTTGCCTATGGTTTTGATTTTTTAAACAAGGAGCCGGAAAAAGGAAAAACAAAATTCATCGATTTGCAGTTTCATTCTTATCCCAAAAAATGGTCCATCGATTTTTATGGTCAATTGTATAAAGGATACTATTTAAGCCCGAAGGGATTCCTAGCCTCCGGCCCAGCCAGTTTCTACCTTCGACCGGATGCGGGCGTAAATCTTCTTGGGTTAGCGGTTTATCATGTTTTCAATGGAACAAAATTTTCTTACCGGGCTGCAATAGCACAAACAGAATGGCAAAAAAAATCAGCGGGTTCCTTTTTGGTTGGTGGTGAAGCGCATTATGGCGTTATCAAAGCAGATAGCTCACTTGTTCCAGTTAGGGTAGCCAGCGATTATCCGCAGGCTGGCATCAGCAATGTCCGTTTTCTTAGCTTTGGTCCGGGCTTTGGGTATGCCTACACGTTAGTAATGCAACAGCATTATTTTGTGACCGGCTCCGTTTCACTCAACCTGAATCTCGGGTTTTCAGGAGAAACTGACCGGGCTAATATCGACAAAAATGTGTACGCCATTCCAATAAGCACATTCCGGTTTTCCGGAGGTTACAACAGTAGCAACTGGCATATCAGCGCCACCTGGACGGGCAATAGTTTACCGGTGCAGGGAGCATCGTCTCCAAGTAACTATTTATTACAAACAGGCATGGTTCAATTAAAATTTGGCAAGAAAATAATGCCAGGTAAACGATTGAAAAAGCGGTTGCATTTTTTAGACCGGGTAACCAACTAATGGTATCGCAATGCCAAGCTCAGCTAAAATTACATGGAGCTAATTTTTAGTAACCATCAAAACATCTCCGTCATCAGTACTAGCCTTTGCGATCATAACAATATAGCAGGAATTGATTTAAGATGCAGGATGCGGAAAGCTATATTTTAACGCCGACAAAACGAACAATGTCGGCGATCCCTTCATGAAATTTTCCCTCGTTCAGTTCTGCCTGCAGTGTTTCCATCAACACCATATTCATTAATTCGAAATCTTCATTCAAAATACCTTTGCTATAAAGCATGGCCAAATCTTTGGGGCCGCCCGACTCATTATTTAACTGATCAGGATTAAAAGCCTCCAGTATGATCCTGCCACCGGGCTTCAACCAACCAATAGCTTTTTGATGAATCTGTTTGCGGATAGCAGGTGGAAAGTGAGCATAAATAAATGCCACTACATCAATACTGTTATCGGGATAGGTAGCAGCAACGGCATCTTCTACCAAATAGTCAATAACAACAGATTTCTTTTCCGCCAATTGCAGCGCTTTCGCCTTGCCTGCATCACTGGTATCAAATGCATTTACCTGCCAGCCAAGCATAGCTGCAAATACGGCATTTCTACCTTCGCCTTCGCAGGGCAAAACAATGATACCTGGCGCTAACAGACCCAGTTGTTCTGCAAAAAAAACATTGGGTGTTTCTCCATAAACGTATGCTTTATCGCTGTACCGCTCGTTCCAAAAATTGCTCATCTGTTTACTATTTAAAGATTGATGTACCCTGAAGTTCAGCCTGTCAAAAGAAACATAAACCAATTTACATTGACTGCCTATCGAGTAATGGAAGTTTTAAAAAGCTGCAGTCCCTTATAATTGATGATTTGTAACTGCATCGTATCCTGCATTAACTGAACCGAAATAAAACCAGGATCGGACGCAGCAAACCGGGTATAGATTTCATTGGATTGGAGTGGCCTTACTGCACTACCTGCACCGCTTACAAAATAATGCGTCATGCCTTCGGGTTTTTGATATTGCAGATCATGTTCATGCCCGGAAAAATAGGCATTCACCTGGTATTTTCTTATCAGCGGAAGGAAGCTATTTCTAACATCCGGCACCTGTTCTTTCCTGGCGCCGGTTGTAAACAGTGGATGATGGCCAATCATAATTTTCCAGTGGGCAGTGTTGGAAGCCAACAGCTGCTGTAACCATCTCAGCTGCGCCAGGGTATCCTGATTTGCAAGATCGCTGTGGCTGCTGCGATTTAAGGTATGGTCAAAAGGGTTGGTATCAATAAAAACAAATAGCACTTTTTGGGCAGAGCTGGGGATCGCTTTTTCGAAACTATAATACCGCTCTTTGGTTGCCCAGCGTTTATTGATTTTACCATAGTCTAATTGCGCCTGGATGCTGCCTCCATAATCGTGATTGCCAAAAACGCTGTACCAGGGAACATTCAGACTTTTAAAGCTATAAACATTTTCAAAAGATTCCCACCAACCTGCATCATCAATACTGCTAACACCCGAAGGATAAAAGTTATCGCCCATACTGAAAACAAAATCAATGGTTTTTTTAATCGCTTCCGAACGCATTTGATTGGCGACACTTTTTTGATAAAACGCACCTCCCCGTCCCCAGTCACCCAGCAAGAGAAAATTAATACTGCTGTCATTTTTCGGATTTGACACGTCGCTTTTAGTAGCATCGTTGCCAATACGGGGCACCTGGCTGCAACTGCAAACTATAGCGAAGCAATAAATCGCCCACCCTATTCCTGTGAGGTAACTTCTCATTGTTGTTTCATTTATCAGTGCGAACATTGTGCACTGCTCATTAACAAATTCTCGGCAACTGTTCTCCGGTTAAATAGTTGACTACCCGCTTACCACCGATGCGACTTTTTAGGATCACTTTTCCCGGATGATCATTCACTACTTCACCAATGATTGCAGCGTTAATCCCCCGTTCATCCTGTTGCAATTTTTGTAGAAAGTTAGCTGCAATTTCCTTTTTCACCACTGCCAAAAATAATCCTTCATTGGCAACATACAATGGATCCAGTCCCAGCATTTCGCAGGCGCCATCTACCTGTTCATCTATGGGTATTAATTTTTGATCGACGTGAAATCCAAGTTTGGTTAGCTCTGCAATTTCATTTAACACCGATGCCACACCACCCCTGGTAGGATCCCGTAAAAATTTAATATCGTTTCCAAATTTGTCAATCAGGCTAAGGATAACGTGGTTGAGATTGGTGGTATCACTTTCGATATCAGTTTCAAACGTTAATCCTTTGCGCAAACTCATGATGGCAATGCCATGCGATGCGATATTACCACTTACAATAATCACATCGCCCACTTCAATGCGATTGTGATGAATGTTTGCATTTGGATGAATAATGCCAATACCCGAGGTGTTGATAAAGATCTGATCGCCTTTTCCTTTTTCCACCACTTTGGTATCGCCGGTTACAATCTTAATGTTTGCTTTTTCAGCAGCTTCTTTAATATTCACCAATACTTTCCAAAAATCTTCCATCGTCAAACCTTCTTCAATGATAAAACTGAGGGACAAATATTTGGGTGCAGCGCCACACATCGAGAGATCATTTACCGTGCCATTAATGGCGAGGTCGCCAATATTACCACCCGGAAAAAAAATGGGAGAGATTACATAGCTATCAGTACTAAAAGCCACTTTTCCATTCAATTCAAAAATGGCACCATCATGTTGCTGATCGAGCAGGTCGTTTTTAAAAATACTAAATACGCCGCTTTGTAATAATCGATGGGTAAGCAATCCACCGCTGCCATGCCCTAAGGTTATTACATCAAAATCAAATTTGGGCATTGGGCAAGAGAGGTTCATGGTTGATGGTTGATGGTTGATACTTGATACTTGATACTTGATGGTTGATGCTTGATACTGTTCAACATTTTTCTAATTCTTGATTAATACGCCTACAGAAAAAACATACTTACCAGGAAATACCATTTCTTGTATTTACAAATTAAACTGGTAATACGCCGCACAGGATCCTTCGCTACTTACCATCGGTGCACCCAGTGGATGCTCGGGTTTACATTTTGCGCCAAAATTCGGACAGTCTTTTGGCTTCTTCAATCCCTTCATAATATCACCACTAATGCATTCTTTATTTTCTACTGCTACCGGCAAATCAATGTTGAATTTCAGGCGGGCATTGAAATTTTTATAGTGTTCATTTACTTCGTAGCCGCTTTGTGGAATTTCCCCAATGCCACGCCAGGTGCGGTCGCTCACCGCAAACACTTCCCGGATAGTTTGTTGCGCCATTTTATTGCCTTCTCTTTGCACATAACGGGCGTATTGATTTTCTACTTTGTATTCGCCTTTCTCCAATTGCTGCACTGTCATTAAAATCCCCTGCAACAAATCGACCGGTTCAAACCCGGTAATTACGATTGGTATTTTATATTTTTCTGCTACGGGATAATATTCTTCTGTACCCATAATGGTGCAAACATGCCCCGCCGCCAGAAAGCCATCGATAGTATTTTCTTCATCACTCAAAATAGCTTCCATTGCCGGCGGCACCAACACATGGGAGGCTAAAATACTGTAATTGGTTACGCCCATTTTTGCAGCGTGTACCACACTCAATGCATTGGCCGGCGCAGTAGTTTCAAAACCTACGGCAAAAAAAACAACTTCCTTCGTTGGATTTTCTTTAGCAATGGTAACAGCCTCCAGCGGAGAATATAAAATGCGGACGTCGCCACCTTCGGCTTTTACTGCCAGCAGATTTTTGTGGCTGCCTGGCACACGCAACATATCACCAAAGGAACATAAAATAACATTGGGCTGCTGCGCCAGGTAAACGGCTTCATCAATCACGCTGATGCTGGTAACACAAACCGGGCAACCAGGTCCATGCACCATCGTAATTTTATCAGGCAACATTTCAAGAATACCATTCTTTACCAGGCTATGTGTTTGTCCACCACAAATTTCCATGAGTGTCCAAGGGCGGGTGGTTATGCGACCAATCTCTTTTAAATATTCCTGCACCATTTCAGGATCACGGTATTCGGTTAGAAATTTCATTCAGTATTTTTTAATCAGTAAGTGATAAAAATCCCCCTTTAGGGGTTAGGGGTTTCCAGCTCCTCCACCTCCCCCATCTCCTTCAAATAACTAAAAACTTTTTGTGCTTCTGCTTCATCTACCACACTCATGGCAACACCTACATGCACCAGCACATAATCACCAATATTGGCTTCAGGCACCATACATAAATTCACCTCTTTGTTAATGCCGCCAAAAGATACTTTTCCAAAACGAAATGTTTCATCGAGCTGGTTGGTGATTGAAAGTATTTTACCCGGAATTGCTAAGCACATATCAGTTTGTTTTTAATCATTTAATAGAAATTGTTGTGAGGCTATTTTATTAGTTGACGAAATCATTTCTTTTTGAGATTGATTCAACATGCTGAAACAAGCAAGCTGTCCAAAGCCAATGCATTCATCATTGGGACTGAGTTGCTGATGAAAATACAATTGCTTTTCGCTGCCCATTAATTCTATCAGCATATCTACCAATAATGCATTTTGAAAAACACCGCCGCTAAAGGCAAGTTGATCAATCTTGAAATATTGACTTACCTGTTGCACCATTTTAGCCAAAGAAAAAAACACCTTTTTTGCAATGGCTGCCAACTCCATTTTTTGTC
>Ga0209512_1005645_pt1 | contig 10303 bp, 9 predicted proteins | sample frozenSSSSmetaG_FD_184142 | JGI IMG/M metagenome (GOLD analysis project Ga0209512, IMG submission 184142) | Glacier valley bacterial and archeal communities from Borup Fiord, Nunavut, Canada, to study Microbial Dark Matter (Phase II) -... | ecosystem: Environmental > Aquatic > Freshwater > Ice >... | reverse complement strand
TTCCACCACAGCCACGGCCATAAAGGAACACAGATCGTCTTTTCGGATATTGGTACGCCTAAACCCGATGACTTTAATCTTTATGATGCTCTGAAAGAAAAGCTGATCCGGGATTTTAACATCCCGGCAAGGGCAATCACTTTTATCCATGACTGGACGGACAGGCAGAAACCGGAACTGTTCCGGAAAATGAATGCCGGTGAAATCCGCATTCTGATCGGCAGCACGGAGAAAGCAGGTACAGGACTGAATGTACAGCAACGGGTGGTTGCCATGCACCACCTGGATATACCCTGGAAGCCGTCGGAACTGGAACAGCGCAACGGACGTGGAGCCAGGCAAGGCAATGTGCTGGCAAAAGAACAATACTATAACAAAGTGCATAATTACATCTATGCCGTGGAACAGTCACTGGACAATTACAAGTTCAACCTGCTGAAGAACAAACAAACATTTATCAGCCAGATGAAAAACTGTGAACTCAGCGTGCGCAGCATCGATGAAGGTTCGGCAGATGAAAAAAGCGGGATGAATTTTTCGGAATACATCGCCGTGCTGTCCGGCGATACAACACTTCTGGAAAAATCAAAACTGGAAAAGAAAATTGCGGTGATGGAAAGCCTGAAAAAAGCGCATTTCAAGGAAGTATCCCGTTCCAAAATCCAGTTGGAAGAACTTCAAAAGGAAAAGACAGACACGGTAAAAACACTGGACAGACTGACCAGCGATGATAACTGGTACAAAGGCAAGCTGCAACTGGAGAAGGATGGTACAAAGGCCAATCCTATTGTGCTGGATGGTTTTAACGGAAAAGATGCCGAAGCGGCAGGCAGGCACCTGATCAGCCTGTACAAAACATGGAAGCTGGAAGAAGGCAGGCCGGAAGAACAGAAAATAGGTACGCTGTACGGCTTTGACTTGTACATCCGCAGGCTGCGGGAGTCATATGAAGAAAAAGGCATGTTTGAATACCTGTATTCAAACAGCTTCTATGCCCAACGTTCACCGGACGGTATCAAATACACTTATTCCAATGGTATACCAAATGCCGATAACCCCAAACTGGTGGCACGTCATTTTCTGAATGCCATTGACCGGGTGGACAGCTTGAAAGAAAAATACCAAAAGAACATACTGGAACTGGAAAAAGAAATTCCAATGGTAGCGCAACTCACAACTAAACCTTTTGGGAAAGAAGCGGAATTGCAACAGATGAAAAGCGAACTGTCCAGACTGGAACGGGAGATCACGATAAAAATTCAGGAAAACCAACTGAAGCAAAACAACATGTCTGGTCAAATGCCGGAGCCTGATACAGGCATCCCAGTTATCAAAATGGTTCCGGAAGAAGTGAAGCAGTCCATTCTTACCAAAGTAAACGGCAATAAATTACCTGATAATGGAATCGTACCGCTACATAACCTGGCAGTGGACGAACAACGGATACAACGCAGCAGGATGCGATTATAACCCAATAAAAATAAAGTTATGGCAAACAGTGTATATCAAATCAATAAAGGAATCAACCGCAGCATCGAGTTCAAGGGGTTGAGAGCGCAGTATATCTGGTATCTGGGAGGCGGGGTCGTTGCCTTGCTCATCCTGTTTGCCGTCATGTACATCATCAGAATACCCTCACTGATCTGTATCGGAATTATCCTGATTGCAGGAACAATAATGGTCGTGAAGATCTACGGTATGAGCGGCAAATACGGGGAACATGGTCTGATGAAAGCCATTGCCAGACGGCAAGTTCCAAAGGTCATCAAAACCGATAGCAGAAAAGTATTCCTACAAAAGTGATTAGAGATAAAGAGGCGGAGAATTCCTTATGAATAAAAATTTAACAAGGTAAAAAAGTGAGTATGGAAAAGTTAATGGATGATATTTTACCCATTATGGGCGTAGAGCATGATTGTATTCTGTCCGGGCAGGGCGATGTGACCATCGTATTTCGGGCCGAGCTGCCTGAGATATTCACTTTATCTGATCAGGAATATGAAGCTTTTCATCAGATCTGGGTGAAGGCCATTAAAATACTGCCCAGATTCAGTGTGTTCCATAAACAGGATTGGTTTATTGACAGCAAATACGAGCCTGATTTTACCAAAGAGGACACCAGTTTCCTGACACGAAGCAGTGAGCGTTTTTTCAATGAGCGTCCATTTCTGGAACATACCTGTTACATCCTTCTGACCAAAAAACCGGCAGGCAGAAAACCATCAAGTTCCCTGTTTTCAAACCTGCTCAGAAAATCAATTGTACCTGAAGAAACATTGAAACCTCAATTGCTACAGGATTTTCTGGATAGTGCAGGGCAATTTAAACGCATACTTGAAGACAGTGGATTTGTTAAGCTGACCCGATTAAAAGAGGCTGATCTGATGAGCCAAAGCCGAAAGGCCGGTCTGATTGAACGTTACTGTCACCTGCATGAAAAAGATTCCGGAAATATTTTTAAGGATATAGAACTGGGCGGCGACATGCGCATCGGTGACCAGTATTGCCAACTCTATACGCTGGGTGATGCGGCCGATCTGCCAGCCCTGTGCGGTTCTCGCATTAATTACGACTGCTATTCTACCGACAAGACCAAGTTTAGTATCGGATTTGCCAGCACCTTGGGGCAATTGCTTTCCTGCAACCATATATACAACCAGTATATCTTCCTGGACGATGCACAGCAGACCTTGCGCAAACTCGAAAGCAAACGACTCCGGTTGCAATCTCTTTCTGCTTACAGCCGGGAGAATATGATCGCACGGGATTCAACGAATGATTTTCTCAATGAAGCCATCAGTCAGCAACGACTGCCTGTCAAATCGCACTTTAATGTGCTGGTATGGACCAGAGATAAAGTAGAACTGAAAGACCTCAAAAACAAGGTGTCCTCTGCTCTGGCGCAGATGGATGCTGTGGCCAAACAGGAAACCGCAGGGGCCGCGCAGATCTTCTGGGCAGGCATCCCTGGTAATGAGGCAGATTTCCCGATGAATGACACCTTTGATACGTTTGCCGAGCAGGCCACCTGTTTTCTGAACATGGAAACGGGCTACCGTTCTTCACTCAGCCCGATAGGTATCCGGCTGGGCGACCGCCTGACCGGGAAGCCAGTGCATGTGGACATCAGCGATGAGCCGATGAGAATGGGTATCTGCACCAACCGAAACAAATTCATTCTCGGGCCAAGCGGCAGCGGTAAATCATTTTTCACGAACCATATGGTACGCAGTTATTACGAACAAGGCACCCATATTGTACTGGTGGATGTTGGACATAGCTACAAGGGACTGTGCGATATTGTGAACGGGTATTACTTCACGTACACCGAAGAAAACCCCATATGCTTCAATCCGTTTTTCATCGGAGAGGGCGATTCTCTGGATACAGAGAAAAAGGAAAGCATCAAAACCATGCTGCTGGTACTCTGGAAAAAAGACAATGAAGAATTTAAACGTAGCGAATACGTGGCCTTATCCAATGCCATCAGCGGGTACTTTAACTACCTGGACGCTCACGCGGAGTTGTTCCCCTGTTTTGACACCTTTTATGATTTTCTGAAAGATGAGTATGTAAGCGTACTGGAGTCCGACAAAGTAAAGGACAGGGATTTTGACGTGAACAACTTTCTGTATGTATTGCGCCCCTACTATAAGGGCGGTGAATTTGACTACCTGCTCAATGCCACGGAAAACCTGGACCTTTTACAGGAAAGATTTATTGTCTTTGAACTGGATAATATCAAAAATCATCCCATTTTATTCCCGGTAGTGACAATTATCATCATGGAGGTTTTCATCAATAAGATGCGAAAAATGAAGGGTATACGGAAGATGATATTAATAGAAGAGGCATGGAAAGCACTGATGAAGGAGGGTTTTGCAGAATATATCAAATACCTGTTCAAAACGGTGCGTAAATTCTTCGGGGAGGCCATTGTTGTCACACAGGAAGTGGAAGACATCATCTCGTCACCCGTAGTCAAGCAGGCCATCATCAATAACAGCGACTGCAAGATACTTCTTGACCAGTCCAAATACCAGAACAAATTTGACCAGATACAGGAGCTGCTGGGGCTGACTGAGAAAGAAAAGGCGCTGGTACTGTCTGTGAACAAGGCCAATGACCCCTCTAAAAAGTACAAGGAAGTATTTATCTCGCTGGGTGGCATATTATCGAAGGTGTACCGAACGGAAGTGAGCCTGGAAGAATACCTGGCCTATACTACGGAAGAAACGGAGAAAGTAAAAGTGCAGGCGTATGCCGCAAGGTTTGGCGGCGACATACAAAAAGGCATCGCTGCTTTGGCCAGCGATATGAGAAGCAATAACCCTAAAAAATAAAGTCTAAAAAATAAAAATAATGAAACGGTATATTAAAATCATAGCGATTGTATTGTGCTGTTCCCTGACCGTAATGCCTGCAAGTCAGGCGAACGCCACACCGGCTGCCATACTGGAAATTATCAAAGCCGGTATTAAAAAGGTTATCAAAGCGGTCGACCTGCAAATACAGCGGTTGCAGAACAAAACCATCTGGTTGCAAAATGCCCAGAAGACTTTGGAGAACACATTGTCCAAACTGAAACTGGATGAGATTTCTGATTGGACCGAACGGCAGAAAACGTTGTATAAAGACTACTTCGAAGAACTGGCAAAAGTTAAGTCCATCATCTCATATTACCAGCGTATCCGGGAAATCTCCCAAAAACAGGTAAGGCTGGTAGAGCAGTACCAGCGGGCTTGGAACCTGCTGCGGCAGGACAAATATTTTACCGCGGATGAACTAGGTTATATGGCGAAAGTATATTCGGGCATATTGGATGAGAGCGCTAAAAACCTCGACCAGATATTTCTTGTCATCAACTCCTTTACCACACAAATGAGTGATGCCAAAAGACTTGAAATTATCAATGCAGCAGCCGACCAGGTAGATGCCAATTATTACGACCTGACCCGCTTTAACAAGCAAAATATCCTGCTCAGCCTGCAACGGGCAAAGGAAAATAATGATGTGGACGTAGTGAGAAAGTTATACGGTTTACCAGCCAATTAAAACAGATACCATGAAAAAATTATTGATTCTGTTCCTGCTTGGAATGCTTGCAACAACAACGCAGGCACAGACCTTTGCCGAATGGTTTAAACAGAAAAAGACCCAAAAGAAATACCTGGTACAACAGATTGCGGCCATGCAGGTGTATATCGGTTATGCGCAAAAGGGTTATACCATCGCAAGCGAGGGATTGAGTACTATCGGAGATTTCAAACTGGGCGAATTTAACCTGCATACCGGTTATTTCAATTCCCTGAAAAATGTCAACCCGAAAATAAAACAATATGCGAAAGTGGCCGATATCATGGCCATGCAGGTAACAATTATACAAGGCTATGGCAGGACCCGCCGTCATGTGCGGGAAAGTGGTGCATTCAACGGGGAGGAACTGGACTACATTATGCGGGTATTGGGCAGGCTATTGGATGACTGCTCCAACACATTGGATGAACTGATCACCGTGACCACGGACGGCAATCCGGAAATGAAAGACGATGAGCGGCTAAAGCGGATTGACATCCTTTATAAGGATATGACGGACAAATATACCTTCTCCCAAAGTTTCCATAACGAAACGATGGTACTGGCTGCATCGAGGATAAAGGAAAACAATGATGTGCGAACCAGCCGTGTCTTGTACGGCATTAAACAAAACTGACCATGAAAAAGCTGATCATCATTTTAGAAATTGTACTGTTCAGTTTTCCGGTGGCAAACAAAGCCCTGGCACAAACGGATGAAATCGCCCAGCTTTTGCTGAACGTGGAAAAACTGGCACAGTTTGAACAGATTTTGTCGGACATGAAAAAAGGATATGAAATCCTTAGTGGTGGCTACAATACCATCAAAGATTTGTCCCAGGGTAATTTCAGCCTGCACAAAACCTTCCTCGACGCATTAATGGAGGTAAGCCCGGCGGTGAAGCATTATAAACGGGTGGCCGACATTATCAGTTACCAGGTCATTTTGGTAAAGGAATACAAATCAGCCTTTAACCGGTTTAAGCGGGACAACAATTTTAACGAGCAGGAACTGGCTTACCTCGGAAGGGTGTACAAGAACCTGTTTAAGCAAAGCCTTGATAACCTGGACGACCTGGTTACCATCATCACCGCAAACCAGCTCCGTATGAGTGACGATGAACGGCTGGAGGCGATTGACAGGATATTTGCCGATATGCAGGACAAGCTGCTGTTTCTGCGGCATTTCAACAACAATACCACAGTACTGGCATTGCAGCGTGCAAAAGAAAAAAATGATGCAGGTACGATGCGCCTCATTTATGGCATAAATAACTAAAAAATTACAAACATGGCAAAATGGACAAAGACTGCATGTGTTGCAGTGGCGGGTATAATATTGCCCTTTATCAGCCGGGCACAGGGGCTTGCGGATGAAATGAACGGATTGCATGGTGTGCTGGACCAGCTCTATGATGAGATGATGCCGTTATGCAGTAAGCTGATCGGCGTTGGCCAGGGCATAGCCGGTTTTGCGGCCACCTGGTATATTGCGTCCCGCATCTGGCGGCATATCGCCAACGCAGAGCCGATAGATTTTTATCCGTTGTTCCGTCCGTTCGTCATTGGCTTTTGCGTGATGATTTTTCCGTCCATATTGGCCATGATAAACGGGGTGATGAAACCAACCGTCACCGCTACATCTGAAATGGTAAAGGGTTCGGATAAAGCCATAGCCCTGCTTTTGCAAAAGAAAGAAGAAGCCATCCGAAAAACAGCTGTCTGGCAGATGTACGTGGGGGAAAGCGGTAGTGGTGACAGGGACAAGTGGTATAAATACACCCATGATAACGAAGACCCATCGGGTGAAGGCATGTTGGATGGCATCGGCAACGACATCCAGTTTGCCATGTCCAAAGCTTCCTACAACTTCCGTAACTCGGTCAAGGAATGGATGAGCGAAGTGCTGCGGGTACTCTTTGAGGCTGCCGCCCTCTGCATCAATACACTGCGAACATTTCAACTCATTGTACTGGCTATCCTGGGACCTTTGGTATTCGGCATTGCTGTCTTTGACGGGTTCCAGCATACTCTCACAGTCTGGATCGCCCGTTATATCAACATTTTTTTGTGGTTGCCAGTGGCCAATATCTTCGGATCTATCATCGGAAAGATACAGGAAAAGATGTTGGAGCTGGATATTTCACAGGTTCAGGATTACGGCGATACTTTTTTCAGCCGCACTGATATGGCTTACCTCGTGTTCCTTATTATGGGTATCGTGGGTTATTTCACCGTGCCATCGGTAGCTAATTACATCGTCCATGCCGGAGGTGGCGGCGGATTAAGCCAGAAAGTAACTAACCTGTTCAGCAGCTCTTCCCGGAGCGTGGTCAATATGACATCAGCAGGAGCCGGTATGGCGGCAGATGCAATGGGCAATGCAGTCGGGCGGATGTCCCAAAGCATGGCCGGTCATGGTACCTCCTCTCCTTATTTCAGTGAAAATACCAATTCGGGTTCTGATTCTGGTTCTGGTTATATGGGTGATAAGCTAAAGGGCAATTCCTGACAGATTAATGATTTAAACAAAAAGACAATGTTCAAAAAAATGAAAAATATAGATACAGCCTTTCGCCACGTACGGGGCTTTACCATGCTGATTATTGCGGGTTGTGTGTTGATCTGCTGCTTTGCCCTGTACAAAAGCTTCAACCTGGTATCACAAATGCAGGGGAAAGTATATATTCTGGCAAACGGAAAGGCGCTGGAAGCGTATGCCTCGGACCGGAAAGACAACATCCCTGTAGAAGCAAGGGACCATGTAAAAACATTTCACCAGTTGTTCTTTACCCTTGACCCGGATGATAAGGTTATTAAAACGAACCTGACCAAAGCACTTTACCTTGCTGATGCAAGCGCTAAACGTGAATATGATAACCTGAAAGAAAACGGGTACTATTCAGGTATCATATCAGGTAATATCAGCCAGGCGATTAAGGTGGACAGTATCAGTATTGATATTAACCAATACCCTTACCTGTTCCGTTGCTACGCTACGCAGAGCATTATCCGTACAACCAGTATTGTTTCCCGCAGCCTCGTTACGGCAGGAGCCCTGCGCAATGTTTCCCGCAGCGATAATAATCCGCATGGCTTTTTGATTGAACGATGGAATACCATTGAAAACAGGGATATTAAAACAGAGAACCGCAGGTAACGCATTTATAAACAGTATTATAAAACGATAAAAAACATGGCATTTTTATTCAGAAAAAAGAACAAAACGGAAGCTTCCGGACCGGATCAAATCCATGACAGGGTAATAAGGCAAATGGTAAATACCTGTCTCCGGCTACAAACCAGATGGGCCCGGTGGATGGGCAGAAGGACGGAACACCTGTCCCGCAGAACATTGCTTCTCTTATTGCTGGTTTTCATTGCCCTTGCCGGTGGCTACAGTATCTGTCTGATCTGGCAAAGTTTCTCGGGCAATCAGGCCAGTGCTTTTTCTGTAACGCCAATCATAACGCCGGGGCGTGTCTTGCAAACGGGTGATGCAGCATCACAAAAGGAAATGATTGTCAGTAAAACGGACTACCAACGAATCATCCGGTTCCGGGGATATATGGACAGCCTTACCCGAAGCCCCGCAGGGAAAGCAGTGTACGACAGCATCCTTCTTAGCCGGCCGGGCTTGCTGGACAGCATCCGGCTGATTGAAAAGATTCACCAGTCACAAATTATAAAATAAAATCGTATGGAACAGAAAACACAATCCCCGAAAATGCTCAGGCAGCGTAAATTCCTGATGGTACTGCCTTTGCTAATACTGCCATTTATGACCCTGATGTTCTGGTCGCTCGGCGGTGGTAAGGTAGAGAATACTGAGGCGCAGCCACCGACAAACAAAGGGTTCAATATGAAATTGCCGGATGCATACCTGAAAGATGAAAAACCGCTGGATAAAATGAGTTACTATGACAAGGCTGCCTCCGATTCTGCCAAACTGGAAGAATTAATGAAAAACGACCCGAATTTCAGGGGGCGTACTTCACTGAATCACGAGACGTATGGAATGCAACACGAGTATGCATCTCAGTCTAAATATAATAACGAAAGCGGGTCATTGATTACTTCGCCGTATGGTAGCGGTTTGTCCCGTGACTCAAATGAGGCAAAGGTATATCGCAAGCTGGCAGAACTGGATGAAGCAATGAACAGGGTTACCACCCCTGCCATGGAGCCAATAGATGATGCCCCTCACAACCGAAGCGAAAATACTCAGGTAAGTACATCTGATATTGACCGTTTGGAGCAAATGATGCAGTCCATGAATCAGCCGCAGGGTGAAGATCCCGAATTGCAGCAACTCAGCGGGATGCTGGAGAAGATACTGGATATCCAGCATCCTGACCGCGTGCAGGAAAAGATCAGGCAGACTTCCCAGGTAGGCAAAGGACAGGTATTTGCTGTGTCCGCCACCGGGAAAGAAACACCTGTATCGCTACTTGACAATACGCCTAATGACAGGGTTGGTATTAACAGCACTTCCATAAAGCAGTCACAACAAAATGGTTTTTATTCATTGGATGAACAAGTCCAGACTGATGAGGCGCAAAATGCCATACAAGCGATCATCCACGAAACGCAAACCCTTGTTGCAGGGTCAACCGTAAAACTGCGCCTGGTAAATGATGTCTATATCAACGGGATGCTGATACCAAAAGACAATTTTCTCTTCGGAGAAGCTACGCTCAACGGTGAAAGACTTGGTATTAAAATTAGCAACATACGCTATCAAAATTCTCTTTTTCCGGTGGAGCTATCCGTGTACGATATGGATGGCATGCTTGGTATCTACATTCCGGGGGCCATCACAAGGGACGTGGCCAAACAGTCAGCAGACCGTACCATTCAGGGTATTGGACTGACAACCCTGGATCCATCATTTGGCGCACAGGCTGCCAGTGCGGGAATAGAAGCCGCCCGGGACATGATCAGTAAAAAGGTAAAATTGATCAAAGTCACCGTGAAAGCAGGCTACCAGGTACTTTTAAGGGATGGGAAGCAAAAACAGAATAACTGACATATAACTGGCAAAAATTTCAAAACAGATTCTTTAATAAATAAAATTTCAAAAGATGAAAAAGATCAGTGCAGGATTGATAACAGGAATATTCCTTTTTCTATCAATTATTACCGCATTTTCACAAAATGCAAATCCGGTAAACGCAACATCCATTGAGCCGTACGCTCTGGCCATTGCGTTTGACAAGACAACAAGT
>Ga0209512_1005637_pt1 | contig 10317 bp, 10 predicted proteins | sample frozenSSSSmetaG_FD_184142 | JGI IMG/M metagenome (GOLD analysis project Ga0209512, IMG submission 184142) | Glacier valley bacterial and archeal communities from Borup Fiord, Nunavut, Canada, to study Microbial Dark Matter (Phase II) -... | ecosystem: Environmental > Aquatic > Freshwater > Ice >... | reverse complement strand
TGTAGTGGTCAAGTAATTATGGACACACCAATAGGTTATTTACTGTCATTTTCTGTTCAAAGACAGAGGGCGACAGATTACCCAATACGGAATGTAATCGTTCACAGTTATAAAATCGCACAATGTAATCCGTGATATCGGTTTTAGCTTCCGTATGATTAGCATACTCACGCTGCCAAACACGTTCCATTTTCAGATTCAAAAAGAAACGTTCAGCCACAGCATTATCCCAACAATTACCCTTTCGGCTCATGCTGCAAACAAAGCGATGACTGGCAAGTAAAGCTTGATATTGTCCGCTTGCATATTGACTGCCACGGTCAGAATGTACAATCAATCCATGTGCCGGGTTGCGATGACGAATGGCCATATTCAATGCTTCACAAACCAGGTCAGCAGGCATGGTGGGAGCCATTGCCCAGCCCACCACCTTGCGCGAGAACAGATCAAGTACCGTCGCCAGATACAGCCATCCGGCTCCAGTCCGGATGTACGTAATATCCGAGACGTAAGCTACATTTGGCGCAACCGGATTAAACTGTCTTGCAAGAATATTTTCTGCAACGGGCAAGTCATGTTTGCTGTCAGTCGTATGAATAAATTTGCGTTTCCAGACGGGCTTTAAGTTTGATTTCTGCATGAGCTGGCGCACCTTGTAACGACCGATGTTCATTCCCTTTTCCTTCATCGCAGTGACCATTCTGCGGCTGCCATAACTTTGCTCGCTTGCAGTGAAGGCGGCACGCAGATGGACACTTGTTTTGCAAAAAAGAGGCCTGGCCAGACGGCGTCGTGCAGCATAAAAACCAGAGCGGCTTACCTCTAAAACACGGCAACATTGGTGAACTGGAATGGCCTCCTTTTGCAGCGCATCAACAAGTTGATAATTCATTTCAGCTCGCGGGCAAAGAAGGCCGGGGCCTTTTTTAGAATAACCACATCCAGGCGTAATTGGCGGTTCTCGTTTTCTAATTGCCGAATACGCTGCTGTTCTTGTGTGAGAGGCTTCCCAATACCGCTGTGTCCGTTCAACTCCGATTCATATTGCTCTACCCAACGACGTAGTGCTGTCTGCCCAATATTCATCGTTTGACCAACCTGAGCAATACTCATTCCTTGCTCTTTAACCATACGGACAACTTCCAGTTTGAAACTGATGTCAAATGTTCTGCGTTCTCTTGTCATTTACTTCTCCTCGGAGGGTGGATTTTCCACCTATTGAGGTGTCCGCGCAAATTAGACCACTACAGGGGTACGATATTGGTATATTGCTACAGGCTAAACGTATTGTGTTCCCTTTTGTCAAACGCTATAGAAAGAAAATATGCAATCCACATCAAGCAAGCCATTTATATCCTACGAACATTCACCCAGAAATCAGGGTGATGTTAATAATATTGAAAAAACGAACTTACCCACTCAAGGTGGAGGGCGGTTTTTTGAGAAGGTGGAGTTTTCAGTGGCGCCTAATTTAAGGGGTGCCAGCCCTGACCAAATGCAATTCGATTTTTCTTCATGGGATGCTAATTCTCAAAAAGGCACTCTGATTATGATGGGAAGACATGGGCAAACAGCGTCCAATCTCCAGGGGAAAATTATCGGTTCAGAAGTTCCGGAGGAAGATTTAACAGAAAAAGGAATCGATGATGCAAATGCCCTTGCTTCAAGTATTCATCAATTGCAGGAACAAAAAAAAATAAGCATTTCATCTATTTACTGCTCTCCTTTGACGCGAGCTTTACATACTGGAAAAATAATTGGTCAGCAAACAAATTTAAATATCCAGATTCATGAAGGATTAAAAGAAATTAATTGGGGAGATGCCTCACGGTATTCCGATAAGGAGCGCAACGAACAATGGGGGAGGCAAGAAGATAATTTGATGCGTGAATATCCTCAGTTAGGGGAACTCTGGGATCATCTTCCTGCCATTCCGAATGCCGAAAATTATAATGTACTGCTCGAAAGAGTTTTACTTGAGGTACATGGGATTGTAAAAAACATTCGTCCAAATGAAAGAGAAGCGCTTCTTATTAATCATGGTCGTGTAATTAATACACTTATGCGAGTATGCATTTTAGAGGCAAGTGATACAAATAGAACGGAAGGAAGCGATAGAAATAAGGTCCCTTATGCGGGCAACTGCGATATGGCCGTATTTTTGTATGACGATTCTGAGCAGGCACCTAAACTTATATTTCAGGGTTTAGCGCAGTTATCCTCATCGTCAGCAAAGTAATTCTTTCTTAAGGGCGCGCGAGGAATACAGATTTTGACAGGATTGTGAGGATGATGAATTCCTGCGAGCCTCATCCTTTACTAATTACCGCCACTTCTTGCTTTTTAAGGTGGCCGAGCAATTCACCGGTAAGGCTTTGCTGGGACCCACATTTGGTTTGCGCTAAAGCTAATTCCAAATCACGGATTTGTATGGCTCTTTCCTCTGCCTTTTCCAAGGTGGTGGTGTATTGATTCTGTAAGGGGATCTGCAGAAGAACCCAAAAAATGACGGATCTGGAAAGTAGACCTAAATTTCCCCCAATATTTTATATACGGTAGAGCGGCCAATTTTCATTTGTCTGGCGATATCAGTAGCTCCGATGCCGGCATCATGAAGTTTCTTTAATCGATTGCGATCAATAGACGGCTTGCGTCCAAATTTAATGCCTTTTAATTTGGCTTCAAGTCGTCCTTCGTTAGTTCTTTCAAGTATTCGTTGTCGTTCAGCCTGAGCAACGGCAGAAAGAATGGTCACCACCATTTTTCCCATCGTGCCTTCGGTACTAATGCCGTCATCCAGAAAACGGATGGCCACGCCTATTTCGTCGAATTCCCTGATCAACTGGATCATATCTGCTGTGTCACGGCCAAGCCGGTCGAGCTTCTTGACCAGAATGACATCGCCTTCTTCCACCTTGAGACGCAGCAAGCGTAATCCTTCCCGATTGAGATTGCTGCCTGTTACCTTGTCAGTAAAAATACGACTGGCAGTGACGCCTTCGGCTTTGATGGCCTTGACTTGCGCATCAAGTGATTGCTGGCTGGTGGATACGCGAGCGTAACCGAAGAGTCTCATAAGCTAAAAGTGTCTTTTAAATCGAATAATGGACATAGCGTCTACTAATTTACAGAAAATCGAATTAATGGACACTTTATTACAGGTGTTTTATGATGTCCACTAATTTATAACTTTGTAGACAGCTTAAGCAAGTACTTTTTAAAACAACCGCTGCCAGGTGTCACCATGAATAACGCAAAACGAATTCAACTGCTGACCGCAGCGGAAATTTCCGATCTTTACGACCGGCCTGACTTTAACGCAGAAGAAAGGGAACTCTTTTTTGCACTGACTGAAGACGAAGAGAAAATACTAAATCATTATCACCATGTACGGACAAGAGTGTACTTTGTGCTACAGCTTGGCTACTTCAAAGCGAAGCAACAATTTTTCCAATTTGATTTTAACGATGTTCTTGCCGACAGCCAGTTTATCCATAAAACGCGCTTTGGCAAAGAAGCTGCGCAATGGGCTGGTCATATATCCCGCGATTCGATCAGAGCACAAAAACAAGATATTTTGACTCTGTTTGATTATCACGATTGGTCGGCGGATAGTGAATGCCAAATTCAACATAAACTGGGTAAGCTACTTCGGTACTACCCCAAAGCCCATAATGCGTTACGTCAGTTACTCCTTTTTATTAGCAGCAAAAACATAATTGTTCCGTCCTACCGCAAACTTCAGGATATGTTTAGCGCCGCGTTCGCATCAGAAGAAGCGCGTTTACAGCCAATGTTACTTGGTATTCCCGTTGGCTGGCAGGAGCAGTTATCGAAATTAATTGAACACGACAACGGGTTAAATCAACTTAATTCATTGCGGGCTGATCAGAAAGATTTTCAGTTTACTGCTGTCCGGTTTGAAATTGAAAAGGCTCAAAAAATAGAAGGCTTGTACCACTTTGCCGATCAATTTTTACCGTCGCTTAAACTCTCCAAAAATGTCATTCGTTACTATGCTGATGTCGTCGCACAATATGCCGCATTCCGGCTGCAACGTTTGGGAAAAACGCAGCAATGGCTCTATGCACTATGCTTTATTTTTCACCGCTACCAGCAAATCATGGACAACTTGCTTGTCACTTTTCTTTACCACACCAATGCCATGATCGATAGTGGCAAAGTATTTTCCGACATGGAGCAACTAAAGCACAGTAGCCGGGTCATCGTCGATTTTCCCCATCTAGCCCGATTTCTGCAATGGTTTCCTGAGCGGGACGGTTCACTGACGCATGAGGAACTCAACGAAAAAGCGTATCAATTATTACCCAAACCACAGTTTGCGTTGCTGGCCAATTTTTTAGCTGGAAATGCGTTCGATAAAACGGCGGCAAAGTGGCAGTACTATGCCAGCACATCGCGGTCGATATCGCTTTATTTAAGACCTGTCGTGTTGGCGGTTCCTTTTAGCTATTACAAAAAAGATAGCGAGGTAATGGAATTGATCTCACTGATTAAGACGCATTATTCCAGTGGTGGATCACCGGGTACGTTGCGAATTTCTGATGATCTTGGATTGACTATACCAAAACACATGAGTCCCTATCTAAAGCGCAAGCCAGAAGATGAACAGCTCGATCCTTACCTCTTTGAGTTTTATGTTTATCAGAAGATGAACCACCTGATCAATCGCGGCAAATTATGCTGTAATGCCAGCGTTTCCTATAGCGACATTGAGCATGATCTTGTTCATGATGCGCTGGTAGATGACGTGGAAAATATCGCGCGTGAATTCGGCTATCCAAAAATTCCTGTCTATTGTAGAGGGTTGGCAGGGATTCGGCCAAAAAACAGCAGAAGTTAGTTTTCTCGCTTAATGATGAATAAATTATAGGGGAGAGTGTGCCCGGCTTGGGAACCGGTCACGTGCTGAAAGACAAAAAATTAACTCCCTTTTTTCCTTTATAAATCAACTAGTTAATTTACTTTCTGCTGTTTTTTGGCCGAATCCCTGCCAACCCTCTAATTGACATTTCGCGGTTTTAGTCAAAAACACCCTAATAGCGCGCGCCAGCTTCCGCAGAAGATCATGCAAAGGTATTTCCGGGGGAAACCGGTGTGCGCATTCTATGCGCCTCCGGATAAAATGTTGTTATCGCATTTTCTGATAAATGAGCGAAAGTGTTCGCATCACGTTCAGCGAGTTTTTTCTTTTCTGAGCAGTCTTTATAAAGAGTATTTAGCAAGTCGGATACCCTACTAGTGGTCATACAGACAGAAATGCCTGGATCAGCAGGTATTAATAAAGGCACAGCAAGACCTCCTAGTTTCTGTTTTACCTCCAGTATCCCGAATTCCAGATCAAAAAAGGGAAACAAAAGATCTGTTTTACCAGGCGCCCATTGAAAATCGTTGAGTTGGCTCATTAAGAGATCGTACTGAAATAAAGGTCCATCTATTGCAACATCTCTCAGGCAATCTTTTGACGCTTCCTGATAATGATTCAAACGCTTTAATTCCGATCGGGATAGTTTTTCTTTTCTGGCTGTTTTTTGCATCAATTCTTTAAAATCATTAATGCGCTTATCTCCTTTATCTAAAGCTGCCTGATATTTTTTTATATTGTTATCGTTGACGGGATAAACAGGCAGAACGGCATCTGTTAAATCTTTCACCTCATAGGGAGCCTGAGTATGTCGAAAAAAATAATCCGCATGGATAAATTCATGACTGATAAGTACAGGCTCTATATTTTTAGCCGGGAAATAAATCGCTTTTTTAGAAGGCTTAAAAAACGCTACTTCTTTAATGCGTTTTAGCGAGCTACATCCAACACTAAATTCAGGCTGTCTTACTACACGTTTGATACGTTCCTCACTGGCCGGCAAATCTTTTACAGTTTGTAGAATTTTTGAGGGGATGTTTTTACAGTGAACATATTCAGGTGATCCGGGAAGTATCAACGGGTCAATAACCATTTTCGACTCAATCAGCTGACCCAGAGCAACGTATTGCACGACGTTTTTGCCTGCTTCATACGAGTCAGAACAGAGGGCGCCTGTGCAGGAACCCTGCTGAGCGTTGCCCGCATTGTTGCGGGTATGCTCTTGAGGAAAGTTACCGGTATTAGTTGCGCCAGCTCCGGCAACATGGCTCAGCAGCAGAAGTGTCAGGAGCACGGTACAGCCGCCTGGCTTCAGATGCACAGTGCCATTAAATTGAAACGCCTCAGGATTATTTCGGGGATTATTTTTTTCGGCGTTGTGATGCAGTTTTGCCTGCCAGTTATCTTTTCGATGTGTCTGGCGATGGTAGTTAGCATTATTTTTTGAATTAACGTAGTACATAGTTCTTCTGGTTTGCCTTCTGGTTATTTTTTCAGACCGCCTCAAACTGACGGCGGTCACTATCATCCTCTAAGAAATGATCTGCTGCGTTTGACGACAGCGTTTTATCATTGCCACGCTTTTCATCCACCTGGCCATCATCAGAAACCCCCGACGGATCTGGTGGAACAGATCCTGTCGGGCAACCAATGATTCCCGTTTGCACGGATTAGGGAACGATCCTCCGTGACTTTCCCTGCAAAAATTTGCAAGGAAATTAGGGAGAAAAATTTGGGTATTCGTAAAAGTGGGTTGGAACAAGCCTCCTAATGCTACGTGTTTTTAATGTTGTAAATCGCAAAATCGTGTTGTCTTTGGCGTAAGTCTATCGTATAGTTATTCAAATTCAAAATCGTAAAATATGGTTGGAAGACATGGAACTTTTTAATGCACTTGGATTTCACTGGAACAGGGCTGCTGTTCCCTTTGTTGTCCCGACCCACTCCATCGAACGGGTCGGCTTTCGTTTTCATCGGATGCTGCCTGAGTTCGTTTGGGATGCCAGCGTACTCGAAGGCAACCCGTTCACATTCCCGGAGGTCAAGACTCTGCTGGATGGTGTGACTATCGGTGGTCGGAAAATTTCCGATCAAGAGCAGGTGCTAAACCTGGCCGAAAGTTCCAAACATCTGTTGGCACTGGTGAAGGGTGGCAAGTTCGCACTGACAAAGGAAACTTTTACCGAAATTCACAGCATCGTGGCTCGCAATGAAGCGTTGGAATGGGGCGTGTTCCGGGGCGAGGGACAAGAAACGAACTACACCCCGGATGTTAGTCTTGGAGAGCATGACAGATATACCCCACTACCTACTGTGGCTGGTGCGCCAGAACTTCACCGGATATTTAAGGAAGGTTTGGTCGCGCTGGACGAGTGCCAGCCTTTCGAGAAAGCGACGGCATTCTTCTTGTTCGGGGCATTGCAGCAGTTCTTCTTCGATGGCAACAAGCGCACCTCTCGTTTTATGATGAATGGCATTTTGATGTCAAACGGCATTGACGCAATCAGCGTTCCAGCCGCTAAAGCACAAGCGTTCAACGAGAAGATGGTGCGGTTCTATCTCACCAGGGATGCCACTGAAATGATGGCGTTCTTAGTTGATTGTCACCCGGAGGCGGCGCAGATTCATGCCGCGAATCCCGGAATCAGCAATACAGTGTCTGAAGATTCGGACAATGACGATCACAATGACAGCAGGATGGACCCATGATCGAACCCATAAATCTTGCTGGAAATCGTAAAAGTGGGTTGGCTGAATAACCTGCGCGCAGTTCAGAGCGACATTCAACAATCGCAATATCGTGTTGTTCACTGAAAACTTGAAAGGACAAATGCAATGAACTCTTCCACCCGCCAAAAGCCGTTAGTGTTTCTTGATGAGGCTGGCTACTGCTTCGGCGTTCAAAAAGACGGACTGAAGGAAGACCTGCGCAAGATCGAAGGCGTACCCAATGCAACCTACTTGGTCAAGGATGGACAGGTCTTTGTGTTCGACAAGCTGGTGCGATTGGTCAATGAGTAGCGCAAGCGCCACCCTGACCTACCTCTTGCCGATCTGGCATGCAGCCTGATCGTGGACGCAACCGTTTCCGCAAAGGAAGCCATTGAAAGCTGGAGCATCGTGCCCGAACCCTACGAGATGGCTGAGACTTCCTCTGGCGGCTTGATGATTCGTCATCGCCCGTTCAATGCCAGACTGCCAGGCAATTATCAAAACAAATGTGATGTACAGGATGCCTTTTCCAGCGTGCTGCTGGGAGGCATTCAGTCTGGGAATGGCGACTTCGCCTACCGGGGACAACCCATGACACTGTGCGATCCTCTTGACACGACCTTGCTTCCTCCACAACCTGTCATTCAGCACGTGGAAGAGCCTGAGAGCTTGGGCTACGCTGCGTTGGGCAATGTGGCCTATGAGTCGGGTTTCGATCCTGTATCCGAGGCGTTGTTTGACGATGCGAAGGAACGGGAGGCAGCGTGGAAGAACGATAGCACCCGAGCCGCACGCTACGCTCAAGAGCATGTTGCAGACATCTTGGCGCGGTCGGACACGCTTCGACTGGAAACACTGGATGACCCGACCGACGAAGTGCCGGAGTACGAGCAACAAAACTTCGCCGGGTTGCGTCCGCTCTACCCGGAATTGTCCATGCTTTCGGATGGCGCTCTTTACGCATGGTTCGATGTGTATCAGATGGAGTGCTGCTACATCAACGGCTGGACGGCGAACCGCGACGATGATTTCTTGTTCTATCTGCTCGGCAAGGTCGCAGGGCGCCAGTACGAACAGGACACAGCGAAGGAGGTCGGGCAATGGGTCGCCTATGCCCTGTTGCGCGGTGATTCGCTGGATGACGCACTTTCCTTTGGACGGGCAGCGGCCTTGTACGACAGTGCCATCGCCCGCCTGGCACGACGGATCGCAGATGCTATGCGGTTTCTGGTCGAGGACAAGAAGAAGACGGAACTGCATGGACGAGCCATCACGACCATGATGGACATGTTCAGACTGGGACGGAAGTGCAACGTCCCACCCGTTTTGGCAGAACAGAACATTGCTGGCCTCAATAGTGGCATTGACTCGTAAGACAGTTCATGCCGGCGAACATTCTGAACCTCTCGCAGTACCGGGTACTGCGCGTAGAGGAAACCGACCACGATTACCACGTTACCGCTGAACCAGTGGACGTGACCTCGGCTTGCCCACGCTGCCAGTCCGGCTGTCTCACCTCGTGGGGCACCCGCGAGCAGGTGTTTAAAGACCTGCCCATGCACGGCAAGCGTGTCGGCATATATTTCGACACCAAGCGATTCCGCTGCCAGTCCTGCGGCAAAACCTTCTCACAGCAATTACCTATGCTGGCCGAGAACCGGATGATGACCAGGCGACTGGTCAACTGGATCGGTGAAAAATCATTGAAGCGGACTTTCACAGCGCTAGCCGAAGAAACTGGTGTTGTGGAAGGAACGATTCGCAACATCTTCCGAGACTTTATCAACGAACTGGAAAAGACCGTCCGCTTTGAAACGCCAAAATGGATAGGTATCGACGAAATCCATCTCATCAAGAAGCCGCGTTGTGTTATCTCGAACATTCAGAACAACACCATCGTGGACATGCTGGCGAATCGCAACAAGGATACCGTGACGAAGTACCTGACTAACATGCCAAACAAAGAGCTGGTTCAGTACGTTGCAATGGATATGTGGACGCCTTACCGCGATGCGGTGATGGCAGTCATGCCACATGTTCAAATCGTCATCGACAAGTTCCATGTCGTCAGGATGGCAAACGAGGCAATGGAAAAGGCGCGAAAAGGGATTCGTGCAGAACTCACGCTGAAGCAAAAACGCGGACTGATGCACGACCGCTTCGTGCTGCTGAAACGCCAGCGCGACCTAAGCGACAAGGAAGTCCTTAACCTCGACGGATGGATAAAGAACTACCCGGTATTAGGAGAGGCGTACAGGCTCAAGGAAGGCTTCTATGGCATCTATGAAGCATCTTCACCAGATGACGCGATAAGACGCTATGACGCTTGGCACAGGGATATTTCGCCAGAAATAAAACCGTACTTCTCCGACCTGATTCGCGCCTTCACGAACTGGCAACCATGGATTCTCAACTACTTTGAGCATCCCATCACCAACGCCTACACGGAATCGCTGAACTCGCTGATCCGGGTGATGAACCGGCTTGGCCGGGGCTACTCATTTGATGCATTGAGAGCCAGAATTCTGTTCGCAGAAGGCATTCATCGTCATAAGAGGGTCGGCAGTGATTCGGCCAAAAAACAGCAGAAAGCGTAACACCTCAATAACCCGGGGCGAACGTAAACAGACAAGCGTCATGCTGAGGCTAGACGTTGAGCCATGATATCTTGCAATGGTGGGATGTGATCACTACACGAGATGCGGTCAACCAGGTAATCC
>Ga0209512_1005636_pt1 | contig 10319 bp, 7 predicted proteins | sample frozenSSSSmetaG_FD_184142 | JGI IMG/M metagenome (GOLD analysis project Ga0209512, IMG submission 184142) | Glacier valley bacterial and archeal communities from Borup Fiord, Nunavut, Canada, to study Microbial Dark Matter (Phase II) -... | ecosystem: Environmental > Aquatic > Freshwater > Ice >... | reverse complement strand
AAAGAAAGTAGAAATAGAAAAGGTACAATACTTAATTTTAGATTTCGGTACATGTAAAATAAAATTTCATTTATCAAAGACCAAAGATGCAACTAAAGATTAATTTTTAAATAGTTTTCGAAAAAAATATTTCTTCTCAATTCATTAATTGAGATGGCTTATAGCAAATTTCATGTCGGTTTCTAAAGGGTAAATCCTTCTATTTGGCAGATTGAATGGGTGTAGTTGAGACTGTTTTAAGTGTATGATCGTGATCGAAATCAAGAATCATATTTCCGGATGAACTGTCAATTAATATAGTGTTCAACGTCAGTGGCACCTGCATTACCACTTTTTGAAATCCCGAAATTATGCCAACGAACAAATCTCCGTTGTCAAAAACTGATACGTTGAATCTTGCTCCATTTTCCAATTTTAAATTGTTATATAGAATTGGTTTACTTGCAATTGTTTGAAGTATAACAATTCCATTCTCATTTTTAAGCAATTGAACCTGTCCTATCGCGTTAAACAATACTGTATTGTTAACTTTGAACGTCGGGTATTGCCTGATTAACAAAGCCTGAAGTTGATTTCCTGTCAATTCTGATCCCGACCTCCGGAGGAGACCCATTACAGCTAAAACGCCAGCCAACTTTTGAGGAGATTTTTTTTCGCCAGAAAAACTGTTTTCATTTGAACCACCAAATTTTGAATCTGTCGATGAAAAAGGACCTATAGCAGTCGTAAAACTTCTTGAGCCAACAAAAGTGAGACCTGTTTCGTCGGCTTTAGTAAAACCGTTGCAGATATTCCTTTCGGCTTCATTCGACCATTGAGTGTTAATGTTTTCCCCGGAACGATCGAATTTCACAATATAGGCTGATGGTTCGTCTCCATCGGTGGAATCCATGCCTATCTTGTTCATCCATATCAGTTCTCCGCGACGACTAAATTGGGCAATAAATAAATCAGGTTTGTCACTTCCGCTAAGAAGTTCTTTTTCATTCATTACGATCTTCCCGTAGAATGAACCGGCAATGTACAGCTCATCATCACTTGTTTTGGTGATCGCAAATGCAATTGACTTTCCGTTCATCTCAAACTTTCTGATCCATTGCAAAGCGTTGCCATTCGAAAAACATGCAACAAACGGAATAGATGACCTCATATCATTGAAATAACCAGTAATGAATGCTCTTCCCTGACGATCAAAAACAACATCCTGATTCGCCCCACCACGTTGAGCCCCCAGTTTACTCGCTAGTTCCCATATCTTTGATGCACTATTCGATTGGGAATAAGAACGGGAAAGATCAATCAACTGAGGCGTTAATCCCTCAAATACAGGCATCGTCACTCCAATGGGAGCATTAATAAATGATGGATCTGTTATGTAGTATTTTTCCCTGTTCAGATAATAATAATTGCCGTCCAAAGGGGTATCATAGCAGACAGCAGTTGAATAGTAGCCAGGAAACTGAACGCCCACAACCGGCAACCGAAGCAAAACTCTGACCAGCCATGAAAATAAAACGGCCTTGCTTCTATCGTCACCAGATTTGGAGGCAATTATCTCCTCTGCAAACCGGCTCTGAGAAAAACCTACAGATTGTTTTCCGGATATAAAATCAAATTCCTTTTCAACAAATTGTTGCAAAAAAGCGGCTGCTTCCGGCCTGTCCATTTTAGACAACATCGGGTAAATCTGTCCCAATAAGTCCTCCTTTAAAACAGATGAAACCGGAGCTCCAAAATAAACAGTTGGATCTGTCTGCGGATAATCGCGGTAAAACCTGATAAGTTCCGGATTATAACGCATTGAAAATAAATAATTTTTGTTATTCCACTGAAGAGCATATTTTCGGATTATCAGTTTTCCATTAAAATTCAGTGATTTATAAAAATTCAAATCAAGCATGCCTACATTATCAGGAAATGGGTGCTGACTGGTAACCAATAACTGGCTTTTCATTTCCCGATCGAGATAAAATCGCTTCTGGCCAATCTCGACAAACTGTTTTTCATAGATTGTATTTTCGCAGGGGAATAAAATAGTAGTACCTTTTTGGTTAAATGCCAGACGGACATCAAAACCCGACCTAATCATTAACGCCCAGGCTAACAAATCAGCATTCAATACATTACCTGAAAAAATATGTTTTGAGGTTGCTTTAACCAACAGAAAATAGCCCCAATCGCCAAGCCCTAATAAATCGCGGTAGTCCATTAGCTGATTAACCAATTGATTACTGTTTGACCGGGCAAATGATTTCCAAAACACGGAAACCGAATCTTCGGAAAAGGAACCGATCTTTGAAAATATCAATAACTTGTCGTACCTAATATTAACCTGTTGACCGTAGAACCGAAAAACGCCCTTAAGCGAGTTATATGTTTCTGATTCAGATTCTCTGATTCTGGGAATCATCCTCATCTGACCATTGCTATGATCGTCGCCACTAATAACGTTTGAATAAGCAAGATTGACAGGAGGATTCATGTCAAGATTCAATTCATCAAAAATTGGCTTTTCTACCTGACGTTGAGGTTCATCTTCAACTCCTGCTAATATAGAATAATCATTCCATGGCTCCTTTAAATAACCGGCAAATTCATCATCACGTGTTCCTGCATATTCTGAAAAATCAGCAGTTGAAAATAGTTTTTCCTTTTTATTCCCGGAGAGAAAAGTAAAACTGTCGTATTGCCAAAGTTTACGTAAATCATTAATTGACTGACCACTCGAATTCAGACAAGAAAGCCCGGTTAGAATACCTATAAGGAATAAACGAACCATTTTTCGTAAATAAGGCTTATCTGGTGTGCGAACCAATATACTCACGTTGCAATATTTAAAATAAAGGTTTGACATTATAAACGATATAAAAGCAGAAAAGTTATGCCATATTCAAATCAACAATTCGTAATTCACAAATTTACGGAGAAGGAACCTCCCTAACAATAATAAAATCAGTTTTTTAGTGAATTATTAACCTATACTTCACATACAACTATCCCTTTTTCAACTATCAAAAGGTAATTTTGCAGATTAAATGGGAATCTAAAAAAATATGCGACTTTCACCCAAAGATCTTATCGACAATCCGGAATTTGAACTCCTGTTCAGATTAGAACATAAAAACATAAAGGAGTTTGTGAAAGAACAACTTAGGAAGAAATCACGACTAACGAAAGGATATTTATGGTATCAATTTTCGATGGCCACTCTTTTGGTGGCGCTGATAACTTCCGGACTTATATTGTGGTATGTCAAATCGGCAATGGCAATACTTTTCGTTATTGGAGCATTTTGCTTTGCTTTTACGGTACTGATCTTTATTCATGAAATGCTGCATGGATTAGCATTCCTTCTGCTTGGATTTAAAAAGATTTCGTTTGGCGGTAACATCCGTAAATTTGTTTTTTATGCACAGGCAGACCTACAGGTTCTTTCACGTCATGAATTATATTTTCTGGCTCTTTTCCCGCTTGTGACTATTAAAGCTGTTACAATCGCCGCTATCCTTGTTACCATCTTCATGCATAGTCCGTGGCTCTGGTTTTGGATGGTTGTAATGGCATTACACAGTTTTTTCTGTGCCGGAGATGTTGGACTCATCTCTTTCTTTAAGCATCATCCGGATAAAGTACTATTTACATTCGATTCTAAAATGGAGAAATGCTCCTACTTTTATCAGAGAAAATAAGCATTATTTCCGGGAACACTGGTTCACGTATTTTCCATCCACAAGTCTAAAGCCGATTCTTTCCAAATAATCATTGTGGATTTTACTTTGCGGCTCAATGTACAAATACTTGTAATCAAAAAAATCAATACAGCGTAATTCGCAATTATAAAATGTTTTAGCAAGTTGTGAGCCTTGATGTTTCGGTATCATATAATCAATACAAATCCTGAGCGTCTCTGGATTTTTTATCTCGGCAATGATCAAACCAACCGTTTCCATCTTAGAAACAACTAAAGCTACAAGAAACTCTTCTTCAATCTTAAAATCAAATCGAGGAAAAAATTTTGCGATGTCAGTGCGATAATAATCAAGGAAATGATGAAGGTATTGGTCATCATGATCCTGAACGAAAATCACTTCTAAAGGTCTGTTTCTGCTAAGATACAGACGGAACCTAAAAAGACAAACGATGCCCGCCAGAAAGGCGGATATAGCAAGAAGGTAAGAATGGAAAATTAATCCTCCAATCAGAAATCCTACGATTACCAAAATGTAAAACAACCATCCGCTGGTCTTTGGTTTGACCCAAAAACTACCGACCAGTAGAACTATTGCTATGAAACCGTAAAACAAGTTAATATAAGTACCGTTCATTCCCATATGATATCCGAACAAAGGAAGATAAGGTTTTGTTTAATCAATGAATACACTCACCTTTAAGTAAAGCAAAATCCAATCAGTCGATGATGAAAACGATAATGTTTTTTAACTTACAATATGATTTTAAAGTCTGCATTTCGCACTATTTTTGTATGAGAGCAAAGTATTATGGAGTACATCCTTAAATTGCTAAGTGTTTTTCTGGTTGCAAGTATTAAATACTTCTGGGCGACACCTTATTCTTTTGGTATGAAGCTAAACGAATGGGAGACAATATTTTTCATGGAAACCGGAGGAATATTAGGCTTCTTGTTTTTTTACTATTTCTTTGGATTTCTCTTCAAGGAGTTGAAATTGCTTTGGCCGATTGTATATCATTTCACACCGGTTTTATTTAAGGTAAGGTTCGAGATGTGGCGGAAGCGTCGTAAAATACAACGATTAAGTGCAAGAAAGTTTACAAAAAGGAATAAACTAATCGTTCTGATGCGCAGACGTTATGGAATGTGGGGACTCGTAGTATTATCCCCGATCATTCTTTCAATTCCTGTAGGTGCTTTACTGGGAAACAAATATTTCAGACACGACCATCACTTTATTCCCTATATGCTCCTTTCAATAGTAATTTGGGGAATTGTGTCGGTCACCTTTTTCAGTAGCTTCATGAATCATTAAGAGCGGAGCTGCCGGAGCAGCTTACCAGATCTGTTCAGAAAACCGGCAGAAGCACCTTCTTCGATTAAGCTCTCGAGCACACAAATCAGCTCTCCCTTTAAATCAGGTAGTTCCTGCGAAATATTAAAAAGTAGCTGCATCGCAAATACACGAACTGCTGCAGGCTCAGAAGGTACAAGCAACTCAAAACATTTGTTGACAACTATACCAAGGTACTCTTCAGGAATTTTGTACCGACAAAGAATCCGGGTAAAATGTCTTTTTAAAGAACTATTTTTTGTTGATATTAAACCGGTAATTATATTCGGAATTTTGCCGGCAAGCAATTCCGGAAACTCTTCGGAAGCAGTATCTACAATCCAACAAGAGCGCCAGGCAAGCCGCTTATCTTCCGAAAAAATAAGCTGAAAAAGATGATTGAAAAGTCGTTCATCTGCAATGACCGTTTTTTTCCACACCTCCAGCCCACCACCACCAAAATCAAGAAGATTCTTTTTAATATTTTTATTTTCAACATTATCGCACATTTCTTTCGCGGAGATAATCATAGAAACCTAACTGAGATTTTATTCGGGGTTCCTTATCTTCATCTTTGATCCTGTTGTTTAAATCGTTATCCAGGATTCTTGCAGCTGTATTATCCTGCCATTGCAGATTAAAGAAATCAAGTAACTCCTCCCTGATTTCAGCATCATAAATAGGAACGGCAACTTCCACCCTTCGATCAAGGTTCCGCGACATAAAGTCGGCTGACGAGATATACAACTTTTCGTCGCCGCCATTATAGAAATAATACAGACGTGAATGCTCCAAATACCGATCGATCATTCCGATTGCAGGAATACTGAATTTCCCGTCTGCTGAAGAGGTATACATCGAAAACATTCCTCTTATATTCAACCTTACATCCACACCACATTTGGCAGCCTCATCAATTCTGCTTATAATTTCGGTATCAACCAGGTTATTACATTTAAAATAGATGCGAGCCTCAATTCCTGCCTTTGCATTCAGGATCTCCTGTTTAATCATTGAAACCATTTTCTTTCGCATCGAAAAAGGGGAAACCAGCAGATGCTGAAATCTTCCAATTTTGTAATTACGGTCGAAGAAATCAAAAACCCGTGTCACTTCTCTCGTAATATTTTGATCGGCAGTGCATAAAAGCTGATCAGAAAAGACTTTGGCTGTCACTTCATTAAAATTCCCTGTACCCACAAAAGCATACTTTTTAGTTTCATTCTTCTCTTTACGGGTGATGAGACATAACTTGGAATGGACTTTCAACCCCGGAACACCAAGAATCACCTTGACATTCTCTTTGTCCAGCATATTCCCGTATTCGATGTTTTCCTGCTCATTGAAACGAGCCCTAAGCTCAAGCACCATGGTCACCTTTTTCCCGTTTCGCGCTGCATTAATCAGTGCATTTATAACATGTGAGTTACGGGCCATGCGATAACCGGTCATTTTTATTTCTGTCACTTTGGGGTCAATGGAAACCTCACGCAATAAATCAATAAAATGAAAAAAGGAGTGGTAAGGAAAATGAAATAAGATATCGCCTTTACTGATACTGTTTAAATAGGTCTGCCCGTGTACAATTTTCCGGTGCTTTACCGGACTAATCGGTTTATAATAAAGATGTTCATCACCGATCATCGGGAAACCCATGAAATCTTTAAAATTATGGATTCTACTCCCGCCCAAAACAACATCTTCCTTCTTGAAATTAAGTTTATATAGAAGAAATGTGAGCAAATTTTCGGGAATCTCTTTTTCGTGGACAAATCTAACGAGGGCACTGTTACCTCGCTTTACGATACTTTTGGCAACCAATTTCACGTAACTCTCAGCTACATCGTCGTCTAAATCGAGTTCTGCATCACGTGTCAGCTTAAAAATATAAGAACTGATTTTCTGGTAACTGAACATGTAAAAAGTATCATCCAGTTCGTATCGAATAACATCTTCAAGAAGAATGATATACGTCTTATTATCTTTTGACGGTATTATAACAAACCTTGGCAACAAATCAGTTGGAACCTCAATAAGCGCATATTCTGATTTTTTATTCTTCGCCATATCTACTGCCAGGTAGATTGCATCATCACGTAAGAGTGGCATTTTGGAGCCCTTTTTCAGGATAATTGGCATGATCCGTGGCCTAACCTCCCGCTTGAAGTATAACGTCACATACTCGCCCTGCTCAGGTGTCAGTTGCTTCTCATTGATAATAAAAATGTTCTCATTCGCCAATTCGCTCAATATCTGATTATAGATTTCTTCAAACCGAGTACTGTGTTCAATCACAATTTCTTCGATTTGTGAAAGTACATCGCGTGGATTTCCGCCCTCGGCAAGCTCCAACTGGCCAATCATTGCCAATCGCCGGAGGATAGCAACTCGTACCCTAAAAAACTCATCAAGATTATTTGAATAAATTCCAAGAAATTTAAGTCGCTCAATCAATGGCACTTCTGGCTTCATTGCCTCCTGAAGAAGTCTTTCATTAAATGACAACCAGCTGATTTCTTTACTCCTGAGTATTGTGTTCATAGCCTAGAATTCCAAAATTAATTTTCTAAAGATAAATATTCATCTTAAAAGAAATACTCCTTGCAGTATGAAATAAAAAAGTACTTTCTATACTATTGTTTTCCTGCTGGTTAAAATAGTAATCCCGTCCGGATATTCGACACCTGGCTTATCAAAGGGATTCTGATTCAAAATGTGAACTTATCATCTTTACAAGCGTATAACCCAATGTGCAATCAGGAATGATTGTGCTTTGATTATTGCATGGGACAGTTTTTCTATTAAATTTGAGAAGATGTAATATCAAGACTATGATAACAGAGAAAGAGATCAAGGACAAATACAAACAGATTTGCAACCTGTTGTCGGAAAGGAAACTAAAGCCTGCATTCGACCTTCTGGATAAATTAATTTCGGAGAGCGGACTTGGTGAGTTTCGTGATGAATTTGAAAGTCTTGAGCAAAATTACAAATTTATGCTCAAATATACGGTCGAAGGAATTAACGATCCGGAAAGGCAAAAAGTCTATGAACATTTGCTAATTTCCTCCTTCGAACTTGCCGATAATACCTTTGAGCAATTAAGAATGAAATTTTCGCAATCTGTTGAATATCAAAAAAAACGTGGATTCGCCAAACACTTTATAACAAATTTTGATGAGTTTTTAGGAGATCTGGATAAATTTTCGATACATAAAGAACTCAGGAGTCTGCTCAATGATACCACCAGGGGAGATTCCAGGATGGAAGCAGAGATTCACTTGCAAAAGATTTATACCGTTTTCTATCATACCTGGTTTTCAGACAAACTGACAGAAAATGAAATTCAATTCATCAGGGCGTTTATTAGTAACGATAGCTTTCCATCCTACGAAAAATCACTTATCGTTACCGGCCTGACTCTTGGTCTTATGCGATATTTCGATGAGAATAAGATTGTACTTCTTTTTAATGCGTACGACAATGATGATGAAGAGGTCTGTCAAAGAGCACTGATAGGTTTGCTGATTGGTATCTATTCTTACGACCAAAGAATGCCTTTTTTTCATGCGATTATGGGTCGTTTGTCCATCCTCATTGAAGATCCACGTTTTAGGTCGAATTTTGAAAAATCGATACTCCAGTTTATCCGCAGCAAAGAGACGGAAGAAATACAGCGGAAATTACAAGATGAAATTATACCGGAAATGATTAAACTTAGTCCGAATCTCCGGAACAAACTAAGTATCGAGAGTTTGCTGGCCGAAGGTCTTTCCGAAGATAAAAATCCGGAGTGGCAGGAGATTCTTAAAGATGCTCCGGGGCTTATGGGTAAGATGGAGGAACTAACAGAGATGCAAATGGAAGGAGCCGATGTGTTTTTAAGCTCATTTTCAATGCTTAAACAATTCCCGTTTTTTAGCGAGCTGGCAAATTGGTTCATCCCGTTTACGCCAGATCACCCCGAAATAAAAAGAAATCCAATCAACAAGGAAACTGGTGAAGACCCTGCATTTACCAAGTTAATCATGAAATCGTCGGTGCTTTGCAATTCTGATAAATACTCGTTTTTCTTCAGCATTGCTAATATTCCACCCGATTATAAAAAGATGGTCGCCGAGTCATTAAATGCAGAGTCGGAGCAGTTTGATGAAATTGCAAAAGATGCCTCGTTTCTTGCACATAGTAAAAAAGCAGAAACAATTATTAGCCAATACGTCCGCGACCTTTATCGTTTCTATAAAATTCATCCTCAACGCGCTGGCTTCGAAGACATCTTTGCCTGGAGGTTCGATTTTCATAATAAATTCGCCTTTGCGAAATTACTAGGTGAAGATCTTAAAATTCAGCGAAGTATTGCGGAATTCAATTTTGCAAAGAATTACTTTTCTGAGGCTGCAGACATTTTCGAATTATTACTCCAAAACAAGGATGATGCAGAAATGCTTCAGAAATTAGCCTTTTGTCACCAGAAAATGGGCAATTATCAAAAGGCACTCAACTTTTACCTGAAGGCAGACTTGTTCGATCAGAATAAAATCTGGAATCTCAAAAAGATAGCTCTTTGCTACCGAAACCTTAAAAAGCCAGCAAAAGCACTTGAGTATTATCAGCAGGCCGAAATTCTCGAGCCTGAGAATCTGAGTCTTCATGTTTCGATCGGACAATGTCAGATGGAGAAAAACTTATACGAAGATGCCCTGAAGTCGTATTACAAAGTTGAATACCTATCGCCCGGAAATAAGAAAATATGGCGTCCCATCGGCTGGTGTTCTTTTCTTGTTGGCAAGATTGAACAGGCTGAGAAATACTACGATCGGTTGATTAACGACGATCCTAATAAATACGATTTGCTAAACATGGGACACGTTCAATGGTGCCTGGGAAACAGAAAAGCAGCCCTCGACTATTACAAGAAAAGCATCAACGATCCGGGAAATTCAGAAAGAGATTTTATGGAAGCTTTCGAGGAAGACCTGCCACATCTGCTCAGACAAGGTGTCAATTCAGATGACGTACCGATTATGCTCGATCAGTTAAGATACTTTCTTGAGAATTAATCTTAGAAATATCTAGGCACAACCTGCCGGCCTCTGCGGCTATAAATAAAGTCATAACTGATCAGAAACTCATGCGTACCCGAATTTACCTGAGTTGGGTGGAAGGTCGTTTGATCATAGGAGTATCCAAATTTAAGCTGCGTATTTACATTAAATTGAAATATAAGCCCATAGGAATTTTTCACGCGATAAGTAGCACCAATCCAGACCCGGTCGTAAAATAGAAAACTAACAG
>Ga0209512_1005632_pt1 | contig 10329 bp, 10 predicted proteins | sample frozenSSSSmetaG_FD_184142 | JGI IMG/M metagenome (GOLD analysis project Ga0209512, IMG submission 184142) | Glacier valley bacterial and archeal communities from Borup Fiord, Nunavut, Canada, to study Microbial Dark Matter (Phase II) -... | ecosystem: Environmental > Aquatic > Freshwater > Ice >... | reverse complement strand
GACGCTTTACAATCACCTTACGCTTGCTCATACTTTTAGCCCCTTTCGCAAGATTTGCAGTAACGATCATTGGTAGCATTTCAGGCGTAAGACCAACAGCTACGGAAATGGCAAAAAGCAAGGCTTCAAACCAACTTCCTTTCGTAAATCCATTGATCAGAAAAACCAGTGGTACCATCACAAGCATAAATCGTATCAGTAGCCAGCTAACTTTATTAACTCCTTTATCAAAGCTGGTTTCATTGCGTTTGCCAGTTATAGCTTTACCAATTGTTCCAAAATAAGTCAGATTACCGGTAGTAACAATGATGGCCATGGCAGTGCCACTAACAACATTTGTACCCATAAAGCAAATATTGTCAAGCTCAAGAGGTGACTTTGAATCTACATCGGCAATACTATGTTCCCTTTTTTCAATGGGCAATGATTCACCGGTCAGCATGGCCTGGCTTACAAATAAATCTTTAGACTGAATAATTCTGCAGTCGGCGGGAATCATATCACCCGCACTGAGAAAAACAATATCTCCAGGTACAAGTTCAACGATATTAATTTCTTCCTTGGGCTGCCCTTTGCGTAAAACAGTTGCAGTGGTTGTAACCATGCTCTTCAGCGCTTCTGCAGCACGGTTACTGCTGAATTCTTGCCAAAACCTGAGTAGTGAACTCAGGATAACCATCACCAATACGACAGTTACTGTTTTATAATCATGTTCACCAGGAGCGGCGATGACAACATCTGTGACGAAAGAAACAATTGCCAGTATCAGAAGAACAACAATAAACGGATTAACAAATGCCTGAAATAATTGTACATACCAGGCTGGTGCTTTTTGATGCTGAATTTCATTCAGTCCGAATTTTCGTTTTTTTTCTTCAACATTTGCCTTGCTTAGACCATTCTCATTGCTTTCCAACATGGCATAAAACAGGCTGCAATCTGCACCTCTAGAGATATTACGAAGCTTGGTAACGGCGACATCATTAAAACCAGAAACGAATGATTTAACTGCTGTCTTAGGGGGGCTTAGTGTTTCTATCATTTTAAACTAAAATTATTTTTCAGTACCTTAAACCAAAAAGATTATTTGATAAACATTAACAGTTACTGTTTTAAAGCTCTGTTTTATGGCCGATAATTTCCCAGCTAACTTTCATTACATCTTGTTCAATGGTTAGTCGGCTCGCCATTTTTTCCATGAGATAATCTTGCTGACCTGCAGTGATTATTTCTGCAATAATCACTGCATTTACCGGGTTTTCATCTTCTGCACTTGTAAGTGACCTGAGCATAAGTTTATCATCATTGCCCAGATGCTGCATCATGAGAACCCGTAAGTGATTTTCTATTTTTTCTCTGCATTTAATCGTAATCACGTATTCGGTCTGCTCAGCTACATTTTTTGGAAAAAATGTAATTTTGCTTAGTTGTGTGCCAACTGGCCTCAAGATAACATGTGTTAAAACGACAAAAAAAGCCGTAACTGAAGCCTCTCCTATCAACCCAAATCCTACAAGTGAGCCTACAGCGGCAGAACACCAGATGGTTGCAGCTGTATTCAATCCCTGTACATTGATGCCGTCTTTCATAATAACTCCCGCACCTAGAAAACCGATTCCACTAATTATGTAGGATGCTACCCGTCCACTTGCGTCACCTCCAATATGTATAGACATAAGCACGTAGGCAGTTGAACCCAATGCAACCAGAGTATTCGTACGAAGACCAGCACTTTTCTGACGCCATTGTCTTTCAACACCAATGGCGGCACCAAGGCAAAGACCGATTACCAGACGTAATGAGAATTCATAAATATTCATAAAATGTATATCCCAATCAGGCAGTTTACACTGAGAATTTTTTACTTTTGGTCACATGGTAAAAATAAAAAATTATGCCCGCGAAAGGGGTTAGAAATTCTTTAGAATTAGCTTAAAATCATATTAGAAAGAATCAATAGCCTGAAATGCCAGATTTATACCTAACAGATGTAACTCTGCCCTTTCTATTAATGGAAAAACTAGTATTCGAAATGAAACCGAAATGAAAAAACATGTACAGGACCACGCAATGGATTATAAGCCGGGCTATTAACGAATTGATAATCGGGGGTGATATATAAGACCTTTTTAAACCTGGCCGCGTAAAAGACTTCGATAATTTTCTCCATCGAATATTTTGGGAGTTTTCCATCACCAATCAGATAATCGAGACCACCTGCTGCCAGATAGCTTTTGTGTATTGGTGCCAGGCCATTGAGTAATCCTGACAATCCTACAACGTCCTGAGGGCGGCCCCATGTTCTTCCGGTCAATTTCAGCCCCAGACTATAAGACCTGTCAATTGGTGTAAATGCCCAGGTTACTGCATGCCCATCACTCCAGCTAGCTCTGGCACCTAGACTTAAATCATTTATTAAAACCTGTTCAAGGTTTACTCCCCCACCCCATTTAATACCCCGGTACCCCGTTCCTTTATTGACAGGGAGAGTATCATGCAGTGAAATACTGCGTATCAGATCTGCATAATAGGGTCCATTATATTTACTATCGAAGAAAATAAATTTGATTTTACCAGATTTATCACCAATCTCAAACTTTCGCTCAACCTGAAAAGTAAACGAATGGGCCTTTAATACGTTTAAATCCTGATGGGGGCCATTACCGGTAGTTGGCATAGTTGAGGCTGCAAATATCAGGGACCATTTGGGACTGGTATAGGCACCCGAAACTCCCAGTGTATATCCTCTCGTATCAGCAGGATAATCCCATGCTCCCATACCCATTAATGCCCAGTTCATAAAATCGCTTCTAGGATCATGACTGACAATATTATCATCAAAAATATCAAGTAATGAATATTTACCAACTCTGAGAGTAAGACGTTCAACGGGTACATAACCGGCTAGTTGATTTACATCATCTTCCTGATATACAGATTCACCAGACAAGGGAATAATCTGTTGAAGATACGCTCTGCCTACGAAAGGTATCGGAGCCACATTGCCAACTTTATATGTTTCTCCATTTGGAAAACCTGCAATACCAGTTACAGCACTAAAACCCCTGCCACCAGAAATTTCAGGATTAAAATAAGCAGACGCATTCTTCCATAAACGTATTCCAAAAAAAATTGTAGAAGTTAAAGAAGTAGCTTGTTCAAATCTATTATCAAGCGTAGACCCCCCACTTGCACCAAATACTCCGTTAAAAGCAGCTTTGAAAGCCAGGTGTTTTTGATGTAAAACAGTAGCCTGAAAGTGAAAGGTCGTAACTTCTATAGATTTATCTTCACGTTTAACTGAATCTTTTATAGAATTTCTATTCTCTTTTTTTAAAGTATCCTGAACTAAATTGCCTTTTGCCTGTGTCTGCGAGTATAAGATATTACCATTAAAAAGAGATATTATGAGAAAGGTGGGTAAGCATAATTTCATACACATCATTTAAAAATACTAATTAGAAGATAGTAGAATACTGAAAATGGCATAATGATATTCGCTGCCAGTAAAAGTACTATGCTTACAAAAATAGATTGAAACTTACATTCTCTACGTTAGAGAATCTTTAGAATAACCTTAGAGATACTTTAGAAAAATGGTTGCCTAAAATAACCTGCAAGATTATGATTAAACATGGCGCAGTTCGACTGTAAATAAGGTACCTTTTCCAATCTGGGAATTGACGGTAATTGACCCCTGGTGCAGATCGATAATTTTCTGGGTGAGCGATAAGCCAATACCATTGCCACCAACAAATTTTTTATCTCCACCTCTGAAAAACGGATTAAATATTTTTGTTAATTCTTCTTCAATAATGCCAATTCCATTATCCTGAAATCTTAAGATTGTTTTTTCTTTCAGGTAGGTAATAGCCACAGATGCTTCATGTTCTTCAGAAAATTTACACCCATTATCAATTAGATTCATAAAAGCAACTTTTAACAGATACTCATTTCCAAGAACTGATATAAAATCATCGTCTTCGATTTCCTGTTCAAAAATTATATTAATCTTAAATTCAGGATGGTTCCTTAGTAAATCATTTCTGGCATCGAGTATTACTTCATCTAATCTCAATTCCTTAAATGAAATTTCTGTATGATCGTAATTTGCTTTTGCCAGATCGAGCAGACTCTGAAAAAGCCGTACAAGCTTTCGGGCATCATCAATAGCCCGGTTTATAGAACTTTTATACGATTCTGTACTTCTCTCTTTTTCAACAGCTACTTGTAATTCAGTTAACATGGCTGTAAGTGGCGTTCTTAACTCATGAGAAATATTAGACACAAATTCTTTCTGGGCATCAAATGATTTCTCAAGCCGATTAAGCATTGCATTGAATGTTATCGCAAGCTCAGAAATTTCATCTTTCCCATTGCCCTCTTTAATACGCAGATCAAGATTTGTAGCTGTAATTTCTTCAACTCTGTCAACAAGTGCTGAAACTGGCTGCAGTGCTTTGCTGGCAAAAATATAACCTGCTATATAAATGAAAAAGCAAGCAATTATAAATGCTATCGATAAAGTAAATTTGAAATTACGCAGTTTTATATATCCTGCATTATCTCTGGCTTCAGCAATGATAATATAATTGGTCTGATGATGCCTGTAAATTATGCCAATAACCTGTATACCCTCCCGGTTGAACCTGATATTTCTGGCTAATAAAATTTTACCTAAAAGCTGATTCGTACTTGCAGATATGTTCTTTTCTTTCAGATCACTATAAAGCAAATGTGCTGTGGTATCATAAATAGCAACCTGTTCGTGAAATTGACTGGTATCGGCATGTTGATAAATTAGCTGCATAACGGCTGGCGCAACACTGGCATCTAGATACAGATTGGCCTTTGTTATTGCAGTATGTTGCAATAAATTATAATATTCTTCTTCCCTGTTTGACGAAAACGAAAAGTAGATAATCAACGCAAAAAGCAATAATAGCCCAGCCATGATACTGGTAAAAAGTATCGTCAGCTTATTACGTATGGTCATTTCTCTTCTGTAAAAATAAAACCAAGACCTGGTTTGGTATGAATGAGTTTTGTACTAAAATCCTTATCTATTTTTTTTCGCAGATAATTAATATATACATCGATAAAGTTTGTTCCAGTATCAAAATGTGTTTGCCAAACCTGACTCGCAATCTCAGCCCGGGATAAAACCCGTTCACTATTTTGCATCATATACTCAAGAAGTTTCAGCTCCTTGGGCGTTAAACTTATGGTTTTCCCTGATCGGCTAACCATTTTTGTCAGATTATTTAATTCCAGGTCAGCATAAACAAGAGAGGTATTTAGATTAGGGCGTTTACCAATCTTTCGATTCATGACCGCCCTGATTCTCACAAGCAATTCCCTGAAATCAAACGGTTTAACCAGATAGTCATCAGCACCAGCATCGAAGCCTTCAATCTTATCATCAGTTGTACCTAAAGCAGTCAGCAAAATTATTGGTAGATCTGGTTTGACCAGTCTTATTTCTTTACATAAATCGATCCCATTTAATTTGGGTAAAATTATATCTGCAATGATCAGATCATAATCATGTTGAAGGGCAAGTTTTTTACCCGAAAGCCCGTCATAGGCAATAGTTGCTATATTTCCATTTTCTTCAAGACCACGCTTGACAAGTTCGGCAATTCGTTCTTCATCTTCTATTATCAAAATGTTCATAGCATTGATTAGGTGTTATGCTGCCCCGGGATAAAAAGCAGCCATGTATCTTCAATCAGTATTTGTGCTAACATTAATGCCTCTGCATATAAAGCTTATAACAGCAATACACACAGAGGCAAATATATCTGTAGAATAATAAAGTCAATAAATTTAATTCATAATCATATCATGCGGGTCAATCACATATTTGGTGGCAACTCCTTTATCGAAATTAGCGTATTTACGTTGATCATCTATAAGTTTGATTCACATTAAAAATTATATGGTATCGGATTTTGCGCATAATAAGAAGATGGCTAAAGTAGTCAAGCGAAAATTTAAAGATCATTCACACCTGCGGTGGCGACTTCATGATCCTGTTCTACTGATGCACCTGAAACACCAATTGCTCCAATGATCTTGCCACTTGCATTTTTAATTGGAATTCCTCCGGGAAAAGTTATAAGCCCTCCATTTGAATGTTCGATATTGTATAACGGACCACCTGGCTGTGAAAGTGTACCGATTACACCTGTATTCATATCAAAATAACGCGCTGTTTTCGCTTTTTTAATTGAAATATCAAGAGAGCCTAACCAGGCATTGTCCATTCTATGAAAGCAAACCAGATTGGCACCTTCGTCAACAATTGCAATATTTACTGCAACTCCAATTTCACTTGCTTTTGCTTTCGCAGCATGCGATAATTTTTCTGCTTGATCTAATGAAATGCTCATATATTTATTTTTGAGCGTCAAAGATAGTGCAGTTTATTAGATTTTGGCCTGGTAATAACAGTAAAGTTTTTGTACCTAGCTTACAGCATCAATATAGGACTTTTGAGATTAAAAAAATTAAAAAAGAAACTTTTACAATTCAATCTTGTTACGCCAAATTATACAATTTATTAATGAATAGTTTCAAAGAATTTGCTTTTAAAAAATTGGGATATTTGGAATTCAACGGAGATTTTAACACCCAGTTCAAGAGGCAAAAAACTGACATCTTTATTAAAATTGCCTACGTCAGATCAGGTGGAATAGTAAAAATTGACTTCGAGGAATTCATGCTTGAAAAAGATGCCTTTTTCTTTATCAACCCCGGCCAGTTTTTTGAGATCAATAAAGACTGCTCAGGATTGATGGTATATTATAATCGTGATTTTTATTGCATAGAGATACATGATAAGGAGGTAGCCTGTGATGGTATTCTTTTCCACAATATTTATGAAATACCCGTTATACTGCTAACCCCTGAAGACTCACTCAATTTATGCAGTCTTATGCAGCAGACCGCCACAGAAATTTTAATTGGAGACTATGGAACCGAAGAAATGCTACGGATAATTCTTAAACAGCTGATCATAAAATGCACCAGAATCTGGAAGAAAGAACATGGCATGTCAACTGAGCACGCAAGACCAGAAATTGAGTTTCTACGATTATTCAGTCAGCTGATAGATACTAATTATACCAGATTTCATGCCGTTGCTGACTATGCTGATTTATTAAACATTACGGCGAAAGCGCTCAATAAGCGCATTAGCCAGTATAATAGGATATCACCTAATAACCTTATAAAAAACAGAATCATTTTAGAAGCTAAACGCTTGCTTGCCCATACCCAACTGAACGTAAAAGAAATTGGCTATAAGCTTGGGTATAATGATAGTTCATATTTCATTCGTTTTTTTACCAGCCATACAGCACTTTCCCCTCATAAATTCAGACTTCAATACCAGCAGTCTTATCTAGGAAATTAATAAGAAACAGAAAAGAGAAAAATATCCTGTAATTAGTGACATCCATGCATTGCAGGGCAATCAAAACACAGATACTTTTGTAAAATCAATAAATCTTAAAAAAATGTATATGATTTTACAGCATATCTCAACAAAAGCAGCTACGGTCTTATTGACCCTGGCAATTAGTAGTTCTGTTTTGGCCCAGACGACTGATCCATCACAAGACCCGCATATTGACAGCCATGTGCGCGCATTTTTAAAAGTGTTAAATTCAGGAAAAGGCAAGCCAATAGAACAGTTATCGCCTAAAGATGCAAGAGCTGTATTAACAGGAGCACAGAAATCAGTTAAGGTTGATTTATCTGGTATTTCGGTAAGTGAAAAAACGATTACTCAAGATGGCATTACTGTAAAAATTACCCTGGTTAGACCAGCGAGTTCAAAAGGTGCACTTCCTGCATTTATGTTTTTTCATGGTGGAGGATGGGTTCTTGGCGATTTTCCAACACATGAACGCATGATTCGGGATCTGGTTGTAGAATCAGGTGCGGTGGGTGTTTATGTTGGTTATACGCCTTCACCAGAAGCAAAATATCCTGTTGCTATAAATCAGGCCTATGCTGCAACTAAATGGATTTCTACGCATGGTAACGAAGTGGGAATTGATGGTAGCAGACTTGCAGTTGCCGGAAACAGCGCTGGCGGTAACATGGCAACTGTTGTTGCCCTGATGGCCAAAGACAAAAAGGGTCCGAAACTTAGGCTACAAGTATTATTCTGGCCTATAACAGACGATAATTTTACCGATGGTAGTTATACCCAGTTTGGAACAGGTCGCTTTTTATCAAAAAAAATGATGGTTTGGTTCTGGGATAACTACACTAAAAAGGCTAACGAACGCAAAGAAATTTACGCTACCCCATTAAATGCAAGTCTTAGTCAGCTAAGTGGATTACCTCCAGCACTGGTTCAAACTGCTGAAAATGACATATTGCGTGATGAGGGTGAAGCTTACGCCCGTAAACTTGACCAGGCTGGTGTTAAAGTTACGGCCACAAGATACAATGGTATGATTCATGACTGGGGTTTACTTAACCCGCTAAGTCAGGTTCCTGCAACAAAATCAGCTTTGCTTCAGGCTGGTGCTGAATTAAGGAAAGCACTGAAATAGAACAAATTAATATTAATTATACATTTTAAATAATATCAGTATGAAACGTAATGCAACCGCCGTTTGGAACGGTACAATCATGGAAGGAAAGGGTAATATCAGTACCCAGAGCACCACCTTAAACAAAACCCAATATTCATTTAAAAGCCGGTTTGAAGAAGGTGTCGGAACAAATCCTGAAGAGCTTATTGCTGCAGCACATGCTGGTTGCTTTACCATGAAGCTAAGTGCTGATCTTGGAACTGCTGGTTTTACAGCAACAAATCTGGAGACAGTTTCAACCATTACACTTGACAATGGGGTGATAACAACGTCTGATCTTGTACTTAAGGCTACTGTTCCTGGAATTTCAGAAGTAGAATTTCAAAAGATTGCTACTGGTGCAAAAGCAGATTGCCCGGTAAGCAAAGTGCTAAACCTTACAATGACATTACATGCAACTTTAGTTAGCTAAAATAGCAGTTTATCGCTTTTTTTAGATAATGCCATAGGCAAGTTTTAAAATGATACTTAAGAAATGCCCCCAAGCCACAAAAAGCTGGTGGGGGCATTTTCAGGAAATAAGGCTGAGCGCTAATTGTTTCTTAGCCTGGATTATTTCATTTCTATAAATTTCAGAGCTTTTGAATTTAAACAATAACGTTTACCTGTAGGCTGTGGGCCATCATCAAAAACATGGCCCAAATGCAGTCCTGTACTTGCTTCTACAACTTCCTGCCGCTCTTGTTGAAACGAATTATCACGTATTATTTTAATTTTTTTCTCATTAATCGGTTTAAAAAAACTCGGCCATCCCGTACCTGAATCAAACTTTGATACGGAGCTGAATAAAGGTTCTCCCGTGGCAGCACTAATATAGATTCCTTTTTTTTCATTATTCCAGTAAGGGTTATGAAAAGGCAATTCTGTGCCACTATTAACCATAATATCATAGGTGTCTGGTGAAAGTTTTTGCTTCCAGTAACTATCAGGTTTTGCCTCGGGAAAGGTTTTTATATTTCTTGAATATCCATTTGAATTGACGGGGAAATGTGATGAACAAGAAGAAATACACAGGGCTGTAAACAGTAAATATGATAGTGATAGTCTATTCATTAGCGGTTTTCAATTAAAACATTCAAGGCAATATTCTTATTATATAGATAATGTTTTGAAAGAGTTATAAACGATAAATATGAGTAAATTAATCAAAACCGATTACAGTTGCGGTCAGGCTGCTATTCTGATTGAAAAAAAACAAACTGGGATGCTTACCTTTCTAGAAATGCTTGAGCTAAGAATTCATCTGGCTGGGTGTTCTTCTTGCCGCTCATCGGTGCATCAGAATGTTCTCATTCATGGTATGATCCAGGAAATCTTTCATGAATCAAACTTTAAAGAACTTGTTCTTGACGAAGATTTTAGAAGGGATTTGCAAGAACATCTTGATCTGGATGTATTTAAACAATAATTCTGAATTATCCAGCTCAAGCCTGGACCTTTATAGGATCAGCCGCGCAAGATTGGCCCAAAGTATTGCGGTTGCGAATTACAAATCGATTTTCATAAATCAGGACTACAGTTTTATTAGCACCAGTTTTAAGAATGCTTCCGATCTGAATAATAAAAATAGTTTTTGAATTGCCCCCTTAATCTAGAGTTAGTGTGCCTGAAAGCGTTTTTGCAACATCGAAATCATTAACCACTGATTTAAACACAATAGCACAATGAGAAACACATAAAGTTTTTCCATATAGATCGTTGGTTACCAGATTGG
>Ga0209512_1005629_pt1 | contig 10331 bp, 14 predicted proteins | sample frozenSSSSmetaG_FD_184142 | JGI IMG/M metagenome (GOLD analysis project Ga0209512, IMG submission 184142) | Glacier valley bacterial and archeal communities from Borup Fiord, Nunavut, Canada, to study Microbial Dark Matter (Phase II) -... | ecosystem: Environmental > Aquatic > Freshwater > Ice >... | reverse complement strand
TCAATCCTCAATCCTCAATCCTCAATCCTCAATCCTCAATCCTCAATCCTCAATCCTCAATCCTCAATCCTCAATCCTCAATCCTCAATCCTCAATCCTCAATCCTCAATCCTCAATCCTCAATCCTATCCCTCCATCGACAGATACAGATGAAACCAGTCTCCCCCCCAAGCCCCTCGTCGGAAACGGGCCGCTCGCTCACCTCACCCCCTTATGACAGAGAGTGGGGTGTTTGTTCGGCAGGGAGGGAGGGAGAGGGAGGGAGGATCTGGCCACTTCTGTCACCTGAGAGGCGGAGGAAGAGGGAGGCTTTCTTGCAAGGGAGGCGGAATTGCGCTGGTTCTGTGAGTGGTGGCGAGGGCGGGCGTGGAGGAGAGAGGGGAGGAGAGGAGAGGAGAGCAGATGAGAGGAGAGGAGAGGAGAGGAGAGGAGAGGGGACCTGTCTTGCTTCTATGTATGTATGTACATATGTAGTACAGTAGTCCCGCACCCAGTGCCAGCGTTGCCTTCGTTGCACAGCACAGCACAGCACAGCACAGCATGTTCCCGCCGTAAGAGGTCGTGCGACGCTGGATCCACGTGGGCCTGAGCTGAGGGAGGGAGCGTCAGCAGCGTTCGTCGCCCGCTGGCGATGCGATGCTGAAGATGTGTACTGTGTATGTACATATGCCTATGTACATATATACCTATGTCTATGTATCTAGTATCTATGTATCTATGCACCTATGCACAAATGGCACGGGCGTCCACAAACTCTTGTGCGTCCAGGCCTCGGATGAGTGCGGTACAGTACCGTACATACATGACGAGGCGTTTTGGCATTTTGCGTTTTGCGTCTCGCGCCTTGCTGAAGAATCGAGCCTTCATGCACGCACGGCGCAGATTCCGAAAGTGTCGAGGCCGCCGTCGCATCTCTTGTCAACATCGCGATACATATCAACGGCCCATCCGCGTCTGCCGTCCACTCCATCATGCAAGGCAAGGAAGCAAGGTCAGTCAGTAGAGGAGGGAGTCTCGGATGGCCGTGCAGCACCCTTCGAACCTCTGCTGCGTTTCTCTTGCTGCTGGCCTGATCATGCATGCGTGGCATGGCTTATCAGGGCGCATGGCGCGGCTGTGGATATTTGCGACTCTGCCTGCCTGTCTGCGATAATGTGGGTTTTCTTGCTCTTGTTGTGCAGCAGTGAGCGGCTCTACTGCTGCACCAGTTAGGATCCCTTCTGCGCGACTCTAGGGGGTATAGTCATGTCTGTCTGTCTGTCTGTCTGTGTCTGTCTGTCTGTCTGTCTGTCTGTCTGTCTGTCTGTCTGTCTGTCTGTCTGTCTGTCTGTACGTGCAACGCAGATAATGAAGCTCAAGATGCATCGGATCGTTCCTCGCATCTACATATAGACAGCAGCAATGCTTGATAGGCTGAAGGTCTCCATCTCCCAGGAGTCGAACGAAGGCTATGCTCGGATTATGCAAAACTCTAGATTCGCAATCAGTGAAGGCGTTGCCGACGCGGGTCCCATTATATCGACCTTTGGTTGCCCAGACACTGACTGTACTGGCTGCCGAGGGATAGCTCAGAAGATATTGTACAAGTACATAAGGTACTTACCACACAGTGTCCAATCTTCCTACCATATCTGCATACGAATGTATCCGACTTGTACAAGTACCTTCATGTCGAGACGAAGTGGATACCCACACCTGCACAGGTGGAAAGACGTGAGCTTCCCCTGGAACGGCCCGCAAAGAACCCCTCTCTCCATCTCTCTGGTATCTCTCACCTCCCACGATCTGCCTTCTTCGTCCTCCTCCTGAGCTTAATCCGAGCTCAGTTCGCCTTCATTCTGTATATTTCACTCTTCCTCTGCTCATTGCGCGCATCATTTTACCGAAGAGCGCCTTTGTATCCATACCCGCGTCGCTCTGAATCCTCGGATTCCACTTCGGCCTATTTCTCCGTGCTTGTACTGTCGCGAGCCGTGTCAGCCCCTCGCTCCTCCTCCGCGTGCGTCGCTACCGATTTCCTGGGACCGTCGTCCACCCAACCACCAACATGAGTGTAACAGAGAGTGCGATCGACGCCGCGGCTGATGGTGCCGCTGAATTATCCATTGGATCTCGAGCCCGTGAGAATCCCAATGGTTTGGTTCGGGCTGAAGACACCACTAATGCCATCAATGCAGCAGCCGGCGAGACCTCTGTGCTGATCAAGCTCGCCCAAATTATCACTCGCGAGACCGAAAAGGTCGATGCCTATCTGAAGGAGAATAACATCCCCGCTCCGAGCTTTGATGCCGATGCCCTGGCGGATTTCCCGCATCTGCCGGAGGTCGTCCAGAAGGCGAGACAGGAGGTCGTGAGAGCGACAACTGAGCTCAAGGAATTGTTAGTTGGGCCGACCGAATCATTAAGATGGCTTGCTTGGGATGTGAGTTCGCCCACACATGGAAAATGGAGACCATGTCTAATACTCCTGTAGCACAACAACTCCTTATCACTGAGAGCTGTGAACCAATTCAAGATCGGTAAGAATGATAGGGGTCAACATGCTGCCAATGTATTATATCACACGCTGACCACGGCTTACAGCAAATGCCTTCCCGGTCGGCTCCACGGCCACATTCGCCGAAATTTCAAAGGCCGTCAACGTCGATGAAATGAATGTTCGCAGACTCCTTCGCCATGCCATGACCAACCGCATTTTCAGCGAGGTCAGCCCCGGTGTCGTCGCACACACGGCAGCAAGCAAGGTTATCGCAGAAGACAAGGCTCTCCAGGATTGGATCGGATTCAACACCGAGGACATGTGGCCTGTGAGTCTCCCCAGTCCGACACTACCCTTCAAGGCAAATTTACTAATCTATATCATAGGCTGCGGCTGCTACTGTAGACGCCCTGCTCCGTTTCCCCGGATCGCAAGAAAACACCCAGACGGGCTTCCAGGTTGCTTTCGATACCGTTGACAAGGAGCCTATGTTCGCGACTTTCAGCAAGGATCCCGTCCGCGGAAAGCGTTTCGGCGGTGCCATGGTATCCCTGACCGGCGGAGAAGGTTACGAAGTCAAGTACTTCGTCGACAACTATGATCTGGGGCCCGTCAATGAGAACGCAGGTACTTTTGTCGACGTTGGAGGAAGCCACGGATTCGTCTCCGTCGATCTGGCGAAGAAATATGAGAAGCTCAACTTTGTCGTACAGGACCTTCCGAAGATGGTAGCTTCGGCGCCGAAGGTGGAGGGTGACCTTGCTGAGAGGATCACGTTCCAGGGATATGATTTCTACACTCCACAGCCAGTTAAGGGGGCTGATGGTAAGTTCTCCAATCTCTATATGCAAGTTGTGTGTCGGGAGGTGGTTTGACTTGGCGTTAATAGTATATTTCTTCCGCTGGATCCTTCACAACCAGTCCGATAAGTATGCGATTAAGCTTCTTGAGAACCTCATCCCAGCATTAAAGAAGGGTTCCAAGATCGTCATCAACGATCACTGTCTTCCCGAGCCAGGCCAAGAGAGTCTGTGGGACGAGAAGATCATCCGGTAAGTTCCAACCAGCTGGAGCAAATCTCTGCAGGCCCCCTGAAATCGGAGATCAAAGGCACAATCAGCCTTGGAAATACCGACTGACGTAACGCAGCACCATGGACTTGATCATGCTCACCCTGCTCAACGCGCAAGAACGCACAAAGGAGGATTTCGAGGCCCTGTTCCACGCCGCAAGCCCTGGATACCGCTTCTTGGGCGTCACGCGACCAAAGGGGTGCAGAATGAGCATCGTCGAGGCGGTCTGGGAGGGCGAGGATTTCGGCGGTGCCGCCGAGTTGGCGGCGTAGATAGGGGCTGAAGAGGCGGTGTGCAGGACCGAAGCGATGTTCTTTTCTCATATCGAGACTTTTGGGCGAGAGCAATGACGCTTTGGATAAATGTTGTGGTTTTGGTCAGAGTTGGCAAGCGCTTACTCCAGGTTATCTTCACTCCCATATCCCATATCCCATTTACCCCAATCTGTGTTTTCTTGCGGGGTCGCCGTCTCCAGAGATTCATGTATGTATCTTTCCATAAGCATCACATCACAGCAGAAATGACAAGTCAATTTCCATTTGATCGAACGGCAAATGAGAAAACAGTCAGCAGGCTCACTCCATCTTCTGTCATGGCAGACCGCCGCTCTCCTCATTTGCACGTCTTCCTCTGCCAGCCATCTGCTTACCTTAACGAGTTGTCAGACATTGATCGCTTTCTTTGCAAGCAAGGGCCGAAAGCCGGCACAGTCAAGTCTCAGCGGCCATGTCCGCCCCAGTTTGTCGGCTCGAGCGATTTCAAATGCACCTTCAGTGTGAGGATTGCTGGAAAGGGGCATCGTAATATCAGATGGCGTCTGCGAGTCAACCAGAGGCGAAATGAAGGATAGAAGATAAAGAGGATGAAGGAGACTTAGTTCGATGCACAAAGCAAGAACATGGCAATCTGCGATATCGCTCGGTTTGTGTTTCATGGAAATAAGGGATCTCCGAAGCTCGCTTTGTTGGAGTGGTACAGATTCAGCCACCTGCTCTTCTCCTTGTCGACGATTTCGTGGTTCTGCGAGGCTCCCATCGTCAGTGATGTATACATATGCATGTAGTGACTTGCGAAATCCAGGCCTACGAGTCCTTGAAATGCCAGAGACCACCGAGGCCATGCAGAGGATAGAAGAGCGAGACGAGAAAACCAGTTGCCGTACAACGCTCTGTGGCCATGTCAAGCACAGCGCCGAACCTACTCGCCTGGTCGACATAGCTACTTGCATAGCCAAGAAGGGTGATATGCATGCAGGAGAGGCTGGAGATGGCAAAGAGGGGCGCGGCTGCAGTGGCATGCAGTAGAGAGATGGGAAGGCTAGGATAAACCCCATGTGACCTGTGAGCTGTTGAAGTGGCGTCGTCCAACTATAGTCTTCCTCCGTCACGATCAAATACATTATGCGTCCAACCCTTACTCTCTGAGTACCCATCCTTCTCACAAGATCAGCCTCCGACCTTCCCTCCGGACGCCTCTTCCCTCGCAGCGCCTTGCACACTGCGAAATCCCCCTTCTCCATCGAATGCTTTGGCCCTTTCCACACGTCTAGTTTCTCTAGCCCGTTCGCCACCGACATGGCCCCGACAAGGAGATGAAAAACTCTGCCCTACGCCCGAGACATGTCCTTTCTGCCCAACGCAGTCAATGCTGCTCAGATCGACGATTGCGCAGTATTAACGATGCATCTGTTTGCAAAGCAGGGAGCTGGGCGATCAGATGGTCTTCATGCCCCCTTTTGCTGGCTCTGACCTCTGTTCTGAAGTGGTTACGCAATCAAGTATCTCGGGAATCGTCACGCTACATGTCGGTAACCACGAGCAAAGAGGAATGAGCGAAAAGACAGAAAGCAATATGGGACTATAATTGACGTTCCGAATCTAAGCAGCTTGCGTTGGAAACGTGATCTCGTCACATGCGGGCTGTTTTGAAACCCAGTCGGCCAGCCTTGCCTTGTGCCAGCCGCTCCGCCATACTCCTTCGCTATCCGCCGCTCTCTTGTACCCGAGTCGGACACTCATTCCAATCTGACACGTATTCCCATGGTGTGAATACTGAAAGCAGTTTGGATCCGCCTCGCAGGCCTGGCCGCATTCCTTAAATGTTGCGGTTTCTGATGCCACCCCGCCTGTCTTTCCAAATTCTCCTCGGTCCGACGCTAAATTGTCCCAATTCTCTTGCTGCAAGGGTATCGAGTTCAGCAAGAGGTCTTTGAAGAGCTCGGCGTGGGTAAGTGGTTCCTAGAAACAGTAAGCTAAATCGGACCTTTGAGAAAGCTCGTCGACAAACACTTACCGACGTCTTCGATCTTCGCGCTTCAAAGTCCGAGAGCTCCTTCATGTCGGCAGGAGAGAGATGATGCATACTCATAGCCGGACGACACCAGTATTCCGGTGTCGCGGGACCGAACGGCATCGTCAGGTGTGTTTCTCCGCTCATCAACGGCCAGACATCCTGTAACTCCGTCCCGTGTTCTTGTAATGCAAGACTGAGCATCAGATCGCCGCAGCATCTCTCTTTTGTCTCGAGATCCCAGGCTGCGGCCGTTCCGTTGTGGATTACGGCAATCTCGTACATAACGGCTCCGGAAAGAATGATGCCCGATCCCCCATGCGCGAAGCGTGTTCCATCAATGTTGACCTCGGAGCCAAAGTACGACTTCTTCTTTGGATTTAAAGTCTCCAGCCACCTAACCAAATTTGGCCCTAAGAAGTCAGCTTATTTCTACGAAGACGAGCGGTCTGAAGTAAGGACATGACCAACTCTAATCTATTAGACGAGAGAAGGACCAGATGGTAGTTCAACCGCCGCGCATCAGATGAAAATTTAGGTTGAACTCCAAAAATAAGTAAATCCACATACAGAGTAGATAAGTGTCCGCATCAATGAACACATACCAGTCCATGTCCGGCTTCATCGCCCATGTCTTCTCCAACACATGCATATTTTTATATTTGTCTAGCGTCCAGGCAGCCAGCTCTTCTTTCTTTTCGGGGTTCTTGGCCCCTCGAAGGATATCTATGTTCTGTTTGCTCTGCCAGAGTTCCTTTTGTTCATTGTAAAATTTGAAATCGGGATTGGTATTAATTATCGATGGCGAAATGGTATTTCTAAGACGATAGAATGGTCAGTTACTTTTCTTTTCTTTGCTTGATATTCCGTCATGGCAGCGAGTTGCGGGCTAACATTACTTACAAGGCATCGTGCAAGTGATACTCCCCGATATCTTGCTCCAGGTCAGAAAACAGAAATACGTTCTTGACACATCTTAATGTGGTTTGCATCTGCGTGGGGATCTTGACGGCTGCTTCTGTGGCCCCGGTCTTGATAGATACCACGATCCTCTGTGCTGAAGTTGAGGCAGGGCACGAGTCTGACGTCGTTGAATCATCCAAGTCTGCAGCATGGTGTGAGTTTGTAGATTGACTTGCGGAAAAGTTAGCTCGTAGCCTTGCGTGTCTTTGAGTGGAGAGGCAATAGCCAAGAGAACAGAAAAGTATCGTAAGCAGACAGGCCCGAAACCAGGACCGAGGCGGTCGGGCTGCCCATGGCAACATCTTGCGGCGAGAGTGGAGTCCCTGATTGTCGCAAATGTACATAGACCCCGGCGTGAATGTATAACAGATATGTAATTGCTTGATATGCTGAAGAGATAGGCTGTTAGAAAGATGGCGAGAGGCAGACACAAAGACGACGACGACACATCTCTTGATTCTCAAGAGTCAAGTGTATTGGTGCGGCGCTTGTATACTTTGAGCACCGATTAGAGAGAGATCAAAGTATAGCATGATCGTCCTCGGCGCAAGAAATCTAACGGTTTCGAAGTCCTTTCTTCTTTGTCGGTGGCGGCAGCTGAATAATGTCACCTCTATTAATATTCTTGCGAGAGAGTGATGGACATTATTGCAGAGGTTGGACCCTTGGATCCTTGGAGGAGCGGATGATGGGACGGACCGTGCTTCTGCCGCCAATGGGGTCGTCTTTGTACGCGCCGGCCCACCGTCGAAGTGCACGGGAAGCACACGCGAAGCACACGGAACGGAGGAAGCGGTTAAAGTTGCGCGCCTAAGGCCCGACAGTCTGTTTCGACTGTTTCAACAAGGATTAGAAGAATGGGGGTTCCAAATTTCCATCCTCCATGACATGTTGTACGCCAGTAATAAGGGTTCGTTTCTATCCGCCTTAGATTGCAAGAATTTGCAAGGGGTGCTTTGCAGCTTATCATCAGACATAGAACTCTGGACTCTTGGAGCATGGAGCGCCTATCAAGCTATTCTCGGCTTTTCCAACACAGCAGCCGGGTAATGAGCCATTTTGTTAAGTCCCCATGCTTAAGGTATTGAGGAAATTGTATATATATATATATATAGTTCGACGCCTAGCCTGTTGCGCTGAACATATTTGAAAAATCTAAGATATTTTTATTGTTCTGGAGAGATCCTGTCCAAATGGCGCTGGATCTGGGTCTGCTTTTGTGGATAATCTTCTCTGCCTCCTTCGCACTAGGTCTAGCAGATGACCATTTCGTTAATCCACCGGACCTCAGTTCTCAGACTGCATCGCTGAGTTCTTACCCAGTCTACGCAGTCGGTGATATCCTTGCTGTCTCTTGGGTGACTGCTGCCGATGTTGTTGACTTGGTCATTAATCAGCTGAACTCGCCTGCAACAGAGATTGATCGAACGCCGAATTCTGGTAAGTGGTGAAATTGTTAGAGAGAGAGGCCGCGCTGATTCGAAACAGCTGCACTGAGCACCGGCGCCTACACTTGGAGAATCACGACAGATGGCAGTGATGGCGGAGCAAAATTTGACCTGACGTTCAGCAACGTTTTCAATTTTATGGCGTTCAAAGTGAACAGTACTACGATTACTGCTCAGAGTGCATACTTCAACATCTCGAATACAACGGTCAATCAACATGGCCAGAGAATAGAAGCCCTCACGTCTACATCTACTACACGTCTGCCAGCCTCTTCGACCTCTTCGATGTCTTCATCTCTATCATCGGATCACTCTGCTCTTTCGAGCCCATCAATCTTACCCGCCTCCGGCCTCTCAAGTTCTTCCACCTTAGTCACTACCACAACTGGAACCTTACTACCAAATACAAGCGCCAGCCCAACATCCACATCTACGAGCAAGGGTCTCAGCATGGGAGCCAACGTGGGACTCGGAATCGGTGTTGGCATTGTCGGTGTTGCAGCAATTGCTGGTGTTATCATATGGTTCCTATTCCGCAGGCGGAAGCGCAACGCTCAGAAAACTCCTTCCCCGCCTTACGACGATCCACAATATACGGAGACATCATTCAAGGGAGAGGATGCACATGCAAACTGGTCTCCTCCATCCGAACTACCTGTGCCCGCAGCTCGAAAAGTTTATCCATCCGAATCGCCTTTGACTGCACCACAGAAAGGTTTTCCGACTGAGCTGCCGTCGTGACCGTTCAGCCAGGCCAAGGAGGGATTTGTGCGGATGACAAGGTGCACCCTGACCAGCACACCGGCCCAGCCCGCGGAGAGTTTTGCAAGTTCACCCGTAGACCGTCGTCGAACGGCGGGTCTGCGAAGGCCGAGACTTTTTGAAGACGACACCAAAATAGCCGAATTTACTTTCATCAAGACAAATCAATCTCGAGAAAAAACTGTGTCCATTTTCTCAAGTTTCCATTTTTCACATTATTTTTTGGGGAGATGCAACTGCATTTCGTTCCTTGCGCTGCATTTTTCACGCGAAATCCTAGCGTTCGAGATGGAGGTCAGAGTTGACTACTGAGTACCAGTAATACCACAATCTCATCTTCTGGGCAGAAAAGAAAAAGAGACGAAGAATTCGTTGATGGCAATAGTGGGAAGAGATCCAGATCGATCGAGAGCCGGTCTAGCGTGGCAGACGTGGAAATTACCGTGGACGCTGAAAAACGCGAGCCGGACACAACCGGCCATCACAGCATTCAAGACGCCGAGCTTGACAGTTTGGTAGGATGTGAGGGTGAGACTTACTGCAACCTAGTTCATTGTTGCTTGGTGGTTTTCCTAGCTGGCTGGCCACTTCACGCATACACGTCAGTGAGAGAGCTTGTAGAGGCGCTCCGTGATGCTATCTAGGGCCACAAGTCACTTCTTAAGAATTGGAAGATTCTCCATCGAGACATTTCCGAAAACAATACTATTATCACGGAAGCTGCCACTAAAGAAGACCTAAAAGGGATGTTGATTGACCTGGACTTGGCGAAGGAATTGGACAGTCTGCCGAGTGGAGCTAGTCACCGGACTGGAACCACGCAGTTCATGGCGATTGAGGTGCTCCAAGGCAAGGAGCACACTTATCGGAATGACCTTAAGTCGTTATTCTACGTCTTCGTATGGATGTGCATTCGTTATGGCCACGAAGATCTAATCAACCAGGAGGAATCACGTTCACAGCCGAACAACAGGAGGGTGCGACTAGCATACTGCGAGGTTGGTATACTGGGACCTATGCAGAAATTGCTAATACGAAACGGGGTCACATAGTTGGGTTAGGACATAACTGCCGAGTTTGCACCAGAGTTTTGCGGTGTCAAGGATCTGGCAGAGGAGTTGAGGAATGTTCATTTTCGCAGTCGAGTTCTGGCGCCCTTCACGGGAACTTACAAAGATCGCAACATCATGTAATCGTTGGTTTTCCACAAACTCTACTTAGGTAGAGTTGGTCCCACCAAGCTGAACGACGTAACCGAGTTTGAACCATCCCAGAAGATAGCATTTGCACTGTGAAATATATGGTGTTGCAATCAAT
>Ga0209512_1005625_pt1 | contig 10341 bp, 6 predicted proteins | sample frozenSSSSmetaG_FD_184142 | JGI IMG/M metagenome (GOLD analysis project Ga0209512, IMG submission 184142) | Glacier valley bacterial and archeal communities from Borup Fiord, Nunavut, Canada, to study Microbial Dark Matter (Phase II) -... | ecosystem: Environmental > Aquatic > Freshwater > Ice >... | reverse complement strand
TTTCGGCACAGTTTTCTGCAAGTCGAGCCTCAGGGATGGATTGAGACGTTTAATCAGTGGGCACTGGCAACCTTGCCCGAAACGAGGTGAATGCCATCGAACAGGACTATCTTCTGGCACTCAAATCTAGTCAAGCCGAGACCGATGCCGCCGTTGAGACTCTGACCTAAACTGAACCCGCTTTGGCAGTCGCCGTAGAGCAAGATCACTCTCATGGGCGCAGCGTCCAGCGCCCTGTGCAAGTGTTTACCTCACCCACAACCCTACAAGCGAAATACGCCCGCCTCGCCTCAATTGGGGTCGTGACGTGAGATGGCATCCGCGCCCAGCAGCCTTTCTGCGAGACGGTTTACTGTGGGTCAAGTTGGACTGGCAGACTTCTAGGACTATGGGTAGAAACTTAGCTTGGGCAATCCTAGCGTTTCGTCCCAGCCCATCATTAGATTGAGACATTGAATCGCCTGTCCTGCTTGCCCTTTCATCAGGTTATCGATCGCCGACATCACAATCACTCGATCGGTGCGCGGATCGACTTCGACCCCGATATAGCAGAGGTTAGTGCCCCAAGCCCACTTGGTTTGCGGATAGATGCCACCGGGCAATAGTTTTACCCAGGGAGTATTGCGGTAAAAGGCGCTGTAGATGGTGAGTAAATCTTCCCGCACCAGCCCCGGATCGCGAAGGGTGGCGTAGACCGTCGCCAAAATGCCACGAACCATCGGGATCAGGTGCGGCGTAAACTGCACCAAAATCTCATGTCCCGCTAAATCGCTGCAAATCTGCTCGATCTCAGGCGTGTGACGGTGCCCAGCCACGTTGTATGCCCCTAACGAGTTGTCTGCTTCAGCTAATAGCAGCCCGGTTTTGGCTTGCCGTCCTCCGCCAGACGTGCCAGATTTTGCGTCAATAATTGCCGTTTCAGGCACGATTAAGCCTTGTTTGAAGAGCGGCGACAGTGCCAGCAAACTCGCGGTCGGATAGCACCCCGGACAGCCGACCAACTGCGCCTCAGCAATGCGATCGCGATACAGCTCTGGCAATCCATAAACGGCGGTCTCGGCAACGTCTTGATCGCTGCGCTCTACCCCATACCAGTGAGTATAGGTATCGAGATCAGAAAATCGATAGTCTGCGGACAAATCCAGCACTTTGCAGCCTTTCTCTAGCAGCGTCGGAGCCATCTTGCACGCCAACCCGTTGGGCAGCGAGAGAAACACAGCCTGACAGCGATCGGCGATTTTATCGAGATCGATCGGCTCGATCATTTGGTGCACTTGATGCCCCAAATGCGGATAAAGGCTCGAATATTCCTGCCCTGCACTGCTGTTGCCGCCCAAGTAGGCGAGTTCTAGCTTTGGATGGTCAGTTAAGAGCCGCACTAACTGCACCCCTCCATAGCCTGATGCGCCAATCACACCAACGGGTACACGCTCTAAGTCACCCATGTTTCTTGACCTTTAAGACAGATGAACTGCTGAACTTCTGCTGCATTGTAATCCTCAACCTGCAATTGTCAAAGTAAAGAACGGCAGACGATTTTAGGCGATCGCTCCTCACTTTAGCGTTAGTTTGAGCTTAACGTTGGCTTCATAAGATACGAGAAAGTGATTGTTATCCTGAAAAGCGATCTCTGCCCGCGTAAACAGTATTAAATCTCTGGAATTTTTAGGCGGAGGAATTTAGAATACTTAAGTGTGAAGAGTGAATTTCAGATACGCAACTCTACTTCTTTACCGTTGCATTTACTTAGTTGATTCTCTCAGCACCGCGAAATCAGTGATTCCTCGGTTGCTTACTTCGGTTTAAGCGTTCTTCGTCAACAGACATCCTTCCAAGATTCAGTACGCTTCCGAAGTTAAAGAATTACAATCGAAGATAAAACCGCTTCAAAAAACTTTACGGTGTTACCGCTTTGAACCTCTCTGTCAACGCTCAACCCCTTTCTAATCAACCGTTTTCTTTTGACTCCATTGAGGATGCCCTGGCGGAGTTGAAGGCAGGGAAAGCGATCGTCGTCGTCGACGATGAAAATCGAGAAAACGAGGGAGACGTGATCTGTGCCGCTCAGTTTGCGACTCCAGACCTGATCAACTTTATGGCGGTCTATGCGCGAGGTCTGATCTGTCTCGCCATGACGGGCACTCGCCTTGATGAATTGGATGTTCCGCTGATGGTGCGGGAAAACACTGATAGTAACCAAACCGCCTTCACGGTCAGCATTGATGCCTCTCCCAGAGTCGGGGTCACAACTGGGATCTCGGCAGAAGACCGTGCGCGCACGATTCAGGTGTCTCTCAACCCCGACACTCAGCCTGCCGATTTGCGTCGTCCAGGACATATATTTCCGATTCGCGCTAGAGAAGGCGGGGTTTTAAAACGTGCGGGTCACACAGAAGCTGCTGTCGATCTCTCTCGTCTCGCAGGACTTTATCCGGCTGGGGTGATCTGTGAAATTCAGAATTCAGATGGCTCGATGGCACGACTGCCTGAGCTAGTGAAATACGCCAAGGGGCATGACCTAAAAATCATTAGCATTGCTGATCTGATTAGCTATCGGCTGCGGCATGAGCGCTTTGTGTGCCGCGAAACGGTTGCAGAGATGCCGTCTCTGTTTGGGCAGTTCAAAATTTATGCTTATCGCAACTTGCTCGACGACTCTGAGCACGTAGCGATCGTCAAAGGTGAGCCTGAGCAGTTTGGCGATCGTCCGGTGATGGTGCGAGTGCATTCAGAATGTCTGACGGGAGATGCGCTCGGTTCGCTGCGCTGCGATTGTCGGATGCAGCTACAAGCCGCCCTGAAGATGATTGAAAACGCGGGGATGGGCATTGTCGTTTACCTGCGGCAAGAAGGACGAGGCATTGGGTTGGTCAACAAGCTCAAGGCTTATTCGCTGCAAGATTTAGGACTCGATACCGTTGAGGCAAATGAGCGATTGGGCTTCCCTGCTGATTTGAGAGACTACGGCGTTGGGGCACAAATCCTCAACGATTTGGGAGTCAAGCAGATTCGCCTGATCACCAATAATCCTCGTAAGATTGCGGGTTTAAAAGGCTATGGCTTAGAGATGGTCGATCGAGTCCCCCTCTTGATCGAGGCGACTTCCTATAACTCTTCTTATCTGGCGACCAAAGCTGAAAAGATGGGTCACTTATTTTTAAGAACTTATCTGGTGACGCTGGCGCTGCACTTTGAAACCGAGGAGTCGGTGGCAGAGCGCTATGAGCGGCTCGAAAAACTGCGGCATTTGGCTAAAATCTACGATCTGACGCTGCAAGAAGAAGCGCGACCCGTGGCATCGGCGTTGTTTGGCGAAACCTCTCTAATCGCGCATTTGGGCTTTGAGCAAGCCTTGGTTAGCGATGTCGATTGGTATCGATCGCCTGACCATCCCTACATTTCAGCGATCGGGCAGATTCTTGATAATCTGACGTGCTGGGCATCGGTGAAAAAACTGGAGTTTATGATTTCTCCGGGTTCTGACCCTTTAACGGGCTTGCAGGTGCAGCTCGATCGACAAACATTTTCGATCAATCAGTTACCTTCGTCGATCTGTGATGCGCTAGAAACTCAGACTATCTATAGCTTTTCAAGACGCTAGGCATTCGTGAAGGAAGATTGGGTAGTTAGAGGCTAGGGAAGTTGCATTCTAGCCTCTATTTTCTGGTTTATCTGCGTTGAGAAACCGTTGACATTCTTGCCGTAATGCGATCGCGACCCGATAGTATTCAGATTCTAGTAATTGAAGGTGATCAATAATTTCGGCTTGCGATGCGGCGATCGCCAGTGCTTCGAGTTCTTCACAGAGTTTTGCCAACGTCATCGCGCCGACCGTAGCGCTGCTCGATCGTAATGTGTGCACCGATCGCTTCAGAGTTCTACTATCTTGCTGAGCCAACGCCTCGCGCGCAGCGCTCAATAGTTTGGGAGCTTCTTGAAGATAGCAATCGATAATCTCTACTAAAAATTCTGGAAGATTTCCGCCGACTCGATAAATCTCTTGCAGTGCGGTGAGGTCGATCAAAGAAACTTGAGGATCGTCAATATTTTTCATGAGGTTGCACTGGCTCAAAGCTAATCTTAATGCTTTAGTGCGGACAGACATAAGGTAATTCGTCATACCAAAGTCTAAACACCGTTGACCAAGATTTAGCACGGTCAAGGGATGTTTTCGATCACTATTTATAAAAGCATCGATTTATGGATCAGACCCATACGTGATTTTAATCATCAATTCTTGACTGTGAATTAACGTCCGATACCGCTTTTGCGACGAGTTGAATCTTTCGCAATATCACTATCGGTAATTCTACAAGCAACCCGAACTGCACTCTATTGCATCACCAGTGAAAACGCTGGATTGAAGCCTCTGTTATGCCTATGTGATTCATCCCGGAATCTTTAGGGAACGATTTAGAGAACGATGTTTTGAAGTCTCTAAGATTAGCTTGCCCAATTTGCTCAAACTATAGCTAGATCTAACTCTGCTCTCTTGAAAGCAACCTAACTTTTACTAAATTTCTGACATTTAGAAAGCACGGCTAAAGTGACTGATTTCGTCATTGATTAGCCCCAGCTTCGCGTCTCGATCGTCCATCCACTTTACCCACCCGACATGAAAAATTGCCCGCGCTCTCGCTTGCACCATCTGCTGGCAGCCACCCTTGCTATCGGGAGTACCCTTCCGTTCGCTGCACCGATTCTAGCTGCTGGCACCGCCGCCGGAACCTCGATTAAAAACACGGCAACCGGAACCTTTAACGATGGCGGTGGTGGCAACTACACTACGACCTCTAACGAAGTCACGATCGACGTTTTAGAAGTGGCGGGTCTAACGCTGACAGCGAATACTCCTAGCGTCGTCAACCCTAATGCAGGTGACATCCTATATGTAGAGTTTGTCATTACCAACACGGGCAACGACCCGACTCAATTCTCTATCCCAGGCATAGCGACTCTCTCTAATACGACTGCCTTCTCACAAAATGGGAAGATTCAAATCGTTGCAGTTAATGGCACGACATTAGGAACGGCGGTTGACGTGCCGTTTACGCCTGCTGGAGACACCACAGGCAACTTGCTAGGAACGACAGGATCGCTGGTTCCCAATCCCGGCACAGGAACCACCGGAACAATCACTATTCGGGTGCCGATCAAGGTCTTGGCAAGTGCAACCGCAACCAGCACCTTGAAAGTGTCGCTAGGAAATACAAACCCTGTTGATGGACAAAACCTCGATCGTTCTGCAAACGTTAATACCAGCGATGTCTACACCGTGGACAACGCAAACGGAGTCGGGGGTGAAACCACTGGTGCGCCTAGCAATGGCGTGAGAGAAGCAATGGCAACCAGTGCTCCGATTACAGTTGCAGCCAGATTGCAATCGTTTGCAGCCGTGCTAAAAGCTGTAGGTGGCTACGACAACAAGACTACGCCAAACATTCTGACCGATGACGTGTTGACCTATAGGCTGGCACTGCGAGTTGAAAATCCTGCAACGCCTCCGACTGGGTTTGTCACGTCTGATCTTTATGGCACCCAGATCAACGTCAATAGCAGCACCGCCAAGGCGTATGTCTTAGTCAGTGATGCTGTTCCAGTTGGGTTGCAGTTTGGCGCAACGAATACCATCACTGCTCCTAGTGGTTGGGTGGCAGTTTACACGCAAGATCCACTAACCGTCAGTGCGTTAGCCGCAAGCTGGAAAACCATCCGTCCGACATCGGGTTCTGCGATCACTCGCGTTGGTTTCATCTTTGACACCAACGCAGCCGGAATTCCTAAAGGTTCAGTAAGCACAGGTACCACAGTCACTGGGTTCCAATTTGATCTGACTCCAACTGCCACGTTTGCTGGAGGGCAGATTGCTAACTTGGCTCAAGCCTTTGGTCAATCTCAACCCGGCACCGTCGCTCCAGGAACCGCTACTCAGATTGTCTACGATGAATCGGGTGACCAAAGCACAAACAACAAGTTAGACGGAACAAACCCTGATCCGGCTTCTGCGGGTGGCGCACCCATCAACAATGGCGGTATCAGCACCGGAGTTGCAAACCCTGCGGCAGATGGCACTGACCCAGGAACCGGAACTGACCCAAATAATACCACCAACACCAATACAGGGGTTGACACGACTGGTACTAAGGCAGGGGGCGGTGAAGACACCGTATACACGATCGCTGCGACTCCCTTAAACGGACCGTTGTCTCAACCAGCCGCAGTCGGACCTACCGATACAAACGATGACTTCACCAACAAGTCGATCGTGACTCCGTCAGGTCTGCCGCCTGCGACGGTGTTAACAGATGCTCAAACGCCTCCATTGACCTTTACTAACACGGCTCAAAACACGAGCGGCGGTTCCCAAGCTATCTCGCTGTTGCCAACTCCTCCAGCAACGACGACCGCGTTGCCAGACAACACAAAAGTGACGATCACCGATCCGGTCACAACGACCAGTGCGACGTATAACTACACGTCGGCAGGCGGCTTTGCCTTTGTGTCGGGCATGGGCGGAACGAGTGCCACCGTTCCGGTTAGGCTGACCATCGCGGGCGGAGTGGCGGCTAACTATCAAGTGACCGTTGACTTACCCGCAGCGCCTCAATTCAAAGGGTTCCCAGTCCCTGTGACGGCGTTTGTTGATGTCAATAATGATGGCTTACCTGCTGCTGCTGAACCGAGCAACACGACCATCGATCGCCTCTACACCAACTATGTGACGTTAGACAAAGCTGCCCGAATGCTTGAAGCCGATGGCGTAACGCCTGTGGCAGGGGCTGCGGGAACCTTTACAACGGTGCAAGCTGATCTGAGTGCAGCCGCGTCTCCAGGCAGAGTGATTGAGTATCGCATCACTTACAAGAACATCTCGACGAGTGGTGGAACTAATAACGTCACCCTACCTGCTAACAACTTGGTGATTACTGAGAATGGCACGACAGGCGCAAACAACTGGTTTACCTCCACGTTGGATTCAAAGTTTGCGACGACTGGCGGAGTTGGCTCTGCGATCGATGCGGGGGGAACCATCACGGTGACTACTAGCGTTACCCCGACTGACATCCAAGAGTATAGAGACACGATCACGTCGGTTGCTCCTGCTTCTGCGGCTGGCACCTTCACCTTCCAGCGAACAATCAAGTAACGCTCTAGTGATTGCCGTTCATAACTTTTTAGGACAGCAATCACAACACACATTTGTTCCACTGCATTCACAACGAGTATCGACATGAAAAAACATTGGTTATTAGGTGCCAGCGCTGCCCTGGTTCTCTCGACTCTGCCGATTAACGGTTCACCCGCGATCGCTCAGATCTTTAACGCGGGGTCTACGATCGCTCAAAACGTGTTACGTCAGCCCAAAGTCAATCTTCGCTTGGTGGCAGATCAGCAAGTGATGACGAAAGACCAGCAGGGGAAAGAGATGGTTCGCTGGCAAACGATCGACGGCAACGTTAAAGCCAAACAAGGAGATCTGATTCGGTTCACGGTGACGGGTAAGAACGAAGGCAGTCGCGATGCAAGAAACGTGGCGATTACTCAACCGATTCCTCAAGGAACGATCTATCAGTTGAACTCTGCCACGATCGCTCAAGCAATCACCGTCACTTACAGCATTGACCAAGGCAAAACGTTTGTGGTGCAGCCAACGGTGAAGGTGACGCTGCCCAACGGCAAAGTCGAAGAGCGCCCTGCTCCGGCTGCGGCTTACACGCATGTGCGATGGGAGACGAGCCAAACGCTGCAACCTGACGCGATCGTAAGTGCCGCTTACCAAGTCAAAATCCGCTAACGTCTCTAAGCCTGAAGGGTGTTCTGTCGAAACGTTCTATCGAACACCCTTCAAATTGCCTAATCGCTTCTCACTCTCACTGGTGGAATTGACGACTCCACGATTTTAAGTTTGCCCATAGTCTCTTACCTGAATTAGCTTCCATGATTTCTCACCGCAAACGATGTCGCTTATTAGCGGTGTTGCTTCTTGCCAGCATTTCGCTTCAGCCTCTAGCGGCTGGTGCAAAAACTGCGATTTCTAACACGGCTTCCTATTCATTTCAAGATGCTGAAAAACATACGTTTGAAAGTATTACCAATCAGTTGAAGCAGGAGATCGTTGATCCCTTTGGGCGCATTCGTGGCTGCGGTGGAGAAGTCTTGCCCGACTATGCAGGGTTTAGCGTTGGTCTCTATGATGCTAGTGCCCAAGATACGCCGCTAGGATTGGTTTCCCTACCGAGAACCGGAGCAGGCACAAGCTTTACGGGTGCGCCACCCAACCTGCAAAATAGCAATCCCTTCTTTTTGGCAAACGACGAACCAAAAGGAAGCTATAACTTTTTCTTTAACCGTAGTGCAGGTCAACTTGAGGTTGGCAAACGATACATTCTGATTGTGAATCCGCCTGCGAGTGCTAGGCGTTATAGTCAGCGTCAAATTCGGGTTGTGATTACGGCACGAGATGATGTTGCAAAAACGGTTTCTTATACCGCGACCGCACTTGATGGGCGAGGCATTAGCTTAGATGCTGATCCGGCTTCTTTTAGTACGACGGTTGCAATTAATGATGCCACTGGTACAGGGTTGGTGCTTTCGGCGCTGAGTCTGATCGATCAGCCGATTTGCGTAGGGGCATCTCAACCAATTCAGATTACAAAAACCGCCGATCGAGCCGCTGCTGAACCGGGCGATACGGTAATTTATCGGCTCTCGGTGCGAAATCTCAATTCGGTAGCTGCCAATCAAATCGAGGTTGTCGATGTCTTGCCCTTGGGGTTTGCCTTTTTGCCCAAGAGCATTCGAGGTGAATTGGGTGGATCTGGAGTGGCGATCGCGGCAACTCAAAGCAGCTCAACGGTGATCTTTAAGTCTGACAGCAGCATTCCTCCTGATGGCGTGTTGAACATTGCTTATGCTGTGCAACTCAGTCCTGATTCGGTGCGCGGGTCGGGCGAAAATCTGGCGAGTGTCAGCGTTCATCGCATCGATACCAATGCCATTCTCAGAGACGGACCGTCTAAATATCGATTGCGAATTCGTCCTGGTATCGTCTCTGATTGCGGCACCATTATCGGTCGCGTGTTTGAAGACAAAAATTTCGACGGTGAACAGCAGCCCGGAGAGCTAGGAATCCCGAATGCGGTCGTGATTTTAGATGATGGCACTCGCATTACCTCTGATCCTAACGGACTGTTCTCGATCGCCAATGTTCTATCAGGCAACCGGACGGGAGTGCTTGATCTCAGCAGCGTTCCAGGTTACACCTTTGCCGCAAATCGCTATGTCAAAGAACGCAATAGTCAATCTCGCCTGGTGCATCTCGAACCTAGCGGACTGGTGCGAATGAATTTTGCTGTCACGCCCGCCGTTTCAGAAGCAGGCAACCCATGAATATGAAATCTCGACATTCTCTAGCGGTTGGTTTGCTAAGTTTAGGGCTGATTGCTGAAAGTATCAGCTTTGCATTGCTGATGCCAATCAGAAGCGCAATGGCGGCAACTATAGAAACGGCAACGGTTCCGATCGTGCAATCAGTCTCTCAAGCGCAACCTATAGTTAAATCCGAATCACAACCTACTGTACAACCGGACGTAAAATCCTCACCAACCGAGTTGTCGCAAGGCATCACGATCGTATCGCCCATTCTTAAAGCGGTGATTGATGTTCCGGCAACAACCGTGGTGCTGCGGTTTCCTCTCGATAGCCAGGTGGAATTGCAGGTAAACGGTAAATCGGTGAGCGCGTCTCTCGTGGGGCGAACTGAAAAAGACAGGGCTAAAAAGCAAACAACCCAAACCTGGTATGGTGTTCCGCTGCAAGATGGCGACAACATGATCGTGGCTCGCATTATCAGCAGCGGTCAGGTGACACAAACCTCATCGGTGCAGGTGCAAGTGCGCGGATTGGCGAAACAGATTACCGTCCGCACGGCTGAGACGCGAGTTCGTGCTGATGGGCGATCGACAGTGACCGTTCAAGGTGAATTGTTGGATGCCAACGGCAACCGCTCAAATCGTGACACGATCGTCACGCTCAAACCCACAGCAGGCGAATTTGTCGAACCCGATGCCAGCCCTGACCAACCGGGCTATCAAGTCAAAGCGACCCAAGGCGAGTTTAAAGCGACGCTACGATCAGGCATTCAAGCCCAAATGGTGCGAATTCAGGCAAAGGCTGATAATTTAGATGCGTTTACACAAGTCCAGTTTGAAACGGATTTGCGATCGTCGTTGGTGACTGGCTCGATCGATTTCCGGCTCGGCAAAGGTGGCACTGATTTTTATCGCAGCTTTCGGGACTTTCTGCCGCCGAATGGCAAAAATAACTACGGGTTAGCGACTC
>Ga0209512_1005621_pt1 | contig 10351 bp, 5 predicted proteins | sample frozenSSSSmetaG_FD_184142 | JGI IMG/M metagenome (GOLD analysis project Ga0209512, IMG submission 184142) | Glacier valley bacterial and archeal communities from Borup Fiord, Nunavut, Canada, to study Microbial Dark Matter (Phase II) -... | ecosystem: Environmental > Aquatic > Freshwater > Ice >... | reverse complement strand
TTGAAGCTACAAGGGGTTCGAATTTATACTTAAACAGCAGGTAAGAAAGTTTTTGTTCAATTGGAGCGGATTGTTACTACAAAAATTAAGCATTGTATAATTTAGTAAGTATACAAAAACACTCGTTTCGGTAAACGGTTAATACATGATGTATCTTACTGGAATTGTTTTACACCAGGTATCGTACGGGTTTTACTTTACAGTTTTTCAGTATGTGTTTAAAATTGATAATACTCAAGAAAATATCTAAATTAGATTTGACCTACAAGTTTCTGATGTTGATGGAAAGCAGTTTGCTCTTTGGTCTGCGAAGCCTTTTTACGGCTATTCTTCCATCTCCTGATTAACACCTGATCAGTTATATGTGCATCATCAGGTGTCATAAAATTACAACTCATATGTGGTCTGATGGTATTATAGGTGTATTCCTGACATAGGTTGACAGCTGCTGTAATGTAAGTTTGTAGGACTACCCCAATTTGGATATTAGAAATTATACCGTTATGTTATTTAGATTCACCTCATAGCAACCTTTTTTCTACATTGTTATGTAGCAAGGACGACCATTAACAATTCTTAGTATCTGCCTAGCTAAATTTAAATAGAGTTCCTCCTTTTGATTTTCCGTCATTTTACCACTGGCCGACTTGGTAAATTCATTGCTTGGTATTCATTTTATTTGAATTCTTTTTATAAATATGAATTTACGATCATAAGCAACTATAATAAACCAAAACTATTTCATGAAGCAATCCAAAACTTCTTTGAAGGGATTAATCAAAACTACAAACCACAATTATCAAAATTACTTACCCTGAAATTCCTATTCTTTGATGATACAAATTAACTAATTTACCCTTTAAGAAGTACACCAAAGTTGGATGATTGAAAATAATTCGTTTTTTTCAAAGTTAAATTACAATAGATTCGTGTAACTTATTGCATAACAAAATGGATTTCTATTCAAATTTGAATAGCAACAGCTAAATTGGGAGTTATTATTTTCGAATTACAAGGTGCCTTAGTACGTTGTCAGGATTGACGTTCGCAGACCAGGGTGTTGTAATTTTGCCTCCTGTAATATACCAGGCCGGTTGAGCAAACAGACTTGAAAAAAACATAAATAAAACAAGTAACAGCGATGTTTTTCTCATTTTAATTTGCTTTATTAATTTATAAACCCGTAGTTCCAAACAACTTCAAAATTTCTTTTATTATATCAAGTCTGCCTGCTTCGTTTGAATGATTTTTTTGAGCCATGAATTCTTTCAGGTAATTACCTCTCAACCGTAGATTTGCCTGTCTCAATAAATTTTGGATTAGGCGTTGGCATTACTGCATGTTCTTTTTTCTGCCATTCGTGTAACATAACCAGCATTTTATTTTTTACATCAGGAAAGTTATTTGCAATATTACTTTGTTCCGCCATGTCTTTTTCAAGGTCAAACAATTCTACATTGTTATTTTCATACCACTCAATTAATTTCCATTTTCCCATACGCATGGCAGCAGCCGGTGCGCCACCCTGGTTGCCATAGTGCGGATAATGCCAGTACAAAGCATCCCTTTTTATTTCCTTATTTTTTAATAATGGTACAATGCTCAGCCCGCCTGTATGCTGCTCAGGCATTAGTGGCAAGCCTGCCATTTGTAATAATGTAGGATAAAAATCATTGCTAATAATTGGCACATTGTTAACTGTACCAGCTTTAATTTGCGGCGGGTATTTTATAATTGCAGGTTCACGAATACCGCCTTCGTATAACCAGCCCTTTCCTCCGCGTAATGGAATATTAGATGTGGGTGAACCCTCTGAAGTTGATAAACCACCATTGTCTGAAAAGAAAACTACAATCGTATTTTTTTCAAGCCCTGCTTCTTTTATTTTATTCAGTATTTTACCCACAGCATTGTCCATAGACTCCACCATTGCCGCATACACAGGCAGACTTTGAGTTACCCTTGTTTTTTTATTATCCGCTCTTGTAATAAAACCATCCTTTAATCCAAGCTTTTCTTTTTTAAATTGATATTTTTTTATTAAGCTATCTTTTGCCTGCATAGGTGTGTGTACTTCATAAAACGGAACATAAGCAAAAAATGATTTCTGCTTATTTGCTTCAATAAAAGATACTGTTTCCGCGGCTACGCGGTCACCAAGATACTCGCCTACCGGCCCATCGCTAAGCCGTGGATTATTATAGGGAGAAAAATAACTTTCCGGGTGGCCTTTGGAATAGCCTCCTTTATTTATATCAAACCCCTGGTTCTCCGGCCAGTATTTTTCAGTTTCTCCTAAATGCCATTTGCCCGAAATAAATGTAGTATAGCCATTTGCCTTTAGTGCTTCCGCAATAGTAATTTCTTCTAATGGCAGGTTCTCTTTGTAAGCTGCAGGCAATAATTTATTCCTGCTTGCTGCTTTATTTTTGGCAGCTTCTTCCGGTTGCGGCGCACCAAACCAGTCAGTGGTTTGCATACCTGCAGGATACTTGCCCGTCATAATACTTGCCCTTGTGGGTGAGCATACAGGACAGGCTGCGTAAGCATTGGTAAATTTCATTCCCTCTTTTGATAACTTGTCAATGTTGGGTGTTTCATAAAATGTACTGCCATTAAACCCTACATCTTTCCAACCCATATCATCTATTAAAATGAAAACGATATTTGGTTTTTGGGACGATGTGTTTTTGGTGGTTTGTTTTTGCGCATTTGCAAATATTGATATGCAGCAAAACAACAATGGCAACAATTTATTCCTATTTAGGGTTTTTATGTCCATGATTAGTTTATTTTAATAAAGTTTTTTAAAAAAAATGGTATGGTAATGTACATGAATCTAAATTTCATTTTAGCTTCTCTTATGAATGATTTAGGTTACTTTTAATTAACAAACGTTTTTTACAATATCTGTAAATCTGATGGTAAAAAATTTCATTTTTAAATACCGACTAAATTTATTTATTTAAAGAAATTTTTAATTTCATCTTCTAGCATTGAAACAGATGGCTTAAAATTTTTACTGTTCATGTATTTCAATACACTGTATTTTAATTGTTTTGCCTCTGGTCTTTTTTCCATGTCTTTTGTAATATCAAAGCTGCAAAAAATCATTTGCCCCTTGCCAACTTTTGCTTCAAACAAACTTGAAAGATTGTTGTTGGTAACAAAATTATCAATGGGCCTTACAATGTTTGCTACATCTGAAAGCGTTGCCACATCCATCGCCTTTCCATTTGTGGTAAGATCCCACCACTGCCAGTTACTAAAATTATCTGTAGGAAAATCTGCCAATGCTTTGTGATTGGATTTTATAAGCAAACCCATAGTACCAGGGTCTTTTGGAAAATGAACCGGGCTCCAAAATACAGGAACAAATTTTCCTTTTGGCCCCTTTAATGTATCGGGTATTGGGCATAGCAGAACTTTTTTTCCATTTTCTAAAGCGGCTAATGCATCAGGTAAAGAAGATGTGACCACTACATCTCCATTATCTTCTTTTAGTAATGATGGGCAAACCCAAATGTTCCAGTTGTTGCTATAAGTTGTTCCTTTTACCATCACTTCCACTATCAGTTTTTTTGCCGAAGAAATTTCATATAAAGGGAACGAAATTTTTCCTACCGTTAATCCATTATCAACTTCATAATTTTTTTTAGCAAAGTTTCCTGCTTGTAAAATTTTACCGTTTTCATCTTTTATATTCCAAACCAATTCTGCATTTTTTAATGGCTTGTAAAAATTAGCCAGTTCCACGTCTGCTTCAAATATTTCGTTGTTGGTATAAACAGGTTTTGGAAAACGAATGAGTGGCGTTACTTCGCTGCAATATTTCCTAAATTCTTTTGCGGTAACGAAACCCTTGTTTTTCCAAAATGCATTTAATATGCCTACCAAAGCCGTACCCTGCCCGGGAAAATCCTGCATTTGTAACAACTGAAAGCCATCCATCCCTTTTGTTTTTAAAGCCCTTTCAATTTCTTCCTTGTATAAAAGCGTAGCAAATTTGCCGGAAGCGCTTAAATAAGCAGGTGCGAGTTTTAATAATCCTTTTTTGTTCAATTCATCTCTTACCGTAATAAAATTTATTGGTTGAAGATTGCCTGTATATTCTTTTATTTCATTCATATCTGGAAACACAGAATACTGACCTATTTCGTGTGATATGATGGGCAGTTTTACATCGGTAATATTGTTGGAATAATCTTTAGAAAAATCGGGCGGTAAATCATTGAAAACACCTTGCCCCCTCACCCATCCTTTCATTGTCCATTGGGTTACGTAATAATCATCCTGGGGCTGTGGTTTACGCGTAATTTCTTTTTGAAAAGTAAAAGTGGTGGTGCTGTATAAATGCCTTTTATCTTTTTGTTTTAACGTAGCAACAAGGTTATTCAGTTTAGCAAAATCACCTTCCAATTCATTACCCATGCTAAAAAATAAAAAAGAGGGATGGTTGCCGTAAGCATTTAAAATGCGTTCTGTCTCACGGGTAAGGAATTCAAATGCATTATCTGCTCCTACTTTTAAGTTCCAGTTAGGCAATTCCACCTGCATGTAAAAACCTACTTTATCGGCAGCGGCAAAAGCAGCTTCGGGTGGGCACCAACTGTGAAAACGAAATGTATTCAAACCATACGATTTTGCTGTATTAAAAAGTGTTTCCCATTCTTTTACCAACATGGGCGGATAGCCGGTTAAAGGAAAAATGATACACTCTAAATTTCCACGGATGAAAATGCGGTTGCCATTCAATTGTAGATTTTCATTTTCGACTTTAAATTGTCGCAGCCCAAAAAATGATATTGATGTATCGGAACCAAATTCAGATTTTACAACAGTTACCAATTTATACACCTTTGGGCTAAACTCACTCCAAAACAGTACATTCTTATCAAAAGAAAGAGAAGTTGAAAAGGTTTTTTTTGTAGCAGCTTGACTAATATAATCTACCCATTTTTTCCCGGTTTGTGCATCTTGTACATAAGACTGAACCTGAATTTTTTTATTATCAGTATTGTAAAAGTGGTAAAGGATATTTATTTTTTTATTTGGCAAATCGGTTTCAATATTTACCTGCGTTGCAAATATTTTTGGCTTAGCTGTTAATGTAATTTCTCCCAATATTCCATTCCATTTTATTTGTGTGTGGTTGGTGTAAGAATGGCTTATTTCGCTACTTTCTTTTGATGGATATTGTGTGGCATACACATTTATGCCAGGATAAATATTTGAATTATCAATACAAATAGTAATGGTTTGTTTTTTACCTGCAACAATATAATCTGTTACATTAAACTCATGCGATGTGGTTAAACTTTCGCCATTTTCAGGCAAGGGTTTGCCATCAATAGTTACAGAGGATGTCCATAGTACCCTGCCCAATTTTAAAAAGATGTCTTTTTGTTTCCAGTTGGCGGGCGTGGTAAAACTGTTTGTATAATAGGCTTTCCCTACGTACTGCACTTTGCGCGTGAGGTGCGCCATGGTAGAAAAATTAAGGCCGCTTCCTTTCGCTACTTTATCACCAATGCCTGCATCATCTAATGTGCCCGGCAATTGAATGGAATAATTTTTACCGGGTTCGCTATTCAGTTTTACTGTCCATTTTCCATTTAGTGATAGCTGCTGCGCATGCAGGGCAATTGTAATTAAAAACAATACAACAGTTAAACTAAATTTCATGATAATTCTTTTATTTATAAATATTGGCATAACATTCAAGGCTATTTTCAAAAATCCTATCTATATGTACCCAGATATGTTACAATTGACCTTGCCCCAACAGTTATTTCAGTCGTGGCAGGCGTTGTACTATATTGTAATTCTTTGGTTGCACTGGTAGTATATGTTTTTAAAATGGGTGAAGTAAAATTCACTCCCTTCCATTTAATTTTTTTATCAGCCGTACCCATATTAATTACCACCACTACCATTTCCTGAGTCGTTAAATTCTTATAGGCAGAAATCATTACTCCGCCGGCAGCAATCTGAGGATCGGTAAAACCACTTACAGCAGCATCAACCCTTATCATACCTGGACGAACGAACCGGGAATAATTTCCCAAGGCCCAAAGCATTTTAGATTTGTAAACAATACCATCAATTTTTATAGCAGGTAATTCACCCATCGTACCGTTTGCATCGGCAATATATATTAATCCATCTTTATAATCCGAAGGGCTAACCGCCAGCCACCATTGCCAGGAAGTGGCATTACCAATAGCTAAATCTGTATGTACAACCCTGGCGAGGTAGAGGGCAGCATCTATACCAAGGTCTCTGCCCGAACCTTTTATACCATCTTCATTGGTGAGAATACAATATTCCGATTGCCAGTAATTAACCCCGCTATTAAGACCCGAAAGTTTATTGGCAATGGAAGTTCGATAATTAATAAGATTAGCAACATTGGATTGGGAGCCATAACTATGGCTGCTGACCACCTTTTCAATATTTTTTAAACCACCTGCATAACCAGGGCTGTTGGGCTGCCAAAAATAATTTATAAAGTTGCTTCGGTTAGGTTCCTTTTTTAAAAAATTAGCGGTGTTATGATGACTACCCGATTCACAAACCGCGATTTTGCTATTCATCTTTTTTGCTGTAATCTGTGCATCCAGTTCTTTTGTAAGTTTGGTTATTTCTTCATTGGTAGCAGCGGTGCCTTCCTGGCTGGCTTTACCTTTTGCGCCGGTTATCCAGTTCCAGTTGGTTTCATTCACCGGGCTAATGTAATTGACCGGCATACCAGACTTTGTATAAAATTGCGCTACATCTGCAAGAAAGGCGGCATACGCAGAAAACTTATCGGGCTGCAGGTTTATCTTACCCAGTTCGGAAGCGTCTGGGCTTCCAGTTGCTAATCCATTTTTTGATAAATGAACCGGTACCGCAATAGAAAATAACAATAAATTATTTACCCCTCTTACTTTAGCTGCATTGGCAAACCATCTGTTACCAGCCTGCTTATCCCAATTATAACTACCATCGGCATTCTGAAAACATTCTTCCCTGCGCCACTCCGATGAAATGTTGCTGGCTTCTCCCTGTTCAAAACTTCCTGCTCCGACATTAATACGCCACATAGATAACCCAATGCCTTTAGGATTGCCATTCCCGTCAACGTCTTTGCTAAACAATAAGTCAGCAATTTGATTGCGCTTGGCTAAAGGCCAGTTTTTACCAATAAATTTAATTCCCCAGCAGTCGGAGGCTCCAAAACTATGGATGGTTTGTTTCTCCTGATTGGTGTTCACAACTGCATACAAGGTTTCTGAAACAGGGTTCTCAGGTGATGGAGTTACCGCTTTCACAGTAGGGCTACAGGATGTAAGGATTCCTAAACAAACGGTTATCAACAAAATGCAACATATCCCGGTTTTATTCATAAGTATAATTTCATCTGGAGTTTGCTCTTGGTAACCCAACTCCCTTGTTGTGAGAAAATTCTAATCACTTTACCAACCTGGGTTTTGACCCGCTGCATTCATGGCAGGGTTTCTGTCCATTTCATTTTGTGGGTAAGGCCATAGGTAGTCCCTTGGTTCTGTAAATACTTTTCTACCAGCTAGTGGAGAAGCTGCTGTAACTACCTGACCGGTAATACCCCAGCGCTGTAGATCAAAATAACGCTGATGCTCCAGTGCGAATTCCCAACGGCGTTCATCACGGATATAACTCCGCATCTGGTCTTTGGTTAAGCCGGCAGGGTAATTTGGCATGCCCACCCGTTGGCGAATAAGATTCACTGCACTATAAACATTTGCGGTAGCGCCACTGGCCTCGTTCTCGGCTTCTGCATATAGCAGCAACACATCCGCATAGCGAATAACATAATAATTCTGCACACCTCCACTTATAAACTGCACATTACTAATTGATGTGTATTTTTTTACCGCGAAGCTGTTGACATCTGTCCAGCGCCAAATTTTCTTTCCTCCGGGTGTATTGTCAGCATTGGTAAAAACAGTGGCTCTTAACCGGGGGTCGCGGTTGTTGTAAGGATTTGCTGCAACATAAAGTGGTGAAGTAGTTCCGTATAATGTACTGGCAGCGACAGGCCGGCCATCGGTGCATAAATATGAATTTACCAAACTGCGAATAGGAGCCCAAAACTGAGATGGTACTACAAGCGCTATCGCGGTATCAATACGTACAGAAAAATTTTCTCCCACATCCACACTAATGCTATTGAAGTTGATTTCAAAAACGCTTTCGGAAGAAAATTCTCCGGATTCTGTAAACAGTTTGGCATAGTCGGGATACAAACTATACACACGGCTTTCAATAACTTCTTTTAAAATAATGGCTGCATTTGCATAATCTTTTTGATACAGATAATATTTTGCCAGCAGCGTTTTTGCCGCTCCTTTTCCAATGCGGCCAGCTTCAGCAGCCGTTAGCTGCAAAGGCAGGTTTGGAATAATAACCTTCAGCAAGTCATCAATCATCTTTGTATAAATCTCTGTCTTCGATGTTCTGCTCAGTGGTTCAGCAAAAGGGCCCAGTGGCGATAGAGAAAGTGGAACATCTGCCCACAAAGCTGTTAAATCACAATAAGCATAATCCCGCAGAAATGATGCTTCAGCAATAATTCGCTTTCGTGATGCACTATTAATGGTTGTTGAATCCATTTTTGTTACATCGGAAATGAGGAGGTTGGCTCTTGAAATAACAGTATAGTAGGCAGGCCAGAATACAGTGTTTATCAACTGTGATTGCGGGCCGTGTGTAGAATTTTCAATCTCGAGATAGCCTCCGGTGTTTTGCACGGTGGTGGCATTATCGGTAAGATGATCAAACTCCCGGTAACGTTTCCCCGTTAAATTGTTACTTTGAAAGGCATCGAAGATTCCTGCTAATCCAGACAAAGCCTCTTTCTCAGATTTATAATAAGTATTTTGTACAGCGTTGTTAGGGTCAGTAAGTGTCAGGGAGCTTTTCTTACATGCTGTTAAGCAAATGATGCTTGTAAGTATCGTCATTAAAATTATATTCTGTTTCATATAACAATCTTTTTAAAATAATACGTTGATGCCAAATGTGAAGACTCTTGTTTGCGGGTAATTGAGATTTCCTTGCTGCCTTGCTGCTCTTTCGGGATCTACCTGTTTAATGAGTGAAGTGAATGTAAAGAGGTTTTGCCCGGTGGCATAAATGCGCAAACTGTTAATGCCGCCTTTCTGCAAAATTTTCTGTGGTAGCGTGTAGCCAATCTCCAGGTTTTTCAGACGCAAATAAGAAGCATCCTGCACATAAAATTCAGATACCAGCACTGGTACATTGCGCCCGAATGATGGCCATGTTCCGCCCGGGTTTTTAACAGGTTCAAAACGGTTGGTGTACCACTCCTTCCAAAATTCAATGATGGCGGCATTACCGGGACGGTTACCCCAGTCTTGCAGATAAACACTTTTGCCCTGCACGCCCTGCAACAAAAAGTTCATATCGAAATTGCGGTACGACATTCCAGCAGTAAAACCAAATGTGTAGGGAGTACTTCCTGTGCCAATTACAGTACGGTCAAGGTCATTAATTTTATTGTCGTTGTTGATATCAGCATATCGTAAAGAACCAAGTTGGAAACCAGTAGTATAATGTGGGTAACCATTCACTTCTTCCTGTGTACGGAAGATGCCATTGGTTTTGTATCCATAAAAAGCATTAATGTCCTGGCCTTCCTGCAAAATGTTTGAACCCGAAATGGCGGTGATGCCTTTTAAGTCAACAACCTTATTCTTTAAATAGGATAAAATTCCGCCTACGTTAAAACTCAAATTGCCAATTCTTTTTCGGTATTGTATGTCAAGCTCATAACCCCGGTTATTAATTGAAGCAATATTTTGAACAGCAGGTGTAATGCTACCAAACGAAGGCGCTAATTGCAATGTGTACAATAAGTCGTCGGTATTGCGGTCAAACAAATCCATGGTAACATGCAGGGAGTTTTTGAAAAAACTCATATCTATACCCGCATTCCAGCTCGTAGTAGTTTCCCATTTAATGCCTTGATTGGCATAATTAGTTTGAGCTGCGCCGGGCAAAAGTGTTGTACCAAAATAATAATAGTTATTGAGATTCAGGGTTTGCTGATAGGTGTAGTTTCCTATCCGGTCGTTGCCCGACTTACCGTAACTGGCCCGAAGTTTCAATTGATTGATAACTGCATTGTCTTTCAAAAACTTTTCATTGGAAACAATCCATCCTGCTGAAACTGAAGGGAAAAAACTGTAACGGTTATTGACAGGAAAACGGGAAGAACCATCTGCACGAAAATTAGCCTCCAGTAAATACTTGCCGCTTATATTACCGCCCAATCTTCCGAAGAAAGATTGCAACCGCCAGGCAG